>ENA-UOJH01000067-UOJH01000067.1-human-gut-metagenome-genome-assembly--contig:-C148-NODE-67-length-108453-cov-25.069356_pt1 | contig 108453 bp, 122 predicted proteins | sample MGYA00242345_ERZ723892 | MGnify/ENA metagenome assembly ERZ723892 | reverse complement strand
TCATAAAAAAAAACATCCTTTCACTTCAACTCCCTCTTTGTCTTTTTGTTTGTTTGTCTGTCTGTCTGTTTGTTAGGATTGTCTTTGCTGTCTCTACAAATGTCAACAGTACATCTCTATAATATTCATATTGCTTCTTCCGAGCCTCAATTTCAGCCGGCAATCCAATATTCAAATCAGAACAAATCGTTTCAAAATTATCTAATACATCAACAATTTTTTTCTGAATAGGCAATGTTGGAACGGGTATCTCTACTTGTTTTACCATCGGAGCTGTAAGCTGTGTAATTCCTGTTTTGGGTACATTATATTGTTTTCCCTGAAGGCAATAATATAAATATTTTGTATCAAGTTCATCCTTATCATTTGGTATCAATGACAACAAACGAATAATAGGAAAATACGGATAATCTCTATATTCTGCATATCCAATAGTACCTCTTGCAGCAACAGTAACTGCTGGTTCTTTTATTTTAGCTTTGTTTGTATAACCATATAATGCATTTTCCCCAACTCCGTTACTAATAATTGGAATAGTATACTCGTCTGTCTTTTCCTTTGACATTACATCTTTAGGTGCATCCCCCCCTGCGAATACTTTACATAATTGTTCAATCTTTTTTATGGATATGTTGGAGTCTCTAGTAAGTAGGATATTTCGATAATATTCATACTGTTTTTTTCTGGCTATAAACTCAGCTGTAAGCTTAACTACTAATTCGTCTGTAAGTATTGTGTAAGAGTTCAAAATACGGACTATTTCACGTTGTACCTCCATTGGGGGCAACGGAATAGTAATTTTTCCAATATCATCTTTATTTATTTTTATTGGAACAGCATTAATCAAAGTTCTTTTTCGCAATTCTTTTCTGCCATGCAAACTTTCCAAAGCATATTTTAAAAATTTACTATCAATATAATCGATACTAGGACGAATCAATGCAAGCGAAACATAATAAGCAAGCGGTTCATCACGATCAATGACTGTGCATACTCCAATTGAACCTATTCTAGTCATTAATACATCACCTATTCTTGGCTTTACTTTATATTTTTCAAAATCGTCTTTAGATATATATTTCTTAGTATCATATGGAGACTTAATATTTTCCACACTAATAAACTTTACTCCATGTTCAGTATACTTTGGCGTTGTATGTGTTCCATCATATATAGCACAAATCTTATTAAGTTTCACATATGGCACTCCATCAGGGCATAACTCAGCAATTAATTCATCTAACTTACTCATACGCCCTCCTCAATTTCTGCAATAATCTTATCAATTTCATCACGAAGTACCTGTTCACGAGCAACGATCTCTTTTATCTCAGCATTGAGCTTTACAATGTCAATCTTCTCCCTCGTATCCTCAGCCTCAACATATGTTGACACAGACAAATTATAGTCATTTGTAGATACCTCTTCATATGTAGCCAAATGCGCAAAATGCTGAACATCCTCTCGTTTTGTAAATGTCTCTACAATTCTATCTATATTCTCTGGTGTCAGTTTATTGTTGTTTGTAACCTTGACACACTCCTTGGTTGCATCTATAAATAAGGTCTTATTGTCTGTCTTATTCTTCTTCATAACCATAATGCACGTTGCTATTGGAGTTCCAAAGAACAGATTGTTTGGCAACTGTATGATGCAATCCACATAGTTATTATCTACAAGATATTTTCTGATCTTCTGCTCTGCGCCGCCACGATACATAATGCCTGGAAAGCATACTATCGCTGCAGTTCCATTTGATGCAAGCCATGCCAAACTATGCATTATAAATGCCATATCCGCCTTGCTCTTAGGAGCCAATACTCCCGCAGGAGAAAATCTTGGATCATTTATAAGAAGTGGATTCTCGTCTCCAGCCCATTTTATTGAATACGGTGGATTAGACACTATAAGTTCAAATGGCTCATCATCCCAATGTTGCGGACTGGTAAGTGTATCCTCGCAGGCTATATCAAACTTATCAAATCCAACATCATGAAGGAACATATTTATACGGCACAGGTTATATGTAGTTATATTTATTTCCTGTCCGTAGAATCCATTTCTGATTGCATCCCTGCCAAGAACTTTTTCCGCCTTAAGCAGCAATGAACCAGATCCGCAAGCAGGATCATATACCTTATTTATTTCGGTCTTGCCTACTGTTCCAAGCCTTGTAAGAAGTTCAGACACATCCGCAGGCGTGAAGAACTCACCGCCAGATTTACCTGCATTCGACGCATACATAGTCATGAGATACTCATACGCATCGCCAAATGCATCTATAGAATGATCTTTCACATCGCCAAGATTCATATCTCCCACTCCATCGAGGAGCTTTACAAGTTTCTCATTTCTCTTGGCAACAGTAGAACCAAGCTTATTACTATTAACATCGAAATCATCAAAGAGTCCTGCAAAATCATTCTCTGCCTCACTGCCCTTTGCTGAATCCTCTATATGCCTGAATACGTTTTCAAGTGTCTCATTCAGATTTTCGTCTTCCGCTGCCCTTGCTCTGACATTGCAGAACAGCTCACTTGGAAGTATGAAGAATCCCTTTTCTTCTACCAAACCTTCTCTAGCCTCTTCTGCATCTTCATCAGGCATCACAGCAAAATCAAAGTCTGCATTACCAGCCTTTGCCTCGCCCTCATTTATGTAATTACAAAGGTTTTCAGAAATATATCTATAGAACATCGTTCCTAATACATAATTCTTGAAATCCCATCCGTCCACAGCTCCACGTAATTCATCTGCTATCGCCCAGATGGCGCGATGAAGTTCATCTCGTTCCTGTTCTTTTTTGGTGTCTATCATCTAATCTCTCCTGCGTTTTATCTTTTTATATTAAATATCACATGTTATACGCGTTACTACCTTTTTTGAAATAGTAAGAACTGCCATATATGCCACTAATATAATTCCAATTAGAATTTTATTAAATTCGGCTTTCGACATCAATACCAATAACCCATTATGTACTAAATAAAACAAGAGAAATAACATACTACCTACTGCTGGTGAACTTCTTCTTTTATAAAATATCCCTACAACCATATATGTAATTAGCACAAGCGCTGCCCCTATTATCATGTTGAAAAAAACTGGACCAAATGGTACTTCTATGGCTGCATTTTCAAATGGGTTTGATACAAAAAACTGTCTAATTATCACACTCACTGTATGAACCAAATAATACATTTTTACCTCCTTTATGATTTATATAAAATACAAGCTTTTATTACAGTTTATATTTTAGTTTTACAAATGTTATAGTTTTTATGTCCTTTCGTTTTGCATACACCTTTTTATATTTTACAATATATCTTTCTATATGTAAAACTACTCTTCCTCTTTTTTCCGACTACTTATGCCATTGTTTCCACATAATTAACAATCTTAACCATCCTTTTACCATACCGCCTTCTAAAAAACCTTTTATACAATTCTACTCCATTTGCTGTACTGTTTTTTCCTCACCAAACAAAGTGAAAAGGACAGCCCACATTCTAGTGGTCTGCCCATGTCTATTTCATTAACCGAGTTTTTCCAGCCCCACCCCAATCTTCAAGTTCCTCTCCGTCTCCACCCTATCAAACTTAACCACATAGCACCCTATATCTCCCCTGATACCGGTTATCGTGCCCTCGCCGAACACCTTGTGTCTCACCCTGTCTCCGGGCTTTAGCTCGGTGTCCAGCGGCATATAGTGGCTCTCATTTGCGGCTATGTAGCTCTTGGTGTCGTCGACAAGGCGCTGCGGGAGCTCGTTCACGTAATCGATGGCTTCCCGGTCTATGTTGAAGATGAACCGGGACGGGTATCTGAAAGAATCATCGTAGTTCAGCCCCTCGGCATCGCTGATGTACAGACCGCGCTCCGCTCTGGTACATGCCACGTATGCCATGCGGCGTTCCTCCTCGAGCATCGCCTCAGTGTCCACGTGCTTGCTTGGGAATATGCCTTCATTTACACCGCACACGAACACATATGGGAACTCCAGGCCCTTTGCGGTGTGTATGGTCATCATCGTCACAGAATCCTTGTCCTTCTCCCTGTCATTGTTCGTGTAGAGAGCTATGCTCTGCAGATATTCCTCCAGCGTATTCTCCTCACCGGAGGTCTTCTCATATTCGTCTATCGACTGCTTCAGCTCTGCCAGGTTGTCCAGCCTTTCCTGTTCGCCTGCCTGTCTGAGCATCGCCTCGTAGCCCGTGGCGGCCATAAGCTCTGTCACAAGGTCTGAAAGACTTTTCTCCTTGTATGTCCTCCTGAAATTTTCTATGATATCGACAAAGGCTGAAGCACCTGTCGACTTAACAGTCTTCTCCTCCAGAAGATCCTGAAGACCGCTGTACAGTGAGCATCTGTGAGTCTCACAGTACGACTTCAGCATCGACATTCTCTTTTTGCCAAAGTTCCGCTTTGGTTCATTTATCACCCTGCAAAATGACAGATCATCCGCATACGCCACCATCCTGAGATATGCCAGTACATCCTTTATCTCCTTGCGTTTGTAGAACTCCGTTCCGCTGTAGAGGATATACGGGATCTTTGTCTTGATAAATGCTTCCTCTATGCTTCTCGACACGAAATGTGACCTGTACAAAACGGCTATGTCACTGTACTTTGTGCCCGCCTCAACCAGTCTTTTTATCTCATTTGTCACCCACTGGGCTTCATCCCCGGTGGTCCTGGAATGTACGTACAGAGGGCGTGCCTCAGACGGCTTCACAGCCACAAGCCTGTGGGGCAGTCTGTTCCTGTTTTTCTCGATCAGTGAGTTGGACACCGCCAGTATGTCAGGAGTTGAACGATAATTCGTGTCGAGGAATATGGTCTGTGTATTCTCATGGTTCTTGTCGAATTCCAGTATGTACTCTATCCTTGCCCCGCGCCACGTATATATAGTCTGATCCGGATCGCCCACGATGAACAGATTCCTGTGATAACCGCTGAGTATCTCCGCCAGCGCATACTGGTTACCGCTGACATCCTGGAACTCGTCCACCATGACATACATCATGCGTTCCTGCCATTTGTGGCATTTCTCCGCATCGGTTCTGAGGATGTGGAGCGCAATGGTTATGAGATCATCATAGTCAAGTCCATACACCTTCTTCTGTTCGTACAGGTATCCCAAAAATACTTTTTCAGGTATGTCTGAAGCCTTCTCATAATCCGCCAGCAGTCTGTCATTGCTTATGTCCGCCAAATATGCGATATGCTGCATCTCGTTCTTCATCGCCGATATGTGATCCCTGGCCATGTCAAATGTATATGTTCTCGACTGTATATGGGCATTCTCGTACACCGTTTTGAGTATATCCTCCGTGTCCTCGCTGTCCATCACCACAAAGTTCTGGGGATAATTGATGGCATGGATATCCTCCCTCAGAAGCTTCACACAGAAGCCGTGAAATGTGCAGATGTATCCCGTATCACTGTCCCCGATCATCTGTCTGATACGTTTGCTCATCTCCCTCGCCGCTTTATTTGTAAATGTTACACACAGTATATTCGATGTGGATATTCCAAGCTCGTCCACCAGATACGCATACCTGTAAGTGAGCGCCTTTGTCTTGCCGGTTCCCGCTCCCGCAATTATGCGCACATACCCTTCTGTGGTGGTCACTGCCTCCCTTTGCTGTTCATTCAGTTCATCTATAAAATTATCCATACAGTCCTCCATATATTTGCAAACATATGTTCAGTATAGCAGATTATATCTTTCCTGTCACTACACTCATGGTTTTACACCAGAACGATCTTCACATAAAAAACAGGACAGCCACATCATCTGTGACCGTCCCGCCAACACATCAACGCATTTCATTTATTTTGACTTTTTGTATACCGCTTTCTTAGGAGTGTTCATTCCCTTCGCCTTGAGCTTCTTTGCATATGCGTCATATTTCTTCTTAGGAAGATATATCTTCACATTGCTCTTGACACCCTGGAAAGCATTCTTACCGATAGTCGTTATCCTTGTAGACTTTATGGTAACTTTTCCAAGCTTTCCACACTTGCTGAATGCTGCACCGCCTATGGTCTTAACGTTTCCTCCGATCACAACCGTGGTGAGATATTTGCGTCCTGTAAATGCTTTCGCTCCTACAGCCGTAACATTGAAGTTCACTCCACCGATCTTGACACTGGATGCAACCGTGAGTGACTTGAACTTCTTGTCGCTCTTCTTGCTTGTACTTCCAACAAGTGTCACTGTTCCCTTGCCATTTGAAGCGGCATTTGTCACCTTATATTTCAGATAGCCAGGCACGCCCTTCTGCGCAACTTTATATATCTTGCCCTTGCCAGCCTTGATAGCAAATGTCTTGCTGACGGAGCCTCTGTAATTACCCTTACCAGTGATCTTTACTGTCGCTGTACCGATATTCTTGTTGTTCTTGTACTGTACGGTGTAATCCACACCATTCTTCAGTGTTGTTTTGCCTCTCCTGAGCGCAAGCGATTTAACAGTGATAGGTGATCCTGTGTATGTATATCCATTCTTTTCTATACCGCTTACGACCACATTGTTCTTGGAATTTCCTATGTCTATTCCAAGGGCAGCTACTGACTCATAACGCTTGTACCCACACTTGGTACAGGTAAATGTCTTCTTACCTGCCGCTGTGTCTGTAGGCTTGGTCGTTATCGCTCCCTTGTCCCATGTGTGGTTTGCCAGGCCTGACTTCTCTCCACATGAGCACTGATACCAGTGAGATCTGCTGTCGCTCTTGTACTTATTGCCGTAATCGTGTACATGCTGCTCCGGCTCTTTCTCGACGGTGATCTTTACATTGAATACAACTCCATTGTAAGCCCTGTTCCATCCTGTAACTGATGTCCAGTCATAATTTACTGTGTCTGCAGGCTTGAAGCAAAGCTTGTATGTATTGCCATCCTCAACCTTTGTCGTTCTGTCTGTATACCATGTGTATACTCCATCCTCGCGCTCTGGAATCTCTATGTCTGCAAGAGTCATATTCTCCTTAGCACTCAGTGAATCTATCGCCTGAGTAAATACTGCATTTGCAGGAAGAATCTGAACAGTTATCTCCACATGCTCTGCTCTCGCGTATACATCCTCATCTTCAGGTACAAATGTTGCAAGGAAAGTCTTTGTTCCAACCTCTCCCACAGATTCATCTGCATTCTCCCAGATGAACATTCCACCTGCTGTCTCAGGCAGGAGTATCTTGCCAACAGTGTCTCCGTATGTAGCTGTGACATTCTCCGGAACTGTAAATACAGGATCCTGCTTTCTCACATACACTGAAAGCTTCACTGCAATTCTCACACTTCCGTCTTCCAGTTCCTCATATGTTCCCTCTGCTGCATCGATCTTGCTCCAGTCATAGTTTGCTGTGTCGTCTGGAACAAAGTATGCATCGTAGGTCTCGCTTGTTCCGGCCTTGCCTACCTGCTGTGTTCCATCTGCCCACATGTACTTTCCTGCTGTCGATGTTGGAAGCTCCACATCCGCAAGGGTCTTGCCGGCATATGCGTCGACCGCCTTTCCTGTAGTAAATGAAGGTATTCCCTTCTCCACGCTGGATATGATCAGTGTGAACTCAGCCACTGTCTGATTCTGTCCTCTCACCGTGAACTTGACTGTCTGTGCCTCAGCACTTGCAGTCTTTGGTGTTCCATATACCTTTCCATCGTATATCACAAGTCCTGCCGGAAGTGTCTGTCCCTTTGCAAGGGAGTATGACACATATCCGTTGTCCACCGCTTCATCATTCTGGATCTCTATGGCTGTCAGATCATATAATGGCTCATCCTTTGTGGTTGTCTTTCCAACCTGCGCCTTAACTGTATCCTCTGTCTTTGCGAGAGTTATATTTACGGCCTCCTGCTTTGCCATATTTACCGTAACTGTTGCCGGCTCATATGTCATGACGCCGCTCCAGAGACGGTTGTTACTTGTAGTCATGACTGTGTCATCCGGTCCAAATACAACTGAATCCACCGCCATTCCATCTATCGGCTCACCGTCTATTGTGATGTAGAACGACTTGCCACCCTGTATATAGAGTGCATCGTCACCGTCAACACCTGACTTCTTCTGACATCTTGTTGCCGATGAGCTCTTCTCTATCTTTGCATCGCCATCCTTGAAGCAGTATTCTGGATAATCCACATCCAGCTTGTAGAAAATGACGCTGTAATTTTTCAGTGCGTACACCATATCCGGGATCACTGTGGTGAGTATGCTTCCGCTTCCAAGACTTGACGTATATGCAAGCTGCTTCATATTACCATAGTTTACGATCATTGCACTGTTTGTGAGGTTGCCAAATGTAAACTGTGCATCAGCTCTGTTGATGAGCTTTGCATTTGTATTCAAGGTGATCCTCTCACTATTTGCTGCTGTGATATCCCCGTAGTTATCTACTGTTGCTGAAGCCTGAACATTTCCTTTCAGATTCCATGCACCTCTGTTGACCAGTGATCCTGTCATAGTCAGAGCGCCGTCCACATTCCATGTGCCAAGGTTCTCAACATCACCGGTAACTGTCGCTGTCGACGTATTTGTAAGAGCTGCGCCCTCGGCGATGGTCAGCTTTGAATCCTTGAGGATCTCAAGCTGTTTTACCTCCACCTCTCTGTCAAGTGTGTAGTCTCCGCCTATAGTTAATTTGCCGGCGAGAGACATATACAGTGAACCCAGACTCTCAACCTGGTAATTGTCAGCGGTGCCCTTTACAGTAGCTGTGGACTTTGCATTCTCGTCTACATACTCTACCTTGCCAATCTTACCGCCTGCCGCAAGTACAAAGTCACCTGTGACAGCGCCCTCTGTTCCTGCCTTGACGTATATATTTCCAATGCTGTGACCATAGTTAAATACCAATGCCTTGCTATGCTCATTGTTGACGTCATTTTTTCTGAGTTCTCCTGACTTTATCTCGGCATACAGATCTCCCTTCACATCTGACTGCTGAACAAAGTTGTTGCACTTCTCAGCGCACCATCTTCCATCAACCACACAGTTCACATTTCCAGATACGGCTGTTCTCGACACTCCGTTGAAGTAGGAGCGCTTGTTCATGTAATCCGCACCGTATATAAATGTATTGTAATGATCAGTTATACCAACTCTTATATCCACATCACCGGATACTGATCCACCCGATGTGACATACATATTCTCAGACTTGGTTGATTCCGGTGTGTACATCTGTGCAGACTTTGCAAATGTGAAGTCTACCTTCTCCGCATTTGTATTGTACGCACCGTATACCACGCTTCCTGCTCTTCCGTCCTCTGCCGTGAAGGTCACTGTCTTGACATCAGCGTTTCCTGCCGCAGCTACAGTGCCTGACACATAACCGCCCATGATCGTCATGGTTACATTTCCATCTATCGTCACGCGGTCTGCCTTGCTGTCAGTTGAACCCGCAGCACATATATTGCCGACATTTCCGCTTCTGAGTGTCACCGATATATCACCGGTGTATTTATTTGCTGTGTCCGTATAGCCTGATATGCTGTAGCCTGACAGATCATATGTAACCTCTCCGTCTATTCTGAGTGGTCTGTTGTCGTCTGCCACTCCGTTGTGATCAGCATCCAGATATACTGAGCTCTTGCTGCTGTCCGATGGATCAACTATTATCACTGCCGAATTTCCACCGAGATCAATGGTCTTATCCTCTGTGTTCACAGATACACCAAGCTTGTTGATATCAGGTATCTCCGTGCCTGCCGGCAGTACCTTGAATACCACTGGGAAATCAACCGATGTTCCATTTCGTCCTGTTATGACAAATGTTACTGTGCTTTCACCTGCATTCTTGGCTGTTCCTATTATCTTACCCGACTCAAGCACAAGTCCTGATGGAAGTGTCGAACCGCTCTTCAGTCTGTACTGCATGTCAGTTCCATAATCCTTTGTGGTATCTCCTGTAACCTTGAGGATCGTGAGATCGTACGCTGGTGAATCCGCTGTGTACTTGGTCTCCGCCGCCAGAATCGGATCTGCGTATTCCTTACTGATGTCTATCTGGTCTGCCACATAATCCACTACAATAGACATAGATGAATCCGGGCCTGTCACCTTTGCACTTCCGTTGCTTCCCTGTACCGGCTCGCCGCCATTTGCCGACACATAGGCTGTGTAACCCGGCACATCGGTATAGCTAACTGTGATCGCCTGTTTGCAGGCAACATATTTGACATTCTCATATTCAACTACATATGACTGTGCAGCCAATTTTGCTGATGAGTTGTCCATGTTTGTTGAGGCGCCTGCATAGCTGTAATACACTCCTGTCCAGCCGCTGGCATCTATATCATCTGCAAATTTTCCTGCTGCCACCCACACACCTGTGTTGCTGAACTGGTCTGAAGGACACTTGAGCGTACCCTTCTGATATACTCTTGCCCAGCCTGATGTCATGTTGACCTTGCCCACATCAAACAGCGCATCCTCGCCTATTGTGAGTGTCGTGTCATACTGTGTCATATTGAGAGCCGCAAGCTTCGTATCTCCATTCACAACTGCCTTGGCATACTTTGAATAACCAAGCCGGTCAGCGGTCAGCGTATCGTTAAATACTGCGGATGATCTCTCATTCAGTGACACATAATCCGTTACCTCAACCGGAGCATTTACATCAACTGCCGCACTGTCATAGATTATCAGAGCCGTTGCCGTGAGTTTCTTATTCACAACATAGGTTCCTCTGATAGTTACGATATCCTTGCTGTTTCTCATGAATGCACCGGTATATTTTGATGTTGTATCCGCTGCAAATCCGCCCTTATCTACAGTGTTCTCTGCGATCTCATATGCGATGGTTCCATCCACGGTTGAATTCGACAGAACATACATAGTTGCTGCCTTACCACCACGGATATTTATACTCACCGCATCGCCGCCTTCATATGAAAGCTCTGAATCCTTTGCACCGTATATTGCTTTTACATTTCCCCCCGTCATGGTGATCCTGATGCTTCGTCTTATGGCGTTGTCCTCGACACCTGTTATCGTGTACTCCGACAGATCTCCGGTGTACAGAGGTGTCTTGCCATCTGCCTGTCCATCCTGATTGTCGTCCACGTATATCTCTGTCTCTGTGTCGTCCTTTGCCTGGATGACCACTGATGTTCCGTTGAGACATATAGTCTTCTCATCCTCGTCAACTACGATTCGGCCATCCTGGTTGTCCTGCTTCTTCTCCTCATTTGAGACGATCACATTCAGTGAGAGCTGTGCCTTTGAACCATTTCTTCCTGTCACATGTACTATGACATTCTTTCCATCTTCATAAAGCTTGCTTGCCGTTCCGACAACCTTGCCATCGATCAATGAGAGTCCCTCAGGAAGGCCATTTGTCTCGTCTATCTCGTATGTGACCTCGCCCTCTCTTGCGTCGTTTGATATGACAAGATCTGCCATGTCATAGAGAGGTGAAGCTGCCGTGTATTCTTTTCCAAGCAGTGCTGAAGGGTCAACAGTTGTCTTGGATACCACGATCTGCTTTCCTGTCGTTGCGATCGTCACTGTACAAGGCTCATTCGGCATGCTGAACGTGTACACGCCATTTGATTCAACCGCTGAATTTTCCGCTGTGTCGCTCTGACCTCTGAAGGTCACCTTGTCAAGAATATATCCCTTGTTCACGGTCGGTGTTATCTTGACATCTGCGCCGCCCTTGACATATGTACCATCAGGATCAATATACTGTGACGTCTTGCCTGTCATGTTGTACGTTGCGGCCTTCTCGTTGGACACAACATCTAATGAATAATTTACATTTGCAACATCCCCTACAGCCGAGTCCTCTATTACACCCCCCTTTGAGAATATATTTGGCATATACCCATCAGTCGCCTTAAATGTTCCCTTGAGGATTCCACTGTGGAGTATATTTGAACCGCCTGCTGCATATATACCCTCTTTTGCAGTTAACGTTACCCCCTTGTTGATAACGATCACGGCATTGCCCTGGCTTCCGTTCTCTGTGAAGTTACCAAAGTAAATATTGTCAGCAGTTACATCCTTGTCTATCACAAGATTCTGTCCGCCATAATATATATTATGTCCATAGGTTATAACAGATGAGCCGGTGGTATTCATGCTTGGAGCCATATAATACTTCTCCGGCATACTGCACTTGTCATCAAATGTAACTTTTGCATCCTTGTTATTACCTATATACATCTGGAAGCTTATTCCGTCTGCATTTGTAAAATCTGTGTTGTTGATCTTTATATCAACGGGAACTGTATTCTCGGTTGAACCGGAATAGCTCTCATTTGCCAGATAGAAAATATTATTTCCCGCCAGTCCATTTATACTGCTGTCTGACAACGTTATGTCAACCTTTGTTCCGATATTTCCGCAACTGTAATCACCTCCGGCGAGTCCACATTTTGCAAAATGTATCTTTGCTATATCCGCCTTGAGTTCCCCTGCCAGTGCAAAGTTGCCCATCATGGTAAACATGTCGCTGCCCGCGTATTCATACGAGTTCACAAGCGGATCGCCATTTTCGTCTACTATGGATTCATCATTCATGCCATCCACATTGACCGTCATATTTCCCAGACAGCTGCCGCCGTATACAAACTGTGCTGAACTGCTGATAACGTTGCTGACGCTTATGTTAAGATCCTTACTGATGCTTCCGCCCTGCTCTACATTCAGAGATCTCGTAATGCTGCAGCCCGAAACTATGGCATCTACAGAACCATTTACCGTCACATTTGACAGCTCCAGAGCATTTACATAGGCTGCATTACAGTTGTAAAGTTCTGCCTTTATATCACCTTTTACACCTGTGCTCAGATACATGCCATTTAATGTATCTGTTGTTGCCACAGCCTTCATTACAACGCTGGCAGAAGTGATACCGGAACAATTTGAAATTCCATATACCCTGCCGCTGGCACCAGTGATATTCTCCATGTTCACAGTATACGTATATGTTCCTTCTTCCTCCGGCTGAGTCTGACTGAACGAAACCGAATTCATGCCACATGTTGTGTAACCGGCAGCGCAGTTCTTTATATCTATATCAGCCCTTCCGCCCAGCATACCGCCATACATTCCATATATGGTGTTGAACTTTGCTCCTGAGCCGTCAACGCTGACATTTACATTTCCCTTTATATTTGTATTATTGGTGCCATACACAGACATCTCTGATCCAGACTGGCTTTTCAGCTTAAGGTCCAGATTTCCAAGGATAGTCGCACTTGACGCACCATATACACTGGCACTGCTTCCATCCTTTACGGCTGATATTCCGTCAAATGTAAGGCTCACGTCACCATCAACCTTTGCCCCCTGGGAAACTCCGTTCAGGCTGTCTACCTTGGAATCAGTCACCTTGGCCGTCAGTGTCTTGCTGAGCACAGCTCCATTCTGCACGAGATACACTGAATTGACGCTGGCTCCTTTCATATTGAACACTGCATCGCCATTTATCGTGTATGCTTTTCCTGTGTAATATCCATCTGTAGCCAGTGCGACAAATGTGTTGCCATCACAGCTATAATTGATATTCTCCGTGATGTCTCCATCTATGGTCGATGTGCTGAGACCGTAGAGCGTCTTTATCGTAACTGACTTCTCCGTGTCTATCAGTACACCACCAGTACAATATGTCTTAAAAAGTCCATACAGACTTTCAACTGCTGCGTCGCCCTTCACACTGATAGTTACCGCAGTCATGTTCTCCGGGGTCTCAACAGTGCTCTCAAAAGCTCCATATACGGCGGGCAGTTCGGCACCGTCTATGGTTATGGAGATCGGCGAGCTGCTCTTCTCCTGGTAAAGTCCATATATCTTACCGTAGTGTATATCCGTGTTTCCATCCAATGTGAAAGCTTCCTCGCCCTCATCAAGGATTCCATCCCTGTCTTTGTCATTGTAAATATTGAATAACTGCTCGCTGTCAGTGGAATTCGGCGACTGCTTTATGATTACCGAATTGCCGTTGAGCGTGACACCTGATGGTGTAGAGCCTGACGACTCATATACATACTCCAGTCCCTTTCCCGTATCCACAGCTTCAGACTGTGTGTCATCCGCCGCAAATGCCGTTATTCCCGATGCCATGCCAATAGCAGCAAGCACCGACAAGGCCGTTATACCTCCTCGTAGCCTTCTCTTCCTCATCAATTACCCTCCCTTAATTAATTGTTATGCAGACTTTCCTGTTATAATTGTGCACAATAACAGAAAAAGTCTTGCAAATATGTAGATTTTTGCCACTTTAACCATTTTACCATAGCAAAGTTGCAAATACTATCAACAAATTCACAAGACTTTTTTATGCATTTTTATATTTTCTGTTATAATTCCGCTATCTTCTCCTGTTGCCAAACAATAATACAAGTCTGAGCAACTGAAGTGATGCTGATACCATGGCTGCCACATATGTCATAGCTGCCGCTGTGAGTACACTTCTTGCACCCTTGAGTTCATCCGGATAGAGATATCCGCTGCCCTCCAGTATCGCCATTGCTCTTCTCGATGCATTGAACTCCACCGGAAGTGTCACAAACTGTAGGACAACAACCAGTGAGAACAGTATGATTCCGAGTGTTATAAGGTAATCAACCCTCGGAATGAGAAGTCCTATAAGTATGAGCGGCCATGATATGGCTGAGCCTATATTTGCCGCTGGAATGATGGCTGACCTGATGGTGAGCGGTGCATATGCATTTGCATGCTGTATGGCATGTCCGCACTCATGGGCTGCCACGCCTATCGCTGCGATGGATCTGGAACCATACACGCTGTCCGACAGATTGAGCGTATGCTCCTTAGGATTGTAATTATCAGTCAGATCTCCTGAGATGTGATGTATTGACACATCCGTTATCCCCGCATTCCTGAGTATCATGTATGCGACCTGGTCCGCTGTGTAGCCTGACCGCGATCCCACCTTCTCATACTTCTTGTATGTGGTCTTGACTCTTGCCGATGCTATCATGCAGAGCACCACGCCTATGAGAACCAACAGATATGTTGGGTCAAAATAAAATCCATAATATGGCATATATATCACCTTTCCCTTTCATGTATCCCTGACGGGGGCTTTTGTTTTCCACTATCCTATAGTATATATTGCGCTTCGTCAACAGGTATGGATGATACTTCATATAAATTTCATTTTTGCCGGAACTAATTTTATACTTCGTTCTCCTGCCATTTTTCTTATGTCATTTACCTGCAGCTATCTGCCAAGCATCTCATTTACCTTATTCTGCACCTTGACATGATCATACCCTGCCTTCTTCAGCCTGTTCTTTCTGTCATCGCCATTTCCCCAGTCGCCGGCTATGACCTCTCTGGCTATCACATCTATCGATTTCTTCTGTGAGAATTTCACTATAGCGTTCACCTTCTCCTGAACTTTATCGTAATCATATCCCGCCGTTTTTAATCTCTTTTTTCGATCCTCGCCGTTCCCCCATCTGCCCGCTATGACTTCCTTCGCGATCACATCTATGCTTTTCTTTTTTCTATTCTTATAATTACTTTTCCCGCTATTGCTGTCAGAGCCTTTCCCTTTCGTTTTTCCCTTATCACTGCCAGTCTTTATCGCAGCACATTTTCTCCATGTCGCTTTGTCTATATAAGACTTGTTCAGGTCAAGATTTCCTTCATACCCCGGAAGCCGGCCTACAGAAGTGTATTGCCTGATAGAACAATCATACTGCCCCTCATTCCACGGATGCTCCTGATATCCAGTCTGCTCATAATCAGGATACTGAGCGACCCACAGCCTGTAGCCAAGATTTTTGACATTTTCCATGGCACTCTTCTGAATATATATCAGCGGTTTTACCCTGGTTTTTCTGTACACATAATCACACCACTCCTTGCACCATGCCCTGTCACTTCTGCCAAACTGTGGGTTGTTCTGCCCCTCCCAGTCAAGCACGAGTATGGCTTTGCCCACATATTTCTTACTGTATGCAAGGAAATACTCAGCCTCACTGTGGGGATCGCCACCATTTGCATAATGGAATGCCCCCAGGAGTTTTCCCGCTTTCATCGCCTGGTCACAGTGCTTTGCAAAATACCTGTTCTTGTAGTCCGTGCCCTCCGTAGCTTTCACTATCACAAAGTCACAAGGCACCTTGGTTATATCTATAGTATCCTGCCACGCTGATATATCTATACCATCCATGTAGCCCTTTAATGGAACCTTATTAGAAGCCATAAAATTGTCTCCTGAATTTCTTTGTCTGTATATAATATTCCAGACATTGAATCAGGAGACAATCTTAGGATCATTATTCCGAACTTATACTTATCTGTCTCGTATTACATGTGCCACTGTCATGACGCCTTTATTCATGCCACTTTTCCTTATCTCCGCCATTGTAAAACCGCTTGAATATCGATATCAGGTAGTCCCATCCCCGGGTACATAAAATCGCAATGACAAATGCCCCGAAAAACGCAGCCACAGGATAATACCACACAAATGCTATGTGATAAAATGATAGTCCAACAAAAAGTCCCACCTCACACACAATGACACTGGTGATCAGAACCTGAAAAGAGGTAGGGATCTTCTTCAGCACTCCTACCTCTTTCGTAAATTCCGTTATTATCGATATCAAAGTACAAAGAACAGCCACCATCACTAGACAAACCGCAAATCTGTCCATGCGTATTCACCTCCTTGTCCATGATATAGTTTAATGTATTCCGGAAGGTGGTATGTGGTTATAAAATATTATTGTGTTCTTAAATCTCTTTTTAAATCCAACCTCGCGTTAATGCGAGGTGTTTTACGTTATATAGGAATCTCCAAAATGTATATATATCAAAATTACTTCTGTATGAAAATAGAATAATGTATTTAACCGGGCAGCCGAGGGGTGTTACACCATATCCGTTCGAGTCTTGGAAGGGAGTGGTGCCTTATGAGTACATATGAGGAATTCATGGTTATATTAACCGTTGCGATACTTATTGTGACAATTCTGAATCATAGAAAATAAGAAAAACACCTCAGCCGACTAAGCTATGAGGTGTTTCATCTTAAAATGGTTTTTGCCGGACGGATAGGACGTATCTATCGCTCGGCTGTCTTGTTAAGTATATTATACAATATTTTTGACGTTTGTCAAAAATAAAATTCTGAAGTGCAAGATCAAATGCCACATGGGACTTACCAAATCGTCTGGCATGACTGACACTGATACAATTAGCATTTGTACATATAACTCTGTTCAGATATTCAAGCAGACCTGTCTTATCAAGATACAATTCACTATTCTTGTCCTTTGTAAAACTGTCATTACTTGGATTAAAATAAATGCCCATCTCATGCCTTCCTTGTTTATTTCAAATGTCTTATATATAATTCTCAGAATTCATTGATATAGGCCTTTTCTCTGAAATCGGGATATTAATTCAACCTCTTTCCGAGTTGCCATAAAGCTGTGCCCATCCTCAAGTGTTATATTTCCAAGTTCAATGTTCTTATCTATGCTACCCATTATATCTGTTTTTATGAGGCTTTTCAACGACGCTATATTCTCAGGAGTGCGTAAGTATCTTTTTAAATGTGCTGTCAAATATTTTATGTGTCAATCTATATTGCTGCCTACTGTTTTTTCTTCCGATTGGTAGCCACACTTTAGCCCTAAATCAACCATAAGTCAATAGATTTTCACAAATGCGCGTATAAGGCAATTTTTCGCGAGATTATTTTAAAATTATAACTTTTTTTACTTTCTTCTCGCCATCAAAATATTCTACTACTATAGTTCTATCCATTTTAATCACCCCTTCCATTTGATATGTAAGGCAATTATAATACCGAATAAATATAAAACAAGTCTTGACAAAATAAAACAAAAGAGTTGCTGTAAAATTCCTTAGCAACTCCCGTTTTCCAACTAATGCTGAATATCAAAGCAATATTTCATATGTATGGCTGTCATCATCATAATATACAAGCATGCCAAATTTGTATTCATCAAAATTGATTTCAACCTTCAAAGAATTTAAAAATCAAAAAAATAGAGAGCCTTTAGATCTCTCTAAAAGCCCTCTAAACCGTTTAAATACTAGGTTTTTATTTAGAATTTACCAGCGTTAGCAGCTTCCTCTACGGATGCTGTAAGTCCTTTATTTTCAACGATTGTAGGCGTTAATAGTATGTATATTGTAATAATACACCACTTTTTACCCCATTTTGATGCTATCGTTGACTATCTAGCCATCAATTCATTGACTCGCTTCTGGATCTTTTCCGGGTCGTATCCAGCTTTCTTGAGCTTGGTCTTGCGCTCTTCGCCGTTCCCCCATTTACCGGCAATTACCTCTCGTGCAATTTCGTCGGTAGACTTTACATGAGAAGCTTTCACCTGCTTGTTGACTTCATTCTGCACCTTATTGTAGTCGTATCCAGCCTTAGTCAACTTCGACTTTCTAACGTCGCCGTTCCCCCATTTGCCTGCGAGGACTTCCTTTGCTATCGTTGCAATGGACTTCTTCTTTATGGTAGGCTTAGCCGTTGAAGATGTTGCAGTCTTAACCCCAGCATACTTCTGCCAAGTTGCCTTGGATATGTACGCCTTATTGAGATCAAGATTACCATTATATCCGTTGAGTCGTCCATGGGAAGAGTACTGCCTGATAATGCAGTTATAAGAGCCTTCATTCCAAGGAGTCTTCTGGAATCCAGTATCGTTATCATCTGCATACTGAGCTATCCAGAGTGGGTATCCAGCAGACTTAACTCTATCCATCGATGACTTCTGAATATATATGAAAGGTTTGATCCCCGTCCGCTTATAAACGTATGAGCACCATGCCTCGCACCACTCTGTATCATCTCTGCCAAATCTAGGATTGTTGTCGGCTTCCCAATCAAGGGCTATGATCCCCTTACCTATGAACTTCTTTATCTTACCTAAGAAGAAATCTGCCTCCTTCTTGACGTCCCCTCCATTTGCATAGTGATACATACCCAGTAAGCGTCCAAGTTTGAGCGTCTTGTTAGCATGGTCATTGAAACACCTATTGAAGTAGTCTGATCCCTCGGTAGCCTTGACTATTATAAAGTCACAAGCCACCTTAGAGAGGTTAATGCCATCCTGATGCGCTGATATATCTATTCCATTCATCAAAAATCACTCTCCTTTTTCCAAAAGCGCTTGAACATTTCTATGAGCTTTTCCCAACCAAACATGCAAATATAAGCAATAAGAAAAGATGCAAACAGAATAGCTACCGGGTAATACCACATGAGTGCGATATTATAATATGAAAGAACCCCAAATAAAAAGACCTCACATACAATGATGCTCGTGATGAGTACCTGTAGTGAGGTTGGTATCTTTTTAAGGAATCCTAATTCCTTTGTAAACTGTGTGATGACTGTGATCACAGTGCATATAATCGCAACTGCGATAAGTAATAATGAAATTTTCTCCATTTTAATCTACTCCTTTCCGTGATCATTTGGCGTAATGGGGAGTTTGTCAATCTCATCCATAACCCGCTCGGCAGTACCATTACCGCCAAGTTTTTTATAGGGCTCATATAAATAATTCTTGAGATTGTCATACTCGTCCATCGTTATATATGTAGGCGAACGTGCAAGATAACTTTTTCCTAAGTACAATATCCGGTCATGCGCCAAGCCCATCAGCATTTCTGACTGAGCGTCTTTTTTATCTGATTTTTTAAGCAAAAACGCCCATAATCCAGATGACGCCAGTACCGCAACGATGACAGGCACTATTATATGTATCAATATGCTCATATCTTTCTATCCTTTCCGACTTATGCTATTCTGATTGCCTGGATGTAACTGTTAATAGTGCTCAATGCCGCACCACTTGACTGTATTCCCTGAAGGTTGAGTTTTGTTGATGTTTTCAAGTTCGCAATATATGAGCACTGTACACTTGTTACTCCTTTTGTTGTTCCGGCTATATTCATTTGCTGGCTCTCTCTGAAGTAGTCGGTAGATGATGTGGCAAATCGGGCACCCCTCTGTCCATTAGCGGCACTATTAAACAGTACTGTACCATTAACAACGTATTTTCCTGCTGGCAACGTAACTGATGCGCCTGTATCTGTCCAAGTACCTGAGCTCATGGATTTTGCACCAACGTTTTTTGTTATTACTTCACCTAAAACATTATCATTGTGGTACATCGTACCATCTCTATCAACTCGGAATGTCAGCTTACTGTTCTCATCCTGTATCCAAATAACTGGTTTACCATCTTCATCACAGAGTATTAACCCTGCTCCACCAGCGCCCATACTTAGTCCAGTTTTGCTGATTATTCGACTTGCATTTATTACCCAATCACCGATATTTGTGATCACATCGAACTTAGCCCCATCAGCGTTAATGTTTACTTTTTCTTCTGACTGAACCTTACCGTTATTGTCAACTGTACTGCTATATGCTGATATTCCTCTTTTGGCGAGAGCTATATAGGTCACAGGATAATCTACAGTTGTTCCGTTTATTTCAACAGAATCCCATTCCCCATATGTATACTGCTCACCGGTCGGTGTTATACCGTATCGCTCCCGAATTGGTGTTGCTGATTCTTCACCCATCACAAATGGGTCCCTAGATTTAACAAGAAAAAATGCCAAACCTTTTTGCATCAATGCAAGATTGGAACCTATGTATAATTCACTATACTCACTAATATCTTTCTTCAATGCACCATCGTATACCGTTTTTACAACACCGACTCCTTGTACCAACCCTTCATCAGAAATATCCCAATTACCTATACAACCGCGTTTTGCTTTGATTGCCGCTCCCTCTATAGATCCAGTAGCCTTGATGGTCTGTGCAAATAAGTCACTAACATCTATCTGAGCAGCCTTAATACTTCCGGTAGTAATCTTTGCGCCATCGATGGTTGTAGTGTTAGCAGTATAGATATTGTCAGATATGGCCTTTGCCGCATTCTGAGCATTGTTTGCTTTATTCCATGCTGACTTAGCCGCTTCGTAGCTGCTCGACTTCGATACATCTGAGTAACTGAATGTCTTGCCATCGCTCATAATAGTCAGATCAACAAAATATAAGGTATTTGTAGAGCCATCCGTATAAGACGGCTCTGTCGTCTTCCAATTACCCCCAGGATTGATAGTTGTAGGTTTAGCCGGTGCTGTAGCTGTGGATGATTGAAGTAGATAATACCTTGTTACACTCTTGACATCCTTGACATTAAATATGGTTATTTCTGCCTTGGCTTTGATAGTAGCCATAGAAACACCCCCTTACGCTTCAAGCTGACATGTGTAAGCCTGAGAGTTGTCCACAGCCCCAGCAGTAACCGTATACGTCTTTGATGTAGATACAAGTGTTGCCCCTTTATACCATTTTATTGTTCCAAGTCCAGATACAGTTCCATTATCAGCTATTGTCTGTTCGGTGCTTCCTTTAAATACATGTGCTGTAAGCACGGTAGAACCGGTATTATTTTTAAAGATAATGCCATTGCTTGATGTGATTGTTACAGTTATTGCGTCTGCTCCTGCATTACCTTGAGGTCCCCGTGGTCCCGTTGCTCCAGTATCCCCCTGTGGTCCTGTTGGACCTGTAGCTCCTTTATCGCCCTTAGCACCCGTTTCACCTTTAATTCTCGCCCATGTATATGAACTGACGGTTGCTGGGTCTGCCTGGTTATAATCAGTACATGTACCGATATACATTCCAACATCTTCACCTGAGTTTGATGTGAATGTCTTGCCGCCATCATTTGAGTACTTTACATGGAAGTATGGGGTCTTGCCGTTTGCCCCCGCTGCACCAGGAGTACCATTTGTACCATCTTTTACTGTCTGGGTATGTGTGCCGTCTTTATCGGTGATGGTTATGGTTGTCACACCATTAGCTTTGGTAACTGATACAGTTGGGGATACCCCCTGAGGACCCTGTGGTCCGGTTGGACCTGTAGCTCCTTTATCGCCCTTAGCACCTGTAGCTCCTGTCTTTGCTACTGCAAATGAGAACTTCTTGTTGATAGTTACACCGTCAACAACAACTGGGACAGTCGCTTCGCATGCGGTTGTCAACTTTGCTGTCAGAGTAAACGTGATTGTAACTTTTGAAGTTCCGCTGTTGCTTACCTCAGCTGTCACTCCTGTTGGGCATATGATTGCCTTGGGATCTACTGTAACAACAGAACACATGTTATTACCACAATATGCTGCTGCATCTGTTGTGCATTTAGAACCGGCCGCAGCTCCCTGCGTGTCCCCAAGAAACGTATACGCCTCGCTTGACAGCACAACGTTATATGCGTCTGACACATCAAGCACTGTAATCTGATCTGCTGCTTTTATTGTTGCCATAGATTATTTTCCTCCTCATTAATCTGTTATTAATTCACACATGAAAGTCACCTTTGTATCTACATCATCCGGTGTGAGTACAAAAGAAAAACCACCATTTTCTATTCGAGAGTCGGTGGATAATATAATTCCGTATGTTTCTTCTTCAAGCCTCTGCCATTTCCACTGAATATATGCAGAGCTTCCATAAACCTTGTGTAATTTATCTATGTCTGTTATCCTATCTTTTCCATGATATATCACCACAGACAAGACTGTTGATACTGCATTATTCTTGAATACCGTTCCTCTTGATGATTCTATTCTCAGGAGTGTGGTTATCTCATCTCTGACATTATCAACATCCTGTTTTATGTCGCTTATAACGTTTTCTATATTCTGCTTGCCAAGGGTGAATTTATCTGCCGATATAGCAAGATGGGATTCCCCCTTATTATCCACATAGAACATTATGAAATTGTCAGAATCACCAACGTTTATCTGACCATCGCTTCCGAGATATGTTCCCCGGGAGATATTACTCATACTCTCCTTTGTGCCAGAGTATAAGCCACCATTCACTATGTGCCAGCCGCCTATTGTTGCTCCAAATGCCACAAGATCGTCAACAGCTATCTTAGTTGCTGTGATAGACTTGGCTCTGATCACACCGCCATCAAGGCTATTGTAATCGGTCTGCTCTTTCTCTACTGTGTTGCCATCGGTATTCAGCTTGTAATACAGGCCGTCTTCTCCTTTGATAACCAGCTTATCTGCTATGACTGTACCACCCTTGATGCTGTCACCCAAGATAGTTACACCAACCAACGTACCAGTTATCTGCTGATCACCAACAACGACATTTTCTATCAAACCGCTTTTCGCAAAGAACTGCTCCAGTGCTGCCTTGCCTATATTGGCAAAATCTATCTGTGCATACTTTATATCAGCCAGTTTTGCATCAAGCTTCCCGGTTTGAAGTTCTTCTATAGTTGCATCATTAGCAGTGAGTTTCTCATGTATGCTGACATTGTCCACTTCAAGTTCCTTGATGCTGGCATTATTAGCTGTAAGTTTTTCATTTATAGTGACATTATCTGCTTCGAGATCTTTTATATCGGCTTCTGTAGCCGTCAACTTATCGGATATCTCTACGTTATCAGCCTTGAGATTCTCTATATCTGCATTTATTGCCTTGAGATCGCCAATACTCGCCTTATCAGCAACAACTTCAGTAAGTGCTTTAACATCATCGCTTCGAGCTGATGGCGAAGATATATTGCCCATTATTGTTGCCGTATGATCCTTAACAAGAACCATTACCCGCTCAAGACTGTGCACATCCGCCATAGATGTAACCGGGGTGAGTATCTCAGAACCATCAAGTCGTACATATGGGGTACCGTTCTGCATCACCACTGTGCCGTACATAGTTGTACCATCCTGTGTTTTTGTATCCTTGGTTGCCTTAACAAATTTAGATACAAGATCCGCCGATAATTGCATGGCTCATCACCCCCATAAACTATTTGTATATATTGCCTTTTCTGTGACAACGCATCCTGTTGTACACTTGATAGACTGACTTATGATTTTTGCTTTCTGATTGAGTATCCCTGCCCTTTCATAATTAAGCAGAACACAATCCCCAACCCGAACTGGATAATACCCATGGGAATAACTCACAGTATATTCTAGTGTAGACAGTGTTTTTAACAACTGCCTTGCATATTCGTCAATCTGTGCTTTTGTTGGATTCCCTGTAAGCGACGGATTCGTCACTCTGCGAATTATTTCCCGCCCACGATTCACTGTAGATATCGGGCTATTCGGGTCGTTGTTGACCACTCTTGTCTGATATGTGAGATTGTTTCCGGAATACAGTATCTCCACAACATTTGGTATCCCATAAAGGTCCCTGCTGATGGTTATACTTGGTAAAAGTATAGAACTGTTGCTATCGTCGAAAATAACAACCGGTTGTAATGCCGTAACCTCCTGCACTGGCCTAAAACATATCTGTCCCAGATCGTCAAGTTCGTACTCGTACTTCGCATTACTGCTCAGATCTTTCAGGAACGTTAGCCAGTTGTCGTCCGTATTAGAAACAAAATCCACTTCCAATTTCTTATTGTCTGTGCACTCTATCACCGGCGCCCTCGCATGTGACTTGGTTAGTGAGCACACATTGTCCATTATCGGTTCACCCTTCCGTATGGAAAAGCCAAGTGGAGGCGGATTTTCTTTCAACTCGATAAGCGGTGTATATGCATCTACAGATACGCTTTTTGCCTTACCATCAAACTCTTCTGATGGCGTCTGAACCATATGCGTCCCCAATGGAAACCGTTCACGTATCCCATTTTGAATTGTGACGAGGTATGTCCTTATGTAACATTCCCCAATACTCTCTGATAAATCAAAAGACGCTGAGCCAAGTGTATCAGCATCAGCGTCCCTCGATATTGTTGCACCCATCTTCACGTTCATAAGCCGTTCGGTATCCCGCCATGTCGCAGGATCGACAATGTAGTATTCGTATGTCTGCTGCATTGGTTTTGTCCAATCAGGCATATCACTTACCCCCTTCGACTCGTGTTACACTGAACTGTACCGGTGTAGTTAACTCGCAATGTGTCTGGCTGTAGGATACAGAAATGCTTGCCCAGTAACCTGTACCGGACGGTTCTCTTACATATACGTCGTTAAGCCATCTTGTAAGCTCCCGGATCATTGAAAGCGTATCTTTATCATTGTGCGGTATGACTACATTCCAGTTCGATGTATGCCCTATCTGTGTTCCGTAATAGCTGACAGGATGCTCTCTACCAGCATATTCAAGTAACTCTGTATCTGGATTAAAGCTATCTGAGATGTCAATATTATAAGGAAGTCTGAGCATCTTGCATGTCCATGCAGGTTCCTCCAAAGCATCCCCATCTCCACCCGAAGCATCATATGATCCCCACTGTTCATCCCACTGGATTATTACAGCAGTTTCTCCGACATCTTCTGCTACATCTGCATAACTGACTACCCCCGTGTTCTGATCTATTGCAATTATCCTATAACTTGCCGTGTCAAGAGCCGGATGCTGGTCTGGCACTGAAATACCCATTGTATTTGCTACGCCTGTTTCTATTTCCGTAAAGGTGCCGTCAAACTCTCTTCTGTACACTGATAACAATACATCGACTGCAAGTTCTTCATTCTCATCAACGCACCATGGACTGATAATTGCCGTGAGTGTTTCTGGGTCGATTACTATTGACGCATCTGGGGATAACTTGTTTTCTTCCCATTCCACAGTCATTTCTATGGTATCTGTCGCAGTAAGCCCAGAATCTAATGCTACAACACAGTTGATCGTATAAGTATGACCACTTTCAAAATCTATGTTGTTAGCGCTCAGTGTAATGGCAGTTCTGTTGTCGTCATATTCTACACCGTCCTTGGATGTCTGCGGAGTTCCACTGTAATACTTATTGAATATCACATCCCCTGCATATACCATTTTGAAGTTACCCAAGTTGTCCATTGTCTGGTATGTATCATTTGATGATATTGTCACGCTCGCACTTATGAGTTTCTGTGTATCAGGCTGAGTTGTACATTCAAGTACTATTGGGAACGATGTGATCTCAGTGATTGGTTCATTATTCTTATTACTTAACGTAAGCTGTACTGTTGGCTGTGCATACACTTTCACTTCTCTGGTTATTGACCAGTCGCCGTATTCTCCGGTAACACCTGCTGTTCGGATTGACCATTTTATCACTGTGTCTTTCGTATAGTTCTTTGTATCTATAGTATAAACACTGTTTGTATCGTCCTTGCCAATATATTTGTCCAGGTTTATTGTCGGCTGTGATACACCATCGATACTCAAATTAAGCTGCGCATGTGACTGGTCTGACCCATCCTCTGAATTCTGAACCCAATAAAGTAAGATCTTCTCGCCTATACCTAACACAGTCTTATTTGACCATGTTGTTGGGGCAGATGGTTTGGTTCCTAGAGCAACTGTATATGTTCCCGTCGTCCAGTTTGATGAACCGGCACTATTAGTTACTCTGACTCTGAAATAATACCTTGTTCCTGTTGTAAGCCCTGTTATCTCGGCATGATTTACATTTGCATCAACGGATGTAGAACTTACCGCATTAGAACTGTCAAAGTACTCTTTCTTTTCAGTGTATTCTATTTCATATTTCTCGGCCTGTGCGACCTTGTCCCAGCTTATGTATGCCGATGTTTCTGTAAGAGCTTTTACACTCGTGATCTTTTTTATCTTACCTGGTGCAGACTTTGTATCATATGTCCATTCGCCCCATTCACCGGTTATACTTGTCTTCGAGCTCACTACATTGATGGCTCTACATCTTACATCATAGCTACAGCCAGCATCCACAGTGATCGTTATTGATGCCTTGGATGCTTTTACCTCTGCTGTAACTATCTTTGCTTTTTTCTTATCTTTGAGTATATAGAATGACACTTTATCACACTTAGAATCTGTGATGTTGTCGATGCTTGCGGTGAGCTTGTACTGGTCTATGGATACCGTAGGTGCCCCTAGAGTCTCCGGGTTGTTTACTCCCTCGACGCTTCGTATAACCGATACAGCATCCCCAGTCCAGTAACTCTTAGTTACCTGTTTTGTGGTCTTTCCAGATTTTACATTTTCCTTATACGTTTTAGACACCGGTTTGACCACACATTTCATTCTTATGGCATTACTTGGAGGGGTGTACGTGGCGTTCTTGACTTTGACATCCGATGCACCGCCATCAAACCACACCCCATCTCCACTACTGTAATACCAATGCACACTGTAATGGTCAGTATTTGCAATGGGTATCAGTGCTTTCTTTCCATTATCAGCATTCTTGAGGTGTTTCATAGATACCGTACTATTCAGGTTCTTTGTACCTGATTTATTCTTGCCTAACCTTGCATTGTTACCTTTTATATCGGCAACCTTCCACGTATCATTCTTCACATCTGAACTGACCTTAACACCATTGGTGAACTGCACGATCTCCGACTCGAGATAATCAAAAGATACAACAGAACCCACGAGAACATATTTGGACTTGGTATAAACCTTAGGCTCTGCAAACTCCCATGTAGCAAAATATGTATTATCGGTCCCAGTCTGTTTGGTAACCTTGAGGTTTGTGACTTTCTTACCCATGCTTATGCCCTCCTCTCCACTACAGCTGCTCGTACTAACTGTTCGACAACAGACGCGATATTGCTTCCGTCGTCATAAGTTATTCCGTTTACATTATATGTATTTCCAGGAGTCTGATTTATTCGCTTTGACAACCTGTCTATAGCTTCAATAACATCTGAATTTCCATTTTGATTATTTCTACGCTCAAGTAGCGCATCCACTGAACCGGATCTAAGTCCTGTGAAAATCTGTGGGTTTTTGTTGAGCATATTATTAATTGCATCCATGCTACTTGTCACATTGCCCATATCGACTACAGGTGTGATTGTTGGCTCATAATCAAAATCGAGGTTCAGCGCATCCGATATCATCGACATTACTGTGCCAGCCTTGTCTACGACAGTATTGGACAGATCGCTTACTGACGCATATACCTTGCTACTTCCACGAGCAACACCTATGGCAAGACCTTCTGCAAGATATCTACCTATACGCAGGAATACCTTAGATGGTGAATGCTCATCCAATACTTTCTTGGTAATAGTCTCTGTATTCTTAGCCATCTGCCTTGCAGCATTGGTGGCTTTGTATGCTCTGTCTCGTATACCTCTGGCAAATCCTTCTACAAGATTCACACCGATATTGTAGTATCGGTTGTTATACTCCGACATTGCATCTGCTCCGTCGCTTGCAACTGTTCCCGCGGCTGATGCTACTTCCCCGGATTTATTGCTGATTCCTTTCTTGAACACGATCATCGCTGAACTACCAGCATTCTCCCACTTCTGCTTTCTGCCATTTACTTTGTTTATCATATTGTCAATAAATGTGGTTATGACAGAGGAAGCCTTATCTCCCGCATCACCGAAAGCGTTCACAAAGTTATCCAGACTGATCGTACCTATATCGTTGAGACTTGCTGTAAACTGAGAAAGTCCATCCGCATCAAATGTTGTCATCTTTTCTACGAAGGAATATAGAGTACTTATTTCATCTGTCACTGTTCCTAGCTGGTCAGTATCTACACCTGAAATATTAGCTGAATAATTGTTGAGATGTGACCCCCATGTTTCGAGAGCACTTCCAAGAGAATCAAGACAATCAAATGAATCGTCATTCAATCCAGAAATCTGTTTCTGAAGATTTACCATCATCTGGCCAGCATTATCAGCGGCATTTACTGCATCGTCACTGATTTTTCCGCTTACATTGTTAGAAAAGTCAACCAATGCACCGCCAAATGCTACAATGTTTTCGCCAAAATCATCTAAGTCAGTACTACCTGTAATCCAGCTTATAAAGCCACCCTGTTCTGGCACTGCTTCATTGAGAGATATCATCATTTCCCCAAGTATTTTAGCCTTCTTTACAGCATCTTTGTCCAAGGAGCCTGCATCTGTTTTTCCTGCTACTATGTTACTGAACTTGACCATTGCATTACCAAAGTCTTCGATATTGCTGCCAAATGTACTGAGGTTTTTCTCACCGATAAAACACTGCCATACTCCGCCTTGTGCAGGTATCTTATCATTCAACGCGGCCATGATCTCACCGCACTTTGCAGCATTGTCTACCGCGTCTTTGTCAACTCCACCATTTTGAACTATGGTGTTTGAGAATGCGACTATAGCATTTCCAAAAGCTGTGATACCATCAGAGAATGCACTCATGTCCTTTTCACCCATGATTTTCTGCGCCCATCCACCAGAACGCGGTATAGACTTCTGGAGTTCTGCCAGCACCTTTCCGGCATTTGCTGCTACGGTTACCGAATCGCCATCCACTTTCCCCTTTGTCGCATTTGAGAATGCCACTACAGCATCGCCATAAGCGGCTAAATCTAGGGCAAGCTGATCGTAGTCAACTCCACCCCCAAGGAACTTTGCAAGGCTATCCAACAAACTGGCTGCTGTGAGCAACAGAAGTGTCTCTGCCAGCGCCTTAGCACCTTCCATGGCTGTCTTATCAACTTGAGTCATTGTGGTGATAAAAGGCGAGATGTTTGTTGCAAACTCAGATAACTTCGTACCTATATCTGGCAATACATCAGCAACGCTGGATACAAAACCACTCACGATACTGCCAAAGAATTCACCTATTCCTTCGCCTATGGCTGACAATAATGGTATACCCTTGTCCAAGAAATCCTGTAACTCTGGATACTCACTTGATAATGCACCAAGTGCTGCTATGAATAAACCGATCTCTGTAACAATGGCAATCATAGCCGTAACACCTACTATTGCTGCAAGTGCACCTGTTCCGATGAGAGCCAAAGGTATCATAGCCACTGACATTGCCACAAGTAATATAGATAGCGCGGTTGCGGTACCTATTGACGCATTCAGATCATATTTGTTCAGTAATCCAAGTATGACTCCCAGCTCGCCTACCACCAGTCCCATCAAGGCCATAGCGCCTACAGCGGTAGTTGGGGCTTTTTTCACCACACTGAGTATTAGCATTGCGGATGCCATAGCATTTATCAATACACCCAAGGCGATTGCATTCGGTATTGACGCTTCGACGTTCAATGCAGCCAATACTCCAAGCACTCCCGCAACGATAACAAGCACGCCGGACAAAGCATATATACTTCCTACTGCTCCCTTGTTTATATCTTTCATGTTGCTCATTACATATAATGAATCAGCGAATGATACTAATAATATGGAAATAGCACTTGATACAGATATGGCCTTATCCACGTTCGGTATCTGACACATTCCAGATATAATTCCCGATAATATAACTACTATACCGCTTAGTGCATATATACCACTAATACCGCTTTTATCCGCTTTTATGTTTTTCATTGCTGCCATCATGGCTGCAAATCCGAACATAACCGCAGTCATTGCGGCTGTTGATGCTGCTAGCTTATCAGTGTCTATGAAAGACAATCCGACCACAGCTGCCACCAATACGCCAATAGCCACTGTCATGGATATGATAGTTCCCTTTTTCACCTTCTCGGCATATTGAGACACATATATAAGTCCCCCAAATAACGTCTCTAATATAGAAACAACCAGAGTTGCTCTTGGTAACGCATCTGGATCTATCTGAGTAAGGATAAATATGACTCCGGTTATTATAAGTAATGCACCCGACATCATTAGCAGCATAGCTCCTGCCTTAGCTGCATTCTCACCTGCAAAATGCGATACTGCGATAATTGTGGAAAACATTACTTCTATAACCCCTATTATCTTGAGGCCTCGCTTAACTTCTGCATCGTCAAGATAACTTATCAACTTTATTACCCCAACTAAAACCCCAATAGCAATACTCATGCCAAGTAACATAGCGCCTGCCTTGGAACCATGTTCGCCTGCGGTTTGCGAAACTATGATTATTGCCTCAAACAAAAGCGTAATCAGTCCTATTACCGCTATTCCATTAAGCACCTCATCGCCATCAAGTTTAGATGCAAGTTTTACAACACCGACCATGATAGCCATTGCCACACCCATCTTGATAAGCATGTTACCTGCTTCGTCGGCGTATTTGCCTGCGAATATGGATATTGCAACTATTTTTGTAAAAAGTCCCTGTACCAACTCGATTACTATTACTCCCTGAAGCACACCTTCTGGGGTGAGTTTGGCCAGTGCTGTTATTGCTTTTGCTATTATAAGCAATGACACAGACATTTTTAGTAATAAATTACCTGCTTGATCAGTACCTTTCGATAGTTTTGACACGACCATCAGCGCACCACAAACTATACCAAGTTTTATAAGTAAGTCGCCAAGCGCATCAACAATAGGTCCCATCTTCTCTGGGTCAAGATCCTGTAATTTTTTCAGTGCTATGGTTGCTAATAGCAATGCTGTGCACACACCAACTACAGTCAGTGCTCCCTTGGCGCCGCCTCCAATTTTACCTAGCACAGTTATAGCTACTGCAAGACCTGCTACTATTCCCGATAATGTCGCAATAGCGCCTATTGATGACCACAATCTATCTTCTGGAATATTAGAGACAATCCACAAAGCTCCTGAAAGTACTCCTACTGCCAACGCAAGTTCAAGTACAGATGACGCTATGACTTTTATCTCTTTTACTCGAAGATATTTTTTTATATTAGTTCCAAGTTCTGTAAAGAACCCACCCACACTTTCGAGCAACTTACCTAAGCCTTTAGCCGGTGCTGCCACGGCTTCAATTGCCTCACTGAATGACGTAACCGCTTTAGTTACATTATTAGCCGCATAGAGTAATCCAGCACCAAGACCAACTGCCAGAACTTTTCCAAAATCTATCCCCTTAACGGCCTCAAGAATACTACTACCTATACTCTTGATGAGCTCCAGTAACTTAGAAACTCCATTTTGAATTCCATTGAACCATCCAGTCATAGAGAAATCGCCGACTTTGTAGAATTCTACAGATGGCGAATGTATGCCAAGCACCGACTTAATTCCTGATAGCATATCTTTTCCTATCTGGATTATTGTGCCAACCACTTCTTTTCCGCCATTCTTGAGGCCATTTACTAGACCTTCAAGTATGTATTTCGGTATATTATCAGCGTCTTTAAGCCCCTGTATCCAGTCTTTGAATCCATCTGAAAATTTCCTTAGATATGGCGAAACTTTATCCAGAGCCTTACTGAACAATTTACTGAAGTCGGTGACATCACGGAGTTTTACAAGGAAGTCCCCTATGTATGCAGTTACTGTCAAGAGATCCAGATTAAAATACTTGAGTAAGGTGTTTATTAATTTGAGACCGAGTTTTAATCCACCGCCGACAATGTTACTTATCATGTCAATCAAAGCAAATAAGCCTTTGAGTGTTCTCTTGAGCTTGTCAGCTTTTTCGTCGCTCATAACAAGATGCTGTGAGAACTTATTGACAGTTTCCGTAATACGATATAACGTACTTTCTCCGGACTTATCCGATGCTGTGAACATCTCTGAGTATGCCTGTTTGAATGCTTTAGCAACCTGGGTTGCTCCTTTTACTGCATTCTGGAAAGACTCTATGAGTAACTCTTTACCACTTGGTTTATTCAGGCTCGCTATCAGCTCACTAATCGGAGTACCTGTCTTTTCTGCCTGTGTCGCAAGATCTCGAAGTGTCTTTATTTGGTCTTTGGTAAGTCCCAATGTCTCTGCTTCTTTATCTGACAGACTTGCCATGGCCTCTGTGAGCTCATCTGCACTCAACGTGCAATCGGACCAATTATGCCCATTACGCTCCCAAACTTTATTAACCAAAGCCTGTACCTGGGCATAGTCGTAATTAGCTGCGGTGAGCGCCTTTATTCTTTCCTCGCCATTACCAAAATCACCCCGAATGGTCTTTGACACAACATCGTTGAAATATTCAACCTTATCAGTTATATCCTGTGTTGATTCAGATGCTTTGGATGTGACATTTGTAAGACGCTTCAATGTATCTATGATTAGACCACCTGACAGTTTCCCTTTTGCAAATATGTTCGCGAGTGAACCATATTTTTTCAGTAGTGCGTCTATATTTATACCCTGCTCTTTAGCCACCTCTTTGAGCTTTTCTGTAAATGTTTCTTCTGTTACTCCAGCTTCGCCTATCTTATTCATGAGATTATCCCATTTTGAAGTTAAGCCACTGAATAGTGTTTTTATATTTATCTTCTCAACTAGCTTATTAGCATAATTGATAAGTTTGGCTACTCCCTTGGAGGCGCTTTCTACAAACGGAAGTGTTATCTCTTTTATATCATTTATTTTCAATCGAACAGTATTAAGTATTCCTACTAATGGTCCATTCTGTTCTATGAGTGGCTTATAGAAATTTGCACCAACCTTTGCAAGTGCTGACTTAACATTGGCGAAAGCACCTTCAAATGTCTCGTTTGCTTTTTTTGCATGTTCTCCGTATTCTTTATCCATGATATCAGCAAATGTCTGAAAATCTATTTTTCCCTTGGATACCATGTCCCGGACTTCGGCTTCGGTTGTATTAAGATACTTTGCCAATGTAGCAGCGGCATTCATACCTCGTCCAGAAAGCTGGAGTAACTGATCACCCATCATTCGTCCCTGACCAGCGATCTGTGTATATATACGACCGATATCTTCGTATGTACTTCCGGCCATAGCTGCCACACCGGAAATTCCTCGCAATGCATGCTGCATACCATCGCCAGCTCGCATACCCGACGCTGCCAACTGTGCCGCCACACTAGCTGCTGCATCAAGGCTATAAGCAGTTCCGGATACACCATAGTCAACATCGTCCATTATTGCTGCTACCTGCTTGGCGTCATCCTGTAGCAATCCCATAAGCTTGAAGTTTGCCTGGTCAAGTTTCATGGCTCTGCTGAGACCGCCGCCTGATATAGCCTGCTCAACGAAGTTTTTTGCTTTGGTAACGGACGTCATGACGGTGTTTGTAAGGTTCTGCACAACCTGCATTCCAGCTATACCCATAACTGAAAATCGCTTTCTGAGGTATTCGACATTCGATATGAGACTGTCAAACGACACGCTCTTGGCAGCGCTGTCTATAGCTTGAAAACTTTTCTCAGAACCTCTAAGTTGAAGTTTTTCTTTTAATCTGTCCAATGATGTCATGGTTGTTTTGACATTAGTTTCAAAGTTTTTGTTGTCAAATTTCATCTCAACAACTTTTTCATCGATTGTGTTACTCATCCACTTATCACATCCTTCCATGCATCATTTGCTATTTGGTCAAAAATAGGCCGGATAGCAGGATTGATATAATCTCTTCCTTCTACCCAGCCCCCAGTACCGGTTCCGTGTCCGTATTGCAGTATCACAGCTATCGGAACCCCCTCATTCACGTTTGAATTTAAAAAAGAGATTGTAGCTGTTCCGTTCTGGTTTTCTATCTTGTAATACCATGAGTTGGCGGTTTCTCCTGAGTCCGCAGGTGTTGCCGAAGCCAATGCTTCTACCCCAGCTCTGCCATACTTGTTGAGTTTTCCAAGATGTATTCCTTCTTTGGCTCGTTCAAGAAAACTCGTAAGTTTTGAGAAGTCACCTTTCTGCTTAAACTGAATAGCACTCATACAATCCCCCCTATCTGGTCACCCCTTCGTGTGCCATTTTCTTTTTCTTTCTGCATTCAGCTTTGCATAGTAATTCAGAGTCTCTGCTTCCGACCGTTTTTTCTGTGGTTTGTTCTCTTCCTCGAATATCTTGAGTAATGTCATTAGTCGATTGAGGTGCCATTTCTCGCATTCAATGGGAACGCCAAGACTAAACATGCAGAAATATAAATACTCTGATGTTATGAACTTGCCATTGCGTTTTTTGGTCGTACCCATTTCATTAAATGTTGTTGCGGTCATGGGGTCATTAATATAAGAAGAGATCTCTTCTATATTTCGCTGAGATAAAGCGAGAAACACTGAATCTTTCACATTTTTTGTGATTGTCATGCATTTGAAATAGTCAAGTATTTCTGTTGCCGAGTGCTGAAGTTTTGGGTCGAGGTATGCTTTGTGATGCTTCTCTTCCCATTTTGAAAGTGACACCAAGGAGTGCTCCATCTGTATCGTGGTTTCTGGAATCCACAAAAACTGATTTGTATTCTCATTGAATATTTCAGTTTTTGGTACAGTAATCTGAAGCACTCTGGATCACCCCTCTATTACATGCTTGCTAATACGTTTGCCGTATTATTCGTAGCTGTTTTTTTCATTTCCTCTGACACCTTTTTAGGCATGATACCGTTTATAAAAGCTGCCCCTGCCTCATCATTAGTAGCCAGCTCCATAAAAAGCTGATCGTACATTGGTGTCGCAATAAAATTAAGATAAAGCGGATTTCCTTTCTCATCTGTCTTACGGAATGACTTACCATCTGGGGCAAGCTCGCCATATGATTTACAGATAACCTCCTTGAACACCTTGATAATCTCGGTGGTGTCCTTTGCATCTACAATCTTCTGAAGAAGCTTATCTAAACCACCCTTTTCTGAAAGTGCCATCTCCGTAAGCTCTGCTTCGCTTAGGTGGAAGTATTCATCCTGCTTGATCTTGTTTCCTTCATAATCTTCATATTCAAATGTCTTCTTTAACATATTGTTTCCTCCTTAATAAAAAGTCCCCAACACATCTGATCTGACATGCTGGGGGCTACAAAAATTCATTGTTGCAGACAGAATACTATGCTGCCTGTGCTTCTGTGATGATCTGTGCGATCTCGTCTGGAAGTGGGAGTCTTGGATCTGTGGTCGCATCGCCGTAAAGAACCTTCTCGATAGCTGCCATAGCTGCCTCTCCAACATCAACACTTGAGATCTCAAGGTATGCTGTAGACTTACTGCCCGTTACAGCAACTGGTGTTGTTGAAAGCTCGTATGACATTGTCGATGCCTCTGGGCTCTCGTTTGTTGATGAGTGAGTCTTGGATGATGGCTTTGCCACTGCTCCATAGATAATATGGATCTTGTATCCGTATTCATCCTTCTTGGTATCGTTTCCCAGGATTGTCTGGTAAGTCATACCAAATGTCTTTCTGTCCTGCTGACGGATTGTTACACCCTTTGCAATTGTTTTCTTACCATCACAGGCATCAAACTCATCTGGTGTGGTATAACACTCAACTGTAGCTCCGAAGTCCTCTGCTGAATACAGTGAAAGATACTTCTGATTATCTGCATAGATCTTAGTCTCTTCTCCGCCTGATGGGTTCTCAGCTACTGAAGAAAGACCATTCCATGCTACTCCATTTGGGTATGCACCAGTTTCATCCTGAAGGTATAATCCACCCTTGGATACGCCTGTCTCATAAAACTTCTGTCCCATTGCATCCCAAACCATTGCTTTATTTGCCATAGTTTTTATCTCCTTTTCTAACAATATAGTGTGAATACGTTGTGATGAAGGTTAGACGCCCGGTAATGCCTGTCATGGGTGCAGTAAGGCACCTCAAGCAGTTTTTCTACCACCGGAATATCTGGATCTTTGGAAATCACAACTATTTCATAGCAATAAAAAACGGAGTAATTTGAGTTGTCAGCTCTTTTACTCCGTATGTTTGTTCTTTGATATCTAATTGCAGGGTATGACATTTTTAACGTCTCAGGGGGTTCATAATACACGTTCGTACTGCCCAATAACTCAACGAGTAGGGCGTGCAGTTCAAGTCTGCTCATCTTCTGTATACACCTCCCCGATTGTCAAAAGAAGTCTATGGTACTGAGAAGCATCAATCTTATCGACCTGCCACTTAGTACCCATATACTCTGCATATATAATGTTTGAGCAATTCTCAATGAGGCGTGGATCTGCCAGTATAGACAGGGTGACATCATACTTAATGTTCCTGTTAATACTCTCTCCAGATGACTGTCTTCGATAATAATTATTCATAGCATCACCATAATAATTACGGGCATATATCTTTTCTTCCCAGTACCCGGGTTTAGTCTCAACAGTTTTTGAATACCCTATTTCACCATACCATTTAGCCATTTTGAATTTCTCCTTATCTGATCTACTCGGACTTAACTGTTGCCAGCTTAGCTGTGGTAGATGTAGTTGAATCTGTAGTTACATATGTAACTGTAGCAACATTTTTCTTAATCTCGCATGATACAGGGAGGAAGTGGATGCCGGTAGCATCAACAATAACCATTCCCTTGATGAACGCATCCTGAAGATCTGCTGCACTGATTTTCTCAGTACAGTCTGCATTTGCATATGCAAATGTGTCAGCCACCTTTGTATAAACCTTTCTAGCAGCTATGTTCTTATCTGTAACATTCATGAAAATATTATCCATGTTTTACCTATCTCCTTTCATCGACTAAGCTACTGGCTCCTCAAGAGCAATAGCTGAATATGGCTTTGTGAGTGATCCTGATATACGAGTCTCAAGCAGGTATAAATACTGGTTGAAGTTGATATCGAAGTCATCGAACTTGGTTACCTCTCCGCCCTTTGTAGCACCGAATGTATAATCTGCCAGATTTACAAAGATGCCAAGGAGCTTATGCTTCTTACCCCCATCATCAACTCTAACAAGGCCGCCAAACTGCTCCACGGTATGGATCTCATTTACGTTGAGTGCTGCGGCAAGGTCTGCCTTTGAGTTGTATATTCTTCTACCATTGCGATCTCTAGCCAGAAGCATTACATTGAGTGCATGTGGGGTGCAGTAGTAATCCGGTGTACCAGATCCCTTAAATTTCTCTCTTGAAAATAGGGCTGCCTCAACTACTGCCTCAGCATAAATATAGCTATCTCCAAAGTTCACAGATGTATCGGTTCCCTGGAGCTTTGCCTTCTCAGCAGCTATATCTATATCCTGCTTGATGCAGTAGAAGTCATCATCATTCCAAATAGACCTAACATGGTCTTCGTGAATCTTGTCTGGGTCACCATCATCTCTACCATCGCCAACAAGTGCTGCAAGAGCAAGTGTCTCGTCAAGAGCATGTCGCATAAGCTTCCACTGATATGAAACTACGTCAAAATCTGTAATATCTACGATATCGTCCCTCTGAAGCTCATCCTTGATATAAACTGTCTGAGGATCAGTTGTTCTACCTACAAGCTTAATCTGGTTTGTAAGTGTCTTATGATCGCCCTTCTTCTGGTATCCCTGTGCAAGGGCTCTTTTTCTAGCATCAGCATTTCTGGTTCTGATTCTGCTGATAGGGCTTTTATGAATCTTGCTCATTACTGAGGCAACCCATGTCTGATCCCTCTCAAGAGTATTTGGCTCCCCCTTCTCTACTAACTCGAATTCTGGAAAGAGCTGCTCTACGTCTTCGTTGGTAAAGGCGCCATGAGCGAGTGTGTCCTTATGTGCAGCAACATAATTTTTAAGTGCCTCCCTGAAAGAACCAACACTGGTCTTCTTAGCTTCGCTAATGATTGCTACCTCGTCTGAATGAGTGAGCGCTGTTCCCTCAGACATCTCTGCCTGATCAAATACATTGTGCTTGATTGTTCCCATTTCTCCATCTCCTTCTTTATTATCATTGTTGTCGGCACCAGAAGCTGCCAATCCAACTAAGTAATCGACAACCTTCTTCTGATCATCGTTGAGTGTGTTATAGACATCCTCTACAGTCTTGTCGTCATCAGACTTACCTTCTGACTGCTCTGGTGTCTTTGTGTTCTTGTTATCCTCCACTGTTTTCTCCTTTTCTGTCTTGTCATCTGAGTGATAGAGTACTAAACCTGCAATATCGTAATTTGCAACGAACGCATCATCTTCTCCATCACCGTGTGCTATTGCCCAATCAATGGTTGCCCCTGGATTAGCCCCTGCTAGTACCAGACTCAGTTCCCTGATGATTCCGTGAACCACATTAGATCCAGCATGTTTCAACTTGTTCGCGTATATGGACAGAGACCTTACATCTCCATGCTCGACCAGCTCCTTTGCATGCTGTCCTTCCTCGGTATTGTTAAAAACACCATACGCGTACACACCATCATCTCGGTTTTCAAGCACGGCATGTCCTAATACGGCGTTCACTGAATCATGATCATGATTCCAGACAATAGGAACCGTCATGCCATCCTGGTCTTTAAACGCATCTTTCTTTATGATTCGACCATCACTACACAAGAGATCGTTTCGTGTAGCCCAACCACCAAAATCGTATTTATCCATTTTGATATTCTCCTTCCTGTATTTCTTCCGTATAATCCTGTGGGGTATTTTTATTTGGCTGCGCGATATTGCTATTGATAAGCTCATCCGCCTTTGGATCTGATGAAGGCATCATGCCGATGATCTGACGTATTTCGTTTGACGTCATTATTTCGTTTCTGGTAAACTTGTCTGCTATTTCAGCGATACTGCTGACTGGGACTAACTTGAATGGGTCTTTGAAATACGTGATTGACTGCCCCTGTGTTATGGCGGTCTTTGTTAAGAACTTTCGTTTGAACTCATCAGCGATTGCTGATGCAATAGGTTCTATAGTTCTGCTGTTGTAGTTCAGCATAGTCTTCTCATCCGCTGTACCATCGAGGACGCTCTGGGTAATACCTAACTGTGCATAAAGCTGTTCCTGAAGAGTCTCTATCTGCTTCAAAAGATTGTTTTCAAGAGATCGATTAAGCTGCGTTATCTTTTCGGTACCGTCTGCATAAGCAATTCCATACTTAGATCCAGATAACTGGTCTTCGATTTCCTGACGTCTCCTGTTCGCTTCTTGTCTCTTCTGTTCAGTTTTTATGATGTATGGTAACTGGATTATAAGATCGAGTTTTCCAGATGCTGTCTGCTCATCAGTTATGTCTAAAAGACTCAACTTACGTGCAAGACGCTGATAGACTGAGTTATACTCATTGATTACTGCGTACATAGGATTTTCTATAATCGCAACGTTACGCTTGGGAAGGATAATGTCCTCTTTTCTACCGGTTCGCTCATTATATAGTCGAATCTTAACTTTATACGGAAACCATTCCGTGATCTTACCGACTCGCATGGATGTGATGTCGTATGAATCAGTATCAGTTGGATCATAGAGTGTGTCCACAGGAACAACTGCCGCAACTCCTTCATCAAACATAGTAAGAACCGTATCTCTTATAAAAGATCGACTTGTCTGATCGATGTTTGCCTCAAGGGTAAGACATGCATTGAGTCCCGTATTCTTTTCGGATTTAAACCGACCATTATCATCCAACTGACAATGTTTGAATCCTATTTGTTCAACGTCTATTGCAATTCGGTTGAATATCGAAGTTATTATTGATCGTTCATTCCCTCGAGTTAATCGCACACGATCAGGTCTTGATGAATAACTGCTCCCAGAATAATATCCTGATGTTGGGTCTTTATTCATAAAGGCATTCCAACCGTTTTTCACCCTTTCGGGTAATCTATATGTTGCCATTTTGAATCCTCCTTAATCAAGGTTTAGCTAACGCAACGTGGTTCCCATATTCACACCTTCCATAAAGGCGTGAAGACTTGCACTCCCGGCTTCCATTAAGGCGTACTGTCTACTCATAATACCAAGCCCGACCATACCTGCCGTTCGCATTATTGCCTTGGTCGTTTCTCTGTATCGTGTTATCTCCTGCTTAGATATATCCGAATACTTCTTCTTATACTTTTGCTGCTGGGTGACTAATCTCTGTTTCTGAAAATTCAGTTTTTCAGAATGTTTCTTAATTTCCGCCTTCTGTTTTTCAATACGGTTATTAGTACGCTGTATCTTTCGGTCATAATGACTTGCTCCTGCTACGCGGATAATACTGTTACCGCTCGTTCTTTCTTTTCTATGCCCCCATCTCATCCCAACTACACCATGATGGTAGAGTTCTTCTGAAGGGACTAAATAATACTGTGGCATTACACATCCTCCTTAATCAAAAGCTTCACGATTAAGCTTGTATGCAACATAGGCATCCATCATAGCCGCCACTGCATCTATCTTCTGCTCATATCGTTTCTTCAATAATTTTCTATTACCATTTGTGTCTTCGAGAGTTATGCAATTACCCATAGCAAATGTCATAAGCTCTTCATCAAACAAAAGAAGCCTGTCCTCAGCCAATTTTTTCAACTCGCCAAGAGGTACAGACTCGGTCTTCGCTCCCTGTATTACTTTTTCTATTCCGAATGGACCATTTTCACGTTCCCATCTTTCTACGAAATCCCTCGCATTATATGGATCAAAACCGAACGCTCTTACATCATAAGAACACTGACAAATGTAACTATCCAAGTCATCATATACTTGCATCATGTCTAGTACTGTGCCTGGCATTACCATTAGACTGCCTTCTTTTATAAAAGTTTCGTATTTCTGGCGCATAGCCGCAGGGAGTTTGAATAATGTCTTTTCAGTTATATAGTTCCTGGTTTTTATACCAAAAGCCCCTGTTGATAATGGGAATAAAAATGTGAAAGCACAGAAATCATCACCTTGTGATAGATCTGCACCCATAGAACAAGGCATCTCCCAGAAATCTCTTTTACGATGTGGAAGTGTCTCATCATAGGTAAAGTAATATGTGTATCCTTCCATAGGGATACCGAAACGTTTTGCCAAAATATCATTACGTGTTGCTGGGGCTTTTTCAGCTCTCTCAACATCATCCTGATATGTATCATATGTAACTGTCTTACCAAGATTAGGATTAGCTTTGAGCCACATCTCTGGCTTTGCTACTTCTTCGATGGAGTCGAGTTTATACCACCAGATTGATGTATGTGGTGCACTATACTCGCCCTTGAGAATCGACATCAATTCCATTTTGATTGTATCACCGCTGCCGTTACGGACTGTTCCCTCTGAGCTAATTGCCACTATGAGATAATCGTTGTTGCTCGTGCTTGCGTCACCCTGCTCTTTAGCAGCTCCCTGTTCAATAGAACCAATAACGTCTTCACGTACATCACCAGACAACCACTCATCTATAGTTGCCACTTTGATTCTCATTCCCTGAAGAGCATCGATACTCATTGGCCTAATCTCAAGAATCGATCCGGTCAAGAAATTCTGAATACCTTTCTTGGTGCTTGCCAGCTTAACTCTACGAGCTTTTGAACCAGTTGTATTCTGTAATGATCCTTCTGTAAGGAATTTATACAATGGTCCTCTAGCCCTAGCTATTGCAGTTCTGAAAGGTGACATGACCTCTTCAGCCTGAGCCATTCTTGGCGCAACCGTGACCTGATGCGTTGTTGATTTATCGACATTGAGGAAGTAATTCTGGATGCATGATGCATACATAGATTTAGCTGCGCCTCTGGCAACTATGAGATACTGCTTTCGGACAAGTCGTTTCTTTATACGCTTCTTCACATACCTGCCACCATGATTATCTTTACCTGGAACATATATACTACGCTCGACAAAGTAGTACCAACCAAATATCTGCTCTGCCCAAAGCTTAAAAGTGAACAGCAAGTGTAGATCCTCACCGTTGGTGAGTGTCAATTCGTTCTCACAGTAATGTACGAAACCGTTTATAGCCTGGTCGTCATAGTAAACTCCAGGATTAGCTATGAGTGCGTCGATTCGGTTCATTTCCATCTCTATCTCTTTACAGACAGGAATTTTACCGGCTATGACATCATCTCGGAACTGACCATAATAAATAGGCGTCGCGGTGTTCGATAAACTCATGACATCACCTACCCATTATCGGTCTTCTTATCCTTCTTCTTATCTTTTTCTTTTTCACCGATAATAGGAAGTCGTTCGTCACCTGTTTTTTTAGTATTATAAATCTTAGCAAAGTTATTCCATCCGTTTATACTGTTTGAAGTAACGTCGTTCATCTTCTTACTCCATTTATTAAACGAATCAAGGAATTTCTCCCCACGACCTATCTCTTTGGGGATGAGAGATGAAATATTCCGTTCAAGCACCAACCTACGATATGCTGAATCCAACTCATTAGTCGAGAAAAGATCAGCATGTTTGTATAGTTCTTTCGCTGATCTGCTTTTAAGAATCTGTTCTTTTTGTTCTTCCACCGACAGCGGTTTGGATTTTGAATCCGTAAGCTGATCATGTTCCTTTGCTAAACGATTATATTTCTTTGTGTTATCAACCATTTTGTTTTCCACTGTACGAAGTCTTCTCTTTCCAGCAGTAGTCAAAGTTCCGTCTTTTCTCTGGTAACGACGTATCCCCCATCGCATGCCAAGAATCCCATGGTGGACTAACACGTCAGAAGGGATCATGTAATAACCCATATAATCACCCCCTTATTCAACAGCGACGTTAAGTCGCCATTCAAGTTCTGTTATTTGTCTATTGATGGATTCGGTTATTATGGAACTGGTAGGTGGATCAAAAAGTAGACGCACCTTTAAATAGATGTAGCTTTTTACAGCTTCAAGATTTGTAGAATCTGTTAGATACTCACTCCATGTCGTTGTCTTATCGCTTATGACAAAACCGTTTGGCGGGCCTACGCCTATCTGATTAAGTGAAAAGAACACAGTGTTTATGTGCATTACTACATCCTTATCGAACGGATCGTAGTCCTCTGGTATACCAAGGAGCTTCTTGACGGATGTTAAGATACTATCGTCCATATATACCTCCTATCTCTTCCACGGGCAAGTGTCATATCTTGATCTGGTAATTGGTTCAGATACAAGTAGACCCCTGTCTCCGTAATGTATTGCGTTATGCGTGTTTCTTGTTACTGAAATGAGATACTCTGGATCGAGCAAAATATCAGTTGCTTCCAGAATGTCTATCTTAGAAATTGGATTCATATGATGTATAAGAATATATTTATCAATCTCATGACCTGGCATAGATAAATCGCACGCATTATCTCGAATAATTACTTTATCTCTAACACTGCGCCATTCTTTTGATTTATAGAAATCCTGATTCAAATATCTATCGAATCCGAATGTGTCTTCCCCCACAATACCAGATAGCTTTAAATATTCAAATCGTTCCTCAAATGTCGGTATGGTGATTAGCTCTGAATATGTTCTAATCTTCATCGTAGTCATCACCTACTTCTCCAGAACCAGAGTAATCCATCATAGCTGCGATAGCCTGTTTATAAAGTTCATCCTGCTCTTCTGAACTCTTAATACTATCTATCTTCGCTTGGTTCAGTTTTCCTTCTGATCGTAACTTTTCAAGTTCCAACTGATACTTTGATGTGCCAAGTTTGAGAAAATGACATATCAATGTATCGGAAGCCGTATTATCACGTATTCTTTGTTCGGCAGTATTCATGGCTAAAGATATGATCTGGTTTTCCCTCGCCTCGGGTGTAAGTGCAGGTCTGAAACTTTTAGGATCTTCTGAGGTAGTTTTCTTGACCTTTGCCATGCTATCACCTGCTTTCAAATATGTTGTTATACACTTAGATGGCATTTGTAAGGACTTATGGGGGCCTGTTCACGGATGGTTGGCGAACAAAAAATATGCAAACTTGAAAGGAGTTTTACTATAGGGATTTGTATATAGACGGAGGAGTATCTACGTCCCACCACAGGTTATCCCATAAACCCTTGCAAATATCATCTAAGCTGTTTTTCCAAATATTCCCCCGGGGAATTTTTGAGGAGGCCGGCGATGACAGGAGGGGGTGCATTTTTACAGACCCCCCCCTATGTCTTTTTCGCCCTCTATGTTGCGTTATTTATGCCGCATTGTCTTCCATTTCCACTTTTTTATAGAGATCGAATGGATCATATGCGATAATACTGTCGATTGCACGCTCAACTTCTCGATCATACTCAACCTGTGACATTCCATCAGAAATGTGGGTAATTCTTCCAAGATAGTTGCACGTATAATAACCTTTTTCTGTGTCAAAGTTATTCCAATCATTGAATTCAGTAATTGGATTGAAAGGATTGTCAAAAGTTGTAATAGCAACTCGCTTGTTTGTATTTGCATTGATGCCTGCCATTTACTTCACTCCTTTCAAATACTTTGAAACTGTTGATGTTGAAACGCCAAGTTTGTTTGCAATTTCCTGCAATGTATAGTTAGACGCTGCGAGTGCTTTGATTCTGCTAACTTTCGCTGTACTTAGTTCAGAAGTCTGTTTTGGCATTGCTCTTTCTCTAAGCTTATCAGCATTTGCATTATTGAGAATACGAACAAGCATGTTATTAGTTATGGCACCAGCCTGAATAGCTTCCCATTCTTTGTCTGTGATGTTAATTTCTCTGTCTCTTCTTGAAGATGCACCAACATCTATACGACTGGCAACTATAGCCTGCTGAGATGCCTTCTTTATATCGCTAACCTTGAGATCCTTATTGTTTGCTTTCTTTTCGCCAACAATAACACTGGCCTTTCTCTGTGCTGCACGCTCCCTCGGTGCATTGAGTTCGGCAGTATTAAGTTTCTCTTCCAGACTCTTTACCTCTGATGCATACTTCTTCTTAGCCTCTTTTGACATAGCTATATTTTCTATATTTGCATAGTCCAGTCGAGCCTGATTGGCCATAGCCTTCATACTATTAGCATAATCTGCATACAGTAGCTCCATAGGATGCCTAGCCTTGGACACTAATGTATTAGCATCGTCTGTCTCAGCCATCTTAGTACTCTGCTGTTTCTTATAGTCCTTTGCATACTCTATGGTACCCGTCTTATCGGTATAGGTTACTTCCTTGGTCACGGGGTCTATATGTTTAACAGGGGTATACTTCTCTGCTGCTACTGGGTCGTCCTTCTTATACTTGATGGTTTCACCGGATGTGGTCTTGATACTAACCACGCCTGACTTACTCGTGGATCGCTTAGGATAGTACAGGTCCTCAGTGGTCTTGTATATGAGTGCACCTTCAGGCTTGCTTGGGTCATACCAATCTTTGCCTTTTTGATTGATCTTTGGTGTACCTTGTCGCTTTGGTACCGACGTTTCACCCTTGCTTCTCGAAAGGATTGTAGCAGCGCCACCAGCTCTTACAAAATTCCCATTCTCATCGTATTTAGGCTGATAGTCTTTTCTAAGAGCTGAAATGTTATTGTCATGTTCGCTCTGTTTATAGTCTAGCTTATGTTTCTCAGCATCAATAACTACCATTGAATGCCTAACTGCTGCTGCAAGCTGATCTTCTCCAGCTCCTGCAAGTGTCATATCTGTAATCAGATTTGAAATCATTCCCATCTCGGTCTGAGTGTTCTTCATGATCCTGTACTCATGACCATTACGATAGTAGTGCTTCTCTCCATTACTATCTACTTTGCATTCGCCGCCATAAGCAACCTTAGGATCAAATCCCTCAAGCCCCTTCAAAGGCTTTGTGGAAGTGATCTTAACTTTTCCGCCAGCATCATGCGTTGGAATGCACATAACAGTATCGCCATCAAAGTCTGCTCCGGACAATCTTTCTGCTACTTTGCTGTTAATACCTATGGCATCCTGAACATCACCGCCAAGAAGTCTCTTTGCCTCTTTATGATTGTTGTTTACAGTAAGTATAGGTATCTCAAATGTTCCGCCATGCGGATATCTGATGAGTGCTAGCTTGGTTCCTGTTTCATAGTTGGGGGCATACACTTCCGTGTCCTTCATTGTTGGAAATGGGATAATAACATGATATCTCTGTCCCGGAAGTGCTGCCGCCTGAAGATTAACTGCTGCTGAATCACAACCCTCTGCAAACTTCTGAAGATAGTGTTTTTTTATGACAGGATTCGTAAGGGACATAATCTCGTCATATTCTGCTGCTTTGTCTGCCTTGGCGAGGTCCAGCTGCTTCTTTGCCATCGTTACAGACTGCTTACCAAGAAACTGTGATGGAAGCGCATTTTTCCATTCAGTCCAATCACCCTGATCAGCTCTTTTATTTATAAGTCCCAGTTTTTCTTCTCCGGTCTTAGCATCTTTGTACCAATACTGTCCACCCTGGTCAGCATCTTTTATAAGCGACCCAAAAGGATTGTCTGGATCACTTTTGATATCTTTAAGGACTTCCATCTTTGGAACGTCCTTTGTTTTATTTGTATTAAATATAACATCAACACCATCTGGCATATTATCAGAATATACTGCCATACCTTTGAGATACTTCTTACCGTCTACCATGATACGAACCTGTGCATATTTGGAATCGCCAAGGCTAAGATCTTGACATCCTCTACGAAGTTCTATAACACCATCTTTCTCGATACCGCCATCTTCGTTATACCGAATCATAAGTCTCTTTGGATCGAGGCTTTCCGGATATGTAAATTTACGATGGAATGTTTCGCCATCATCTGTTGAAAAATAGTCGGTCAAAGGTTTGACTTTATCCAGATCATATATTTCTGAATGTGGTATATCTGGTTTAGTAAGAACTTTCTGAGTAGTCATCTGGTTTGGATTAGTCGCCTGTGGAAATCTACCATTATATACATGGTACCCTTCTCTTTCCAGAATGGTTAATGCCTGATTCATCTTCTCCTCAGAAATATGAAGCTCACGCTCAACTCCCTTACCGACATCAACCATACCCTTCTTATCAACCTGCTCTCTCATGAAATCAGCAGCATTCCTAGCCTGTTTCATTCGACTCTCAGAATCTGCATTGAGTAGCGATCTGACTGTGGATTCAGATATACCCATCTGCCTTCCAATCTCTGTAGCGCCAAGACCATCTTCTTTGAGTGACTTAGCTCTTGATACATCGAGCATTCTTCTCTCATCCTTACAAAGAGACTTCTCGGTTCTATACTGTGTTGTTGTCATACCAAAGGTATTTCTTATATTATCCGGAGTTTCTTCCCAGCCGTCTTTCTTGAGCGATTCAACTCTACTCAAAAAATCATCGCCATGCTGATATGGGTTTTCTCCAGACCCCCAAGGATATCTGCCAGAACGCCTTGGCATTCCGTAATGCTCAAGAACCTCAGCATCTACAGGTTCTGAACCGCATCCCAAATTTGATTTTATTTCATCTGAAATTGAACTCATGATTTAAGCAGCCTCCTTTTCTAACTTTTCAAGAAGTTTGTCGAGGTGAATTATCTTGTCCATGATCGGAGCAATCTCCTCTGCTGTCGGATTATGAACCAGCACTTCATCCTGCTTGTATAGCCTGAGTTCCATCTCAATGTCGCCAGGAGCAACATGATACTCAAGACAAAATAAAGCAGCATAAACCTCCAGCTGCTCGATATGGTCTTCGATCTTTCCAGACTTACCAGTTTTTAAATCATGAATTCGTAATACATTATTCTTAAAAGATATGGCATCCGCTGTGCCAAAAAATCTCTCAGAATAAAATAAAACAACCTCTGTACTCATCTTGAATCCGATTGCATCATTTACATATGCATTCAGAGTTTTCTTTGTACGAGGTTGTTTAATCCCAAGGTCTATTGTTTCTTTAGCCCATGCATGGAGCCTTGTTCCAATCTGTGCCATTTTCAGGTTTCGATACACCTCAATTGCTTTGGTATCATCATACCTGAGCCACGAGCTTTTACTCGCCGAGAAAGGCGCGTGAAGGCCTTCCAGTTTCAAATGCTGATTGAAGTTCATCTAAAATTTCCTCCTTGTTCTCTGGGTAAATAAAAGCAGCATACGACATCTTATCCATAAGGTTTACATAGTAATCCTGATTTGGGCGATGGCTTGCTCTTTTGCTCTCTTTACCTTCCAGTGCTGCCCATTTGTCCCTATACAAAATAAGCAGGTCTGGTATTCCCTGTCTTTCTGTGGCATCCAGATGTATCACCATACTTCCTGGAAACCGATGTTCAATTTCTTTTTTTAGATCTGCCTTGAATTTTCCTTCAGGTGTCACTAAAACATTCCTCCTTTCATTTTCAGAAAGAAAAATAGAAGCACACATAAATATGGCGCTTCTTACCTCTCTCTCTATAAAAGGGGATGTATTTGCCGCGAGCAAAAATAATAGGGATTGTGTCTGCTGCAAAAAAAAGAAGAGCCGTTGCAAATTTAACGACTCTCCCGATTGAGATAGATTATTTTTTACTTGTTTTCTTCGTTACCATAATTATTAATGTATTTGTTCATTTTCATAGCCTTGTTAAAGACATCGTTGTCGTAATTGCACTGTGCTTTGCACCCTTCCCGAAATCCGTCTTTATGTCCAATGTTGCATCCTATAAGCAATGATATGCTTGCACACACACCGCCGTAGATACCAACGATAATTTCTTCCTTATGCTCCTTAACGTACTCCTTCGCTGTCTCATACTTTTTCTTAGCTTTCTCTTTAAAATTACTCATAATAAAATCCTCCTTTTGAATCATTAAAAAGTTTCTATCTCGTTATATAAGATGTATTTGACACGAAAAAAGAAGAGCCCCTGTAATAGAGGCGCCCCTCTTTAATCATGTTTATTTGTTACCTTAAAACCTATCGGCTGTTTCTTATAAGCATCTTCTTCCTTGTCATTGTAAATACATGCTTCTTTGGATTTTGTTATAACTGTATTATTTTTTTCCGTAGTATGCTTCCAATCGACATAACCCATCACCGAATACTTTTCGTAATACCGGCGCTAGGAATTCTGAAAATTCATCTACTAATCGGCAACCTAATGTTATCCCAAAACCAATCTTTACACATGCACCAAATGTCAACTTTGTCATAATTATCTCCTCCTATGTTTCATATAACAATTTTCATGTCATAATACAGAATGTATTTGCCGCGAATTGCGCAAATACTAACCGATATGTGTCATATTGTCTCACAACTCCTCTGTATTACCATTAAGTACTTTTATATAATCAATACATAAACTTAACAGAGAGGAGGTGAAACTATATGGAGACCTTTAAATACAGAATGAAAGCTAGCAATCCTTTAAACAAGCTTATCAATTTTTGCACACGATCAAACGGTGCGCAATGTTGCAAATGTTATAAACAGGCTGCCGGTGGTAAACTTGGTAATTTGGGTAAAGCTGTAGCAAAAGAGTTAGATACAGCATACACTAAGGGAATATTAACCGGTGCTGGGATTGCTGGCATTTTAATACTTGGAGGGCAGTATATAGCTGTACCAGCCGCTAAGAAAGTGCATAACTACATAAATAGTAAAGTTCATAAAGAACTTCCACCACCCGAGAAAGTCGTATATATTGAGGATTATCGTCATGATGATTCTGACAATAACAACGATAACCAACAATGCATGTAAATCATTTTGTATTTCTATAGAGAGATAATAAAATTCTCATCTTCTAAAATAGGTTAAATATTTTTTATTAATAGTTGATATGTTAATATTCCCTCATGGACCCAGTACAGCTTTTTGTATTGGGTCCTTAATCTTGCCACAAAAAAACAAGAGACCCAGTATATTTCTATACTGAGCCTCCCGGTTCTTGATACTATTTTATAACTTTATATCTAACTTTTGGTCTTGTGTATAACACATCCTCAAATATTGATGTTATCAATGCAAACTCTTCGTTTGTACATCTGAATGTATAACGTTTTGCATTGTCTTCTGGGCGCAATTCGTGTTCGATAGCTGTTCTACTACCATCTCGTATTACACCTAGTATTATACCCGTTATTTCTCCGTGTAAATAACTAGCGTTTGCACAATTAACTTCGATAGTTCGTGTGTTTTTCTCTTCCATAATGTTACTCCTTTCGTTATAAAACAATAGTTTCATTATAGAAGATGTATTTTTCGCGAATCACTAATCGTCAAATGCGTCACAGCTTGTCTTACAATTTGGATATGCCGAATTACCACAAGCAACACAACCTCTTGGCTTATGTTCTGGTGGATCTTGAGATAACTCTGCCAAGTCCCCCTCATCGTAAGATATGCCGCAATCTAAGCATATCCATCGTTCTTGTCTATGAGAATATCCCAGTTCTTCATGACATATCAGACAGCGCATATTTTCGTCACACCAATCCAAGCAACCGCCATCATCCCACATATCATCTTCAGTTTCTACGTTTCCACAGAATTGACATTTAAACAGTTGGTTATCTTCATCATACCCAATCTCATTATTGCACTTTCTACAAAACAATCCATCACTATAGTCTAAATCTTCATCTTCAAAATGCGTCATAATCCAAAAACCTCCTTAACTCTTACTCTTCCGTCTACTAGTTACTAACTATACTGCAATTATACTTTGACGACTGTAAAAACTAAAGAGATTTTATAAGGTATTATGGCTTTGTAAAGTTCGTTTCCGAGATGATAAATTTTGCTAAAAAACCGTCCTCTGCCCGGATGCCCACTTTTATTTCCCATTTATATATATTTATATAATATTTTTTTCATATTAATTTAAGAAAAAAAGTGGGAAAGTGGGCAGAAACCCCGCAAACCCGCATAAATACTAGGTTTTTCGCTGCCCACTTTTAAAAACAAAAGTGGGCAAAGTGGGCAGAAAAGTGTGCAAATGGCCATTTTTTACAAAATTTTTGGGTCTGCTACCGCCTCAAAAATGGGCAAAACATCCACAAAACCGGGCAGAAGCCCAGATATTTTTGCAAAACCGGGCAGAGATTTTTTACTGTTTTGACTTGTCTGTGAGGTAAATATCTACATCATTACTTACTGATGAATAGTTAATTTCCAAATAATATGTGCCTGTTTCATCATAAGCCCAGTAGTTACAACCAGTATCATCAGATCCCTGATCAGTATTATATGTATATCCTGCATCCTTACAAGATGATATATATGCATCAACCTCGTCAAAAGTTACTGGGTCAACATTGTAATATACATGATCATCCCCAACAATTATTGCTTCTACATCAGATTTGAACGCACTCACCATATCCGGTAACTTCTCAGTCAGAATCGATACATCAACAGAGGATAATCCTTTTTTTTCAGTACTCTCCTCACTGCTCGCTTCCTCAGTTTCTGTATCACTCTTACTCTCCGTACTGACACTCGCACTACTACCATTACCATCTGAACCAGTATTACTACTATCACCACCACATCCAACAAGTCCAACACACATAGCTCCAACTAACAAACCTATAGATAATCTCTTTTTCATAAAAATCTCCTCCTCTGAAAATATAAGACTATTATACTATTCGCCTACGCTATCATCAACCTGCAAATACTCATAATCGTCAGGATCAATCCAGCACCTTACAACCTCGTATCTTCTCAGAAATAGCTTGTCGCCGCGCCACAACTGTCTACGTATACTACCTCGCGCTATTCCCAGAAACCTGGCCAAATGCGCCTCACTCATGATCCCAGCACAACTACCATTATTATGTTGATCGTATACAATATAAGCTCTCATCACGGTATGCCCATCCCTACGCAATTTCATCACCACCATTCTTCTCTGCATATAAACACTCGGTCCTGAATTTGCAAAAAGAACAGGCAAGCCCTCGTGAAAGAGTCTTACACTTACTCATCAAAGCCGTCTTATCCCTATGTAACTGCAAGACCTGCTCCTGTAATTTTTTAATCTCCTCATCTCTCAAAGTCGCTTTTACAGTCTTTTTCCGTATATCCATGTTTTTATCGCCTAACCTTTTCTAATAAAATAAATAAAGCGCCAATGACGTAATCATCAGCGCAAAATCAATTATCACCGCAACAGCCAGCAAAACCGATCTGGCGGTCTCACTCAGTTCCTTCTTCTCCATTTTTATTCACCTCTTTATCATCGTAACTCATAAAACATCTCAAATCCTCAATGCAAGAACCACACAAATCATACTCAACTGTTACGAGACCATCTTTACTCATGATATCTATTCCTCTTGTGATTGAGCCGCCATTGAGATACCACCTTGTACTATTTTTCTCATAGAACTTACCACACCTATCACATTTCCTTGCCATTGACATAAATATCATTCCTCCATTTCTATATACTCAAGTGAATCAACTACTTCCTTGCTATAGAACCAATTTGTCCAAGGACTTTCAGACCAGTATTTCTGTGAATATATGGCACTATTCCATTCCTGTACATCTTTAATCACAGTAACTCTGGATACTTTCTCATCGGTATCCTGTTCAAGAGCCTCTACCTCTTTTACTATAGAATCATGTTTCATCTGATATTCGGCGATCGTTTTGTCAATTGCATAATGATTCGTCACTATCATAACAAGCGAAAAGATTGCACCCACACCCGACAACGTAATAAATACAGCGCCTATAATAGACATCCAATCTATACATTCGTTGTATGCAATTACAGATAATACGATCGACACCACCAAAACCACTACAAATATAATTGTCCAAATCATAGTAAAACCTCCTTCAAACTCTTCTAAATATACTATCGTCTGCTGGCTTGAAATCTTCCTGCCATTCACGACGGATAACCTGAAAACGCCCTAGCTTGTCATATTCTGTTAAAAGACTATTCGTCTTTTCATAAAGCCTATCGCCAAACACGTATATACGATTGAGTGGCAATGAACATACCTCCTTATCCCGAATAATGTCATCAAGTACCAAATAATCGCCTAAATTTTTTATCGATATATTAAGCCCGTCTATATTACCTAAAGGTGTACGATTAGTAATCCACGACGACCATAACTCACAAGCATTCGTATACACGATCACGCGCATTATATTTGGATATTTATGCTTATAATGATATGCCATTGCGTTCGGCTTAGTATAAGCAAAAGGCTCTCCGCCCGTGAGACATAATGTCTCCACCTCTCTCAGTTCTTCATCCGTGGCATACGGAATACTATTCAGATCATATTGCTTGTTGCAGCAATACTTGCAATCTCTGTCGCACAGACTAGTAACCATCAAATGCATGACCTTCTTGGTTTTCTCGGTCCGTGAATTCAGATTTGACCTCTTTCTAAGACTAGGGCTCTGTATATTTAATAGACGTTTATCCCTTTCCCACCAGTTTTTTCTAATCCTACTCATCTCTATCCGCTCCTTTATATTTGCTTAAACACTACTTTATGATCTTCGATATAGACTAATGTCGGATCGTCGAACTCCTCATATCTTGTATAACCAATAAATCCGCATGTTTCGATATAAGGTGCTAGCCAATCCAAGAATTTTTCAATCTCAGAGTCGTAATTTTTTAAATTAGCTCTAATATTCACCTTCCAAGTTTTTGAAATCATATCGAAGGACATTATGCTATGAGTAAGCCCATCGAAATAATAACTACCGCAGCAGCATACCATTTTCCATCTATCACATCTAAAGAACTCATGTTTTGGTAACACCACCAAGGACGGCAACTCCACATCATCTATGAGTGCATGCAATATACCTACAACATCCATCGATACATCCTGGCATAAATCAAAACATACATTGATTTCTGTATACATTCTCATTATATATTACCTACCTTTCTCGCACTTTCACGCATTCGCCATCGATTATAGGAAATTTCACCTCCCCAGTAACAAGCTCTGAATATGGCAAACTCTCAATCCACTTGCAGAACTCTCGCCACTCATCCAGCTTATGATTCTTACGCTGCCCATATATATTAGCCAATACCTCATAATTCAACATGACATTACGAGTCTGGTTGTAGCTACTTGGAAGGAGCTGTATCATCTGCCACCAATACTGTTTGAGCTTAGTTTCAATATACCTTCCTCGGTAATAATTAAGAACATTGATCGTTAATCCAAGCAGATCATCACCATCTACCCTAATGTTATTTGCATCATTAAGGAAAAGAGCATCTCCTGCATCATTATTAGCCATATTCAGTAAATGCTCACAACTAAAATCACCACGATCAAACTTCTTCTCCTGAATCTTATGCATAGTACTACAGCTATTAGCCACAGTTCCTACCTTATATGTATCAAACTCCTTCCACCAATATAAAGGTGCTGTGATTCTCACATATACAGGAATCATTCGCATATACTTCCTATGCTCCGTGCCTGCATCTGAGAGCTTCTGCATGAGAGAGTGGTCGTTTTCTCCTAATATAAACATCTCTTCTGGCCATTTTGCGTTTGTAAACTCTTTTTCACTATCACTCTTCCCCCATGAATTCATAGGGTTCCTCATACCCTCTATCACAAATTCCATCTGATCTGGACTCGCCAGAACCACGTGCTCTAAATTAATCATTCTTTTTCCTCCTTACCTGGGAATATGTAGTTTAAAAATGGATCGTCTAAAAACTTGATGTTTTCTGGATATGCCGTGTGTATAGTCCCATCCTCAAGTTCAACAATCGCTGATACTGATATTGTTTGTCTTCCATAAATCGGTGACGTATTGGTATCACACCAGCGATGAAATAATGCCTTTACTTCCTCGTCACCGACTGTCACATAACAGGGGCGTAAAGGCATCTCGATTTTTAATTCTGACATTTTTCTTTTCCCTCCTTTATATAACTCTTACATCCTTTTACTTTCTTAGAAACAGTCCTGCCATATTCTGCACTACACCAAATACCCTTATGATTAACACTAGATCCAGATTTACTCAATCTTTTCTCCTTTCAGTTTGCCGATTCGTCCATCCTTTATCTCAACGCCATATCCACTCAACTTAGCTACAATATCGCTGGTCGTCTTTTTACCACGAGCAGTACATACCGGCACCCCATCTACACAAATGACATTTACTCGTTTACTCATGTATTGCGGAACTCTGTATACTTTTATTTCACTCATCTGCTTGCCCACCCCTTACAATATTTTTTTCATATTCAACCATCTTTTTCAGGAACAGCTTCACCTCATATTTGGTTAAACCAACACAAGTGCATCCTATATTTTTGTCGTCCATTAAGTTGGGGTCATAAGATTGTATGATATGTTTTCCTGATTTTTTATGTAGAATTACCACCTTATGACGGTATCTATACAGTTCTGTATGCACTACTCGCTCATACTCACATCCGAATTTGTCTTCACTGAGCTTCTCAAATCCGATATCACTAAGTTTCTCATCTGTTGTTTTAAATAATTTCATTTATGTTCTCTCCTTTGCCGTGTGTATAATATCTTTAAATATGTCTAATATGTCCTCCATCGAACATTTACAGTCAATTATCCTGTCGTCGTAATTTGATGGAAAAATACTAACTCCTAAATGTACCTGATCATTTGGATAAATATGTATGGTCATTGCGCAATTATTTTCTTTTGCCAATCTACACAAGGTTGGTAAACTAATATTTTCCGTTTGCTCAACCATCCTGGGCATTTTTTGCTCAATCCTATCGATCCTATCAGCTATCTTCTCAATACCCTTTAGAAGTTTCTTGTCATACTCATCATGTGTTGCCATATCTAGTCATCCTCCTCGATCATTTCCTAACATTGATTCCATTCATCTTTAGGAAATTTAATAGTTCTATAAAATTATTATCAGGTTTTCCGTATTCGTGTTCGTCCAACAATATAGCTTTCTTACATTGAGGACAATGCACCCAACGACTAAGCAAGTATCCATTTTCATGATGGATGGAATATACCTGGTCCATGCCAGCCAAAAATACAACTTTACAGTCATTACACCTACAAAATCGTTTGCATCCACTATTACCTACTTCTATCATTATCCATCCTCTCTACTCACAATCTTGACCTTATGTCCAAGCTTCTCCTCTATCTCCTCAAGAGTCATTTCCTTAGGAGATGCATATTTGACTATAGTGTCAGTTATGCTATTAGACGGATCCCACAGAGTAACATCACCATACCCCACATCAATAGTCATTCGAGGACACTCATATATATCTGCTGAGCTAGCTCCCCTGAATTTAAAATCCTCATAAAGAGGCAAAAGAATGTCTTTTAAAGTCACCTCATGAATATTGCCGAAGTCATCTACCTCCTCATATACGAGACATAAACGATATTCATCGTCCCATTCTTCTGTTTCGACCTTCGTTAAAGAAGCATCCTTCAATTTTCTGTTGTTTATGTTGTTCAGTTTCATATTTATCTCCTCCTAAAAATATAAAAAGAAGAGAATCCTCATTTGAAGACCCTCTTCTAATTTTAAGTTATCTCTGTGCTACATTTTTCCACTGTTCATTTATAGTTATCATCCTGTCATCTGCACTCATAAATATTAGTGCCATTCTCATGCATTTAGCACTCTGCTTCATACTTTCAATACCACCTCTAGCTACAAGTTCACTAGACCTCTCTATAAAATGATTACTTATTAATTTTTGTAACATAGTTCATCACTCCTTTCACTATAGAGCATGTAGACTACGCGAAAATTTTAGAAAAATATGCACTTTTAGTACTCACTTGGGAATAAAATCGTCGTGACACTCCTATCCCGCTCGGTAATTATCCATATTTTGCCGTATTTTTCATCTTCATACATCGCCAAAATACGATCATCACCATTTTTTACGGCTTTATCGTTCATTTTTGCATCATCAGGACGTATATTCCCCCAGTCGCAGGTCTCATACCGCTTGAATGACACAAGAATAAACTTAATAAAGCCAGGATTGTGTTCCATCTTGGCGGCAACCCCGGCTGTAACTACGACCTGACCAGTCTCAAATTTATCCATTTTTAGCACCTCCCCCATACAAACTCGCTAAGTTCTTTGTATTCGTTACCATTAAGCAAAAATAAATGTCCACTTGTTGAATATGAACCGTCTATACTGGTCTTCCTACCACAAATGACACAAGTATACAGATCATCGCCGTCGTATCGTCCTACTCTTCCAGTTTTTTTGAACTGTGCTACATTTGCAGCATCAACTTCTTTGTACTTATCTATAGTTTTTATCATGAATATTCCTCCTCTTATGCCCAATACCAAATATAAACAGTGTATATTGCTTTACCTGTTTTATCGATTACACACGACGAAGTATCTACCTTCTCGATACGTGTGTCAGGATCGGATATATATTTATTAACTGTTGCTTCTACTTCAGCTCTGCTACCAGATATAATTTTAAATTTCATACCTACAACTCCTCCTCTATAATGGTGATACTAAGATTCTCTATAACGGTCACTGCACTAACCCCATCTGGTCTATTTGCTAAGGCTCTCTCAAACTTTTCTCTATATTTTTTATGATTAAACTGGTTGACAATGCAAAAGTCATGCAATAGCTGCATCTTCTCGCTAATAAGAGCATCTTCTTCAAGACTCCTATGTCTATGCATATCATAATTCTTTCTTTTCTTCTCCTTTGTCTGCATAAAAACTCCTCCTTAAATATGCAAAACCTTGCTACTTCTGTTCTTTTGCATTTTCATCTTTATCGTAATATGTAGGCTTATGAGAATCGATATTACATGGGTTAGCCAAACAAGGATTGCACGGATCCTTCCAATCTTCTATATCTCGATGCTTACAAGTCTTACAATATTCGTGAAAATATACTTCTTTATAATCTCCGATCATCGCTATTCCTCCTCATATAACCGTGGTTTACCATCACTATCAAGTAGAACTGTCATTGTATTTGAATATTGTCTGGTTGTATAAAAATACATAACCCTAGTTGTTTTATCGACTAAAACTTCATAATCACCATATTCAGGCATTTTACCTGACTCAACAATGTTAAATACATTCCCAATGTCTGTTTCGGTTGCATCTACTGCATCAATTGCGCTACAGCCAATACAAAGCACCAACGATGCAGCTACAATCAAACATATTAATATCTTTTTCATTCTTCTACTCTTAACTGAAACTGAATATGCACCCAATTTATGAGTGTATCTTCGATGTGTACCCATTCGTTCATTTCTCTTAGATCGCTCATGCTAAACACGTATGTATACCGCTCTCTCCCTCGTCGGAATACAAAACGCTGACCATCTACCAAACTGTCGTAATCCATACGTACCTCTATCCCGTATTTACGACAAAATAAGATTAATTTTCGCATATCACGCCTCCTTTCTCTGCAATCATACAAACCGTTATTTCCAGTACATCTTCATCCGCCGATCCTATACAGCATACCGTCTGATCTAATATCTCATCGGATAGCATCCTCCGATCATATATTTGTGGATTTATTGCTATAATATCGTTACCAGTGTGTTTATCTGAGATTATTACCCATTTGGTACATGACGATGCCAATTTCAAAAAATCACTTACTGTCATTTCTAATCTCCTCCTTGAAAAAATAAAAGAGCCTGAACCAAATATCAGTCCAGATCCTCTCGTCTTATTTTTTAAATTTGTTCTTGATACGATTTACCTGTATCTTAGCTTTGTCTTTAAGCTCTGGATGCAAAGTCACAAGTCCAGTAATACCTACTACCGCTGGTACTATGACCTGTCCAATCCAGAGTCTTACTTCTCTAGCTGTTTCTCTCTGTCTGTAATTCATATCGATCACCTCCTCGTTATAGAGGTTGTAAATATCGCGAAAAAAATATATCGCTAGTTCTTTAATCGTTCATTTGTGTTAGGATTGGCTACCTTTGAAATAAATGCAACCGTATGCGGCTCACCAGTTTTAAGTTTTACTGGCTCTGGCAAATTGTCAAATCCAAATAATACTATGGCACGGGAAGGGCTTGATGCTAATAAACCAATACTCTTGATGACGACATCTCTTGTTGGTATTATTGTACGACTATACATGAGCGATACCTCAGATGATGCCACACCAGGACACGTAGTATTGACAACAGTGTAATCGGTAAACTCTTCTGGTGTAGTATACGTCTCTATGTCTTTCTCAAACTGGTCGGTAAACAGGAACACCCCATTCTGGTTTGCTAACATTTGTGATGAATCTGATACTGTCGAAAGACTCTTAAAAGCACTTATATCCAATGCTGCTTCATTATTATTTTTATCCACTATTCCAGTTGTTGCACTGGTTGATCCCTTCATAAAAATCGAAGATATTAAAGTATTATAGTTTTTATTAAACATATTGTGGTCATACCTCCTTGTAAAAAATAAAAGAAGAGTCAATGTTTCCAAAGACCCTTCTCTGCTGTTAATAGAAATAATTACTTAATATAAATACCTTATACATGTCATAGCAGTACCTAACCACGCTATCAACTGGATAACCCGTACGTATTTTTTCTGTTATTTCATCAATGCTATACTCAAATTTTTTACCATCGTTTTCGATGATTATATTGAGTACGTCATCTCTGATTGCACAAAATACACTTCCGATTATTTTCGGTTTTAGTGCCTTTTGTACTGCCATACTATATATATACTCATAGTCTGTCATATATCTCACCTCCACTATAGAGGCTGTTTCTTACGCGAATTTAATAAAACTCGTCCGTCTCTTTTGAAATACATGCGCATTATATGGTCTCGATAAAGACTGGCTATTATCTTAATCAAGTAATCCAAATGTATATACTCAATAGTATCTACGTCATAGTATTTGCAGTACTCTGTATTACCACATTTTATGGTTATTTTTAAAAGGCCCTCAAAGAGCTCACATTTGGCATCGCCAAACACAAGATGAGACAACTCCTTTTCAAGTGTGCTCTTACAACCAGGCCAGTTTTTTACTGAGAAAAACATCCCCGATAATTTATCCATACATCTCCTCCTATATATGTAACCATCTGCTTTCATTGAATTTCTTCTTATTGCTAATAGCTTTGCTGATTGCTATATCGATACTGGCCCTACTCTTCAGATGATAGTAATATAAATCAACAAACTTGGTATTCAGTCTATCAATTCGTCCTGCCGCCTGTTCCATAACCTTGTACGAGTAGTTTTGTGAGTAAAATATAATCGTATCAGTATCAACACAATTCCATCCCTCGCACCCAGCTGTATACTGGACCAGATATACCCATCGCTCTGTATGTGGTATCTCCTGATGGGCATGTCCATTCCACTCAGCAAGCTCAAACCGGTCATCATCCATATATATCTCAAATATACTCTTTAGTATCTCCAGCTCATAATCAAAGTTATAGAATATAATGCATTTAGGGTGTTTTTCATACAGCTCCAACACCTTAGTCTGTCGTGTTTCATCGCTATTTACTACTTTTCTCAGCAAATAACATAACTCCGACGCATTCTCTATTGGTTTGTTCTCATATATATTCCATCTATCTTTGAATAATGACTTGTACAGTTTCATGTCATACTCAGCGAAGACATCTTCATGATGCTGCACTGTAGATCGGTCAAATGGCATATCTACCAGCAGTCTCTCTCTGAGTCGTATAAGCCTACCAGTATTAACATATCTATCAATCTTTGGAAACTTGGAAAACCTCGAATATATAACATGCTCATGGATAAACTCAGTCTTATTTCTATAAAAGCCATTAGCCAAAAATACAGGCAAATAATCCATCCATGTATCGCCGGGTGTGGCGGACAGTAATATCCATTCATTCGACTTTGTTATCTTCAGGAAGGCTTTTACCCAAGTCCCGTAACCCACCACTCGCTGCTCATCAAATATAAAAAAAGTACCCTGAATATCAGAGTACTTCTTTACATTATTCCAACTATCTACAATTATTTTGTTGCCGTTGGTTTTATTTAGTTTTGGGTTGGTTGACATCATAAACGGAGCCATTTCATCTTCCCATTCATGAGTATCGCGTTTTCTTGCAGTGGTTATAATATATAAATCTTTCGGTCTCTTTTTCACAGGATGATAGCCGGATTTATCAATCCGACCACCACTCTGCTGAAAAAAGTAATATAATCCAGTCCTACTCTTACCAGAACCAGTGCCTCCACATAATATGCAACCATTGTGCATCTTAGCGAGGGCTATCTGCTGATGAGGACGCAGAAATTCTTTGTCTTTAGTCACCGTCCACTGTGTCACCTCTTTAATCAAGCTTATACTCTATCATGCTTAGAATGAGCTCAACACTACTCCTTGTCCGCTCACTTAACTGCATATATTTTTTGTGGTCATCATACCACTTAAATACCCCAGCCAAATCACCAGACCGCCATGAAAATGACCACCAGTCGCAAATCATCTCGATGATATATTCGTCAGGCATGTCAAGCGCTACTATGCCTTCAGTTGGATCATCGTTTATAAGAACCCAATACTGCCAATGATGTGGATTGACGTGAATATGATGAAGCCATGCACGCCTAAACTCTTCAACTACTGCATAAGATCTATTCCCACCATAGAAGTACTTGTCATAGGCATCATATTCCTCATCCGAATACTTTGATGTATCATGATTAAGCAGATTTGCTTTCAAGTTGGGATACTTGCTTATTTTGAGCACGTCATCGTAATTATCCAAAAGCCACGTATAAGCTTTCATAACTGCAACCTTATGCTCTTTAATATATTTGTCATACTCCTTACTCATGCTTGTCACCTCCTTCAACCGGGTGAGTTAGGTTACGTTTAAGGTCTATACTCATCCGCTGTAAAATCTCTATAAACATGTCCATTTCTGCAAAACTCACAAATCCTAAATATAAAGGTTCGCCATTAGGTGCATCCTTTGCTACGGCACCATTGTTATAGGTGAACTCACAGGTAGCAAGCTGCTTTGTCTCAGCCAAACCGACACATACGCCCGTTACTGCTGTATCAAGATTGTTTCCAGACATCATAATCTTATTCCTCCCCATCCGAGTTGTTCGTTTCATCTTCCGGCGGAGTCATATACTTACCCCAAGGATATTTGCCTGATCTTATACCTTCTTTTTCTTCTTGCAATCTGCTTCAGCTTCTTCTCTCTTTCGCTTATCTGCAACACGCTTAGCAACCTTGTTGACCAGTTCTTTCCATTTCTGCCTAGTGAGCCCTGGCCATATTTTATTCTGTCCCCGGCATTCATCAATCATTCCAACGATTTCCTTCTCGACCTCGTCTGAAACAGCCTGATCAGTCATCATGATGTCTTTCTTGGCATCTTTCTTATCCGCAATATAATACGTTACTGGTACATATTTCTTGAATACCTCATAGTAGTTACCCTTATTGCCGAACATCTTCTTGGCAACAGCCATAGCAAAACCTTTCTCAGGATCGTACCTATCGTTTTCCCCAGCCCTAACCATAGTTTTTGTTCCGTCCTTCCAAAGTATGACAGTTACTCGATCACTGAATATAACATCCTTTATGTTTAATCTAACATCACAATTCATAGTTTTTTCCTCCTTTATATATGCAATAGCATTCGGGATTATTTTGCCGACAGGAATGCAATACTGTCTAAGTATTTCGTCGTTTAAATGATCTATTTCTTTCGCAAATGAAAAATCAATCAAACCATAAGGCATGTTATCCGCCTTTTCCTGAGCTTCTTCCATCTTTGCTATATAATCTTCTGGATAGTTCACCGCTTTCGCCCCATATACAGAATTAAGTAGCATCTTTCTAGCATGCCCAAATTCTATATTCTTGAAAATAGCTGCTTCCTGTTCCACTCTATGAAATACTTCTTCCATAAACTTACTCAACAAGAAGAACTTCTTTCCGTCTGGGGCCATCCGATGTCCAACCTCCCAATCCAACATAGCACTGGTAGGAGAATTATGATAATACAGCATATCAATTGCTCTAAGACCTCTTGTGTCGGCAACCCCGCATACAAAATTTATATTATATGGTCCAATTCGTACCCTGTTGCCAGCCCTAACAATATATAATGTTGTATCGACTGGATGCGTCATCACCCAATCCCTAGCTGCACGAATGAATCTACATCTACTCTCGCTACAGTTAATTACGACAACAATATTCATAAAAATCTCCTCCTTAAAATATAAAAGAGACCTAGCATATTGCTACGCTAAGTCTCATGTGATCTATGCTTATATATTATTTGAATGGCAGTTCGTCCTCATCGTCAGGTGCCTCTTCCTCTGCAAAACGCTGAGCAAATCGGTCGATGTCCTGCTCCACATACAACCTATCAAGATATGCAGTACGACCAGTCTTGCCATTTACTGTCCAATCGTAAGGGCGAATGTCCATATCTACCCTCTTTATTGTCATACGATCAAGAGAATATGCTTCATCCTCTGAAAGGTTTCTCCTATTTTTACCGCTTACCAGATATATGTCCGGACCATACTCATTGAATTTAACTTTGACACGTAATGACATACGCGGATCATCGTCTGGATTAACTCCAGGTTTTATCTTTACATTCCATCCATTACTTACAAGTACATCTGCCATTTCTTTATCTGGTATAATTAACTGGAAGTTTCGGTCGCCTTCTCTATTGTAATCACCTCCCCTTCCTTCAAAATTCCTAAATATAATTCTTGCATCGTCGATTATTAATCTCCCAGTTTTCTTTTCAATCTTTAATTCCATTGTTTTATTCTCCTTTTTTTGTAAAAAATAAAGAGAGTCTAAGTTTCCCTAGACCCCCTAATTGTTATTTCATGCCTTTTTTGACACCACGAATAAACGATGATATCCCTACGATAAGAAAATATGGCCACAGTATAACCGCCAATATAGTCTCAACCATTCCAAACTTACCTTCATCAAAATCCGTTTGTGTTGATGCTATTATCATGACTATGATCAATATTCCTGCTACCACACATCCAATCAGTAAATACCACTGTAATAAATGTAATATCATAAAATCACCTCCTCATTATAGAGGCTGTAATTTACGCGATATTCTGTTTGAACGGCATATCACTTGTTACATCCGGTGGAATATACATAAAGTCCATAGGCGGGTCAGTACATACATATGGATCATCCGAAGCAAACTGCTCAAAATCACCATACTTAGATATTTCTGCTATTGCTGCATCTACCTGTTTTCTGTAGAACGACTTGTCTATAGCGTTCTCTTTTCCGATCTGTCTCACCATCTCAGATTCAAGCCATCTATATCCAGTTGATCCCGATGCCGCATAGTTCTTGCCATTATCCACACGATATAGCACACCGCCATTCTTGCCAGTCAATATCGGTGTAAACTGACCAACCCTTCCTACAAACTGTAGGTTGTGACCCGGTTCAATATCCTCAGCAAGTTTCTTAGCCTCAGGCTCAAACATTATATCTGATATCTTACCTTTCTTATAGTCACTCTCGAGTTTATCAAGCTGTTTCTCGAACTCACTCACGTCCGGAAGTTTTTCATTGATGTCCAAATATAAAGCTCCCTTGGATACTGAAAATGTCTCACACATATCGTCAAATGCTATTGGTTCATGGCTGAATAGCGTCTTGAATACATATGGGACTGCGAACTGCTTACCTGTAGCTGTCCATTCTCCACCATGCTCAGTATTATCACCTGGCACATAACCATACATCTTCTGACAATCTTCTGGAGACTTGTATTTTGCAATATATACCGCATCGTTTACAAGGCACATCTTTTCATATGTAGCCTCATGCTCAAATGTGTACCCATACCTCTTACCAAAGTCCATAACGAACTTGATAATCTCCGGAGTGGCATCTGGTATCTTGATCGAGTCTGTCTTGATATGAGCAACCTTGAATCCACGCTCCATAACCGCATGTTTGAGATCTATCATGAATAGAGCCCCACGCTTTGCCACTATATTATCGACATTTCTATTATCTCTGAACGGATTGTCAAAACCTGCGGCTGTCAAGCCATAAACTGAATTGATAGCTGTCTTGAGTGCATTTGCTAAGTCCTTATGGCTCAGTTCGCCATTCTTGACTTTCTCAATATACGGTCTGAGCTTACCATCCATCATCTGATCAACTTCATCCCATGCCTTATGCTTAATGCTAACACGTCCTTCCACAATATCACGGAATGCTCTAGTGTATCTTACACCAAATAAACATTCTGCTATTATTGTATGTGGGTGCATTGATGCAATATCAAGCAATGCTACGTTACCGTAGATGCCAGGAAAACCCTGAGCAAAGCCGCCCTCTTTTGGGTCTTCTCCTCTATACATTGACTTGCCAAATTCATGTGTATAACCTGGGAAATATGGAAGTAAGCTATCCTCTTTGAACGGCACTTCTGCATGCGGAGGATTATGCGGTGCTGCCATCATCTCCGGACATGTATCTTTTAAGAATAACAGCACATCTGGTGGAAGCTCCTTCACTGGCTGTGACAAATCCCTATACATGAATTCGCTCTGAGGTTTTCTATTCTTGCCAAATATAATTCTTGTAGTCAGAGTATTCGTTGTATCATTGGCTGTCATCTCTGCCAAATCTGCCAGAATCTGCCTTGCCGTCCAGTCTGCCTTCAAGTAATAGAACGCTGCCTCTGTGGATATAACATCATTATCACAATACTCAGCAACTTTCACCCAAAGTTCTTTTGGCACAGGCTTATCCCATTCTAACCCAAGCTCCTGGTGTTTTATCCTCAGTAATAACTTTCTGAGTTCATCACTTATCTTAGATTTTGGGTCGTGAGCAACCTTTGACATCTCTATCTCGAGCTTCTTCAAACTCTTTTTATTGGTAGACGATGCAAAATCATAAATATCAGTGTATGATATGTTATACGCCTCGCCAAAGAATGCGTTATTATCGTGATTTATTATCCTCTGTGATAATCTGTAGAGCTGCTCGTTGTCATACCCCATCATAATTGCAAACAGAATATGATTATCGTATCGTCTACAGTTAAATCCAATCAGCCTATACCCAGTTATCAATTTCTCAATATCTATAGGCTTTGGGTTGATCATACGAACCATCGAATTTCCTTCACCAGCAATCTTCCAGTTCACCAAGCATAAGTTCGGAAATATCTCTATATCATAAAATGCTATAGGTTTCTCCGTGTCCTCAGTATTTTCAGAAGGTTCATCCGACTTGAACTTCATTTCTTTTACCTGCTTAATACAAAAGTCTGCATTATTTGTACTTGACATGGCAAATGCTAATACAGCATCGAACATATCGCTTACGTCATAATGCAGACCTTGATTATAAGCATCATCTAATATTTGTCGTATAAAACAAATACTGGGCTTAGTAGCTGGGTGTATCTCTTTATTGAGATTCCTTTTTATCAACTGTCTAAGCCCTCGCTCGCTCTTTATTTTATCTTTTCCTACCGTGTTTTTCTCCTCCTTCAAAGGTAATCCAGAGTTAATAGTCGCTATAGGAATATCGTTACACTTGGTAAGCATACGTCTTAATGAACTATTACCCGTAAATACCTTTATTTCAATATCCTCATCATAAATACGACTAAGCATTGAAACGTCCCCATCATAAATATAATGAAGATGTATGCCAGCTCCACTCTTACTGAGTTCTGCATATGTAGCAGGCCACTTACTTGCCGCTTCAAGATTTCTCTCGAAGGATTTTTTACCATCATCTCCTTTTTTATCGAAGTCTATACCTATCAGATTAGTTTTGACATCTTGGACTTTCACGTAATGCAGTTTATGAGTATCGAGCTCTTTCAGTTTAGTTTTACACTTATCCCACGATATCGTCGGAGTTTCGTTACTTGACGCATATTGCGCTGGACAATCTGCGAGTTCATCGTCAAGTAAACTATGTTGTTCTTTAAACCTTAACCATGCAGGAATACTCGTTTCAGCAACTTCCGTCTTCTCTGTAGGTTCTTCACGCTCAAAAATATCAGTCCTGAATCCAGTGTAGTAACTTCTTACTCTCGCACCATCGTCAAGTGCTATACGATCTGAATACTCCCTAAAATAGTTCTTGAGTTCCTCTTTGAAACTTCTCTGAGAATATGGATAAGGAACCTTTGCATCGTCGCAATACAACTTGTACATTTCCCACGCCTCTTTGAGTGTTGTACTGTCATGCTTCTTAAATACATGGTATGCACTCAATATAAAGTTGTAGAAATCATTTGACGCTCCCAGCATCGCAACTGGCACATAGTCGTCATATCTTCCTGGATTTTCCAAATATACTTCCTTGCAATGCCAGGCAATAGCCCCAAGCTCAAACTTAACTTTTGCCATCGCCTCTTTGTATTCTTTTTGGCTGAGCTTATCCCCTGATGGAGATACATCTATCAGACGTCTTAACAAACCCGATTTACCATCGGTGATCCTTACTGGTTTGTTTGTACCCATGATAAGAAAACACTTAAAACTGTTTGTATATGTACTTTTGAACTTCTCGTTTACCGTCATCTGCTCATGTGACACCAAACTGTTTATCTTCGTGTTATCCTCAATCCTGGATAAATCGCCGTCATGCTCTATTGCTACAAGCGGATTCGATCTGAATGCCTCCAGAGCAAATACATTCGTAGCAGAACCCAATGCCTTTGAATCAAATACTGAATAATATCCATCAAATAACATCTGAATAATATTCAAAACTGTTGATTTACCTGTTCCGGCAGCACCATACAACACTACAAACTTCTGAATAGTCTTGCTATCGCCAGTTATGATCGAACCGATAGCCCATTCAATCTTGCGACGCTCCTCCTCAGAATATAAAGTAGATAATAGCTTATCCCATGATGAATAGTCGCCCGCCTCAAGAGGATACGGCAGTCGTTTACTTGCATAATCCTCTTTTCTGGCGGCATCATTTGAAAATATAAGTTTTTCATCCAACATATGGAACGAATCTCTGGACTGTTTCTGACAATATTTATGAAACTTATCAATCATCCCAGTATCGGCATCCCACATATACATAGGTTTTGCTAAATCTGTAAATCTGTCTCTATTCTCCTCATAATATGTTTTTATTTCCTGATCTATGAGACGGACAACATCTTCTTCATCAGTCGACCAAAGTTTACGTTCTTCGTCCCATATAGCGTAGAAATCCTGACCGCGAATCATGAGATCCTTACTCTTCTTGATGATGAATTTAGGATATATCTCAACCTCGCCACGTTTGGGCGATCTGGTTGCGATAGTCATAAAATCTAACATACTCACCACCCTCTCTTTTCATTATTTGATTCACGATATACTATCAAGAAACCAACACATCTGTATCCATATTTCCTCACGTCTGAGATCTTCTCGGCAATTTGGAATTGTGAATAATCCTCCCTTGCCATCTCGGTCATATTTTCTGTCGAGAAATGTATCTGTTATCTCATGTACGAGTCGAACGTCAAAACATCTATCATGCATTCCTTGTAATCCCAGACTGGATATCATCTGCCAGAACCACTGACCTGTACGATTTCCTATCTGTGGATTATCCATGATCGTCCGCTCACATCTTAATGAAAGTGCAACCATCATTTCTAAGATATTACATGGCTCAGATACCAAGTCTGGCATAGACGTATCATAACCATTAGCAAACATGAATTCCTTGCGAAGATCTATACCATCACTTGCCCTATTCTCATCTCTTGCCATTACTGCATAGAATTCCTTAGAATATAAAAAAGAAAGCAGCTTATTGTAAGAGACTTCCCTACCAAACCGCTTTCCGCAGACTATATTACATAGCCATTTGAAATAATCTTCTCGAAACTTATCCTCTAAATACATTAGTCCTCCTCTCCAGAGTTGCACTGAAGTATCTGATAATCCATCTCAAGGCGATCATTTCTTACATACACTACATCTGGCTCCTCTGGATTCTCACCGAAATGATCTATGAATTCTCTGCCGACTGTGTTGGCGATGTCGTCTACATTCACTCCATATGTATCAGTCAGAATATCATCGCCATACCACATGAGTACTGTGCACTCGTTCTCTGCCTTATTACCATACTCTTCAGGTTCGATGATGTATGGAAGCATACTGTCATCTTTATCTTCCGCCAAATCGTCATCTGCTGACTCGGTATCGTATGTATCCACAAGACCACAGTATGTTACGTTCTCCTCAGCTAACTCAACTTCCTCTTTTTTTTTACGCTGAAATACTTCCTTCACAGATGCAATCTCGTCATCTGCTATCTTTCTGTACTTTTCTCTTGCTATAAACCAAGAAGCCACAGCACCTACCGCAACTCCTAATGAAAATATCAATACTTTATTGTTCATATGTGTTCCTCCTACATGAAAACAACCCTCAGCGTCCTATAAACAACTGAGGGTAATCAAATATATCTCTGTACCAATCACCTGACCCGTAAGAGTCAAAACCTCTTCATGCACATACGTAATCTGTAATAGGTCCGTCTACATTGAAGTCTAGCACTACCGCCTTCTCGTACCCATTGACAAACCTACGTGTAGCTGAATTATTGACATCAAATATGCCAAAATCTACGAAATTATCACCATTTGGATTCTTTTCATCATATATCCAACCGACCTCATGGCCAATCTTTGTCTGCTGGAATCCCAGCATTTTAAATACATCGTTTAGATATAGATAACCCTGATCTTTGAGTTTATCATTAGCCCAGTTCTGTTGCTGTCTGAGAAACCATAACGTCTGCTCTGGATCATCATCCCATCCGGTATTCCCGCATTCGTATATCCTTGCATATGGCGATAATGTGTTTGGATCAATGACATCATATTCCTCCGTAACCACTGTCTGAGTACCATCTTCATTCTGCACCACAGTCTCCATGGTATTGTGCTGGATATTGTATCTGAGTTCCTGATCCACTTCTTTTCCGAACTTCTCAACAACTCTGTTTCTATACTCTTTGAATGACTTATTTACAGTCATATAAGCAGTAGCAAGAGCTGCATTTCTCTGTCTGAGAATCCTGTTAGATGTAACTATGCTACCTATTGATAATGCGCCAAGCAATATGGATGGCCCATAGAGCTTCGTAAGCTCCCAACCAGTCTGTAAATATACAGTCGTAAGACTTTTCTTACAGTCTTTCATTGTACATTCCGGCTCTTCGCCACTTTTTATTGTTATTGCTTTAATATCTTCATGAACAGAATCTAGCTTCTTATGAGATTCCTCCATAACATCGTCAAGTTTTCTTGTAGCCATGCATGCCCATATTGCACTGCCTACCGTGCCCACTACTCCAACGATCATGCATATCTCTGGGCTATGCTGCCTGGTCTTAAATATAGCTTTATTGGCTGCTACTGCCATCTTTGAGAAAAATTTACTCTTCATTTGTATCGTCCTCCTTTAATGCATTTTCACAAAACATATAACCGTGTCTCGGTGCGATAACGGCGTCATCGTGTGCTTTCTTACCCTTTTCACGAGGAAAAAGTTCCTTGTCAGCTGCAATCTCACCACCGAGAGCCGCATAACCACAAATATCAATATAGTTATCATCCTTGTATACACCACTGGCATTTCTGGCTACCTTCATAAGAATCATCATATTTGCAACGTCTGTGCTGTCGATTGGAGTATTAAGATATGTGCCCCAAAATGCAGCTATACTTGCAAAGTTATCCTCTGCATTGCCATACGTACCCTGTCGTTCACCATTTATAATGGTTTTTGCCTTATCTAAAATATCATTCTTATCCATGCTTTACCTCCTGAGTGCCTTTGCTCTAGGCAACTTTATATAATATCCGTCTCTTATGCGGACCACCTCTGCGTCTCTGAGGCTTGTCCATCCATAATCGTTGTATGTATAATCGCACGTAACACCTGCCAAATCATACATATCACCTATCGATACCTGATGATACTCGTCAAGAATATCTTCCATATGTGCCAGTACATCTTCTGCTGATCCACGATGCTCAAATATCAAGTCGTCGTAGTCACTGTCAGATCTACTATCCACATATCTTCGTTCTCTTGACGAATCACTATATGACCTGTATGACACATAATCCGATCGCAAACTACCCGATTTCTTTGTATGTCCGGTCTCGCCATACAGAATCATGTCAATACCATTGGTAACAATATCCGATATAGCTTTCTTAAATGCCGGGATAAGAACCTCAAAAACAACATACGACTTTACATGCTTCACGTCATCACTAATGATTGCGTCCGTGAGTTTTCGACCCTTGTTCTCTTTTCGTACGACCTTTCCAGAAACAACTTTCTGTACTTCTTTCTTATTCGGTTCTTCAGCTTTTTTCTCTGCCTCGATTCTAGCTCTATGGGAATTACTTGGTAATTTAACTTCAGCCATAGTATCCTCCTAACTAACCTTTAACAGCTTACCTGGCAATGTTATCTTTGTATTTGCTGTTCGGTTATTATATTTTTTAAACTGGTAACTAAGATTGCTCTTAGCTTTTGCCTCTGATGGAGCCTCAGTCTGCCCTGTCCAGTTGTTGACTATGCACCTATCAAACTCCATCACTGGACCTCTGTATAAATATTTTGCCATAGGCATGTCCTCCTAAAAAATATGCAAAATAAAAAGGAGAACACCTTGTAATAAGGCATCCCCCTTGCTTTGACTATGTCGTAAATAACTCTACTTAGCCTTCTTCATGTCGACAACTGTATCTTCGTCCTCGTCGATTTCATCTTCTGGCTCAGGCAGTTTCTCAACCTTGTAACCCTTCTTCTCCAGATTCTTGATCCTCCTCTGAAGTATCTCATTTCTTCTTGATATAGCAAATGCGACTAATCCGCCGACTGCTGCTATTCCAAGTCCAATAACGATTCCTCCAGCTGTAGATCCGCCTTCTGTTGAATCAGTGTTATCATAGTTTGACTCGCTAACCTCGTTTACCTCATTCTCCATCTCTGTGTTCATGATTTCTTCGTTGTTCTCCATAGTTTTATCCTCCTAAAATATAATTTATTTGACTTATAGTCTCATAATATGACTTGTAATTTTCGCGAATTTGCATCAGTGATACATGGAATATTCGTACCTCGGAGCTACACGATAGCCTATTCCAAGACACGGACGACCATCCTTTGCAATATCACCAGTGATATCTAGCTGAATGAGCCCATCTCTACTTACATTCCAGCCAATCTCATCACCGATTGATGTTCTTTCCAACCCAATCTTATCGTAGAAGTCGTTCAAAGATACATAGTCACAACTATTCAGTATCTCGTTCAGGTCATTTACCGCTGCGCGAAGTGTTTCTCTGTCAGATTTGAAATATCTTTGAGATATATAATCCAGACAAAGCTGCTCTCCGTCCCCCGCTACGATAACCTGTGTATTTGGTGCTGGTGCTTTCTCGATTTTATCTTTAACAACTGCCTTTGCTATCTCTTTCTCTTTTTCCTCACCAATAGTCTCGATCACCTTGTTCTTATACTCATGCAATGCTGCTTCAGACATAGAGTATGCTGTAGCTATAGCTGCATTCCGCTTAGCATTCACATTGTTGGCACATATAATGCATACCACTGATGTGGTGAACGATATAGCTGTTGGAATGTAGCACTTCCACGTTGCCTGTACGATTTCTTTCTTTGTGAGCTCCACTTCAACAGGGATATCTTCGACCTCTTCCTCCATGAGCTCGTTTATCTTAGCCTCTTTTACCTCTTCAACTTTCTTATTTGCAGCTATTGTGCCTTTGATGGCAAATATAACTGCACCTGCTGCTGATGTAATACCCAAACCTACCAGTATTGCAGGGCTATTTTTCCCGGCTTTATTGGCAATTTTATTCATAGTTCTTGTGAATTTATTCATCGCAATTCTCCTTCTCGATCTTATTCATGGCTTCGTTTACCTTAGCCTCAACCATCTCTTCAGTCTGTTTCTCCTGCACATGATCTGACAACATAGATATACCAAAACTCAGCACTGGTACGACCATTCCTAATATTTTTAACCACTTATTATTCTTCATTCCATTTACCTCCTTGCGTCTCTCGAAAAAGATTCTATTGTGTAATCGCCTGATACCGAAACATATGACGCGTCTCGCCATTCGTCCAGAGCATCTTCATCTGGCCCATACATATAATCCACCTCATATATTGGTTCGCCATTCATTATCTCCTTTGTTTTTCTATGATGAATGTCGATCCAATACATACCACTATCAATACTCCAACCAATGTCATCACCATTTGAAATTGGTGAAAGGCCTACAAACTCTAACCATTCGTTAAAAGTTACGTATCCACGCATTACATAATTACGATTGATGTGGTACTCAGCATCCATGAGTTCCCGCTCGTACATATCAAAATGCTGATTGGAAATAGGTTCATAGAAATGGAATATCTTATCTGGAGTCGTAGCGCCTATCTGATGATAATTGCAATACTCCCTGACGACGTCGCCCATTATCTCCTTATCAACTTCTTCACCATATCTCTTTACAACTTCTCCGCGATACTGCTCTAAAGTTTCCCTTACCATTGTATATGCTGCCATAAGCTGTGCCTGTCTCTGATGATTAATGACATTTGAACCAATGATACAAGCAATAGTTGACACTGCGATAACACCTGTTGGAACATAAACCGGTGTTGCAATAACTATTTTTTCCTTAGTTGTGAGTGGCTCGCCTTTCCGAAGTTCTTCTTTCTTCAGTTTTCTCATAGCTTTGGGTGTTTCTTTTGCTGCAAATATACCCGTCGCAATAACTCCAACCGCGCCTAATAGTGTTAATATCGTGGGTGAGTGTTTTCGTACAAATATCTTTGCACATGGTACTAATCCTTTCATATAAATTCCTCCTTTAAAAATGTATTTATAAAAATAAAAGACCCAATGCATTAAGCACCGAGTCCTCTATAATTATCTTCTTTTGTTTATCAATTTGACAATTAACCATATAATAAATCCTATACATACGATCACATCGCTGAATACCAGTATAAATATACTACCGCCTACACTGACGGCAATCACGGTAACTGCTATTAAAATCAATGCAATCATTAGTAACAGTAATATTAAAAACATAATTGTCACCTCCTTCATTATAGAGGCCGTAAAACTCGCGAATCCAAAAATAAAAGTGAGAAATCTATGATTCCATAGACCTCCCACCTTTGTTTTAATTATTCCGCCATACATCTTCTCTAGCGAAAAACATCGGTATTGCTATAGCTGTCAAGAATACTGAACCTGTTCCATCTCCAGTAGCTAATATTGCTATAAGACCTACTAGTAACATGCACAATGCAAATATCTTATTACGCCATGTCCGCTGTAAGTTCATAACTATACGCTCCCACAATGTCAGTTTTCGTTCCTTTGCTAAAGTCCTCATCTGTCATTCCTCCTTAAAATATATGTTCATAAATGGGAATGCATTTTTCGCGAATTATGTAAGATTCATATGAAAACGTCTATTGTACACTGTTTTTCCAGTAGTTATATGAATACATACCCTGGCACAGGGTTCAATGCGGATATATGATTTATACCCAAAATAATCAATCAACATAGTCATGTCTCGAATAGTTACTCTCGAATCGCCCCGCAACTTACTTTTCGCAGTAGATAAATTTACCTGCCAGATATCCGCTAGTTGTTGATATGTTAAATGCAATTTTTTCTTCATATCGCGCAGTACATCTATAAGATTTTCCGTTTTCATTTCAAATATCCCTCCTATCAAAACAGGTCTCCCATCTTGCTCTTGGTAATGGTTTCATCCGTAATGCATGCATGATTTGCCTTACTGTCACTGTGGGATAATGTCCATCACTACGCAATCCGGCACGTGCATCAAAAAATTGCTTAAATCCTTCTGCAAGATATATGCTATCTACCAACCATGGGTCTATCTCACCCCACCAAGTTCGCTTTGTATCAGGGTCGTATCTTTGCTGGATAACTGCCAATCCCAGATTCTCTATCAAATATAAAGTACATTGATCATATACCGGATGATCACAAGCATATATAACCCCATACATAGATGTATAGTGCCTTGGCTTTTCATAGTGATATCTCATGTTTTTCAAACTCCTTATTGAAATCGAGACCGTCCTTATATCGCGTAACCATGTTCAGAGCATTGCTGGTGGTAATATATATCATTTGAGGTTCTATCTTTTCTGGCACATGCCCAGACAACTTACATAATGTTTCTTTTGATTCTTTGCTTATATTCATTATGTTCTCCTCCTAAAATGAAAAAAAGAAAGAGCCCTTGCCAAGAGCCCTCTCTCATTTTGGTTCTGTCTTAATTACTTTCTTTTAAAACTTGTAATTTCACGCCACGCCTGCTTTCCAGATTCAGTTGAAGCGATATTTCCTTCAGTTTCAAACTTGACATTTGTTATGACCCCCCAGATCAAAAGACCAGCATTAGCCAGTATTCCAAGTCCTGTCAGAGCATGTCCGATCCATCTACTGTGCTTTTCAGATTTATCTGATTCAGCTTTAAGTGCAAGCTCAGCTTCACTCTTAGCCCTATCAGCCTCAATCTTCTCAAGCTCAATGTATTTGTCGGTAAGCTCTCCAATTCCTCGAACTGCTGGATTGTAGTCTTCTGAATTCATATCGATATCATTCAAAGCATCAATCTCTTCCAGAATCTCGCCTTTTAACTTCTCCTTAACTTCCTGCATAGTAAAATCCTCCTTAAAAATATAATTTTCCTACATTACCATAATAGGGCCTGTTATTTGCGCGAATCGTCTCTGAGCAAAATGATACGTTTCTTGTCCAATAAAAGTTTATTTGTTGGGATCATAACATGTACTGAATATTGTTCTGGCTCATTCTCTGGGTCTGTCTGTTCCATTGAAAAACGCCCATATACACTCTTCCTGTCGCGTATATAATCTACAATACAAGTTACTACAATAGTTCCAAAGACTATTGCCACACAATCCAACCACCACATACTATTTCCTCCTTCCTTGGGTTATATAAATATAACTTGTTTCTCCGTCACCTGCGTACGGAAAAAGAAAAGTGTAAGAATCGAACTTACAACCTACAGTGGATAAACCTCTGTTGCTCTGCCAATTGAGCTAACTTTTCATTATAGGAGTTGTGATTTTCGCGAAAATAAAAAGAGGACCCCATGTGGAATCCTCGTCTTTTCTACTTACTATAAATCTTCTCTTCAAGTCCCGCTACCGTTCCCTGTAATTCTACCAATGTGTCTGTAAGTAACTCGATTAATTCGTCCTGAGCTTTAACCTTAGTCTCCAACTCGCTTACTTTCCCAATTAACTCGCCTACTTCGCATTTTAACTTGATATAATTATTCTCGTCCATAATAGTTTCCTCCTTAAATGAAAGTTTATTGTTTCATTATAGGAGTTGTTATTTTCGCGAAACTACTTTAAAACTATAATTTTTCTAACTTTCTTCTCACCGTCAAAGTATTCTACTACCATAGTTCTATCCATTATAATCACCCCTTCCATTCAATATGTAAGGCAATTATAATACTGAATAAATATAAAACAAGACTTGACAACAGAAAAAAACAAAGGAGTTGCTGTAAAAATCCTTAGCAACTCCCGCTTTCCAACTAATACCTAGTACTAAAAAAGTATTTCATATGTATGACTATCGTTGTCATAATACACAAGCATTTCAAAATCATACTCGTCAAAAAAGATCTCAACCTCCAAAGAATTTTTACATATTTTTGTGAGCTTTGTAGTTGTTTTCCCATCCGGGTCAACGACCGTTATCCCCCAATTATGTGTGTTCTTTATAAAGTTCACATCAAAAATTTGAATTTCTTCAATGTCTGGTATATTTAACCCAAGACTTACATACCTATTCTCCTCTGATACCAAAATAGTTGACACGTTAGTTTTTACTTTCATAACTAATCCTCCTTCGTTTTTATCGAACCTAATGGTTTCATTATAGGAGTTGTTATTTTCGCGTCTTATTTAATATCCAGAAGAACTTTCTGTATCTATCATAATACGTATCTTTTGAACAAGGGATGCTCATACGGGTAACCAACGTATTGTACGGCACCCCCTCTGTCACACCATATAAAATATAATCAGCAAGTTCATCGTCCGCCTGCTCAGCTGCATCTCTTACAAGATCCATACGTTCTGAGAAAAACGCTTTTGCCTCAGCGCACTTCGCTGTCGGATCACCATGCATATACGTTCTGCCTATACTTGCAAGCGCATCTGGTCTTTGACTCAATCCATCTAATGAAATATAAGCACTGTGCCATATAGGATACTGTAAACAAAAATGCTTGAGTTCATAGTATCTGTGCTTTTCAATCCAATACTTACTATTTTGGGAAATATCAGCTCTTATTGTAGTACTCATATCTTTCGTTCCCCCTTCCAAACGTAGCCTGTGTCTTCGTATAATTTCTTTGGAGAAATATAGAAGTTGATACGTCCATGACTTATCCTTAGATCATCCAGTTCTGTTACAACTTTTCCATCTCGAGTCGCTATCCCTATTGGTAGCCACCCTTTGATAATCCCAGCACGAACCCAAGTAGCATCTTTATGATATACTTTGGCTGCCACAGCTACCGGGACCGATCCAGCTGTGAATTCAATTATCTTTTCTTCTGTACCATCCATCTGAGTACCTCCTTTCACCCACAATTCTAGGCTACCAAATACCAGTTTGTTAAACGGACTCAAGTGGTAAAATTTTCCAGCTATTTGTCTTTTCCAAAATCTTTCTTCCATTCCTTGATGGTCGTCTCTGTTGGATAGTCCTCAAACCCTAAAGTGTCCGGCGTGATCAGTCCTTCGACTACTCCATTGATAATCTCCGCCTCATATTGTTTGAAAGGGAAAATATCTTCGGTAATACTTCTGTGCACTTTGCCACAAACCCTACACTTGTAGCGCTTTATGTCTATATATCTACTTTTATGCCCCTGCAACCGTACTATACGCTTGATTTTATCGTAATATCGTAGTTCTCCCCCACATTCTGGACAAAATTTTGCTCCGTCAAGAATCATAAAATACCCCATTTTTCTAATCTAGGATACGAAATAGAACCCTAAATTTCGGCAATTGTACTAATTGTAAGATCGTACATCTTAGTATATGCTAACACCCACAATCTTACTCAGAGAGGAGAAATAAAAATGCTTATAAAGTGTCCTGAATGCGAACTACAAGTGAGTGATAAAGCAATGAATTGTCCACATTGCGGATATCCCATAACAAGCAGTACTCCTGTTAGGAAAACTTCAAAAAAGAAACATCCGAAACTGCCAAATGGTTTTGGACAGATCTCGGAATTGAGTGACTCAAGACTTAGAAATAAATATAGAGTAATGGTTACCGTAGGACGGGATACTGTAACTATGAGATATAAGACAAAAATACTAGGCTATTACCCAACATATAACAAAGCCTATGCTGCCTTGGTGGAATATAATAAAAATCCGTATGATCTGGATAATGATATTACCGTTGCTGAATTATATGAAAAATGGTCCACTCAGTATTTTGAAGAATTAAAAAGTCCATCGAGTGAACGTACAATAAAAGCCGCTTGGAATTATTGTTCATCTATCTATAATATGAAAGCTCGAAATGTACGTGCAAGACATATTAAGGGATGTATGACCGATGGCGTATACGAATATCGCGGTCAGATAAGGCATGCCTCCCCCGAAACCCAAAGTCGAATTAAATCCATGTTTAATCTGATGTTTGATTATGCTTTGGAATATGAGATTGCAGATAGAAATTATGCCAGAACCTTCAATATTCCTGATGATGTACAAAAGGCAAAAACAAAACAAACCTCGGGGCATATACCATTTACCCAGGAAGAAATGGATAAACTCTGGGACAACTTGTATAAGGTGCCGTACATTGATATAGTCATAATTCAATGTTATTCAGGATGGCGTCCTCAAGAATTAGGGTTAATTAAACTTGAAAATGTAGATCTTGAAAATGGATACATGATTGGTGGCATGAAAACTGAAGCTGGTGAAAATAGAACGGTTCCAATTCATTCAAAAATAAAAGAACTTGTCGCAGCAAGATATAATCAAGCTAAAGATATGGGGAGCGAATATTTGTTAAATTGTACAGACACCGTAACGCATAGGTATTCTTGGAAATTAACATATGATAAATATAGGCATCGTTTTGACAAGATTCGTGATCAGTTAGAACTTAATCCAGATCACAGAGCGCATGACCCAAGAAAACATTTTGTAACTATGGCTAAAAAAGCTGAAGTAGATCAATACGCGATCAAGTACATTGTAGGGCATAAGATAGATGACATAACAGAGCGTGTATATACACAAAGAGAACCTGAGTGGTTGAAAAGCGAAATAGAAAAAATAAAATAGGATGTGATTTTGCTGTACGAATAATGTTGTAGGAACAGTGTAGGAATATTGTACGAATAGACTACTATTTTGTACTTTTTATTCCTACACCATACCATTAAAAAGTCTTATTTTAAGCCAAATATTAGAACTTACCAGCGTTAGCAGCTTCCTCAACAGAAACAGCTACAGCAACTGTAGCACCAACCATAGGGTTGTTACCCATACCGATAAGTCCCATCATCTCTACGTGTGCAGGAACTGATGATGAACCAGCGAACTGTGCATCACTGTGCATACGTCCGAGAGTATCTGTCATACCGTATGAAGCAGGACCTGCTGCCATGTTATCTGGGTGAAGTGTACGTCCTGTACCACCGCCTGATGCTACTGAGAAGTACTTCTTACCCTGCTCGATACACTCCTTCTTGTATGTACCTGCAACTGGATGCTGGAAACGTGTAGGGTTTGTTGAGTTACCTGTGATAGATACACCAACGTTCTCCTTGTGCATGATAGCAACACCTTCCTGAACATCGTCAGCGCCGTAGCACTTAACTGTTGCACGGATACCATCTGAATATGCCTTCTCGTATACTACATTGAGCTCAGCCTTCTTGTAGTCATACTTTGTCTCAACATATGTAAATCCATTGATTCTTGAGATGATCTGAGCTGCATCCTTACCAAGACCGTTAAGGATAACTCTAAGAGGTTTTTTACGAACCTTGTTAGCCTTCTCAGCGATACCGATAGCACCCTCAGCTGCTGCAAATGACTCATGACCTGCTAAGAAACAGAAGCACTCTGTCTCCTCCTCAAGTAACATCTTACCAAGGTTACCATGTCCAAGACCAACCTTACGATGATCTGCAACAGAACCTGGTATACAGAATGCCTGAAGACCCTCGCCGATAGCTGCTGCTGCGTCTGCTGCCTTTCTACATCCCTTCTTGATTGCGATTGCTGCACCTACTGTATATGCCCAGCAAGCATTCTCAAAACAAATTGGCTGAATACCCTTTACCTGATTGTAAACGTCAAGTCCAGCGTCCTTTGTGATCTTCTCAACTTCTTCGATTGAGCTGATTCCATAGCTGTTAAGTACAGCGTTTATCTGGTCTATTCTTCTTTCATATGATTCAAATAATGCCATTGTCTCGTTCTCCTTTCCTCTATTTCCGACTACTCTTTACGTGGATCGATGATCTTAACAGCGCCCTGCTCTGGCTTAACACGTCCGTATGAACCTGAAGCCTTCTCCCAAGCTGTGTTAGGGTCATCACCCTTCTTGATAAAGTCAGTCATCTTTCCAAGAGAAACGAACTGATATCCGATAACTTCGTCATCTGCATCAAGTGCTATTCCTGTTACATAGCCCTCTGCCATCTCAAGGTAACGAACACCCTTAGCCTTTGTTGCATACATTGTACCAACCTGTGAACGAAGACCCTTTCCAAGATCCTCAAGTCCGGCACCAACTGCAAGTCCGTCATCTGAGAATGCACTCTGTGTACGTCCGTATACGATCTGAAGGAATAACTCTCTCATTGCTGTATTGATAGCATCGCACACAAGGTCAGTGTTGAGAGCCTCAAGGATTGTCTTACCCTGAAGAATCTCAGCTGCCATAGCTGCTGAATGTGTCATACCTGAACATCCAATAGTCTCGACAAGAGCCTCCTCGATAACACCCTCTTTTACGTTAAGTGAAAGCTTGCAGGCACCCTGCTGTGGTGCACACCAGCCTACACCATGTGTAAAACCAGAGATGTCTTTGATTTCCTTTGAGTAAACCCACTTTCCTTCTTCTGGGATAGGAGCTGGCTCATGCTTTGCACCCTTTGCTACAGGGCACATGTTTTCAACTTCCTTAGTGTAAATCATTGTGAAACTCCTTTCAAAATATGAATTCTTAAAAGCGGTTCCGAATTCTCTAATTCAAACCATCAGTGGTATTTTCTCACAAAACAGTTATGAAGTCCATAGCTTATTGAAAATTTTTGTCGCATTTGCGTGTACTTTATCAAGTACAGCGCGCCTTATTGAGAAAGTTTTTAACAAGGCACAGTTGTCAGGGTTCATATGTCCGCTTATATCATTTGACCGTAACCATATTCACTTGAATATATGTATTTATCTGATATACAATACTTCTGTCAGAGCACATTCAACCCAGACATGCGCCGCTTCAGGCGCTGCTCAGATACATGATATAAAAAATAAAAACGGAGGTTTTCAACATGAGATTTATAGATATGCACCTTCACACCACCGCTTCCGACGGCTCCTGCACCCCATCAGAGGTGTGCCAGCTTGCCATTGACAGGAATCTTGCAGCGATCGCCATAACCGACCACGACACAGTGGATGGCGTAGCAGATGCAATCACATATGCAGATAACTGGAACAGCACTCTTCCGCCGATCCAGAACAGTGATTCCACCAACTGCTCTGGCTTTTCTGACAGCAGTGACCATCATATCGAGGTAGTTCCCGGCATAGAGATGTCCGCCATCTACAACGGTGTGGAGATCCACATTCTGGGCTTCTATATGGACTACAAGAACCCTGAGCTCATCTCCCGTCTTGCCGCCATCAAACAGGCCAGATACGACCGAAACGAGCAGATGTGTGAGAGATTCCGCGCCGACGGAATAGACATGACCATGGAGAAGCTGCAGCATGGCAATCCTGATACAGTCGTCACAAGAGCTCATTTTGCCAGAATTCTCATAGCCGAAGGCGTATGCAGGGACATGAACCAGGCGTTCAAAAAGTATCTGGGCAAGAAATGCAAATATTACATTCCAACACCAGACATACCGGCCGCCGATGCCATAAGACTCATAAGAACCTACGGCAAGGCTGCCTTCATCGCCCATCCCCTCATATACGGATTTGGATATAAACAGATAGAGGACATGCTTGAAGAACTGAAGCCATATGGCCTTTCAGGGCTTGAGGTCTACCACTCCTCCAACAATGCCTATGAATCCGGAAGGCTTAGGGAGATTGCCAGAAAACACGGGCTCCTCATATCAGGAGGTTCCGACTTCCACGGCGCAGCCAAACCCGACATATCCGTGGGAACCGGAAGGGGCGGTCTTCGGATCACGGAAGCTGTATTTCAGGATATAAAAAAAGCGGTCACTGTATAATGACCGCTTTTTTATTTACTCTGATGATACCTTTATTATATCTTTGACTTCTTATCCTTATCATCATCTGTGACTGTTGATGATCCCTGCTTCTCAAGCTCTGCAACAGCGCTCTTGTGCATCGGTATACGACAGTTCTTGTTGTTACCAAACTCTACGATGATAGTTGAATCATCAACCACATCAAGGATGGTTCCGTAGAAACCACTGGTTGTCATGATATTATCACCAGGCTCCATCTGTGAAAGCATCTGGTCTGTCTTGGCCTTCTGCTTCTTCTGTGGTCTGATCATCATGAAGTAAATGATTGCAGCAAATATGGCAATATATACAACAATAAACATAACTGATGAACCGCCACTGGCCTGTGTTCCTGTTGACGATGATAAAATTGTTGAAAGTGAATTCATTCTCTAATCTCCTTTTTGATTACTCTTCTCCACCAGCAAGGCTCTCAAGCATCGATTTCTTATATGACTGATATCTTCCTTCTTCTATAGCCTCTCTGATGTCTTTCATCATATTATTATAAAAATACAAATTATGCAAGACGCAAAATCTCATACCGAGCATTTCATTTGCCTTGAGCAGGTGTCTGATGTACGCTCTGCTATAGTGCTGGCATGCAGGGCATCCGCAGCCCTCCTCTATAGGTCTGTCGTCTGTCTCAAATCTCGCATTCTTGAGATTCATCTTGCCATGCTTCGTGTACACATGGGCGTGTCGTCCATTTCTGGATGGATATACGCAATCGAAGAAATCAACACCTCTGTCGACCGCCTCAAGTATATTTGCAGGGGTTCCAACACCCATGAGGTATGTCGGTCTGTCCTCAGGCAGATACGGAACGGTCACATCGAGTATGTGGTACATCTGCTCTGCTGTCTCTCCTACTGCAAGTCCTCCTATGGCATATCCCGGAAGATCAAGCTCGCTGATTCTCTTGGCGTGATCTATTCTGATATCCTCGTATATGGCACCCTGATTGATTCCAAACAATAGCTGATTCTTGTTGATCGTATCCGGCAGACTGTTAAGTCTCTCCATCTCATTCTTACATCTGACAAGCCATCTGGCTGTTCTCGCAACAGAATTCTCCACGTACTGTCTGTCAGCCAGTGCAGGGGCACACTCGTCAAATGCCATGGCTATTGTAGATGCCAGATTCGACTGTATCTGCATGCTCTCCTCAGGTCCCATGAATATCTTGCGTCCATCGACATGGGAATTGAAGGTTACGCCCTCCTCCTTGATCTTCCTGAGTCCCGCCAGGGAGAATACCTGGAATCCGCCTGAATCAGTGAGTATCGGTCTGTCCCAGTACATAAACTTATGTAAACCGCCCATCTGCTTGACTATCTTATCCCCAGGTCTCACATGGAGATGATATGTATTTGACAGCTCGATCTGACATCCTATGTCCTTGAGATCCGTTGTTGCCACAGCTCCCTTTATGGCTGCTGCCGTTCCAACATTCATGAACAGAGGTGTCTGCACTGTTCCGTGAACAGTCTGAAATTCAGCTCTCTTTGCCCTTCCATCCTTACAAAGTATTTTGTACATTGTTATGTAAACCTTTCTTTTTCATTTTTCCAAATCTTACGCTATACTTAAGCGTACTCTTTATAATGCACCATTTAAAGTATATTTGCAAGCAAATTTACAATCCACAGGCATTTACCGCCGAACTTGACCGCATACCGGATGAATACGAGGACTTCCGATACAATGCAGGCAGATTACAATTTTGACAGCCACATATCTTACATACAAAACGGCGCCTGTAATTTCACTTACAGGTGCCGTTATATCAATCTATAGGCTTTCAGTTCTGTTAGCTCCGTGCTAAATCACCACTGAATTATCTGGCTTATCACTGCTTCTCCTTCAGCGTAGCTGTAGCAGTCTGCTTCTCGTAGTTACCATTGTTGTTTCTGTAGTATACGATAGATACCTTATCGCCAGGATTGCAGGCCACGATCTTGTCGTGGAATGTCTCCATATCTGCTATGTCCTCACCGTCAAGGCTGCAAATGATATCTCCTGACTGGAGTCCACACTCCTCTGCTGCTGAACCCTGCTCAACTGATGAGATATATACACCCTCAGGCATGTTCAGGAGCTGTGCGTACTGGCTTGTGATGGTCTGGGCAGATATACCGAGGTAAGCCTGTCCTGATGTTGTTCCATCATTTGACACATTCTTGCCTGCTATCAGGTCATTGATTATATCCTGTACATCTGATATAGGAAGTGCATAGCCCATACCCTCAACGCTTGTATCTGAATACTTGGCTGTGTTGATACCGATCAGCTCGCCCTGCATGTTGACAAGGGCACCACCACTGTTACCAGGGTTGATGGCTGCATCTGTCTGAAGTACCTTTACTGTCTCATCTGAAGCACTTATCTCTCTGTTAAGTGCGCTTATATATCCAACTGTAACTGACTGTCCATATCCAAGTGCATTTCCGATTGCCACGCACGGATCACCCACTGCAAGATCATCCGATGAACCTACCTGAATCTCCTTTATCTCATTCAAAGTGTCATCCGATATGTCCGAAAGCTTAACTGTGACAACTGCTATATCATTGTTCTCAACGTATCCCTTTACCACCGCATCTGCACTCTTGTCATCGACAAATGTAACTGACAGTGACTTAGCATTCTGTACCACATGATAATTAGTTGCAAGATACAGGTACTGGTCATCCTTGCCGATGATGATACCTGAACCGGCTCCTGTTGACTCCTGCTGATATGAATTGAACCAGTAATCATATGTTGTTACGTATGTTCCTGTGATCGATACGATGGAAGGCATAACCTTCTTGGCAACCGTTGACACATCGTACACTGTACTTGTCGTGTCTGATGATGCCTGCTTGAGCTGTGGTGCATTGTTCTCTGTTGAACCCTCAGCACTCTGCTCTGTTGTGGTCTGCGAATCTTTGCCGAGAAGCTTATCCGATCCATATCTGACCCCCTGGAATACAACGCCTGCCACAAGTCCGAATACAACAGCCGCTGCAACCACACCTGCTGCCTTCTTGCCAAATCCGCTCTTCCTGTTCTTTGGCTTCTTATCTTTTGCCTTCTTCTGTCTCATATTGTTATCTGAAGGCTTTCCTGTTCCCATATTGTTCATTGGATTGCCTGCCTGATTCTGATAACCCTGATTCATTCTCTGGCTGTCATACCATGCTTCCATGCCATTTACATTTCTCTGAAAACCTGAATATGAAGCGTTCTGTGTACCGACTGTTTGAGCATTCTGCGATGAACTCTGTGCGCCGGCAGTCTGAGCGTTCTGTGCTGAGCCATGTACACCGGCTGTCTGATTGTTCTGCGCTGACTGTGCGCCCTGAACATTCTGTGTCTGCTGTGAAGCATTTGTTGAAGGTCTGTCAAATCTTGAATCTCCTCTATTGTTCATATAGCTGTAATGATACAGACCATCCTGCTGCGGTGCCTGACCACTATTTCCATTCATCTGGTTCTTGTTTTCCTGTTCCATCTCTATCATCCTTTCGCATCTTTATTATCTTAATTCCTGTAATCGGTACCTTTCTCTTTCTTACAGTTGTTACTATACGCAGTAAATGTGTCATATTTGTGTCTTTATTGTTTTAATTCTGTGCACAAATGTTATATACTAGTCAGGTACGATCTCAAATAACCCTTATGGAGGATAATATATGTTTAGAGTATGGGGAAAACTTATAAAAGATAACCACCTCATGAAGGATACCGTGATATGCATATCCGACTACGAGATGACGCGTACCCACAAGGTATACAAGGCCCTTGAGGATATGTGCTACGAGTTTGACCTGGCAAAGCCGGTGTGGCTTAAGAAGAATAAGGATGAGTTTATCCACCACGCCAGAACCAGATTCACAGCGGATAACTTTGTGGAGGATATAGATTTTGACTACCTTGATTTTCAGGTAATAGAGGAGGAATACTAGATGTTTTCTGTCTCTTCAGTGAGCAAAAGCTACGGCAAAAATAAAGTTCTGACAGATGTGTCACTGTCCGTATCCCCGGGTGAATGCATCGCCCTTCTGGGAATCAACGGATCGGGTAAATCCACCCTGCTGGGAATACTATCCAGAAACATAAAGCCAGACTCAGGGTGCTTCGGTTTCGACTGTCAGGCAAATGCTGCTCTGCTCCCACAGGACAATCCACTCATACCGGAACTCACAGCCATTGACAACATCAGACTGTGGCACCCCGGAAGCAGGAAAACAGTCATGAACTCCCACAATATGAGCATATGTCAGTCTCTCGGTGTGGATTCATTTCTGGACAAACGTGTCTCAAAGCTCTCCGGTGGAATGAAGAAGAGGCTAAGCCTTGCCATCACGATGATGTCTGACCCGGATCTGCTTCTTCTCGATGAACCTCTGGCCTCGCTTGATCTTCTATGCAAGAACGGGATACTGAGCTATCTCCAGAATTACATATCACATGGAGGAAGTGTCATCATCGCCACACATGAGACATCTGCGCTGGATATATGTAACAAGATATACACACTGAAAAATGGACACATCCAACTGGCCATAGACAGAAATATCTCACCCGGATACACCTCACCTGAAACCTACATCAATCTGATCAGATCATAGCTTTATCTAAAGGAGTTTTATGTTTTACCGACTTATACGAACTGATTTGAAAAGAATAGCTCATTATGGAATATACATGGTAGTCGCAGCATTTGTCATGATGACGGTTTTCCTATGTCTTGCATTAAACGCGAACTCTTTTATCTACTCTGATGACCGCTCCGAACCACTTTCAATCGGAATCGTGATGAGTGCAGATTCAAAAACCGCACAGATGGCATACAACACGATATCTGATATGGACAGCTACCGCTCATCATGTGTATTCACAGAATTTTCAGACAAGGATACAGCCCTTTCAAGGCTCTCTGACGGAGACCTGTTCGCTGTGATCTACGTCCCTGACAATATCATAAGCGACATCATGGACGGAACGAACACACCTGTCGAGGTATACTATTCTGACAACCGGTCCATCGATACATTTGTGCTGAATGACCTCTTCCGCTCCACATCCTCCATGCTTGGCATATCCCAGGCGGCCATATATTCGGTTCAGGCGATAGGAAGGAACATGGAGCTTCCCGAGGATATTCAGGACACGCTCAGCAACGATGTAAATGCCATGTTCATGACTAAGGTTCTTGACAGGACTGCCAACTTCACCGTCGACAAAATAAATGCAACCAGAGCAGCAAATACCACCGACTTCTACACAAGTGCGGCGGTCCTTCTCATGATGATGCTGTGCAGCGTTGTTTTCTTCCCATTCCTGCTCGACCTCCCAGCCTCTTACATAACAAAGCTCAGGTCACAGGGAATTGGCAAAGTCAGACGCAATGTCAGCAATTTCATATCCATGTTCATATGGCTGTATATCCTTTATATAACTGTATACATGGCTCTCGCCCTGGCATCACTGTTTATCGATGAACTGCATGTAAATATCCACATGAGTGGGATACTGTTCGGAATCGTCATAGCTACATGTGTCGCGGTATATACACTGCTCATAAGTCTGCTTCCCGCAGGGATACACGGCTGCACACTGCTTCTCACTGTGGTCACTGTCATACTGGCCTATGTGAGCGGCTTATTCATACCGGAAGCCATGCTTCCAAACTTTGCAAAGGATATATGCCATGGATCGCTGCTCAATAAGCTTGTGCAGACACTGTGCATATATTTATCATAAATTTACGGAGATACATCTATGAACCATATAAGACAGATAAACTTACTTATAAAGAGAATACTGTGCCGTCCCGCCATGATCGTCGTTCTGCTGGTCATCCCCGCTGTGCTGATCGCTGTGAGCTTTCTGCCAGCCAGAAAGCAAAGCACCGAGATCGTGTCCGGCGTGTATATTGAAAGTTCTGACGAACACACGGATGCATTCCTGTCGTATCTCACATCGACATCCACGGGATTTACCTTCAGGCACTATGAATCCCTGAAAGACATGAAGGATGATGTAGCATCCGGCAGGATCGACTCCGCGTACATGGTTCCTGATGGTTTCAGTGAATCAATGATCCACTCTGACGGGAAGCGCCACATAACCGTGTATACAACCGATGGAAGCTCATTCCAGTCTGTGTCCGAAGAATCCGTGTATGCCGCCCTTCTGTATGCATATGCGGCAGACATGTCTGTATGTATGCTCCAGGATCGTTATCTGGCAAATGTCCCATACGACGAGACCCAGATGTCAGAATACATCAGTGATAGATTTAAGGGATATATCGAAAATGAGGACATTTTCACAATCGAGAGCGGACTCACCGGAAAATACACGGCATCGACAGATATTGCGCCAAACAATTTTCCTGTGGGAATATTGGTTTACATAACTTTGTTCGTATGTTCTCTCCTGGGACTTCATAACTATCTCCGGGATCTGGACTGTGGGGCTTACTCTATCCTCTCCTCCAGAAAAAAAGCCGGATTCTGTGTAAAAAATATAGCAGCGGGAATTATTCCCGCTGCCATTATCAGCTTTATATCCTTGATCATATATTCCGGCACCAATGGCTGTCTCAATGTCCTGCTGCATATCGCCGCAGTGTCAGTCATCAGCCTTGCTGTTGCACTTATATTCAGAGTGATATTCAGGCGCTATAAGATATTTACTATAGCTCTGCCATTCATCATCATCTGTACTCTTCTCCTGAGTCTTCTATCAATGCTCTCGCAGATGTAGACTCTGTGATCTGCTTTACCAGACATCCATAGCTGTCAGCCGGCACCGCCACATTGAAGCACACATCTGCAGTGTAATCCGTACTGTCTATCAGTGCATCACTGTTGCTGAGAAGATATTGTACCTTACCCGAATCGTTGTAGTTCGTGGTTATCTTCACCAGCTTCATAAGCTGCATCTTATGTATACCCGCATCAGACAGTGCAAGCTTGGCTGCCTCGGTGTATGCTCTCACAAGACCACCTGTTCCGAGCAGTGTTCCACCAAAATACCTTGTGACCACTATACATATATTAACCACCGCATTCCCCGTGATAACCTCCAGGATGGGTTTTCCAGCCGTTCCCTGCGGTTCTCCGTCATCAGAGAATCTTAGCAATGTATTCTCGCTGCCTATGGCAAATGCATAGCAGTTGTGCCTTGCATCATAGTGCTGCTTCCTGATCTTCTCGACAAAGGCATATGCCTCTTCCTCCGAGGACACAGGGACTGCATAGCCGATGAATCGTGATTTCTTCTCGACTATCTCGTCCTGCCCCTCCTGTAATATCGTGTTGTATGTCTCTATCATCGCTTCTCCGAATTGCTGGTGAGCAGCTTGCCCAGCTCATCCATAAATGTATTCACATCCTTGAACTCTCTGTACACTGATGCAAATCTTACATAGGCTACCTGATCAAGATCCTTGATCTTATCCATGACTATCTCACCTATGGTCGTGCTCTCTATCTCTCTCACTTCCATGTTGAAGATGGTGTTCTCTATGTCATCTATGCACTTTGTGACTGCTTCCGCTGAAACCGGACGCTTATGGCATGACTTTATGACACCTGACTCTATCTTGGAACGGTCATAAGTCTCTCTGTTCTTGTCCTTCTTGATGACTATGAGAGGTATGGTCTCCACCTTCTCATATGTGGTAAATCTCTTACCACAGGCGTCACACTGTCTTCTTCTTCTGATCGCACTTCCATCCTCCGCTGGTCTGGAATCGATAACCTTTGTATCATCTGCTGAGCAAAATGGGCATCTCATATAATTTTCTCCTTATATCTCCCACCTTCGGCGGGACCTTCTTACGATATTATCTTTACTGGGCACTTGGCCTTACATGCACCACAATTTGTACACTTCTCCGGATCTATGTGAGCAAGGTTTCTGTCTATCGTGATGGCTCCAGCCTCACAGTTCCTTGCACACAGTGTACATCCGATACATCCTGCGCTGCAGGCTGCCTTGACCTGAAGACCCTTGTCATGGGAATTACATCTGACAAGTCTCTCTGCATCATATGGAACCAGCTCTATCAAGTGTCTCGGGCACTCTGTGACACATTTGCCGCATGCCTTACACTTCTCCTTATTAATTACCGCAATTCCATCTATAATGTCAATAGCCCCGAACTCACATACTGCCTTACATGAGCCATAACCTGTACATCCATATGTACATGCCTTAGGACCGCTGTTTGGATTGTTCTGTGCCAGCTTACAGTCCCTTGGTCCAACATACTCGTATACATCCTTCGCCTTCTCGCAGTCTCCTGCACACTTGACAAATGCCACATACCTTGTATTTTCAGCGTTTTCCACGCCCATGACCTCACTGATCTTCGCTGCCACTGCCTCGCCTCCAACAGGACACGCTGATGGCGGCATCTCACCTTTGGCGATGGCCGCTGCCAGTCCGTCACATCCCGGATAACCACATCCACCGCAGTTATTTCCCGGAAGGAGCTCTCTTACTGCTATTTCTTTCTCATCTACTTCTACCTTAAATTTCTCTCCTGCGACACCCAGAAGGATACCTATCACAATACCTACGCCTGCGACGACTGCCACAGCTATCAATATTCCTGTCATATCCGCACCCTCCTTATATCAATCCTGAGAAACCGAAGAACGCGATCGCCATAAGACCTGATGTGATGAGAACTATAGGGGTTCCCTTGAACGCCTCAGGTATAGGGCTGTGCTCAAGTCTCTCTCTGATTCCTGCAAGTATCACTATGGCTATAGTAAATCCGACTGCAGAGCCACATCCGTTGATGGTACTCTCAAGTATACCGTAACCGCTCTGTACATTTGAGAGAGCGATACCAAGCACGGCACAGTTGGTCGTGATCAGTGGAAGGTAAACTCCAAGTGATTCATACAATGACTTGACCTTCTTCTTGAGGAACATCTCAACAAACTGTACAAGTGCTGCGATCACAAGGATGAACACTATGGTGTTGAGGTACTCAAGTCCGAATCTTCTCAGTATGCCGTAATACACAACGCTGGTGACAAATGAAGCTATGGTCATGACGAACACAACCGCTGCTCCCATTCCGGTTGCTGTGTTGACACTCTTGGACACTCCAAGGAAAGGACACAGTCCGAGGAACTGGCTGAGGATAACATTATTTACAAGTGCCGCTCCGATGGCTAACAATAAAATATTCATTATCTCTTACCTCCCTTTCCTTTTTTCTTCTTTATATGAGCCATTGTCTCCTTGAGCTTTATGTCGGAATCTGCTGGCTCGTTCTCTGCAGAGTGTTCTGGCTGCTCTGCTTCCGTCGGCTGATCCGTTGATGGCTGCTCTGCTGCCACTTTGTCTGCTACTTCCTGTTCTGCGGCTGGCTGCTCTGTTGACTTCTCATTCTGGAGATTGTCCTGACTGTCTGACTGAGTCTCTGTAACAGTCTGCTGCTCCTCATCTGGCGTCTTTTCCTGCTGAACTTCCTCAGCATGCTCCTTAAGCATCTTTCCTGTCGCATTCGGAACAAGCTTTATGTCGGCGAGGACTGACTCTCTGGTCGGTGCATATGGGCTGAGTCTTGGCTCATCCTTCTTCGCCTCATCTGGCTTGTCAGCCTCTGGCGCTGTATTCTTTGCTGCATCCTTATCTGCCGCTGCAGGTGTCTCTTCCTGCTTCTTAACCTGTTTTGCATCCGCTGAAGGTTTCGCCGGAGCCTCTGCTGCCTTTACAGGAGCCGGAGTCTCTGAAACCAGCTTGCCACAACATGCTGCATTGATACAGCCTGCACATGAGTCCGGTCTGCATGCTGCCGGGATCTCCTCTCCATTTGCCAGTGCCTCGGCTGCCTTCTTTGCATTTCTCTTGTTGATAAATGCTATGATGAATGCAAGCACGAAGAATGCACCAGGTGCAAGTACGAATATTGTTATAGGTGTGTACAGGCTGAGTGCATTGCCTATACCCTTTATAATTCCCGATGAGTTCTGAAGTAAGTTGCCATCTCCAAGTATCTGGAATCCAAATACACAGCCCTTTCCGACAAGCTCTCTGAACATTCCTATAAGTGTAAGGCCAACTGTAAATCCAAGGCCCATTCCAAGTCCATCAAATATAGATGGAAGTACCTTGTTCTTGGAAGCATATGCCTCGGCACGACCAAGGATGATACAGTTTACAACTATAAGTGGTATATACAGTCCAAGGCTGCTGTTGAGTGATGGCAGGTACGCCTGCAGCAGAAACTGTATGATAGTAACAAACGAAGCTATGATAACTATAAATGATGGTATTCTGACCTTATCAGGTATAACCTTTCTGAGTGCTGAGATCATGAAGTTGCTGAGCACCAGGATACATGTGGTCGTAAGTCCCATTCCTGCGCCATTGATGGCTGATGATGTAACCGCAAGTGTCGGACACATTCCAAGCATCTGTACGAAGGTCGGGTTCTCTTTCACAATACCATTATATAAACGCTCTGTACATTTTCCCATTACTTGTCACCTCCGTTCGACGCTGCAGATGAATCAGCAGCACCGCCATTTATGGACTTCACATACTCAAGTCCCGCATTCACCGCATTGGTAACCGCATTTGTTGTGATGGTAGCTCCTGACAGGGCATCTATCTCCTCGTCCACTGTGGCACCTGACTTGGTGTACTGGAACTTATCGACCTTCTTGCCTGCAAACTGCGACTTGAAGCTGTCTGTGTCAGCCTCCATACCAAGTCCTGCAGTCTCTGAGAGTGACAGGAATGAAATTCCATTTGTCGTTCCATCCGCTCTGACTCCCATGGCAAGCTGAAGGTCTCCACTATACGCCTCATGTGATGTGACAGTCACAACATATCCAAGTGCTGAACCATCGCTGCCCTTTGCTTCCACGATCTCATCTATATCTGCGTTATATACGGCATCTGACAGGATTTTTGCAGCCGCATCGGCATCAAAGTCAGCATAGCTGTCAAACGAATCCGCATCATCGAATACCGCCTTATATGCCTCTTCCTTTGCTTTCTGCTCTGTAACTGCTATAGGATCCTTTGTGATCTTATATACATAAGCCAGTGCAAATCCTGCTATGACTGTGATTATCATGATTGCTATAGTTGCTATAACAATCGACTTTGTATCCATCTTAGACTTTGTTCCGGCTGTGTCACCCTGGGCTGCAAGCTCTGCGCCCTCTCCGAAGCTCTTCGGCTGTGTCCATCTCTCAATGAGTGGCACAAGCAGGTTGGAGAATATGATTGCATATGATACGCCCTCTGCTGATCCTCCGTATATTCTGAAACAGAATGTAAGTATACCAAGTATCACACCAAACACAACCTTACCCGCAGGTGTGATAGGTGATGTAACATAGTCAGTTGCCATAAAGAATGCTCCAAGCATCAGACCACCACCGCACAGGTGTGCTGCGAGGAATGTAAGATCAAAACCTCTACCCGATGCAACCGCATATATCATAATGAGCACCGCAAATGTTCCTATATATGTAAATGGAATAACCGGCTTTATAACTCTTCTGATCAGAAGATAAGCCGCACCAACAAGTAAACATACAACTGATGTCTCACCTATGGTTCCCGGTATATTTCCAAGAAACATATTGAGTACATTGACATTTGCCAGATCCCCTGTGTTCTTGAGTACTGCAAGAGGTGTAGCAGTTGTCACACCATCATACGAGAATGATGTCATTCTTCCTGCAAATGATATGAGAAGGAAACATCTTGCGCCCAGCGCTGGATTCATGAAGTTGAATCCCAGTCCTCCAAAGAGCTGTTTAACTATTATAATGGCAAATGCACTTCCGAGTATCGCCATCCACACCGGTACATCCGGTGAGAGGTTCAGTGCAAGAAGAAGTCCTGTTACAACTGCACTGAGATCGCCTATGGTTACTTTTCTGTTCATCATCTTCTGGTACAGCCACTCAAACAGCACGCATGAGACCACGCATGTGAGTATAAGTATCATAGCGTTCAGCTCGAAGTTGATGATTCCAAATACGGTTGCCGGAAGCAAAGCAATGATCACATCCAGCATAATGCTCTGTGTACTTCGTTTATCTCTGACATGTGGAGATGACGAAATCTTAAATGTATTATCCAATGTGTACACCTCCTACTTCTTTTTATTCGCAATGATGGATTTTCTTGTTCCCGCAATGGTCTGTGTCAGATGTCTCTTCGCCGGACACACATACGAACAGCATCCACACTCACAACACTCCATTCCGTTGTGAGCAAGGAATCCCTCTGTATCCCCATGCTCAGCCAGTGAAGCAAGCATCGAAGGAACAATACGTCCCGGACACACATCAACACAGCGTCCGCATCTGATACAGTTGCTCGGTTCAAGGTCTGCCACCTCGTCATGTGTCATACACAGCAGTGCCGACACTCCCTTGGTTGCAGGAACATCCAATGAGAAAAGTGCCTTTCCCATCATAGGACCGCCTGAGATCACCTTCTCAGGAACCACACCATCCTTAAATCCACCTGCAGCCTCTATAAGCTCCTGACAGTTTGTTCCTATCCTCACCATAAGATTGCATGGATTCTCTATGGCATCACCTGTTATGGTGACTATCCTTGTGTAGAGTGGTCTTCCCTCTATAACTGCCTCATATATGGACACGATGGTATCAACATTGTGAACTATACATCCAGCATCCGCTGGAAGCATCTTGGAGTTGACATATCTTCCAGTGTTAGCATATATGAGCTGACGCTCGGCACCCTGAGGGTACTTGGTCTTCATCACATGGACTTCGATCTTGTCATTGTCCTTTACCTTATCCCTGAGAAGTTCTATTGCCTCTGGCTTATTATCCTCTATGGCGATGATTCCCTTTGCATGATCAAACAGATTGATACATATCTCAAGTCCCAGTATCAGCTTGTCCGGTTCCTCCATCATCCTTCTGTAATCCGAAGTAAGATATGGCTCACACTCTGCGCCATTTACTATTATGTAGTCGATCGCATCCTCGTTCTTCGGGGACAGCTTGACATTTGCAGGGAAACCGGCGCCGCCCATTCCTACTATTCCGGCCTCCTTTATGATCTCCTTCACATCCTCTCTATACAGAGTGGACAGATCTTTTACATTTGCTGCAAAGTCGATCTCCTCAAACAGGCCATCATTCTCTACAACTATTGATTCAACCTTTGATCCACCAGGCACATATCTCGGCTCGATTGCCTTGACCTTTCCCGATATGGATGAATGTATATTTGCTGACACGAAGCCACTGGTCTCCGCAATCTTCTGACCAACCAGGACTCTGTCGCCCTTCTTCACTATAGGTGTGGCCGGTGCCCCTATATGCTGACTCAGCGGGTACACGCAGTCACCTTTTGGAAGGTATTCTCTGACAGGCTTTTCCATTGACAATTCTTTGCCTTCATATGGATGAATTCCGCCCAGAAATGTTAACAAACCCATGTTCTACCTCTTTTCCTTATATATTTTCATTAAAAAATCTCCCTATATAATAACGCTTTAAGCCCTCAAAAACAACCTAAATGGGGATATATTATCATTTTAAAATATGGAAATTCTTCTGCTTATCCGCATAAAAAACGATCACATATAAGATATAGACACTTATGTCTTTTCTGTATCTTACATGTGATCATTTATAAATTCATTCGGATATCATTCTAATATTCTATGGACGGAAGCTTTCTGACAAGCATGGTTCCCGCCAGGCCTATGCACACACCGGCTATAGTTCCCGATATGCACAGCACCGGCATATACAACATGATATTGCCACTCTTCATGAGAAGTGCTGCCATTGCTATTTGCCCTGCGTTGTGGCTCACTCCGCCTAGTATGCTCGTTCCAAGGAGACCAAACAGATCCTTTTTCCTGCAAAGCGTCATGACCAGAAGTGACAACACCGCTCCCGCCATGCTGTATACCATAACCGTCATATTGCCAAACAACAGCGACGACAGCACCACTCTCACCAGTGACACTATCCACGCATCTGATATCCTCAGCCTGTACATGACAACTATGGTGACCATATTTGCAAGTCCCAGCTTGATTCCCGGAACAGCTATATTCACCGGGATCATGGATTCAAGATAGGAAAATACCATGGCTATGGCCACGAACATACCTGTGTATGTGATCCTTTTTGTACTCCAGCCATGCATTCTATCCACCGCCGTCTCTGAACTTTTCTGATCATTTTTATCTCTACTGCACATCTATATCTCTTTCCCTGCCACCTTGTATCTCTATGACAAGCTTGTGCGGAAGACAGGTTATAGTCTCTCCTCTCCTGCTCTTCCAGCCCATATTCACACACACCTTATCCGGGCAGTCCGCATCACCGACACTGATCTTCCCAGATTCAACCACAACAGTGTTGCTGCCCCTGTCCGTGTTGAACTCATAGGTATCGTTGACTGTCATGTCTATGTTCTGCACCAGTTTGTCATCTATATACACATCCGCGGTATTGCCCGTCGGAAGCACAAGCCGCATGACAAGCCAGCATATAATTCCCGCTACTAAAAGGACTCCACACAATATCAGATCTTTTTTTCTAAACCATCCTGCCATATCTTCACATCACTCTGCCAATTTATAGTCTTCTGCCGTTATGGTGAATCGGTCCTTCAGGCCTTCACTGACATACACATTCTTATCCTCATCTATGATGACGGCCTCCGCACCATACTCCTGAATGGTCTTCATAGCCTTATCCTTATCCATCAGCATGCACAGTGTGGACAAGGCATCACTGGTCAGTCCGTTATCACACACTACCGTGGCCGCTATAGTGCCATTCCATGCCGGATATCCTGTCCGGGGATCAAGTATGTGGTGGTATCTCCTGCCATCCTGCTCAAAATACTTTTCATAATCTCCCGATGTGGATACAAATGCCGTCTCCCCATCGCCAAAGCTTATGACACCCATGGTCGTTCCCTCTCCGGCTCTCGGATCCTTGACACCGACCTTCCAGGCTGTACCATCAGGCTTGCTTCCGTACACAACTATACTTCCGCCCAGGGCCACACATGCACCGGCCGCATCAGTACCCTTGAGATACTCTGCTGCCATGTCGCAGCCATATCCCTTGCCGACTGCTCCCAGATCAAGCATCATACCAGGCTCTGATATCCTTAACGTATCGCCATCCACACTTACCTTTGACACATCCACCAGCCTCAGTGCACTGTCTATATCCGCCTGTGATGGAATCTCTGTCCTGCCATCTTCTATCCCCCACACATCCGCCAAAGGCCGTATGGTGATATCCAACAGATTGTCATGAGCCCTCGATATGTCAAGCGTCTGCTTCAGCACACCCGCAAGCTCGCTGCTCACCGTGATATCCTCATCAGGCTTATATGTGGTGTTCACCCTGTATATCTCAGAGTCCGCTGAGCGCCATGACAGCACATCCTTGTCCAGGCTGTCTATGAGCTTCAGCATCCCGTCTATATTCTCACTGCCATGGCTTCCATACACTGTAAATGACGCAGCCGTTCCCATGGTGATCGTGTTCCTTGTATATTCACTTTCACCTGACCGTCTCACGCCTGATATGATGACCATAGCAATCACAGCCACCATGACAACCACTACGGCTGCTATCCTGTACCATTTCTTCATGGTCTGCCTACCTCTGTGTTATTTCAGATATTCATCGTGAACCTGTTCTCTCAGCGAATATCTAAAAGATTTCTCGTACTCCACATTCTCATTGATGCTGTGGTTTACCTCCTCGAAGAAGCTCTGGTTGATGATATCCATGGAGTAGAATATCGGGTAGTTACTGTTCTTCTCCCACATCATAACTCCACCATCCACGGATTCCTTACCGTACTCCTCCTCGTAGCGCTTCTTGCAGTCTCCACTGCACAGATATACATGACACAAACCGTTGAGGGTCTTCTTCAGCATATCCGTTCTGAGTATATATCCATCACAGTCTATCGCCCAGTCCGGTATCTCATCCGGCTTCACTATGACTATGATCGGCATATATCTGTCAGGGCTCTCAACAATCGCATTCAGCTTGTCATAGCTGATCTCCTCAGGGCTTGATCCCTCCTCCATGACTATCCCGGCGTCTACAAAGCCAACCTGATTGAACATATCCTTCATGAACTTTGGCCTGCTGTATCTTCTCTCCTTGACGTTGATGGTCTCACATATGTTCTCCACATTCACATCATATATATCCCCGGCACTCACCATATCCACTGTCACATGCCATATAACACCAGCCTCTGAATTGCTTATGTGCTGGAAATCCATATGAAACTCACCGGCCTCATATGTTATATATACCTTATATCCTATGGTGGAATAATCCACACTCGTGAGTTCCTCGGGCATCTGTGGGAACACCATACTGATGTGCTCTCTGACCCATTTGTATATGATCTCACACGCCTTGTCATAACCCGCCGCAGGTATTCCTACCCTGTGGCTGTACACAACATTCGGAACCATAGGCTTTATCTCAGTCTTCACCTCTGGTCTGACCGCTGGAACGAACTGCTCCTTGTCAAGCAGCCTTGATATATACTCGTTGTGGACTATCTCCTTGTTGATCAGATAAATAACTCTGTCAGGAGTCAGCTCCTTGTGATACTTCTTGTTGAGCAGTATCTCAACCAGTTCGCGCTTGCTCACAGTGTGGAACTGCGCCACGATATCCGGATTGTTGTCCAGATATTCCCTGAGCTCAGGCTTAAGCGGATCCTGCGTGATCCTGAGCCTGTATTTGCTTCTTATGGCATTCTCCCAGTTCTTCTCCTTGTACTGTGAGTCGTGAATACTGTTGAAAATCTGCATGATAGACCAGTCGCACAGCTCCAGATTGGCTATGATACTGTTCATGACTCTGGACAGATCCTCATGTCCAGTCCACAGATCGGTCTCCTTGGAATCAGAACCCAGCTTATACTTATATCTCATCTCATGCTCTATCTCATGCCAACCCTCGAAGAGCACCGTCCTGAGCTGTACCTCAAATGTCTGATCAAATGGCTTGTTCCACACACTTGCAGGTATGTTTCGCAGATATTTGCTCGGTATCCTGAACACACCGTTACATTTCTGTGCCTCAAATTTGTTCTCCTCATTCTTCGTCTTGGACCAATTGTCCAGAAGAAACGTCTCCTCAAGTATCTTCTCACATATATCCATGTCCTCCAGATAGAACAGGTTGATTCGTATACCTATGATATCCTGAATCTTTCTTCCACCTTCCTGCATGGAGTATTTACCAGTCTCCAGCTTGTGCAGAAGTGACGATTCTGACTTGATTCTCGATGTACTGTTAAAATATATTCCCGCATTGTTCAGCTTCGTGACAAGAGTGTTGAGCAGACTCATCTTCACATTGTTGATCTCCTCTATCTCCTGTTCCTGAAGAAGCTTCTCGTCACTATTATAGTCATAGATGCTATAATCCATTCCATCATTCCTTTTCTGTAATTATATATCAATCCGCCCTGCGGCGTCTTTCCTATATCCACGCATATCTTTATCTAGTATATCACAATAATTGTGTATTTTGCTTAAAATAATATGAACATTTTATAAAAAACAGTGCAATTCCACCCTTATAGTATAAAATCCACTCCATTTTCTTGCGAAAGTAAAGGCTTGTATATATAATTAAAAGGCTAGAACACAAATGAGAGGTTAAATTATGATTTTAGACTGTCAGAACATCTGCAAAGCATTTGGCACAGATGTTATATTGGACAATATTTCTTTTCATCTTGAGGAAAAGGAGAAAATGGCTATAGTCGGCATAAACGGCGCCGGCAAGACCACTCTTCTCAAGATAATAATGGGTGAGGAAAGTGCTGACTCCGGTCAGGTCATAGTGTCAAAGGACAGGACCATCGGCTATCTGTCCCAGTATCAGGAGAGTAATTACAACACTACTGTCCGCGGTGTCATGATGGATGCACTAAAGCCTATCCTTGAGCTTCAGGACAGGATGCGCGAACTGGAACACACCATGGCTGAACAGACCGGTGAGGAGCTCGAGAGATCTCTGGAGCTCTACAACCGCTACACCCACGAATTCGAATATAAGAACGGCTATAGCTGTGAGAGCGAGGCAAATGGAGTTCTCAAAGGACTAGGTTTCTCCAAGGAGGATTATGACCGCCACACGGACTCTCTGTCCGGTGGCCAGAGGACAAGACTTGCACTCGGCAGACTACTCATGGTGAAGCCGGATATCATCATCCTCGATGAGCCGACAAACCATCTGGACATGGAATCCATCTCATGGCTTGAGGGCTTCCTGTCATCCTACCAGGGAAGCGTCATCATCGTCTCCCACGACCGTTATTTCCTCGACAAGATCGTGACCAAGATAGTCGAGCTCGACAATGGCCACAGCCAGGTATACAATGGCAACTACACCTACTTCGCACAAAAGCGTGCAGAGATCCGTGAGAACATGATGAAGGCATATCTCAACCAGCAACAGGAGATCAAGCATCAGGAGGAGGTCATCACGAAGCTCAAGCAGTTCAACCGTGAGAAGTCCATCAAACGTGCAGAGAGCCGTGAGAAGATGCTCTCACGTATAGAACGTCTCGATAAACCAACCGAGGTTGCATCCGAGATGAGGATCACTCTTGAGCCAAATGTCTTAAGCGGCGAGGATGTTCTTACGATCGAAGGACTCTCCAAATCATTTGGCGACAATAATCTGTTCTCAGGAATAGATATGGATATCAAACGTGGCGAACACGTCGCCCTGATAGGTGGAAATGGAACCGGAAAGACAACCATACTGAAGATGATCAACAGGCTTGTATCCAAAGATGCCGGAGCTATCATACTTGGATCACGCGTCAAGATCGGTTACTACGATCAGGAACATCAGGTACTCACGATGTCCAACACCATATTCGATGAGATAAGCGACGCCTACCCTGATCTGTCCAACACCAGAATCCGTAATGTCCTTGCGGCATTCCTCTTCACAGGTGAGGACGTGTTCAAGAGGATACAGGATCTGTCAGGTGGCGAGCGTGGACGTGTGTCCCTTGCCAAACTGATGCTCTCTTCCGCCAACTTTCTTATTCTGGATGAGCCGACGAACCACCTGGATATCACATCAAAAGAGATACTGGAGAATGCCATAAGAAACTACACCGGCACTGTCCTGTATGTATCCCACGACAGATACTTCATCAACCAGACGGCCACAAGGATCATCGAGTTAAGGGACAAACAGCTCACAAGCTATATAGGCAATTACGATTACTACGAGACCCACAGAACGTATTCCACAGATTTAGTAAGTCCATTCACTCCAATAAGCGGAGTCTCTGACGCACCGGCCCAGACCGCTCCCGCTGTCTCACAGGCCAAGCTCTCATGGCAGGAAAGCAAAGCTGAGGCGGCAAGGCAGCGCAAGAAGGCAAATGACCTGAAGAAGCTTGAGGCATCCATCGAGGAACTTGAGAACAGGATCGCAGAGATCGATGAACAGTTTCTTCTTCCTGAGAACGCCACAAATGTCGGTCTGCTGAACGACCTCACAAAGCAGAGGAACGAAGCCGACACAGAACTCAACGAGCTCTACACGAAATGGGAGGAACTGTCCGAGGAGGACTGATGGCGGAATCGCTCATGTCAAACCTGCAGGCTTAACTATATCAACAAATACCAAAAACACCATATACGACTACAGCAAAGAGGATCCATATAAGGTATCCACTCACCGTATTCATATATGGTGTTTTCTTTGTTATCATGCACAGTCTCCTGTACATCTATTGTTCATACATGTCTCATGCACAGTTCCCTGTACATTTATGTCAATCTCTCTACATTCTAATGTCTCACATGAATTATCTTCATGGCATACTGTCCCGACAGATCATATGCAGAATTGCTTATATAGACCTGATCGCTGCTGCCCATTCCACCCTGAATGATCCAGTATTCAGGCTTATTTCCGCTGTTAGAACCCCAGTCATGCACATATGCCTCACATGCCGAAGCCGGAACTCCAAGCTTTCTCAGATACTGCTTAAGTGCAGTCGCTGAAGAGAACTTTCCAAAATAGATTCCGACATGGGTCGGCTCTCCATTCGTATAGTAGACAACTATATCACCAGGCAGGAGCACATCGTATGAGAAGTCCTCCCTGTCCGCTGTGAGCTCGTAATCCGTCGCCTCACCCCAGCTTCCATTCTGCGCCAGAATCGCCTTGGCGATGACCTTGCGGAGTGCCCAGTCTGAGCATATATTTGATGAACTGATCACGAATCCGCCATTTGCAAAGTCAGTGTACTTGACTGACATATCACTTCCCGGAGTGCTGCTGCCTGCGTATCTAAGCGCATTTGCCACAAATACATTGCAGTAGATTCCTGTCTTGCCCAGATATTCATTGACAACCCTCTTCATCCATTCATCAAAATCCCAGCTTATCGAATCTGTCTTGAAGCATCTTCCCCAACTGTCAAATTCATACTCCACATCACCCACTACTATCTTCGTGAGTTTACTGCAGCGTCCATTTGCATCGCTGAAATAATACACCTTCTTGTTGTTGATCTTGGCGTTCTTAAGACCCTCAGACTTGTCGTTGAGCAGCTTGCCACTTCTGTACTCGGAATATCCTGTACTCTCGTCATAATACACATATTCAGTTACAGTTCCCTCATCGCCTACATAAGCCGCACTGTAATCACTAATCGTCTGCCAGCCCTTTGTTCTGACAGCCTTACCTGTTTTACCAAAGTAACTGCAGTTGTCCTGCAGTCTCACCACAGAATTCTTCTTTACTATCCATCTGTTATTCGAGAATACTCTGTACGTGTCTGCATATCCCGATACAGTATGTGTCGATCTGTAATATATCGCATCAGATATTCCCGTGCTGTCCGTGTGGAGCACAACATGTCCAAATGAAGGTATCCACGCATTCACCGCAGCCGTCCAGCCGCCCTCGCTCGCCACCTTCTGACATCTGTATCTTATGCCGTCCACCTGTACAAAATAGGTTGCCTCTCCGTTTCTTATGTAATACTTCTTATCCCTTGAGATCTCATACCACTTCGTGACGTTGCTCTTCGCACCGTTCACAAAGTAATAATATCTTCTGTTTACCTCGTATACACCGGTTGCCGTACTGGTCCATTTCCCCGACGAATACTGGTACAGTCTTCCCGACTGCATCCGCCTTACTGCCTTGCCGTCCACCGCAAAATAATACACGCAGTTTCCTGATGTGATCCAGGTCGATCTCACCGCAGCGCCGTCACTTCCAAAGTAATAATAGTCTTCTCCAAACTGCTTCACCACGTTCTTGACCGGAATACCCGCTTCGTAGTAGTACACTCTGGAATTTTCTGTTCTGAGTCCCTTGTACGCATTTCCATTCTTGTCAAACAGGACTTTTATATTATTTACCATGACCGCCTTATTCTTGACGGTGATCCTGACTGTTCCATTATAGCTGTAGAAATAATTGCCGTGATAAGCGCTCACAACATGCCCATCAAAAAGCTGGATATACTTCACATCATTTCCAGACATGCTTCCGGATATATCCGCGTCAACAAGCTCCCCTGCCGGTGAACTGCTGCCATATTTGTACCAGCCATCTCCCACAACAGCCTTGCCACTCACAAAGTAATCACAGTACCCGGATCTTGTGAACAGTCCTGTCGCCGGACTGCCCTCGCTATAATACACTCCATTGTAATATCCTGTCAGAGCTACAGAATAGTCCCTGGCAAATGTAAACTTTTTGAGCTCTATGGTATTGCCGCTCTTAACGCTCATGTTGACATATCTGCTTGAAGAATTATAATTCGCTGACTTCAGCATCTCAAAGCTGGTGTCTGTGTAGCTTCCGTTATACTGCACATTTGCATCGCTGTCATCCGCTGCGACAAGATAAAACTTGGAGTTATATCTTATCAGTGCATATGTGATAAGTGTATCACTGTCCTCACCTGAACCAATGAAGTAACTCTCGCCCTCCGCAAAGCTGAGTCTGAACATGCCATCGGTGGAGTTCGTAAACACGTATGTACTGCTGTTCATCTTAAGTGCTGTTTTCTCCACCACGCTGGTAGGCGTCGCCACCCCCGGAGCCTCCGTATCCGCATATACAGATGCAGCCACATCCCCTGCAGTCTCCGCTTTGGCCGTCATGTTCCCCACACACGCCATCTCCGTCAGCAGAACAAATGCCACAGCGATGAGCAGAGCAAGAAATCTTACGTTATTCGACTTATACAATCCCTTCCTTATTGTTCGCAACATACTTCCTCCTGAGTATTTATTATGTATCTATAGTACACGATTTTGGCTGCATGTAAAATACAATATTTGATATTTTTCCGATATTTTCCCCACAAATTTCTTCGCCCCCGCCATATTTCTGTCATCAAGATTGACAAATGGATCATCCATTATGAGCATCGGCTTTTCATCCTGATACATGCTGTCCACTATTGCAACTCTTACACACACTCCGAGGATATCCGCCAGTCCCGAGCTCAAGGTCTGAGAATCCCTGTACATTCCCTGCTCTCTGTACCTGATTGTCATATCCGGGGCCGCCTGTACATTTCCTGCATGCTCTCCTGTAACGCACTCATAATACCTGTCAAATGCCTCCATGACCGGCACCGAATGCCCCACTGCAAATGTATCCCTGGCCTCCCCCAGCAGCTCGTACGCCTTTACGTTGAGCTCGTATCTGTGCAGATCGTCTTCCAAAGCCTTTTTCTTATCCGCCAACGATGCCTTCACAGCAGCTATCTCCTGTCTTCGAAGCTTGAGCTCCGCCAGTTCCCTGGCATACTCGCCAAGTCTCATGTTTTCTGCCATATAGACCGACATCTCCTCATCCATATCGGATTCGTCATCGGCTGTATATATATCATCTGATCCGTCCGATCTGGTATCATCAGCGGCATCCCCCGGCTCTTCCACCTTATTCTTCCTGTGCCTGATCTTTTCATTTATCCCGCGTATAATGTAGTAGATTCCGAGTACACAAAACATACCTGAACATACAACAAATATAATCATAGCCATATCGTCAGGTTCTTCTATTCCAAGCATAAATTTCCACATTCCCAGAGATAAAAGTGCTGCGATCAACGCACAAAATCCTGTCATGATATATTTACTGCCACGTTTTTTATTATTTACGCTACTTCCAATGCCTTCTAGTTTTTCTGCATTATCTGCCTCTGGCTTCGCTGATTCCGGCTTCAACGGTTCATGCTTTACAACGGCTTTCTGTCTCTGCCGCCTCATCCGGTTCTGATTCTGCATTTCTATCTCACGGATATTTTTATTCAGCTCATTTATACTTCTGTCTATTCCATCAAGCTCCCTGACCTGCTCACGCATCCCATCAAGCTCATATTTTCTCCTGTACAGTTCCCCCGTCCGCTTGGTTGGCGACTGCCTGTTTATAACATTCTTCAGTATCTGTCTGGCATTCTCATAATTGCTTATATCATCCGTGCTGTCAGCGATATTACCAATCTTAGCACTTATCCCATCCGTCGCCCAGGTCCGGCAGTCATCCTGCCCTATGTACATACTTCTCACAAATGACGCAGAATCCACATGAAACAGCTCCTCCCCAAGCTTATCCGTGAACATTCCTGTCACAGCATGAGTCGCCTCGTCGTATATCACGCATTTGTCATCGCTCTTCTTCGCGCCAAATGTCCTCTGAACCCTGTAGTTTCTGCCCCTGCTCTCAAATACCAGTTCTCCGCCATAGGCAGCCCCCGACCACGGACGATATCTTTTTCTTTCATTCTCAATGTCATTTCTCTTCGTCTCACCGTCGAAGCCATACAGCATGACCCGGATAAAAGCAGCAAGAGTCGACTTGCCCCAGCCATTATCCTGGACAAATGTATTTATCCCATCCTCGAACTGGACTTCCATGTTATTCAATTTGCCAAATCCATCTATATAACAAGATATCAATCTCATACTTAAAATATCTCCTCGCCCGCAAGAGCCCTGAGTCCTGTCTGGATCACATATGCCTTGTCATTTTCACTCATATCCTGCCTCATGACCTTCCTCACGAATTCGCCCTTGAGGGACGCATCATTCACATACCTCATGTAATCCACCTGAAAATCCGTGTGATCCAAGATCTCCATATAGTAGAACGAATCCTGAAACTGCTTAGTCAGATAATCCGTGTTTATCTCGCTCTCAACATTTACCGCGCCTGTGAGTGATACCCTCACCATGTCCCTTGACTCATCTTCCATGGTCCCCGGCAGTTCCTGATACAGTCTGTCTGCGATCATGTCCGCCGCATCAGAGCTTGACTCTGCCCCTGTCACGTCCACTTCCACATCGAACAGCCTTCTATAGGCAAATGGCACAAATTCGGTCTCAACCGTATGCCTCCTCTCATCCACATCAAGCACCATAAAGCCGTGCTCACCACACTCGTCAAAGCCCCTGCCCTCCAGGCATCCCGGATAGCAGTAGAATCCCCTGTGATCAAGGCTTTCCAGCTTTCTTCCGTGCACATGTCCCAGTGCCAGATAATCTATGCCTCTTCCCCTGAGTTTCTTCAGGCATACATCATTCATGTTGCGAGCCCTGCCATATTCCTGCTCCTGTCCGTGGAGTGTGACAATATTTATATCGTTCTCATCCAGTTCGAGTTCATCATATATGCTGTTGCAGTTTTCGTCATTCAGTACAGCGCCCGCGATCACTATATGTGATCCCTTAAGCTGATACTGCGTCCACTCATCTCCGAATAAATACAGATTCTCTGGGAGTCTCCGCCCCGCAAATAAGCTTTCATCCGGGTCATGATTTCCCCTCAGATAGAACACATCTATGTCAGCATACTTTGCTATCTCCCCCAGAACAACATTTATCGTCGTGGCAGACACTGTCTCTGAATCAAAGAGATCCCCCGCTATTATTACCGCCTGCACGTCATTCTCTGCAGCATACCCGAATATTTTCCTGAATGTGTTAAGTATCTCATTTCTTCTGCCTCTGGCTCTTTCTCTTCCAAGATGTGCACTCAGGGCCGAATCAAGATGGATATCCGCACAGTGTATTATTCTCATAGTTCCTCAACCTCAGTCATCTCTATTCTTTTTCTATATTAACATATTACGTTAAAATTTGCTCATAAAGAATAAAGTCCACGGCATATGCCGCGGACCCTGTCTACATCATATCATATACCTCCTGTCTGATACACATGTGTTTTCTCTCTGTATTCAACAGTAGAAAACTGTCTCTTAAGTTCATACATGAAGTATATTGCTCCTTGATTTTCGTTCCGTAATTATTACGGATTTTGTTTTTTCACAAACAAAAAACGCCAGAGCCCTTGGTTTTACAAGGTTTCTGACGTCTAACAAACAGGGGATGAGAGAATCGAACTCCCACCAAAA
>ENA-UOJH01000062-UOJH01000062.1-human-gut-metagenome-genome-assembly--contig:-C148-NODE-62-length-110638-cov-12.201243_pt1 | contig 110638 bp, 96 predicted proteins | sample MGYA00242345_ERZ723892 | MGnify/ENA metagenome assembly ERZ723892 | reverse complement strand
TCGTTACGAAAGAATAACAACTGCTTCGGAGTAAACTCCTTAGCAAAGCGGGTGTGGTCAGCCACCCGATAATGTAGGCGGATATAGGAAGACATCGTTTAGATGCCGTTAGTACCTATGTAGTTCCGACTTACAAGCTCCCGACTAAAGTCGGGAGTAGTTGACAGTGCCTCTGCTCCTTAAAGACAATCAGTCTTTTTCAGTACTGTTTAAACTCCATTTTTTCCATTCTTCGAACCAGCTCTTGACGTGTCCCTGCGGGAGGGAACCGCAAAAAGTGTTCTTCAAGGTCTGGCGGAGTTCGCCTTCTTTTTCGCCCAAAGGATAAACGTCCTTATATTCGTCATAGACGTTCCAGAAGTCGCGCATGTGCAGGTTAGCATAGGTTTCGCCGTAGATCTTGTAGCACGTGTCGCACAGGGTGATGAAGACGGCTTCGTCGTTGTGCTGGTTGGCGTCATCGAGTGCGCAGCAGCGCGTATACAGTTTGATTTTGCTGCCGAAGAGTTTACGCAGATAATCATAGACGTCGGAAACCATCTGAGGCTGCAGCTGCAGCAATTTACAGCCGGGAGCGAAATACATAGGATACTGAGCAATGTTATCAAAGTTATCCATAATTGACACCTCTTTCTAAAATACACAGAAACTTTACTTCTCTATTAAATAATAACTATTATTCATAAGTATATCATAAAAAGGCCGGAAACGCAATGTTCCTCTTGTACTTCCTGTATAAATCCTGTACAATATCCCTTGGAGAGTGATATTAGTATGCATATCGTAATGGTAGAGCCGGAAATCCCCGGCAATACGGGCAATGTCGCCCGTTTATGCGCAGCCAATCATATTACGCTGCACTTGGTCAAGCCTTTGGGCTTTTCCATCGATGACAAGCATTTGAAACGGGCCGGCCTCGATTACTGGTCGCTCGTTGATGTCCAGATTCATGAAAATTTTCAGGAAGTCCTGGATAAATACAAGGACCATCGTTTTTTCTATTTGACGACCAAATCGGAACAGTGCTACGCCGACATCCAATTCCAATACGATGATATGCTCGTATTCGGCAAGGAAACGAAAGGCCTTCCGGAAGATCTCCTGAAAGCCAATCCGGAACGTTGCTTCCGCGTACCGATGGTCGAACAGGCGCGAAGCCTGAACCTGTCCAATACCGTCGCTATCGTATCTTACGAAGCGATGCGCCAGCTCGGCTTCCCGGGCATGGCCAAGAGTGGTATCGGCATCAAGAATCTTTGAATTACAGAAATGATGAGGTGTAGAACGTGAAAATTTACGATAAAGCCCATGAATTAGAGGCTGCCATCAAAGAATGTCAGGAATATAAGGACCTCGTCGCTGCTGGTCAGGAACTGGCCAAAGACGAAAAGACCAAGCATCTGGTCCGTGATTTTCTCATGCTCCAGGCCCAGCTGGCCTATGCCCAGTCCATGGGGGACAAACCGATCCGCAAAAAAATCGACCATTTGAACCAGATGGCCGAATTCATTAAAAACAATCAGACTGCCGTGGAATATTTGAACCATTATAATAAATGGCAGACCATGGCGGGTGAAGTGTTCCAGATTATTCAAAATGCAATGGCAGAAGGAATGAGCATCCTTGATCAATAAATATGCACTGACGACTTTCGTCTCCGAATTAAGTACCTCTGTTCCCATGGAACGGATCCTGCTCGACGAACCGATGAGCGAGCACACGACCTTTGCTGTCGGCGGTCCGGCCGATGTCCTGATTTTGCCGGAATCGGTCAAGGAAATGTCCCTGGCTATCCGCGCTGCACGGCGGCTGGGACTGCCAGTGACAGTCCTTGGCGGCGGCTCCAACGTCCTTGTCCGTGACGGCGGCATCCGGGGCGTCGTCATCCAGCTGAATACGATGACTAAAGTATTGGCCTGCCACGACCGTAAAATCTTGGCCAGTGCCGGTTACATGTTGAAAGATGTCTGTCAGTTCGCCCAGAAAAACAGCCTGACTGGCATCGAATTCGCCTGCGGTATTCCAGGTACCCTGGGGGGTGCCGTTTTCATGAACGCTGGGGCTTACGACGGGGAAATGAGTCACGTCGTCTCCCGCGTCCGCACGGTCAACAGCGAAGGCGGTGTCCATACGTATGACGCACCGAACCTGGGCTTTTCCTATCGCCAGAGCCGGTTTCAGAAATCTCAGGAATTCGTCGTCGAAGTCGAATTGACTTTACGTAGCGGCGACCCTAAGGAAATCCAAGCCCGTATGGATGATTTCATGAATCGCCGCCGCAGCAAGCAGCCTTTAGAAATGCACAGCGCCGGCAGCACTTTCAAGCGTCCGCCGGGATACTTTGCCGGGACCCTCATCGACCAGACCGGCCTTAAAGGCCTCTCCTGCGGCGATGCCCAAGTCTCAAAGAAACACGCTGGCTTCGTCGTCAATACAGGCCATGCGTCGGCACGGGATGTCCTCAACGTCATCCACGAAGTCCAGAAACGCGTCGAAAAAGCGCACGGTGTCCACTTGGAACCGGAAGTCCGCATCATCGGCGATGACTAAGAATTTCCTGATAAGTACGTTGCTGAAACGGATTCCTGCAGAGGGCAAAGAAATATCATCCATATCTGTAGGGGCTGCGTCTCCGTATCTGTGAGATACTGGTGAACCGGATTTGCACGAACGGCTCACGTGGTTGGCCCTGCAGAAAAGGGGTTGTCGCATTAAGACAACCCCTTTTTACGTTGATCGTTTGTCGTATGAGATTAAAAATATTGCCTCATCACGATGAACTACGAACGAAAAACTTTTAAGTTCAAGGGACCTCGCATGGTGGTAGAAGCCTTCGTGCGACAGTCCCTTTTTTTGTTATATTGTTTTCTCGTATGAATCATGCTATGATGGTATTAAACAAAGCACGTGATACGATTTACGTTATATTACATGATTTTACTAGAGAAAGCAGGGATAGTGATGGATAGACAAGCTATGTGGAACGAAATGATTAGCGTCATTAAACAGGATGTGACGCCGGCGACGGGCTGTACGGAACCGATTGCCCTGGCCTATGCCGCTGCAACGGCGGCTCGGAAACTGGGCGAACCGGTGCGCTTCGTCGACGGCTGGGTCTCGGCCAACCTGATGAAAAACGGCATGGGCGTCACCGTGCCGGGAACGGGGATGCCGGGCCTGTACATCGCTGCAGCCGTCGGAGCCCTCGGCGGTGATGCCGAAGCGGGATTGCAGGTCCTCAAAGCCTTGACGCCGGACGTCGTCGCCCTGGCCAAACAGTACGTCGCTGACGGCAAGATTACCGTGTCCGTCCGGGAAGATACACCGCATGTCCTCTATGCCGAAGCCGTCGTCTATGGCGAAAACCACCGTGTCCGCGTCGTCATCACCGATGACCATACGAACATCGTCTTTATCGAAAAAGACGGCAAAGTCCTTCGGGACCAGCGTATTGACGGGGGAAGCGGCGAAGACCCGAAAATCGCCTTCCTCCATAGGCTGACCTTGGCAGATATTGTTGACTTTGCTGAGCAAGTGCCGCTCAAAGACATTGCTTTCCTGAAGGAAGCGGAACGGCTCAACGACCACTTGTCTCAGGAGGGCTTGACCGGGAAATACGGCTTGAAAATCGGTTATACCTTGCAGCAGTTAGTCGAAAAGGGCGTCTTAGCAGACGATTTGTCCCATCGCATCCAGATTCGTACTGTCGCCGCGTCTGATGCCCGCATGGGCGGTGCTGCCTTTCCGGCGATGACCAATTCCGGATCAGGCAATCAGGGCATCGCCGCGACGGAGCCGGTGACAGTCGTCGCCGATTTCCTCGACGTCACGCCGGAAAAACGGCTACGGGCCCTGGCCTTATCCAGCATGGTCGCCATCTACGCCCACGGTTATCTGCCGAAACTGTCGGCCTTCTGTGCTACCGTCACGGCTTCTATGGGGGCTGCCGCAGGGATGGCTTGGCTGCTGGCTGATGGAGAACCGTTGCCCGTCATCGAACGGGCCTTGGCGACAATGTCCGGCTCCATCGTCGGTATGGTCTGCGATGGCGCAGCCAACAGCTGTTCCATGAAGGTCTCGGCCTCCGTCCATGCCGCTTATGAGGCAGTCCTCTTGGCCCTCAGCGACGTGCGCGTCCAAGGGACGGATGGTTTGGTCGCCTATTCAGCCGAAGAGTGTCTAAAAAATGTCGGCCTCTTGGCCTCGCAGGGGATGCAGCAGACCGATGAAGAAGTTCTGCGCATTATGCTCCATAAAAATAAAGCCTGATTTTTTCGGAAAGGGTGTTGTCTCATGGCTAAAAAAGTTCTCATCTTATCTTCCAGTCTCCGTCCGGACAGCAATTCCGAGCAGCTGGCCCGGGAAGCCGGCCGCGGGGCCCTCGAAGCGGGGAACGACGTAGAAGTCCTCAGCTTGGCCGGCCGGGATATCCGTTATTGTGAAGGCTGCATGGCCTGTCACCGCTTGCTCTACTGTCCCATTCAGGACGACGCTAACGACCTTATTAAGAAGGTCCAAGAAGCAGACGCCGTTGTCTTTGCTTCACCTATCTACTATTACGATATCTGCGGACAGCTGAAGACCTTCCTCGATAGGACCAATCCGCTCTACGGTCAGCCCTACCATTTTCGCGACATCTACCTCATCACCGTCTCGGCCGACGATGCGCCGGACACGGCTAAACGGGCCGTATCGACCCTCGATGGCTGGATTCGCTGCTTTGACAAGGCCCATTATGCCGGAGGCTTTAACGCCGGCGGCATGAGCGAAGCCAACGCCGTAGGAAATCATCCGCAATGGTTGCAGAAAGCCTATGAATTAGGGAAATCTATCTGATATTTTACCGCCTGTTGACAATAAATTCAGCAGGCGGCTTTGCATTTCTGCGCAATCCATGCTATACTAATCTAGTTACATACAATCTAATATTTGTTAATGAGAGAGAGGACATTAGATGGAACGCAAAGATATTCGTAATATTGCAATTATTGCCCACGTTGACCATGGCAAAACGACGCTGGTCGACGCCATGCTCAAACAGAGCCATGTTTTCCGTTCTAACGAAAAAGTAGAAGAACGTGTCATGGACTCTGGAGATATTGAACGTGAACGCGGCATTACAATCTTGTCCAAAAATACATCTGTCATGCACGAAGGTGTCAAAATTAATATCGTCGACACCCCGGGGCATGCTGACTTCGGCGGCGAAGTAGAACGTGTACTGAACATGGTAGACGGCGTACTGCTCCTCGTCGATGCTTTTGAAGGCCCGATGCCGCAGACGAAATACGTTTTGCGTAAGGCTTTGGAACAGAAATTGAAACCAATCGTCGTCATCAACAAAATCGACAAACCCGGTGCCCGCGTCGCTGAAGTCGAAGACGAAGTTCTTGAATTGTTCATGGAACTCGATGCGACAGACGAACAGCTCGATTTCCCGGTCGTCTATGCAAACGGCCGCGATGGCATTGCTAAATACTCCATGGACGACGACAGCGATAATCTCGAACCGCTGTTCAAGACAATCATCAAATATTGCCCGTGCCCGAAAGGCGACGCCGACGGCCCGCTGCAGTTCATGGTCACGACGTTGGACTACGACGATTATGTCGGTAAAATTGCTATCGGCCGTATCGTCCGCGGCAAGATGCATCCGAACCAGAGCGTCATCGTCACCGACGGTGAAAGCCAGCGCAAAGCCAAGATTGGCCGCGTCTATACCTATGAAGGCCTGAAACGTGTCGAACAGGAAGAAGCTGCTATGGGTGAAATCGCCTGCATCGTCGGTATTTCCGACCTTAAGATCGGCGAAACCGTTACGGATCCGCAGAACCCGGAAGCCCTGCCAAAAATCAACATCGACGAACCGACGCTGTCCATGATTTTCTACGTCAACGACAGCCCCTTTGCCGGCCAGGAAGGGGAATACGTCACCAGCCGTCATCTCCGCGACCGCTTGTTCCGTGAAGTCCAGACCAACGTATCCTTGCGTGTCGAAGAAACAGATAGCGCCGATGCCTTCAAAGTATCGGGCCGTGGCGAACTCCACATCGCTGTCCTCATCGAAGAAATGCGCCGTCAAGGTTATGAACTTCAAATCGGCAAACCGAGCGTCATCACCAAAGAAATCAATGGCCAGAAATGCGAACCGTTGGAAGCGCTCACCATCGACGTTCCGCCTGAATTCATGGGCGCTGTCATGGAAAAACTCGGTACCCGTAAAGCCGAAATGGTTAACATGACCGATATCTCCGGCTACACCCGCCTGGAATTCATCATCCCGGCCCGTGGCCTCATCGGCTTCCGTAGCGAATTCCTCACAGCTACCAAAGGGAATGGCATCATGTACCATGTCTTCCACGGCTATGCTCCCTGGAAAGGCGAAATTCCGGGCCGTACCCGCGGCAGCTTAGTGGCTTTTGAATCGGGCACGACTACTGGCTACGGCATCTTCAACCTGCAGGATCGTGGCACGATGTTCATCAAACCGGGCGAAGAAATCTACCTCGGTCAGGTCGTTGGTGAAAGCAACCGCGATGTCGACATCGATGTCAACCCGTGCAAGAAGAAACACTTGACCAACACTCGTTCCTCCGCATCGGATGAAGCACTCCGCCTCGTTCCGCCGCAGGAAATGGGCTTGGAAAAATCTTTGGAATGGATCAACGACGACGAACTCGTAGAAGTTACGCCGAAGAGCATCCGTATCCGTAAAGCTATCCTCGACAAACACGACCGCAAAAAAGCTATGCGTCGTTCTCAGCAGTAAGACTTTTCTTCAAAGCAAAAGGAGCTGTCCCTATGGGATGGCTCCTTTTGTGTTGGGGGTATGGGCATAGAAAAAGCGCACAGATAAGTTCCATGAATGGCTTATCTGTGCGCTTTTCGATTTGGCGGAGCGGGTGGGATTCGAACCCACGAGACCTTGCGGCCTAACTGATTTCGAGTCAGCCCCGTTATGACCACTTCGATACCGCTCCATAAGGTACTTTACTATTGTATCATGGTATGCTCTATCCGTCAAGTTTTTTTGCAGATAGATTTTTACGCTTCGGTTACGGGAAAACAGTTGACTTAGAGCGTACTTCAAGTGGTACAATAAAAGTAACTTATTTTAGGAGGCAGCAGTTTACAACTTTTTGAACAAATAAATATCGCGTAACCACACTTTGAAGTATAATGAATCTGCTCAAAAACATCATCTCAAAGGAGTTACGCGATGAATTCATTATACCTCGAAAATTCGATTATTGGTAGTCTGTTTCGTTTCTTTTCTCCATATTTTTCTGCGGCGACACGGCCCACGCAATTCCTGCTGACCTGGCTGGTCATAGCCCAGCTGGCCTTGCAGTCGTTTCCATCTCTTCGTTTTCTTCACCGGAATTTCTTGGCCCAGGTGACGCATCGCTGCTTGAACAGCTATTACCGGGCTCTTCAGAATGAAACGGTGACGAGCCGTTCTCTCCGCCTGCAAACGGCGGAATTGGCGTGCAGCTTGATTCCAGCAGCTTTACAGAATGAGCCGGTCTTCCTCAGTGTCGATGATACGACGGTACCCAAATTTGTAGAGCGGGTTTTGCAGTATCCCCACCTGGCCTTCATCTGCAATGTCCGCAGTGATTCGGCAATGTATGAATTGCCACCATTGCCTAGCGGCAAGCCAGGACGTCCGAAAAAACGGGGAAAACGGATTCATCTGGATGATTTTACGCTGTCCTGGAACATGGACGGCATGAAGTTCGGTCATCGGATTGTTTTGACCCATATCTGCGGGAATCGCCGTATTCATGCCTATGTAAGCTGCACCGCATCAGGTTCCCGCCGGCTTTTCTTCAGCACCTTGGACCCAAGTACCCTGCATATGAGCTGCGCCTGGCAGGAACGAAAGATATTACGGGACGCACCGGCAGAGGGCATGGACTATTATCCTTTGAAGCTGTACAAGCTGCGTTGGGCTATCGAAACCAACTACTATGAGCAGAAGACCTTCTGGTCGCTGAATGCCTACCGGATTCGCCGCCAAAAGGGCATTGAACATAGGGTGAATCTGGTAAACCTCGTTCACAGCAGCCTGAAAATGCTACCGTATCTGGACGAGCATTTTGCAAAATACCAAAACGCCAGTCCGCAGGAGCTGCGAAGCCATATAAGCTGGCAAATACAGCGTGAAATATTTTTTTGCACTTTGGTCGCTAAGGCCCAAACCACAAAAAATCCAACGGACTTAGTTCAGGTCTTGTGTAAACTAGCTTCGTCAACTTCCGAGGTGGCGTAAAAATTGTAAAGTGCTGTATAATATTACATTATAACAATTTAAACAATAATAAGAATTACGGACAAAAAAAGACTTATCGCACAACGACAAGCCTTTTTTTGAGTTTGAAGCTATCCTAACAAATCCTGTTCATCCTTGTGGCGGCGGAACCAGGCATCAGCATAGGAACAACTGGTAGCCGTTTTTTTATGACGCCGCCGGATTTCATCGGCTGCAGCCTTGACGAGTTTAGCTGCAGCACCTTGGCCTCGCAGGCTGTCGTCGACAAAGGTATGGACGATGTCATAATTGCCGTCTTCCCGTTCCACAAAGTCTACTTCGGCTACAACCGTCCCTGCTTCATTTTCCATCCAAATCTTATTCGAGCCATATTGTAATTCCATCACGTGTCCTCCTTTACATGGTAATTTCCACAATCTGTCCATTATGGACCGGGCGGCTGCGACGGAAAGCGGCCATGTATTCTTCTACAGGCCTGCCCGGATTTCCATAGACCAAGAGCAGGTTGCGGATAAACTGGGCATGCGTAAAGACCAAAATGAATTGTTCCGGCCGCCGCTGCAGCAAAGATAAGGTCCGTTCAATGCGTCCGATGAGTTGGCGATAACTTTCAGCCCCTTCGCCGTCGATGTAATCTGGGTCGAGTTTGCGCCAATAATTGATGACTCGCGGCCGCCGTTGCTGCGACGTCGTCCCGACACACGTGGCCGGTGCCAAATACACAAATTCGTGGACGCAATCCCAAATCCCCGTCACCGTATCGGGAAATCGCCCGATTGTATACATCGCCGTTTGCTGCGCCCGAAGATAGGGCGACGTGACGATCAGATCTGGCTTCTTAGGAATCTGTAATGCCAGAGACTGGGCTTGTTTGAGGCCCAATTCTGACAAAGGAATATTGCGATGATCCTGCGTCGCCTCGCCAGCATTGGCAATGCTTTCGCCATGACGGATGAGCCATATTCTCTTCACACTATCACCTGCTTTTTTCTTTTATTTTATCATAAAAAAAGGGGGATTTAAAAGACACATTGCCTCCCCTGCGAAGGGGAGGTACCGCTTGCGGCGGTGGGGTTCTTCCCACGAGCCGAAGGCTTCCCGAGGCCATGTCGTCTTTTAAGTCTGTCGCGGCTCTGCCGCAGCTGAGTCCGAAGGTACGAAAACAGGGCTGCTTTTTCAGCAGCCCTGTTTCCGGGTGTGTATATGGCATTAGCGTGTTTTACTTATTTATCAGCCAATTCCTTATAAGTTTCGTATTTCTTCTTAGCAAATTCTTCAGCTTTGGCAAAGAGTTCTTCTGCAATGTCCGGGAAGGTTCTCGTCAAAGCGGCATATCTCGTTTCGCCCATGAGATATTCGCGGAACGACTGCTGCGGTTCTTTGGAATCCAGGATAAAGGGGTTCTTTCCTTCCTTCTTGAGCAACGGGTTATAACGGTAGAGATGCCAGTAACCGCAGTCTACGGCACGTTTCATTTCGTGCTGGGCATTGCCCATACCGCCTTTGATGCCGTGGTTGATGCACGGTGCATAGGCGATGATGATAGACGGACCATTGTAGGCTTCTGCTTCTTTAATGGCTTTGATGAGCTGGTTCGGGTCGGCACCAAGAGCGACCTGAGCGATGTAGATGTGGCCATAAGTCATGAGCAGGCGGCCCAAGTCTTTCTTATTGAACTTGCGGCCCGACGCAGCAAACTGAGCGACAGCACCGATTGGCGTGGCTTTCGACGACTGACCGCCTGTGTTGGAGTAGACTTCCGTGTCGACAAGCATGATATTGACGTTGGCATTCATAGCCAGGACGTGATCCAAGCCGCCGTAGCCAATATCGTAAGCCCAGCCGTCGCCGCCATACATCCAGATGGTCTTCTTGATGATGTGTTCTTTATGAGCCAGGATTTCTTTCTGCAAGTCCGCAGCCCGGCCAGTGAGATGAGCCGCCATCAATTCTTTGATGTACGTCCGGCTGATGCCTTCTGTGACTTCGCCTTCGTTAGCAACGCCAATGGAATCGATCCAGGCTTTGATAGCGTCGTGGAGGGCCCCATCTGTCAGGCCCAAGAGTTCTTCCGATTTGATGCGGATGGCCTCGCGCTGCTGTTCCATGGACAGGGACATGCCGAGGGCGAATTCTGCGTTGTCTTCAAAAACGGAGTTCGACCAGGCCGGCCCGAAGCCTTCGCAGTTCGTCGTGTACGGAATACTTGGCATTGCCGAGCCCCAAGCCTGGGTACAGCCCGTAGCATTGGCGACAATCATACGCGGCCCGAAGAGCTGGGTCAGGATCTTCATGTATGCCGTTTCCGTACAGCCTGCACAGGCGCCGTTGAATTCGAGGAGGGGCTGATGGAACTGGCTTCCCTTGACGGAGAATTTATCGAGAGTCGTGTGTTTTTCAGGGAGTGTCTGGGCATAATCCCAGTCGGCGCTTTCATGACGCTGCGTTTCCAGCGGTTTCATGGTCAAGGCCTTCGCCGGGCAGGCATTGACGCAGGCACTGCAGCTGTAGCAGTCGAGCGGCGAAACCTGGATGCGGAATTCATAGTCTTCCAGGCCCTTGCCGATGGCTTTCTTGGTCTTGAAGTCAGCCGGAGCCTTGGCCTTTTCATCAGCCGTTACCAGATACGGACGGATAGCGGCGTGCGGGCAAACTAAGGAGCAGCGGTTACACTGGACGCATTTTTCCAAATCCCATTCAGGAACGGTCGACGCGATGCCGCGTTTTTCATATTGCGTCGTGCCCAAGGGGTAGGAACCGTCGGCATAGGGGACGAATTCACTGACCGGGATGGTATCGCCGAGCTGCAAGTTAGCCGGTTCAACGACCTTCTTAATGAAGTCCGGAATATCACGGGTATCTTCGACGATGGGATCAGACGGCAAGTCTTTCCATGCTTCCGATACAGTGACTTCGACGATATCCGAAATACCGCGGTCGACAGCAGCCTGGTTCATGGCGATGACTTGTTCGCCTTTGGCCAGATAGGTCTTAGCGATGGCGTCTTTCATGTATTTCACAGCGTCGTCGATGGGCAGGATGTTAGCCAGTTTAAAGAAAGCTGCCTGCAGGACCGTATTGGTACGGTTGCTGCCCAGGCCGATTTCTTCGGCAATCTTGGTCGCATTGATGATATAGAAGCGGACGTGCTTAGCAGCGAGCTGACGTTTTACTTTATTGCTGAGGTGGTTGGCGACGTCGTCTTTATCCCAGCTGCAGTTGAGCAGGAAGATGCCGCCGTCCTTGATTTCACTAACAATATCGTAGGTACCCATGTACGCCTGTTTATGGCAGGCCAGGAAGTCCGCCGCTTTGATATAGTACGTAGCCCGGATCGGTTTCTTACCAAAACGCAAGTGCGACTTAGTGACGCCGCCGGATTTCTTCGTATCGTATTCAAAGTAAGCCTGGACGTACATATCCGTGTTGTCGCCGATGATCTTGATAGAGTTCTTGTTGGCGCCAACGGTACCATCCGAGCCAAAGCCCCAGAACTTACAGCTAATAGTCCCTTCGGTGTCGACGGTAATCGGTACGTCGGCCAGGGAATGATGGGTAACATCGTCGATGATACCCAGCGTGAAGTGGTTCTTTGGCTGGAGCGAATCCATGTTGGTGAAGACGGCGTTAATCGATGCCGGCGGTACGTCTTTCGACGACAAGCCATAGCGACAGGCCAGAACGGTGACGTCCTGTTTGACGTGGGATATAGCAGCGCAGACGTCTTCATAAAGCGGTTCACCTAAAGCGCCCGGTTCCTTCGTGCGGTCCATGACGGTAATCGTGCGGACTGTGTCAGGCATGGCCTTCATGAAGTGTTCCAGCGAGAATGGCCGGTAGAGGTGCACCTGGATGAAACCGACTTTCTTGCCTTCTTTACAAAGTTTGTCAATCGTTTCCTGGATAGCACCGGTGACAGAACCCATGGCGATGACGACGTGTTCTGCGTCAGGAGCGCCGTAATAATCGAAGAGGTGATACGGACGACCTGTCAATTCACTAATCTGGTCCATATAGTCCTGGACGATATAAGGCAGTCGCTGGTACCAAAGGTTATTGGCTTCGCGGGACTGGAAGAACATGTCCGGATTGGTAACGGTACTGCGCATGACCGGATGTTCCGGATTCAGGCCAGTGTGTTTAAAATGATAGAGGGCATCGCGGTCGATGAGCTTACCCAATTCTTCAGCTGGAAGCATTTTAATTTTTTGGATTTCGTGGGATGTGCGGAACCCGTCGAAGAAATGCATGAATGGCACGCGGTCTTTGATAGTCGACAGATGGGCCACAGCTGCCAAGTCAGCACATTCCTGAACGCTGGCACTACAGAGCATAGCCCAGCCCGTATTACGACAGCCCATGACATCGGAATGGTCGCCGAAGATGGACATGGTGTGGGTCCCTACCGTACGGGCGGCGATATGCAGGACGACTGGTTTCAATTCACCGGACAGGCGGTGCATGACCGGAATCATCAGCATCAGGCCTTGCGATGCCGTAAAGGACGAACAGAGGCTGCCCGTTTCCGAAGCGCCGTGAACGGCACCGATAGCGCCAGCTTCGGACTGCATTTCAACTAATTTGACGGGCTGGCCAAAGAGGTTCTTGCGGCCATTAGCTGACCAGACGTCGACGTGTTCTGCCATCGGCGATGACGGAGTAATCGGGTAAATCGTAGCGACTTCAGTAAAGTTATACGCAACGTCAGCCGTAGCTTCGTTGCCGTCTAAGGTTTTCACGATCTGTTTAATCATAAGAAAAACTCCCCTTTTCTACTATTCAAAGATAATGCATCCGTGATTCGTATAACGTTTAACGCTTTCTGTACTTTTAGTATAGCCGTTATAGATATAAAAGTCAAGCATACTATTTATGCTATTTTATCATCATAATGGTTGTAGTTATACGTTTTACACGCATATAGAAAAAGAAACTGTCTCACGAAGGCAGACCCTTTTTTTGAGTTTGAAGTTGAAAACAATCGCCTCAAACATTAAAGAGAAAAGGGCCTTGCATGATGGCAAAAAGCTTCATGCAAGGCCCCTTTTTGAGTATTAAGTTTGCAGTAACATTGGAATTAGTACCAACGTGTCATGGGCAGGTCGTTCTTTGTCCCTTTGGTCATGAGAATCTGATGGATGTCGATGTTGCCGATGTAGAAGGATACGGCGCAACCGCAGAGGTAAAGGTCCCACATGCGGGCAAATTCTTCTCCACGGGCAGCGATAACTTCATCGCGGACGTTCTGGAAGTTATTGAACCAGCACATAAGGGTCTTATAGTAGTGGCGGCGCAGGCTTTCGACATCGATGACCTGGAAATCATCGTCGTAAGCGAGGCTGACGACTTCACGGAGCGACGGCAGCGTTCCGCCCGGGAAGATGTATTTACGCATCCACGGGTTGCCGATGCTTTCATCGTGGCCGCTGATGTAATGAAGGAGGAACATACCGCCGTCTTTCAGGAGATGGCTAGCCGTTTCCATGTACAGCGGATAATTGGATCGGCCGACGTGTTCCAACATGCCGACGCTGACGATGCGATCGTACTGACGTCCTTCAGCAATGAGGTCGCGGTAATCGATGAGGTCGATCTGGACTAAATCCTGAAGGCCTAATTTTTCAATGCGTTCTTGGCCTTTTTTCCACTGTTCCTTACTGAGCGTGCAGCCATACCCTTTGACACCATATTTCTTAGCAGCTTCGATGAGCAAATACCCCCAGCCGCAACCGATATCGAGGAGAGTCATGCCTTCTTTGAGGTAGAGTTTTTCCAAGATATAGTGGATTTTATTATGCTGTGCCTGTTCAAGGCTGTCGTCTTCATGCTTGAAGTATGCGCAGGAATAGCTCATAGACGGATCGAGCCATTTGGCATAGAAATCGTTCCCCAAATCGTAGTGAGACGAAACTTGCTTCTTCTGGGCTGATTTCGATTCCGACGGATAGAGGATGCGTTTGAACAAGGATTTATCCAGCGAGAACTGGCCCGTCTGGGATAAGAAGCAACGAAGAGCGGTGAACAAATCCCCCTTGATTTCGATATCTTTCCGCATGTAGGCTTCGCCCAGTGCCAGCGACGTCGATGCCAGCAATTCCTTTTTCGGAATGTCTTTGTTGATGATGACGTTGAACAGCGGCTGGCCTTCACCAATGGTATAGGTCTTATCATGCAGTTGTACGGTAAAGCAATGTTTATCGAAACGGCGTAAATAATGAATCATGAAATTATCTAAGATATGCATAGATTACTCCCTCACTTTTATAAAATAGTTTCTGTCCGGGCGATGCCGCAGACGACGTTTTCCAGTACCATCATCGTCGTCACGGCACCAACACCGCCCGGCACGGGTGTCACGGCCCCGGCCACGGCGGCCGCTTCATCAAAAGCGACGTCGCCGACCGTCTTGCCATCGACGCGGTTGATGCCGACATCGATGACTACAGCGCCGGGTTTTATCATATCGCCTGTCACTAAGCCGGCTCTCCCGGCAGCGGCGATGACCAAGTCTGCCCGGCGGCAGACGGCTTTCAGGTCCTTCGTGCGCGTATGACAATGAGTGACCGTGGCATTACGGTTCAGGCAGAGCTGGGCCAGCGGTTTCCCGACGACATTGCTGCGGCCGATGATGGCTACCTCTTTACCACTCAGAGAAATATGATAATAATCGAGGATGGCAATGACTGCCCGCGGCGTACAGGGAACGAATCCCGGTCGTCCCGTATATAAATGGGCAATATTGACATCGGTCAGGCCATCGACGTCTTTCTTCGGGTCGATGCAGTCAATGATACGCTGGCTGTTCAAGTGGCGCGGCAAGGGCATCATAGGTAAGATACCGAAGACAGAAGCCTGCTCATTGAGCTTATCGATAAGCGATAAGATTTCTACTTCACTGACTGAAGCCGGTTCCTGATAGATTTCTGCCTTCAAGCCGACAGCCCAAGCCGTCTTCTGCATGGATCTGGCATACATAGCCGACGGCGCATCATCTCCAACGAGGATGATGGCCAATTCCGGCTGGATATGGAGTTCTTCCTGAATATCGGCCAGGCGGCGTTCCACCCGTTCGCGATGAAATGCGGCCACTTCCCGGCCGTTGAGTAATTGCATAAATAAGTTCCCCCTGTTGTTCTATGGATTCCGTTTAAAAATAACGGTGATATTGCTGCCTTGCGGTGCATAACTGCCCACCTGCGGCGATTGCTGAACGGCTTTCCCCATCCCCTTTGGGACAAAGCCTAAGCCCGCTTCATTGAGCCAATCGTTGACTTCCCTCGTACTCCAGCCGATGAAGGACGGCATGAGGACGCCATCGCTGGAAATATGGACGGGCGGGATTGTGTGAGCCCGTGTCGTACTGACGGGACCTAGCGGTTTCTGGTTCACCTCTTCTGTCGGACGGATACCTTTCATGCGGACGATTTCGGTCATCATTTCCTTAAAGACCGGTGCCGCGACCTGAGCCCCGTAATAGACGCCTTTTGGGTCATCGACGACGATGAGGACTAGGAACTGCGGGTCTTCCAAGGGGCCAAAGCCGATGAAGGAACCGACATACTGGCCTTCGGCGTAGCCCGTGCTGTCTTCCGTCTTCTTCTGGGCCGTCCCGGTCTTGCCGCCAAAGCGATAGCCTTCGATTTTGGCGCTTTGGCCGCCACCGATGGCGACTTCTTCGCCCATGAACTTGCTGATCGTTTCAGCCGTCCCGACATTGATAGGCTGTCCCACTTCTTTGGGTTCTGTCTTTTGGTAAATAGAACCGTCAGGATTATCGATTTCTTTGACCAAGAACGGCTTCATCATGTGTCCTTCATTGGCAATGGCGCTGAACGCCTGTACCATCTGAAGGGGCGTGACGGCAATGCCTTGACCAATGCCCATAGTAGCCGTATCGACGATGGACATTTTATCGGGGTCGAACAAGATTCCCTCTTGTTCGCCTGACAATTCGATGCCCGTAATCGTCCCGAAGCCAAAGCGTTGGGCATAAGTGGTCAGCGTCTTGCCGCCTGTTGTCACGGCGACGTGGGCCATACCGGTATTGATGGAATACATAATGATTTCCCGCAAGGTCACGTCGCCCATGCCCTTGTTGTCCCAGTTGTGAATGGTCCGATCGGCGACGCGGACAGAACCCGTGTCGTGATAAACATCACCAATATGCCATTTTCCTGAATCCAAGGCGGCAGCCGCCATGAGCGGCTTAAAAGTCGACCCCGGTTCGTAGACATTGACGACAGCCCGGTTCTTGTAAGCTTCTTTATTGCCCTTGCTATAATTATTAGGATCATACGTCGGCCGGCTGGCCATAGCCAGGATTTCGCCAGTCTTGGGATTCATGACGATAATCGAAGCCCCGAAAGGATGACTGCGGGCCATAATGCCATCCAAGCCTTTTTCGGCGACATACTGGATAGTACTGTCCAAAGTCAGGCAGACGGACCGCTCTTTATTGGGCAGGATCCGTTCCAAGGCGGACGAAAAGACAGGGATATTATGGTTATCGGTCTGCAGGCGGAAAGTCTGTTTGCTGCCGCGTATTTCATCATCCAGCATCATTTCGATGCCTTCTAGGCCGTGGTCATTTTCGCCGACAAAGCCGATGACCTGAGCAGCCATCGAACCATTCGGATAGAAACGGCGGTTTTCATCGCGGAATGCCAAGCCGTGCAGCTTTTCTTCCTTAATGACCGCTTCGACGGCTTCATATTTTTCGTGATCCATCTGGCGGTCGAGCCAAATGAAGGCTGTATCTTCTTTTAGGCGCCGTTCGATTTCATCCTTTGGGATGCGGAGATAAGGCGCCAATAAATCGGCTACCACGGCCGGGTCTTCATTGAGCATGGTCGGGTCGGCATAGAGGGACTTGGACATCTCGCTGATGGCCAGGACCTTGCCGTTGCGGTCGAGGATCATGCCCCGCGGCGATTGCAGGTTTCGTTCTACCTGCGTCTGCTCTTGCGCTTCTGCTACCCGTTTTTCATGCCTGATAACTTGTTCTACAAATAAGCGGGCAACGGTGCAAAAGCCGATGAATGCCAAGATGCCCATGCAAATGACCATGCGGCTACAAATACGATGGGTCAGGTTCTTTTCATTTTTATTCATGATGCCCTTCCCCTTCATGGCGCTTCATCCAGCGTCGGGCTGCCTCTGCCAGTACATCGGCATCGTTTTCCAGGTCCTGATTCTGGACCCGTTTTAAAAGGATCCGCAGGCAATCGCCAGTGCGGCGGCCGCACGTGTCAGGAATCCGCCGGTCATAGTGCAGGTCTTTGGTACTGACTGGCATGGCCGCAGCCAGCATGGCCATATAGGCCCCGAAGGATTCCGTCCCTTCCGTGCTGGCATCGGCGTGACCGCAGCCTAAAATATCACCGCAGGCAACGGCTGTAGCCTGACCGACAGCTTCGACGAGTTCTGCAGTCCGATGGAAAGGCCCATCGAGGGCTTCATGACGCAGCCACTTTTCGACGTCGCCTTCGGCTGTATTGGCAAAGAAATGAAATTTCATATGCGTCTTGACCAACCAAGCCACGCGCTGGGCAAAAGCCGGTTTCTTGTGCCAGCGCAGCAAGATGGCTTCGGACAGTTCTGCCCCCTTGGCATCGTGGCCATAATCGGTATAACGGCCTTTATGGACGCCGCGGATACCGGGCAGTCCTTTGGCAATATCGTGAAACAATGCCGCATATCGGATGGTCAGATCTGGCATCGTGTTGGCAACGGTCGCCAAAGTGTGTACCCAGGCATCAAAGAGATGGAATGGTTTCGACTGCGGCGTCTCGGGCAGGTGGCTCAATTCCGGCAGTATCGGGACGGCTTCATAACAACCGTTCACTTTCTGGCGGCACGAGCAGGCACAGAGTCCCGTGCGGACAAGGATGTCCAGTCCCCGGTACGCTGCTGGCGTGACCATAAGGCGGTCCATTTCGTTGACGACCCGTTCCAGGGACAGGCCAGGAACGCGGCCAAAAGCCTTGGGCATGGCTTTGATGAGTTCCTTCGAAGCCATGAAATCGAGCTGTCCCGCAAAGCGGCAGGCCCGGAACAGACGCAAGGCGTCTTCCTGGAAGCGGCGGACCGGGTCGCCGACAGTGACTAAGCGCTTCTTGCGCAAATCTTTCTGGCCGCCGACGTAATCGTAAATATCGCCGCGGCAATCCATGGCCATGGCATTGACCGTGAAATCACGGCGCAGGACGTCTTCGCGCAGAGTATCCGCATACCAGACCGTATCCGGCCGGTGGCTATCCTCGCCATAGGCCTCACCGCGGAAGGTCGCGACTTCAAAAGTCTGTCCGGCAATGACGACGACGACGATACCAAAGGCTTCGCCATGGATTTCGACAGTATGCCAGTCCTCTTGGGCGGCGATGGCCCGAATATCATCAGGCCGGGCAGAGGTAGCGATATCATAGTCGTGCGGAGTTTTCCCCATGAGCAGGTCACGCACGGCACCGCCGACGATATAGGCTTCAAAGCCTGCATCCTCTAAAGCTGTCAATAGCTGACGGGCTCGTTCTTCCATCTTCCCGGCCTTCCTTTCTAAAAAAATTAACTGATGTTATATTATATCACGAATGAATGGGCCTGACCACTACCTGCTCTTTTTTGATTTATGGTATAATAAACCCCGTAAGGCGGACAATGAATGAATGGCCATAATACAAAGACAACAGGAATCCAACATATCCGGAAGCGGGCTTGCCACGTGCAAGCCCCTACGATTCGTACTGCCGTTGTATGCCGGTCGTGAATCCGTACGATGCCTATTGTCAAACACGTGCAAGCCCCTACGATTCGTATCACCATTGTAGGGGCGACCACGTGGGGCGCCCGCTACATGGTCAATTATTAAATGAGAGGTGATAGGATGAACACGGGTTTAATACATATATATTGCGGCGACGGCAAGGGCAAGACGACGGCCTCCTTAGGCCTGGTCCTGCGCTGTGCCGGCCGGGGCGGCAAGGTTCTTTTCGCCCAGTTCCTCAAGGGCCGGCCGACAGGAGAACTGACGGCTCTCAAGGCTCTGCCGCAGGTCACAGTCCTGCGGGGAAAAGCAATCCTGAAATTCACTTTCCAGATGACAGCCGCTGAAAAACAGGCCACCTGTGAAGCCCAGACGGCACTGTTGCAAAAAGTCCGGGCTTTCTGTGAAGCGTATCATCCCGACCTGGCCGTTTGTGACGAACTCGTCGGCGCCTGCGCCCTGGGCCTCGTCCCAGAAGAAGAGGTCATCCATTTCTTAAAGGAAAAACCGGCCCCTACGGAAGTCGTCCTGACTGGCCGAGACCCCAGTCCGACACTGCTGGACTTAGCCGATTACGTCTCAGAAATCAAGAAAATCAAGCATCCCTTTGACCGGGGCATCGCCGCCCGCATAGGGATTGAAGAATGATACAGAGGGGGAAGCAAAGATGATCGATATTCTTGAAGAAGTACGCAAAGGACAAGGTGAGCTCGTCGCCTTGCGCCGTCATTTTCACGAACATCCGGAACTATCCAAACAAGAAGACCAGACGCTGGCCTATATTGCCAAAAAGCTGGAGGAATATGGCATTTCTTATCGCCTAGTCGACAAAGGCGGCCTTATCGCCTGGATTGACGGCAAAGGACCTGGCAAGACGCTGCTCTTACGGGCCGACGTCGATGCCTTGCCCATCGAAGAAGGCGAACGGAACTTATCGTGCCCGCGTGTCTGCCGCTCTCAGAATCCCGGCGTCATGCATGCCTGTGGTCATGACGGCCACATGGCTATGCAGCTCATGGCCGCAAAATGCCTGCAGCATTGGAAAGACCAGTGGGACGGTACCGTCGTCTTCATGTTTGAACGGGGCGAAGAAGAATCTGGACCCTTGGAATATCTCCTGCGCTATTTAGAAAGGGAAAGCCCTTGGCATATCGACGCCTGCTATGCGACCCACGTCCGCTGGGACATCCCGGCAGGCAAAATCGCTATCTGCCACGACGCGCCCATGGCCGGCGGCTTCGGCTTTGAAATCCGCATCGACGGCCACGGCGGCCACGGTTCCCGGCCGGACCTGGCCGAAAGCCCGATTGACTGCTTCCATGACTTCTACGGCAACATGCAGGCCCTGCGGATGCGGGCCGTCCCGCCGAAGGAATGTCTGACCTTCTCCATCGGCAGCCTGCACAGCGGCGATGTTCTCAACGTCATTCCCAACAGCCTGACCTTTGCCGGTACGTGCCGCTTCTTCAGCTATGACCAGGCAGGCAAGCGTTTCTACGAAGAATTCAAGCACATCCTGGCCAATGCCTGCCAGACTTATGACTGCCATTACGATATCCTGCACATGCCGGAACCGCTCTTTGAAGTCCAGAACAATCCCGTCTGCGTCGCCATCGCCGAAAAGGCCGTCGAAAAGTATATCGGCGCTGATGCCCTGACGGACTGTACGCCCTGGATGGCTTCGGAGACCTTCGCCATCACGTCCCGCCTCTATCCCGGCGTCCTGACCTTTACGGGTATCGAAAACAAAGAAAAGGGCTGCGGTGCCAATCACCACACACCTGAATTCGACCTCGACGAAGACGGCTTGACCTACGGCGCCGCCACCTGCCTGGGCTTCGCCCTGGATTACTTGGCACAGAAATCGGATATCCCCTTCCAGCGGCCAGATGAACCGCTAGAAAAACTCGTCGCACGGAATATATGAAAAAATGGCTTGCCGCATATGCGACAAGCCATTTTAAGTGGTTAGTGGCTAGCAGTTAGTGGTTAGCGGATGGTTTTAAATTTAAACCCTCTTCTACAACCCCCATGCTACAAACTATCCTTATGTCTCGGATAGATCAAGGCATAGAAGGTCAGGAGGGCGCCAATTTCACCGATGACCATGACGATGCCCATAGGGATGGCCGTATGGTCCCCGGCAATACCGACGACTGGGGCCATGACGGCCCCGCTGATCATGGAGAAGAAACCGATGAGGGCCGAAGCACTACCGGCATTACGCCCCTGGTCCTGCATGGCCATGGAGAAACTGCTAGTACTCATCATGGCTAAAGGCGATACGGTCAGGAATAAGATGACGATAACGACGGGCAATGGCAACGCCCACCAGAAAGAGGCCAGCAGCAAAACGCTGCCTACAGCGGCCAGCACTAAGGCCCCACAGAGCAGCTTCCAGTCAGCTACGCGGCCTGTCATGCGGCCCGTAATCGCACCGGCAATCATCAGGCCGATGCCGTTGACGCCGAAGATATAGCTGAAGGTCTGGGCCGATACGCCGTAGACGTTCTGGAAGACAAAGGACGACCCGGAAATATAGGAAAAGAAAGCAGCAAAGCTGAAGCACTGCATGATGCAGTGGCCCATGAAGTAAGGCTGACGGAAGAGAGCGGCAAAGCCTTTGAGGCTGGCCGTCATACCGCCAGAGATGCGTCGCCGTTGCGGCAGTGTTTCATGCATAATACTGGCCGATGCGGTCAAGGCCAGGCCGACGAAGGCGACGAGGACGAAGATGCCTTCCCATGGCGCAAAGCGCAAGATCTGGCCGCCGATGACTGGCGCCAGGATAGGCGCGATCCCGTTGACCAGCATGAGCATGGCAAAGAGCCGCGTCAAAGCGCTGCCCTTGCAGATATCGCGGGCAATGGCCCGGGACAGGACAATACCGGCGCCACCGGCACAGCCCTGGATGAAGCGGAACAAAAGGAAAATGGCAATAGATGAAGACAGGATACAACCAACCGTCGATAAGGTAAAGATAGCCATACCGACCATTAAGGGCAAGCGGCGCCCCTTATCATCACTGATAGGGCCGACAGCAATCTGCCCCAGGGCCATACCAGTCATAGAGGTCGTCAACGTCAGCTGGATGACAGACGGCGTCACGCCAAAAGCCGTCATCATCGACGGCAGGGCTGGCAAATACATATCCGTCGACAGCGGTGCAATGGCTGCCAGCATTCCTAAAAATACGGTCATGAGCAAAAGCCAACGGCTTCGCTTGGTCTGTGTCATATTATGAATCCCCTTTCGCCAGCAGTCCTGGAACCTCTTCCAAGCTGTGGCAACATGTCCAGGCCAGGTCTTGTACGTCTTTGGGAATGGTAATTAAATCGGGAATCCAGATAGACGGAATTCCCGCAGCATGGGCGGCCAAGATGCCGCTCTCTGAATCTTCCAATACCAATGCCTGGTCCGGTGAAACGCGGGCTTTATCGCAAGCCAGGAGGAATACATCCGGATCTGGCTTGCCATGAGCCGCTTCTTCCCCACTCTGAACAACGGAAAAGAAAGAAGCTACACCCGTTTTATCTAATAAATATTCAATCAATGTCCGCGGTGACGACGAAGCGACGGCACAAGTAATCCCTTCTTCCCGGGCGTAATGCAGAACGTGGAGCAGGCCCGGCTTGATGGGAATAGCATGGCTGCGGTAATATTCCAACTGTAAGGCCACCTTTTCCCGGCAGATGTCGTCATACGGATAATCCGTTCCGAAGGCATCGTCACAAATAGCGCGGATGCGCAAATTATCCCGTCCTAGCATGCGGTCGAACACAGAGCGGTCCAAGTCAAAACCATACCGTCCTGACACGTCCCGCCAGCAGCGATACGAAATAGGCTCCGTGTCAAACATGGTCCCATCCATATCAAAAACAAGCAATTTTCGTATATTCATACGTCCTCCCTGTCATATAATTTATAAACTTATTGATTGGAATCACTATACCATTATATAAAAAAATAAAGTAATTGCAATTCTTCCCGGCAAAACGCTCAATAACCATTCCCATTTTCGATAATATTATGATTTTTTTGCATTTCTTTTATTCTCAATTTCTTTCTCGTTATTACTTGTATCTTGCCCTATCTCTGCTATAATGAAGGGAATTAGAAAGCTGGGTGACTTTATATGATTGAATTCATTATTCGCCGCTTCATCAAGAACTATGAGGATACCGATGACAAACACGTCCGTGAACAATACAGTATCCTCGGCGGCATCTTAGGTATTATTTGTAACCTCTTCCTCTTTGTCAGCAAGTTTCTCGTCGGCATGATGAGCAACAGCATCGGTATCTTATCCGATGCCTTCAATAACCTGACGGACATGGGCTCGTCGTTCATTTCCATCATCAGTGCTAAACTGAGCAACCGGCCGCCAGACAAGGAACATCCCTTCGGCCACGGCCGCTTTGAATACTTGGCGTCGCTGACCATTTCCATCATCATCCTCGTCGTCGGTTACAAACTGTGTGAAACATCGATTGAAAAATTCTTTGAACCGGAAGAAATGGAATTCTCCTATTGGAGCCTCGGCGTTCTCATCGTTTCCATCGCCGTCAAAGTCTGGATGTGTGTCTATAATCGTTATATTGGCAAAAAAATCAATTCTGGCGTCAACGACGCGACAGCTGCTGACAGCATTACCGATGCTATCGCCACGACAGGCGTCTTGGTCGCTACCATTGCCCAGCAGTTTACGACCTTGCCCATCGACGCCGCTGCCGGCACGGCCATTGGCTTGATGATCATGTACGCCGGCTACGGCATCGCCAAGGACGTCATCAATATTCTCTTGGGCAAAGCGCCGGATCCGGAACTCGTCCGGGGCATCGTCGATACGGCCTTGAAATGTAAATACGTCGTCGGCGTCCACGACATCCGCATCCACGACTACGGTCCGGGCCGCATGTTCGGTTCCATCCACGCCGAAGTCCCGGATAAGGCTGACCTGGCTGAAGTCCACGCCTCGCTGGACGTATTGGAAGATGAACTGCAGGATAAATACCACATGGAAGTCAACATCCACATGGATCCTCTCTGCACAGATATCCACAAAATCAACGACGTCCGCCACGTTCTGGATAAAATTGTCCACGAAAGGTATCCCCGCTATCACACGGACCACCTGCGCATCACGGCGGGCCACGCCCGCTTGAACATTATCTGCGACATCCACGTGCCGCCAGAAGAATACAACGTCGAAAACATTGCCCGCATCCGCCGCGAAATCAACGACTGTATGCGCAAATACAATGATAAATACCGCGTCGTCCTGGCTAAAATCATGGCCGATCCGGGAAAATGACAAGAGGTTCCGCCTCCCCTACTGCACGACGAGAGACCGCGGTTCCAGCATGGCCTGCAGCTTTTGCCGCAGGTCTTCTGTCGTTTCTACCCAATATTTTTCATTAGTCAAGATAGTCTTACGGCTTCCCATGAGGTGGAAGTAGACTTTGACCGGTCCCGGATGTTGTTCCAGGACCTGGCCGATGCGGCCAGCTAAATCGGTCCGTTCCAAATGAGCTGGAATCTTAATAAACAACTTCGTACCCATGTCGGGATGCCAATAGTCGCCAGCCTGGCGGGCTGCTGCCGGCGATACGGCAGCAGGCTGTGCGGCCTCTCCCTTTGCCTGGTCTAATGGAGTTACTTCTTCTGCCAGGATTTGGATGCTATCGTCATTAATGTCGGCTCGGCCGCGGATAGAGACGGCCATATCGACGGCGACAGCCTGCTGATAACGGGCATAGGTCTTAGGAAAGACGACGACCGACACGGTGTGCGTGAAGTCTTCTACCGTGATAATGGCCATTTGCTCATTACGCTTGGTCATGACCTGTTTCTTGGCCGTAATCAGGCCGCCAATCCGCATCATCTTGCCGTCGTATTGCCGTCCTTCTTCCCCATAAAGGACCGACAAGGGCGTCAATTTCTTCATGATATCCTTATATTTATTGAGGGGATGGCCGCTGAAATAGAAGCCATCATATTCCTTTTCCATAGCCAGGCGCATTTCAATAGGATATTCTTCGATATCGGGATATTCCAGTTCCGTCATGACCGTTTCCTCATCATCGAAGAGCCCCATCTGGCCCGACGCATAGTCTTTCTGGCTCAAAGACCCCATAGCGATGGCCTGGTCGATAACAGCCATGAGCTGAGACCGCTTCTTTCCAAAAGAATCCATGGCACCACATTTAATAAGGCTTTCCAAGGCCCGCTTGTTGACGATATGGTAGTCGACACGACTGCAAAAATCGCCGAGCGACGTAAACGGGCCGCCTTCTTCGCGGGCCTTGACAATGGCCTCAATGGCATTGCCGCCGACACTCTTAACGCCGGACAAGCCGAAGCGTATGGCCCCATCTTGGACGGAGAACATGGATACGCTGACATTGACATCGGGCGACAAGACCTGAACGCCGTGACGGCGACATTCTGCGACGTAATAACTGATTTTGCTGACATCATTGATCATGCTGGTCATGGTTGCTGCCATGAATTCCGGCCGATAATGAGCCTTGAGGTACGCCGTCTGCCAGGCTACGTAGGCATAGGCCGCCGAATGGGACTTGTTGAAACCATATCCGGCAAAATAAACCATGAGGTCAAAAACCTTGTTGGCAATGTCATCGGGAATGGCGTTTTTCCGTGTCCCTTCTAGGAAATTAGCTCGTTGGGCGACTAGGATAGATTCCTTTTTCTTACCCATAGCGCGGCGCAGCAAATCAGCTTGCCCCAGAGAGAAACCGCCCATGACCGAGGCAATCTGCATGACCTGTTCCTGGTAAAGGATGACGCCATACGTGTCCTTGAGGATGGGCTCCAACAGTGGGTGCAGATAAGTGACTTTCTTTTCGCCGTGACTGCCTTTAATGAAGTCATCGACCATGCCGCTGCCCAAAGGACCCGGACGGTATAAGGCGACGAGGGGAATCATATCTTCGAAATGCTTCGGTGCCAGTTCCTTGACCAGGTTGGTAATGCCTGAGGATTCCATCTGAAAAACACCAGCCGTATCGCCTCCCGTCAGGAGCCGGCACGTTTCCGGGTCATCCAAGGGAATGGCGTTGATATCCAAATCGATGCCGTGATCTTTTTGAATCATCTTGACGGCATCGCCGATAACGGTCAACGTCCGCAGCCCTAGGAAGTCCATCTTGAGCAAGCCCAGTTCTTCGACCAAGTCCTTTTCGTACTGCGTCGTCAAATCGCCTTCCTTAGAATGTTGGACCGGTACATAGTCGTCGACAGGAGCCGCCGAGATGACGACGCCGGCTGCATGGGTCGACGAATGGCGGACCAATCCTTCCAGGGATTTGCCAAAATCGACAAGGCGATGGACAGTCGCATTCTGTTCATATTCTTCGCGGAATTCCTTGCTCATCTTCAAGGCTTTATCGAGGGTCATGCCCAATTCATTGGGTACCATCTTGACGATGCGGTTCACTTCGCTCAAGGGGATGTCGAGGACACGGCCGACATCGCGCAAGACGGCTTTAGCCGCCAAGGTACCGAAAGTGATGATCTGCGATACGTGGTCGACGCCGTACTTCCGAGTAACGTAATCGATGACGCGGCCCCGGTTTTCATAGCAGAAGTCCATGTCGATATCCGGCATCGTAACGCGTTCCGGATTGAGGAACCGTTCAAAGAGGAGATCATACTTGAGCGGATCCAGGCCGGTAATCCCCAGTAAATAGGCGACGACGGAACCCGCTGCCGAACCACGGCCCGGGCCGACGGGAATGTCATGGTCCTTGGCGTATTTGACGTAATCCCAGACGATGAGGAAGTACGACGGAAAGCCCATGGTGTCGATGACGCCTAATTCATAGTCCAACCGGTTTCGGACTTCTGGCGTAATGGAGTCGTATTTTTCCGGCAGGGCCTGCTCACAGAGCTTACGCAGATACGACGAATCCGTTTCCCCCTTGGGTACGGGGAACTGCGGCAGATGGCGTTCATTGAAAGATATTTCAACATTGCACTTATCAGCGATTTCCAGCGTCGTATCCAGGGCTTCCGGCATGTCGGCAAAGAGGTCGGCCATTTCATCGCCGCTCTTCATATAGAATTCATTATTATAGAAGCGAAAATGCGACGGGTCATCGAGGGTACTGCCCGTAGAAATACAGAGCTTGACTTCCTGTGCCGCTGCGTCACTGGGGGCGATGTAATGGTAATCATTGGTCGCCACCAGCTTCAGACCGTACTCCTGGGACCAGCGCTTGAATACCGTGCGGACTGTCTTTTCTTCTGGGATTCCATGGTTCTGGACTTCCAAATAAAAATCATCCTTGCCGAAAATCGAAACTAGCCGCTCCAAAGTCCGCCTAGCCCCGGCTTCATTGTGGTTGAGGATATCTTGCTGGATATGGCCTTCAATGCAAGCACTCATGGCGATAAGGCCTTCATGATACTGTTCAAGCAAATCGTAGTCGACGCGGGGCTTATGGTAATTATTTTCTCCGTCAACAAAACCTTTGGACACGATCTTAATGAGATTGTGATATCCCTTATTGTCTTTGGCCAGCAAAATCAAATGGCAGAGCCGTTCCTTAGTCTTCTTTTCAAAACGGCTGCCCCGGGTCATATACACTTCACACCCCAGAATCGGCTTGATGCCTTGGGCTACGGCTTCTTTATACAGATAAATGACACCGTACATATTGCCATGATCCGTAATCGCCACAGCCGGCATGTTCAACTCCTTGGCACGCTTCACCATATCGGGAATCTTGCACAAGCCGTCGAATAAACTGTACTGAGTATGAACATGCAAATGAACAAAAGGCCGCATCCAGAAATCCTCCTTCAAAAAAAATCGCTAATGAGATAAAGTTATCCGTAATAGGGTATTATACCACATTAGCGTTAAGATTGTTAGGGGCATTAGGCAGTTCACTGGCCGCCTCGGATTCAGATGCCGCTTTTTCGTTCGTCGTAGGTCGTTTGTCGTTCATCGCAAAGGCCTACCATTATACCAAAATGGGATGTGATTGAATCTCGCAACAGGCCGCCCGCTGGGACGGCCCCTACGCACAGTATTTTTTTACAATCTGTGACCCGCGTTTATTTTCATCGCCTGTATGCGATTCTGTAGGGGACGTCCCGAAGGGCGTCCCACCGCGAATCCCGTGCATGGCCAAAATTCAGGATGAATGGCGCACCATCATTTCAAATCCGTGGCGCTAAAAGACACATCCAGCAAATTCCCCGGTTCCAACACCAAGTCCCCATTTTTATATAGTTTTCGCGCCAATTCCTCTGCCTCTTCCTGCGAATCCGCTTGAATCACAAAATCCTGACTGACTCGTTCTTCGACGGTGACATTGAATTTTTTCATAGGTAACCCCCTTACTATCAAATTTTCTTTATTAGTATGTTATACATGAGACTAGCAATATCATGGCTACGCTTATCAATCAAATCTTTTGTCCAATATTTTTCTTTTACTCCATACTGTTTTTCATTTTGATTAATCATCTCACATAATTTTGCATCTGGTCCGGTTTTGATTTCAGTCGTTTTTGGTTCAACAATAGTAGAAGTAAGGACAAAATTACTCATTTTATAATATGTTATAATATGCTTTTTTTTCTTCAAAAACAGCATTTCCCATAGAAGAATTTGCATTACCCGCAATCAAAGTTAAATTTCCAATCCGATTTATATAGTTTTTCAATTCCGATTCTGATTCAAAGCCTAAATCACTTAATTTAATATACTTTTTTTCAAAATCAAAATGTTGCGGCAAAATATGTTCTACAGATGCATTCTTTCTTTTTCTTCTAGCCGGTTTAAGAAGGGACATCTCAGTCTTATTAAAGTACATTTCTATAAATTCAAGAATACTCGTAGCTTTACTGTTAACTTTTCCGCTTCTTCCCGAATGATTTTTTTCAGCTAATAAGCTTTTTACATTATTGGCAAATAACTCAATTTGTTCATCCAGTGCGATATAAAGATTTTTTATTGCCTTCTTTTTATCAATTTTATCATCTTCACGATATTTTTGGATTAACACTGGGACTAATCCCTCAATTTTATTTGTCTGATTATAAGAAAATAAGATTGAAGCACCTAATCGTGTCAGACGATCCAATACTTCTCTCTTAATATCGTCAGTTTCATTATAAAATAAAATCAAGATTGGATTGAACTGTTTAATTTTTAAAATTTCAAATAAGATGGACATATTGATATCGTCTAAAAAGTACCCATAGTTTTTATTTTCAATATTCGCATAAATACGTGATGCTTGAACCATTTTATTAACAAACTCAGTAACTTCCTGGCCAGACAGATTTTTATTCTTAAAATACTGATAGAGGTCTTCTGCTTTATTATTATCACCATAACAAGCTACTACAAAGTATTTCAAAAAAGTAGACGACTGGATAGGAGTCTTTGGTATATGAAGATTATTAATTAATTCTCGCCAATTTTCATTAAAATTTTCTTTAGCTGTATTCGACTTCAAATCAGTCACAATCGCTTTTAAAAATATATTTTTTATCAAATCCATTGGTTCCAGAGATCTGCCACGGTCATTTAAAATTTCAAATAGCTGAAAGGCTTTTGCTTCAGTAGGTGCCGTCGTTTCAATCAACATTATTTTCATTTTATAATATGCAAAAAAATGAAATAACTGCTCATTATTGAGTTCTTCATCAATCGACTCATATATTTTATCAAAAACAGCACAGATATTTTTATCCGCATCTGTTGAGATATCATTCTCATCAGATTCTCCACTAATCAATTTACGGTAATATTGTCCAAAATAAAGTCCGCTGTCATGTTGAATTTTAAGATCTTTAAATTCTCCCATATCATTGACAATGCTGTAACTTTTTCTTAAGTCTGATACCATACTGTAAGCATTTGTAGGAGTCGGGCCTTCAGCATCAATGATTTTCTTTTGTATAACCATCTGTAAAGCCAATCCCATAAGAGATAATGTCGTCAGCCGCTGCTGTCCGTCCACCACAATTTTGCGATTATTAACATCATCTTGTATCAAAACAATATTGCCCAACAAGTAGCCTTCTAACTCATCTGTTTCTTTTTGAAATACATCTGTATCCGCTTTTATATCTTCCCACAGTTCTGTAACTTCTTTTTCTCCCCAAACGAAATCTCTCTGAAAGTCGGGAATAAAATACGGTGTATAATTATTCATCAATATATCCGAAATAGGTTTCATTACAGATAAAATTGTAGCTGTTTTTGACATAATACAGCCTCCATCTATATTTATTACTTACTTTTTTAGATCACATCAGTTTGTATTTTTCAAGATCTATGATAAAGTAAAAAAACACAATAGAAGGCTCTAAGATGTATTAAAAGTTTTAAACCGCCCTATTCCCAATGGATGACATTACAGAAAATATCATACGGGTTGCCACTTCCGCTATCCGTTTTAACAACCGCCTTGCCTTGCATTGTCTTATAATCAACACCTTACGAACAAAAAAAGCATACAGCCAATAATGATCTCAAAATAGTCTATGACTAAATCTCACAGCGGGCTGTCCTTTAGGACAGCCCCTACGGATACGGCATACAGCCGCATAATTTTTATCGCCTGTATGCGATATCGTAGGGGACGTCCTGCAAAGGCGTCCCGCCGTGAATCCTATGTATGGACAGAATTTATGACAAATGGCATACGGTCGTAATCAAATCGTGAGTCTGTCGCGGCGAAGCCGCATCTAAGTCCGAGGAAAAGTCGTTATTCTTGGTTCGTAACTCGTAAAAACTCACCACTATATTCGAATGGATTGTGGTTAAATATCACAGCGGGACGCACAAGGCTCCCTTTATAGGGGAGCTGGCCGCCAAAGGCGGTCTGAGAGGTTAAAGGGCGTCCCCTACGCACAGGGCCGCTGACCGTGTATTTTTTGCGGTCCCCAGGACCGCGGCGGTCTGCGAAATCTCCATCACTCCCAGTCATCATATTGGCTATCGTCGTACTGACTGTCGTCATCGGGGTTATCCCAATTTCCGTCGTAATCGCGGCTTGCCCGTTCCTGCTCTTTATTCCGTTCGTGGAGTTCGTGCAAAATCAGTCCGGTTCCTACGGCGGACAGGAAGGCGGCATCGTCGGCATCGAGCTGATGTCTGCTCTTGGTATTTTCTGAGGCTGGCTGGATGTTTTCTTTTTCAAGGGCTGCTGCCTTTTCTCTTTCTTTTTGTTCGGCTTGTTTCTGGCCGCTGCGCCGCAGGGCACAGACGATGACGAAGGTTGTCAAGGTCGCGGCGATGATGGCTTTCAAGAGGTCCGTGACGCCAATCCACATATAGAATTTGGCAAGCCCTGTAAGCAGGAAAAATAGGAAGATGATGAGCCAGGCTGGCATAGGGATCGCCTCGTATCAAAAAAACATAGTTCTTATGCTTTTATTATATCATGATTCTGCCATTCTGAAACGTTTAACAGATTCTGCGCCCCCTTACAAGCTTGCTTTTTTATGGTAAAATGGGAACAACGTCACACTATTTTATCATCAAGGGGGCTTTTATTCATGCTCAATCAAGTTTCTGTATTCGCTGAAAATACCAAAGGCGCTTTGCGCAAGATGACGTCGGTCCTGGCCGATGCCAATATCAATATCTACACGATGCTGGCCAATGACAGCGCCGAATTCGGCATCATCCGCCTCATCGTCACCGACCCGGAACTGGCTGTTGCCAAATTACAGGAAGCCGGCTACCAATGTCATGCAGACAAAGTCGTCGCCGTCGAAATGGGCGATACGCCGGGCTGCCTGGACAAGATTCTCGACAATCTCCGCCAAGCCAACATCTCCATCGATTATCTGTACATTTCCTATAACCGCCAGGCCGGCACACCGGTTGCCGTCTTCAAGACCCGCGAAATGGAAACGGAAACGTTCCTCCGCGGGAAAGGGTACACCTTGTTGGATACATTTTAAAAAAAAGGCGCTGTCGCACGTGCGACAGCGCTTTTTTAGTGGCTAGTGGTTAGTGGGTGGTCTTAAATTCAAAGAAAAGCGGGCCGCCTTATCAGGACGGCCCCTACGTTGCGTCCATAAGGCCGCTACGAACCACGAACCACTAATTACAATAATTCTGCCATGTCGTAGATGAGGCGTTCCGATTTTTCCCAGCCCAGGCAGGGGTCGGTAATGGATTTACCGTACGTGCCTTCGCTGATTTTCTGGTTCCCGTCTTCGATGTAGCTTTCAATCATCAAGCCTTTGACCAGCTGTTTGATGTCGGCCGAATGTTTACGGCTGTGGATGACGTCTTTGGCGATGCGGATCTGTTCCAGGTATTTCTTGCCCGAGTTGGCATGGTTGGCGTCGACGATGACGGCCGGATAGGCCAGGTCACGCTTACCATAGGCTTCGTACAGGCGCTGGAGGTTTTCATAATGATAGTTGGGCATACTGTTGCCGAAACTATCGACGTAACCGCGCAGGATGGCATGAGCCAGCGGGTTCCCCTTTGTGCGGACTTCCCAGCCGCGGAAGAGGAAGTCCTGTGTATGCTGAGCCGCTTCGATGGAGTTGAGCATGACCGAAATGTCACCAGATGTCGGGTTCTTCATGCCTACAGGGATACCGACCCCACTGGCAATCATGCGATGGAACTGGTCTTCGACGGACCGGGCGCCGACGGCCGCATAGGACAAGAGGTCCGACAGGTAGCGGAAGATTTCCGGATAGAGGACTTCTTCAGCACAGGTAAAGCCCGTTTCGCGGACGACGCGGGCATTCATTTCACGGATGGCGATGATGCCGCCCAACATGTCTTCCTTACCTTCCGGATTGGGCTGGTGGAGCATGCCTTTATAGCCGACGCCGATAGTACGCGGTTTGCTAGTATAGACGCGCGGAATGATGAAAATTTTATCCTTGACCTGTTCCTGGACTTTGACCAGGCGATGGATATAATCGAGGACAGCCGGTTCGTTATCGGCCGAACAGGGCCCGATGATGAGCAGGAAACGGTCATCTTTTCCTGTCAGGATGTCCTTGATTTCTTCGTCCCGTTTCGCCTTGATGGCTTTGACGCTGTCATCAATAGGAAATTGTTCCATCAATTCCTGCGGTTCCGGTAATTTACGGATGTATTCCATTTGCATTTCCATGAGTATCTTCCCCCTGAATAAAAGTGATGTTGGTCACATTATATCACAGGTCAGGCTCTTTCCCTATAGGGAAAATCAGCCCAAGCGAACAGTAAACGTTATACGTTGGGCTTTATAAGACACATTGATTTTTCCGCCCATGAGTTTCATCAATTCTTCAGCCATAGATAGGCCGATGCCATAACCGGCTTTCTGGCTGTTATGGGACGTATCGCCGCGGTAGAAGCGTTCAAAGAAGCGGGAATAGTCGACATTGGCCCCATCGGCATAGGTATTGGTCACGGCGACGACAGCCCCCTTTCCCAGGCGGGGACGGCGCAGGGAAACTTGGATGTCCCCGTGGTCATCGCAGTACTTGACGGCATTATCGACGAGGATATTGACCAGTTCATACAGGCATTTGCTGTCGCCTTTGACGTGGATGCCATCGGCAATATCGGTATGCAAGGTCTTTTCCGCATCAACAGCCAGCTGCTGGAAGGATTCGGCAACAGACCGGACCGTGGCCGACAAGTCGACATCGGTAATGACTAAATCGACTTGCGAGCGTTCGCCCATCTTGGACAGCATGATCAGGTCCTGGATAAGATTGGACAGGCGGCGGACCTGCTTGAGGATGCTGTCTGTCCACTGACTCTGGCCGTTGATCATCTCGATGGCTTCGGCATTGGCTGAAATGATGGCAATCGGCGTCTTGAGCTCATGGCCGGCGTTGGTGATGAATCGTTTCTGGTTCTCCATGTTGCGGACGAAAGGCCGGATAGCGACGTTGCACATGGCCGCCAGGATGAGGACGTAGAGGACGACACAGCCCAGGCCGAACCAGAGGGAATAGCGCATGAACGAAGAGACTGCGGCGACATCGCGCGTGCAGTCCAGGATGACGATGAGGAAACTACCGTCGTCATCAGGCATGATCATATAGGCATAACTGGCCCGCCCTTTCTTGAAGAATCCCTGGTTCTCCCCACTTTTCCTGGCTTCGGCAACGGTCGTCCGGGCGTACTCGATGGCTTCCTTTTCAGAAAACGAGGCGATATGCTGGATATCGATATGCTGGGCATAGCCATTGGCATTGACGAGGACGCTGAAAAAGCGTATCTGATAGGCGAATTCCGGCGTTTCTTCCGTCCATGACGGGTCGCTGAAAAAACTGCCGTCATCGCCGCCGATTTTTTGCGGTACAGCGCCATCGTTGTGGAGGATATACGTCAATACGGACATGACCTGCTGATGCATACGCATGTAGGTAATGGTATTGATGAGGCCCAAGGCGCCGCCGAGGACGACGAGGACACCGATAGTCGCCATAATAATGAATTTACGGCGCAGGCGTTTGATCATATTCATGGTCTAGACCTCCGCAGCCGCTTCTTTCAAGGTCAAGACATAGTCCTGCCCTCTTTCGCCGACGATTTCGATATCGGCCTGGACAGCTTCGAGTTTTTCCCGTAAATAAGAGACGTAAATAAAAACGATGCTTTCATCGACGTCGTCTTCATCACCCCAGACGTTATCAAAAATCTGTGCCGTCGACAAAGCTTTGCCAACGTTGGCCATGAAGAATTTCATGAGCTTCGTTTCTTTATTGGCTAGCCGGATAGAGTTGCAGCAGGCCAGTTCCTGTTCTTCCACATCGAGTTCGACACTGCCAACGGTGAGTTTCGACGGCGCAAAGGACGTCGACCGCCGCGTCAGGGAACGCAGGCGGGCCAGGAGTTCGCCCATCGCGAAGGGTTTAGTCAAATAGTCATCGGCACCGGCATCGAGACCGGTAATGCGGTCGTCGATTTCAGCTTTGGCTGTCAACATGATGACCGGCGTCATATCCCCTTTGTCGCGGATTTCCTTCAAGGCCTGAACACCGTCCTTCTTCGGCATCATGATGTCGAAGATCATACAGTCATAGGACTGGGACAGAGCTTTTTCGACGGCAGATTGGCCATCATAGACGGCGTCGACGTCATATCCGGAATGGGTCAGGATGGCAGACAGCGCTGCGGACATTTCTTTTTCATCTTCAGCTAACAGAAGGCGCATAATAGTTCCCCCTTACTCTTGTGCATGGATCAAATTGCGGATAGTCTGCATAGACACGTCGCACGAAGCCAGTTCATCGGCACAGCGCTTGAGTTCCCGGACGATGAGTTCCGGATTCTTGATGTCATGCTTGTATTTCATCTGGTGTTCCAGGCTAGCCCAGGAATCCATGGCAATCGTGCGCAGCTGGACTTCCGCATAAAAATGGCCCGGATTGGCACCGGTCACGTCTTCATAAGGTTCTTCCAGTTCCAAAATAACATGATAACTGCGATACCCATTGGGTTTGACGTGACGAATATAATCTTTTTCTTCGACAAGGCGGACGCCGTCCAGGCTCTTGATGAAGTCAATAGCCTTATAAATATCATCAAGAAAACAGCAGACGATGCGGATGCCGATGGCATCGCGGATATCGTGGAGCGCTGAATAAGCCGTCTGGGGCAGGCCCTTGCGGTCGCACTTTTCCCGCATACTGCTTTCCGACTTGATGCGGTAAATCAAGTGTTCATAAGCGGCTTCGCCCGTCTTTTTCTTCATATCATCACTATAAGCCCGGATGCGATCGATAAGATTATTTAGCGTCGCTTCCAAAGCCAGTCTATAGGAACCATAGATAGAATCCATAGTCATATCACCTCATTCTATACGTGTTGGAGTGTACGAATATTATAGCATAGAAAAGGAGCTGCCGCACCTGCGACAGCTCCTTTTAAGTGGTCATGGCTAGTTGTTAGTGGTTAGCCACGAACCACTAATCTTTTTTATTCGTTAAATAATACGAAATGCGGCTCAAGCCGATGGACAGGTCTTCGCGGAAGACGAAGATGCCATCCGGTACGGTCAGGCGCAGTGGTGCAAAGGACAGGATGCCCCGGATACCCGCAGCGACCATCTGATCGGCGACCTGCTGGGCTACGGCTGCCGGCGTCGTAATGATGCCGATCTGAATGCCTTCACGCTGAATGACTTCGCCCATTTCAGAAATCGGCGTGACTTCGACGCCGCCGACGTTCTGACCGATAATGCGGTGATCGACGTCGAACAAGCCCGTCGTGCGGAAGCCCAGACGACCGAAAGTCTTATAGTTCGCCAAGGCCCAGCCGAGATGGCCGATGCCGGCGATGCCGATTTTCCAATGCTGCTGCAAACCGATGATTTCTACAATCTGCTGGCATAATTCACTGACGTAATAGCCTACACCTTTTTTCCCAAAAGCTCCGAAGCAGGTCAGGTCTTTACGGATCTGTTCCGGCGTAATGCCGAGTCGTTCCCCTAACTTTTCGGATGAAATGATATCGATTCCCGCGTCTTGCAGTAATAGCAAGTCCCTATAGTACAGCGGCAATCGTTCGATGACAGCATCCGATATTGCCTTTTTCTGTCTCATGGATAATACCCTCCAACTATGTCCCAAGCTATTCCCTATAGCCATAAGTCATCTTATCTAGTGATAATAGTCACAGACTTATTATATATCATTGTGAATTATTTCGCAAACTATTTTTATCGTTTTTTTCACATTCTTCGCCATACATGTTGGCGAAAAGGGCACTCATCAGCCAAAAAGTAAGTGAAATCTGGGTACTAAATAAATCATAGTCGCTCATGCCGCTGATGCCCAAAGATAAGACGGCAGCAGCCAGGCTCATGGCCAGGGACCGGCTGAAAGTATGAGCCGTATGGCTGCGCACATAGCGAATCGCATACCAGGCATTGCCGAAAAAGAACCATAAGCCGAAACAAAAACCGGCCATGCCCGTTTCAGCCAAGATATTGAGGTACATATTGTGAGCATGGAAGATGACGATGCCTGCTTCCTGGATCAATTCATTATAGACGGGATAGACGTGCTTGAAAGCCCCCCAGCCAATGCCCAGAACGGGATGGTCGACAAACATGGCAATGGCCGCCTCCCACATATCCATTCGCATAGAAACGGACGTATCCGCTTCACTGTGGCTGAAAATAGACATCAGACGGTCAGAGACGCCGCCGTGGTAAAAAGCCAGGATCAGCGGGCCTGCCAGAAAGAGGAGCCACACCCGTTTATCCCAAAAGAGGCCGAAAAAGAAAATCAAGGCGCAGACGCTGAGCCATGCCCCACGGGAATAGGTTAGGACCAGGCAAAGGGTCAGGATGGCAAAAAAGGCCAGATACATAACATGATGCCAGCGGTGGCGGGTACAAATCATCATCGACGCCGAAGCGCTCATGATAATCAATAGGAAAGCTGACAATAAGTTAGGGTTGTACAGCGTTGAGTACATACGGCGCCGTAACATGGGAAAGGCTGAATTATCGACCCATTCGGCCTCGTGGAGGGTCAGCATGTGGGCATACTGGTACAGTCCGTACAGGGCGACAACGAAGGCACTGAGGAGGAGTGTCGAAAAGAGCAGGCGCCGCTCCCAAGAATGGCGGACAAACAGGAGGATGCCAAAGTAGAGTACGAGGTACTGCAAAACCGTGAAGGCATAGAAAGCCGTCCCCAAAAGAAAATGCGGCGAGCCGACGAGAGACAGAAAAGCCACCAAGGCAAAGCCGGCAGCCGGCAGGGATAACGGCGACTGGCGCAGAGGTAGTTTCGGATACTTTTTACAATAGTACAGCCCCAGGCCCAGGGCGATAATGAAAAAGCCTTCCATAATGAACAAGTTCAAAGGCATAAAAAAAACAGTCCCAGCCATAGCATAGACGACGCGCAGCCGTGCCCGCTCGGCTGGTGTACTGCCAGTCCGTATTATCCGCTTCATAACGTTCGCTCCTTACGTTCCGTGTAAAATATATGTATCATTTTACCATAACAAGGCGCAACGGCGCAACGAAAAGAGGCTGTCGCATTAAGACAGCCTCTGTTTCGAGTTTGAAATTTGCAGTTTGTCAAATATCATAATTCCATACGATATCTATTACGGAAGTATTTCCGGACTTCTCCCTGAATGTACAGGGAACCGACGATGCAGAGGACCTGGTCCGGTTGGACCGCAGCCAGGGCCTTATCCAGGCCTTCGGCGATGGTTCCGGACCAGTCGGCTTTACACGGCAGCATAGCCGCCATGGCCTTCGGGTCGGCCGAGCGCGGTGTCGGCGCCGGCGCGCAAATGACGTAATCATCATCGTGGAAGAGTTCCCGTACCATCTGGCTGTAATCTTTATCCGCCAGGACGGAGAAAAGGAAGACCCGCTTCCGCGAGGCGAAGACGTCTTCATAGGTCTTGCAGAAAGTGTCGATTCCCGCCGGGTTGTGGGCACCGTCGAGGACGACGTCAATATCACCGGCCTTGAAGACCTGGAAGCGGCCCGGCCACTGGACGTGGCGGATGCCGTTTTCCAGGACTGTCCGAGTCAATTTCTTTTCATGGCGAGCTAAGATGAGCAAGGTCATGATGGCAGCGGCGCAATTCGTCCGCTGATGTTTGCCCAAGAGTGGTAAGACCGTCGTAATGGCAAAGCCGTATTTTTCACGAACTGTCACCATCTGGCCGGCTTCCGGATTTTCCGGCCCGGTATTGCCGACGACGTCGAAACTGTGGTCCAAGGCATAGAGACAGCTGTGCTTTTCATAAGCCTTACGGGCGATGACCTGCAGGGCCACGCCATCAGCCGTCGTGACGACAGGCACTCCTTCCTTGATGATGCCCGCTTTCTGCTCAGCAATAGCTTCAATCGTATTGCCACAGTATTTCATGTGGTCCATAGCGACGTTAGTGATAACCGAGACGACAGGAACGATGACGTTCGTCGAATCGAGGAGGCCGCCCAGGCCCACTTCGATGACGGCATAATCGACGCCGATATAATCGAAGTACCAAAAAGCGGCAGCCGTAATCATTTCAAATTCCGTCGGCCCTTCCCCACCGGCAGCGACCATGGCCGTCACGGCGTCTTTGACGACGGATACGGCTTTGGCGAAGTCGTCGTGAGAAATGTCATGATTGTCGATATGAATCCGTTCCGTATAGTCTTCCAGATGAGGCGACGTGTAGCGTCCCGTCCGGAATCCCCCTTCGGTCAGGACCGATGCGATCATGGCCGTCACCGAGCCTTTACCGTTGGTCCCGGTGACGTGGATGGTCTTATAATTGTTTTGAGGGTTGCCCAGCCGTTCCAGTAAGGCTTGGATACGGCCGAGTCCCAGCTGGATGCCAAAGACATTGGCTGATTCCAGATAGTCGATTGCTTGTTCGTAGGTCATGATTGCCCCTTAGAGTTTAGCCAGGTCTTCCATACGCTTAGTCAAGGCAGCCATCTTTTCCTGGTAGTCGGCAAGTTTGCCCTTTTCTTTTTCGACGACAGCGGCTGGGGCTTTCGAAAGGAAGCCTTGGTTGGACAACTTCTTGTCGAGACGTGCGATTTCCTTCTGGAGTTTTTCCTGTTCCTTCTGGACGCGGGCTGTTTCCTTTTCGACGTCGATGAGGTCTTTGAGCTGTAAGTAGACTTCAATGCCCGGAACGACGGCGACGACGGCATTTTCCGGTTTGGCATCGCCAGCACCTAAGAGGGTTACTTTATCGGCAAAGGCCAGGGTATGAAAGTAATCTTCGTAGGTCTTCAAAGTCTGAGCCATGTCTTCCGTAGCCGGGGCCAGGATGACCGGAGCCTTTTTGCCCATGGGGACGTTCGATTCGGCACGGAGGTTACGGATGCCCTTGATAGCTTCCATCATGGTATTCATGGTAGCGGCATCGGCCGGGAAGTTCCATTTATCCTGCGTCTTCGGCCAAGGAGCGACGATGATGCTTTCGCCTTCATGAGGCAGGTGCTGCCAGAGATGTTCCGTAACGAAAGGCATGAAAGGATGGAGCATTTCCAAGGTATGCGTCAGGACATAGACCAGGACGTACTGGACCGTATGCTTGTCTCGTTCGCTTTCGGCCTGGTAAAGGCGTTTCTTAGCCAGTTCGATGTACCAGTCGCAGTAGGAGTTCCAGATGAAGTTGTAAACGGCATCGGCAGCGTCGCCGAGTTCAAATTTATCGAGGTCTTCCGTGACTTTGGCAACAGTTTCATTGAAGGACGTGAGGATCCAGCGGTCAGCCAAGGTCAGATCTTTATCTTCAGGGACAAAGGTTTCGTCGAAATCGCCGAGATTCATGATAACGAATTTAGAAGCGTTCCAGATTTTATTGGCAAAGTTGCGGTTCGCTTCGACGCGTTCCATATAAAAGCGCATGTCATTGCCCGGCGTGTTGCCTGTAACCAAGGTGAAACGCAATGCGTCGGCACCGTACTGTTCGCAGACGCCCAGGGGATCGATGCCATTGCCTAAAGATTTACTCATCTTGCGGCCCTGGCTATCGCGGACCAGACCGTGGATGAAAACGTTCTTGAAGGGAATATTTTTCATGAATTCACAGGTCATGAACATCATGCGGGCAACCCAGAAGAAGATGATGTCATAGCCCGTGACCAGGACGCTGGTCGGGAAGAACTGCTGGAGATCCGGCATCTTATCAGGCCAGCCCATCGTCGAGAAAGGCCAGAGGGCCGAGCTGAACCATGTATCGAGGACGTCTGGGTCGCGGTGGATATTTTTGCTGTGGCAGTGCTGACATTCCGTAATATCTTCCCGGCTAACCGAGGACTTGCCGCAGTCATCGCAGTACCAGACAGGGATCTGATGGCCCCACCAGAGCTGGCGGCTGATGCACCAGTCGTGGACGTCTTCCAGCCAGTGATTATAAATCTTGACAAAACGGTCGGGGATGAACTTCGTCTTGCCATCTTCAACGGCCTTAAGGGCGGCTTCGGTCAGCGGTTTCATCTTGACGAACCACTGCTTGGTGACAAACGGTTCAACAGTCGTCTTGCAGCGCGAGCAATGGCCGACGGCATGGGTCAGTTCTTCAATGTGGTCTAAGAGGCCCAATTCTTTCAAGTCGGCGACGACGGCTTTCCGGCAATCTACCCGGGTCATGCCGTTGTATTTCGCACCGGCTTTTTCATTCATCGTGCCGTCGAGGTTCATAATCATGATGGATTCCAGGTTGTGGCGCTGGCCCATTTCAAAGTCGTTCGGGTCGTGAGCTGGTGTAATCTTTACGGCGCCAGTACCGAAGCCAATATCGACGTAATCATCGGCAATGACTTCGACTTCGCGGTCAACGAGGGGAACGACGACTTTCTTGCCGATATACTTCTTCATGCGATCATCAGCCGGGTTGACGGCAACAGCCGTATCGCCCATGATTGTTTCCGGACGAGTCGTGGCAATCATGATATAGTCGTCTTCACCGACAACAGGGTATTTGATGTACCACAGATGGCCTTGCACGTCGGAATGGTCAACTTCGATGTCCGACAGGGCCGTATGGCAGTGCGGGCACCAGTTGGTAATGCGCTGGCCCTGATAGATGAGGCCTTTTTCATAAAGCGTGACGAAGACTTCGCGGACGGCGCGAGCACAGGTATCATCCATGGTGAAGCGCTTGCGGCTCCAGTCGCAGGAAGAGCCGAGGCGGCGGACCTGTTTTTCGATGCGGTTGCCGTACTGTTCTTTCCAGGCCCAGACGCGCTTCAAGAATTCTTCGCGGCCGATATCGTAGCGGGACTTGCCTTCTTCTTTGGCCAGCTGCTGTTCGACTTTGACCTGCGTCGCGATGCCGGCGTGGTCTGTGCCGGGAATCCAGGCAACATTATAGCCTTCCATGCGTTTGAAGCGGACGAGGATATCCTGCAGGGTATTGTCCAGGGCATGACCCATGTGAAGCTGACCCGTGACGTTCGGTGGCGGCATGACGATACTAAACGGTTCTTTGCTCGCATCCGGATCCTGATGGAAGTAGCCATTCTTTTCCCAAAAGTCATACCAGGACATTTCAATGTCGTTCGGTGCATAAGCGCCTAACTGTTCCTTATTCCATTTCATCTGTATTCCCTCCAAAACAAAAAAAGAGCATTCCCTCGCCTAAGGGTATTCCTTAGGACGAAAGAATGCTGAGTCTTCCGCGGTACCACCTAATTTGCCGCTTACGCGACCGCTTCATGGCACAGGTAACGTCTGCTGCACGGACAGGCCTTTCCTCCTGCCAGCTCCCGGGTGACGCGCCCTACCCTCCTTGGATGCCCTCGCACCGAATCTGGCACCTCGCTGACAAAAAGAAATAAGGCTTCTTCCGTTCATCGCTTTTATGTGATAAATATTGTAGCAAGTTTACCTAGGACTGTCAAGGCACTTCCGCGTAAAATCAATAGACACCTTGTTTGAACAAGGTCATCATTTCCATGGTCAAACTGGCTTTTTCCATATCGTCCGGAATGTCCTGGCGATCGATCCAGCTGGCCGTAGCTAGTTCGTCGTGGTCGACTTTCAGCGTGTCGTCACCGTCGAGGTCGCAGAAGAAGCCAAAGAGGAGCGTATCCGTAAAGCACCAGGGCTGGCTCTTGTAGAACTGCAGATTCTTAACCTTAATGCCCACTTCTTCCATGACTTCCCGATGGACTGTCTCTTCAATCGTTTCGCCGACTTCGGCAAAACCGGCCAATAAGGCAATGTTCTTATATTCACGGCCGGCATACTTCGATACTAAGAGCTTATGGCCGTGACGGACAGCGACGATGACAGCCGGACAGATGCGGGGGTAAATCATGGTATGGCAATGGTCACAGTGTACCATGCGTTCACTTTCACTGTGTACCATCGGGCGGCCGCAGTGACCGCAAAAGATGTGATTACTGTACCAGTTGTGCAGGGACAGGCCGGCAATGCCGGCAAAGGCCAAGTAACGCGGCCGGGCAGCGCGCATGAAGTTGATGGATACGTAAGCAAAGCCGTCCCGTTCCGGTAAGGCCTCCTTGGCCAAGTAAAACTGAGCCTTGTCTTCGGCAAAGAGCCAGCGGAACTGTCCCCTATCAACATCAGCATAATCGCTGTAGACAGGGTATGTAAACTCTTTTTCCCCGGTAATCCGAACCAAGACCTTGCGACCCTGATAAGACAGCAGAATACCATCCTGTGCCAAAGGCACAGGGTGGTATTCGACATGGTACGTATGATTTCCAATATCTTGTATCATTCGGCGAGCTTAGCTCCTTCATTGCTGCATTTCAGGATATGGCCGGTAGCGGCAATGCCGTGGTCATTGAAGCAGTTAATCATGGCATCCATGATCTGTACTTCCTTATCCGTGGCAAAGGCGATAAGCGTCGAGCCGGATCCGCTGATAGTAGCTCCCAAGGCACCGGCTTCGATAGCCTTCTGAAGGACCTGATCGCCGCTGGGGATGAGGCGGATGCGGTAAGGCACGTGCAATTTATCCTGCAAGCCGTAGGCAATGCGGTCATACTGTTTCGTAAACAGAGAAGATACGAGGAAGCTGACGCGGCTGACGTTGAAGACAGCGCTCTGATAGTCGATGGTCTTGGGCAGGGCCTTGCGGGCTTCTTCCGTCGAAACTTCGACTTCCGGACTGACTGCGATAAAAGACAGGTCATTGTCGATGGGAATGGAATTGGTCAAGGTCTTGCCATCGACCATGATAGAAACGGACAAGCCGCCGTAAATGGCAGGAGCCACGTTATCGGGATGGCCTTCGAGGACGGTAGCCATGGTCAGCATATCTTCGCGGGTCATTTTATTGCCTGTCAGAGCATTGCCGATGAGGATGCCGCCGACGAGAGCTGCCGAACTGCTGCCCAGACCGCGGGCTGGCGGGATGGCATTGACCAGCCGCAGCGTACCGCCCTTGGGAAGGGACTGGCGGTTCTTGATGGCGACGGCCTTCATAGCCTGACCGACCATGTTTTCATCAAAATCACGGGGTAAGGAGTTGGCTCCCAAGCCTTCTATTTCGACAGTAATCGTATCTTTATCCGGTTCTTCCGTAAAATAAATGTCATTATACAAAGTCAGCGCAATCCCGACGGCATCAAAGCCGGAGCCGACGTTAGCCGACGTGGCCGGGATCTGTGCATGCAACGTTTTTGTCATTTCTTACACCTCGATTACACGAATGGCATTCGCAATCTTACGAACGCACGACAAGTCTTCGATTTTCTGGAGCGAAGCCTGGACCAGGCCGGCTGGCGATTTATCGATGAGGATGACGATTTCAGCGATTTCTGTCGTTTCATCCTTCTGGATGAGGGAGCGGATACTGATATTATTTTCTGCCAAGACCTTGGAAACAGCTGCCAAGACGCCTGGCGCATTGTTGACAATCATGCGGATGTAGTACGGCGAGGAAATATCGGCCTGCGGTTTGAGCTTGGCTTCATGCCATACGTAATCCCGTTTGCCCGTCATCTTCAGGTTGCGGTGGAGGATGACGTTCATGACGTCGCTGACGACGGCACTGGCTGTCGGCAGGGAACCGGCGCCTTGACCATAGAACATGACGTCGCCGACGCAGTTACCGCGGACGCAGACGGCATTGTAAGCGCCGTCGACATTGGCCAACGGATGACCTTTGCGGATGAAGGACGGATGGACGTTGAGGGAAATGCCGTCTTCATCCTGACGGGCAATGGCCAGAAGCTTGATGACATAGCCCATTTCCGTAGCGTGTTCAATATCTTCTTTAGTAATGTTTTCAATGCCTTCGACATGGACATCGTTGAAGGTCACAGCCGAATGGAAACCCAGTGTTGCCAAGATGGCGATTTTGCGGGCTGCGTCGTAACCACTGACGTCGTTCGTCGGATCCGCTTCAGCATAGCCTTTTTCCTGAGCTTCTTTGAGTACGTCTTCATACGACAAACCATGAGCGGTCATATTGGACAAGATGAAGTTCGTCGTGCCGTTCATGATGCCGATGATTTCTTCGATGCGGTTGCTGTTGAGCGACGAATACATAGGACGGACGATAGGGATACCGCCGGCGACACTGGCTTCAAACTGAAAGTCCACGTTGTGCTGCTGCGACAGCTTCAGCAACGGAATGCCGTAGTCGGCGATGAGGTCTTTATTGGCGCTGATGACGCTCTTACCGCGCAGGAAACACTGTTCAATGCATTCTTTAGCAAAATCGGCGCTGCCCATGACTTCGACGACGATGTCGATTTCATCATCGTTGATGATGTCGTTGAAATCCGTCGTGAGCTGGATGGAATCCGGTAAGTCTTCCATCTTTTCGTATTTATTCAAATTGCGGATGAGGACCCGCTTGATGTTGATTTTCGTATCGAGCTGTTCTTCAATGAGCGGACCGTTCATGGCCAGTAAGTCGATAACCCCTTTCCCGACCGTACCGCAGCCTAACAAGGCAATGGAAACATTTTTCATGAGCCTACTCCCCCTTTTTATGTTACGCTTGTCCGATGATATTTACTTTGCTGACACCGGACAGCTTTTCTAACGTTTTAATCAGTTCATCGACAGGAACGGTCATATCCTTCGTTTCGATGGACAAGCTGACATCGGCCATTCCCTGCAAAGGAATCCCCTGGTTGATGGTCAGGATACTGCCGTTATTGGCAGCGACCGTATTGAGCACTTGCGATAATTCACCGGGCCGGTCGAAGATCATGACCGACAAAGTGACGATTTTCCCCTGAGTCACATCGTAAAAAGGAAAGACATAATCCTTATATTTGTAGTACGCACTGCGACTCAGATCCATCATGCGGACGGCTTCATTGATGGTGCGCGTCTGATGATGCTTGAGGATTTCTTTGACCTTGATGGTCTTCTTAATTGCCTCAGGCAAAATGTCTTCGCGAACCAGGTAAAATTTATGGTTGCTGTCTTCTTTCACTCGGCTTCCTCCCTTTCGAGAAAATATTGATACGTCGCCATAAGGCCTGGCATGAGTTTCATCTTCGGCCGCCAGCGAAGCGTTTCGATGGCCTTGCCATTAGCCAGGGACGACCGGAAAATATCACCCTTCCGGGCTTCTCCATAAGAAACGGCCACACCGGCATGAGAGAAATACAAGAGGATTTCTTTCAGCGCATTGATAGTCGTCTCGATTTGCGTGCTGATGTTATAAATCCCTGACGGCACTTTGCCGTCCATAGCGGCGATATTGGCGCGGGCTACGTCTTTGACGTAGACAAAGTCGCGGGACTGTTCGCCGTCGCCGAAAATCGTCAGGTCTTCGCCACGGGCCAAGGCTCTGGCAAAGAGACCGACGACGCCGCCTTCACCGCCATTGCCTTGGCGTTCGCCATATACGTTGGCATAGCGCAGGATAGCATAGGGCAGGCCGAACAGGCTGCCATAGAGCTGGATATATTTTTCTGCAGCCACTTTGGTCAGGCCGTAGAACGACGCCGGTGCCAGCGGTTCCGATTCGCCCAAGGGCACCTTGGGATTATCACCGTAGACGGCAGCTGACGACGAATAGATGAATTTCTGCACGCCCTGACGGCGGCACTGTTCCAAGACGTTAATCAAGCCGATGACATTGAGTTCGGCATCTTCCTTGGGATGGACCAGGGAATAAGATACCTGAGTCTGAGCCGCTTCATGGAAGACGATGTCGAAACGGTCTTCTTCAAAGAGGGCCTGCAGCGCCGCTTCGTCGCGGATATCGCCTTCGACGAAACGGGCTTCTGCCGAAATCTGGTCCCGGCAACCTGTGCTCAGGTTATCGAAAACGGTCACATCATGGCCGTCTTCCAGCAAGGCATCAACGAGGTGGGAACCGATGAAGCCGGCCCCGCCAGTAACTAAAATATGCAAAATAAGACCTCCAATCCTTACGGAAGGTCGCCGTAAGTAATGAGTTCAATCTGTTTCGCTTCCAACTGCTGGCGGATACCCGGTGACAGCAAGGCTTGGAATTCATCCTGCCAATGATACCCCCAGGAAAAAGACTGGCTGAGGACAGCCGTGTTGCGGCCTGGGTGCATCATGATTTCATGGGTCCCAAAAGGCAGTCTGTCGATGAGATAGTGCAGATTGCTTTCAGTCATGTGGCCGCCGTCGACCATGCCCCAGAAAAAGTCTGTCGTCGTAAAATGCAGACGCTGGACTGAGGCCATGGCTTTCCTCGACAAGTAGGTCAAGCCATCGCGGCCGGCAATGCGCACGGGATTGGCCGACAATACTTTATAGGAATAGGCTTCCCTAGGGATACGTAAGCGGTGGATACCGTACTTCATCATCAGAGACTGGACGATAGACCAGATCTGCGGCAGGACGTGCAAGTGCTGGTGGCTGTCCAAGTGATCGATGGGAAGACCCGTAGCCATGATTTTTTCCATCTGGGCGTCGAGTTCTCGGTAGACCTGACCGTAATCGAGTTTACCCTGACAGGCCCGCTTGATGACTTCCGTATAACTTTCCGGCAACAAGCCATTGTCCTGGACCAGGGTCGGTACTTCTTTCGCTGCCAAGACCGTCGGCAAAGAGCCGACTAGGCTGAGATGGATGCCGATGCCCAGGTCTGGGCACTTCCGGGCCAGGTCGACGGCTTCGTCAAAAGCCGGGCCATTGGCCAGCAGGGACGTGCTAGTCAGAACTCCGTGCTCACAGGCTTCGATGACGGCTTGATTGACTTCTGTATGGATGCCGAAATCATCGGCATTAATGATGACTCTATTCATCTTGCAAACTCCCCGTCCTTTCAGGACGTACTACATAATGAGCTTAATGACTATTATACATGGACAATCGTATTTTGACAATATTCTCCGCCCATTCTATTTCGCAAATTGCCGATACGCCGCTTCCTTCACTTTACGCTGCCAATCTTTCAAGGGCGTCCCTGTCTCAGCGGCAGCCGTCCGGCAATCATCGTATTCTGCCGAGATATTGACGACTTGGCCGCCATAACGGCAGACTTTACAGCGCAAGTCGCGGCCATCGACGCGGACCGTCGTGATGAGCCTGTCGCAAGCCAGGCGGGTCACGGGAAAGAAGCGGACGCCAATGGACGTCGTCTCCTTGACGATGACGCCGATGAGCGTATCGATGAGGTCCTGGCAGCACAAGACACAGAGCATAGACGCCATGCGGCCTTTCTTCATCATCATCGGCATGGCCCAGACATCGTTGGCGCCCTGGTCCAGGATGAGCGAAAAGACGTATTCCATATTCTGCGGGTTCATGTCGTCGATATTGGCTTCCAACTGCCATAATGTTTCCATTTCCATCACCTCAAGCGATTCATCGTATCGGCCAAGCGGCCGGCGCCGAAGCCATTGTCGATGTTGACGACGGATACGCCGGCAGCACAACTGTTGAGCATGGCCAGAAGGGCCGACAAACCATGGAAATTAGCACCGTAACCGATGCTGGTCGGCACGGCGATGACCGGTTTATCGACGAGGCCGCCGACGACGCTGGCCAAGGCCCCTTCCATGCCAGCGACGACGATGTTGACATTGGCCCGGCGGATATCATCGACGCGAGCCAGAAGGCGGTGGATGCCGGCGACACCGACGTCGTAGATGCGTTCGACGCGGTTGCCCATAATTTCCGCCGTCAAGGCGGCTTCTTCGGCAATGGGGATATCACTCGTCCCAGCGGTGATGACCGAAATGAGGCGGTCGCCATTGACGACGTTCTTGTCCTTATGCTGATAGACCATATGGGCCAGTTCGTCATATTGGGCAGCAGGATGGCGTCCGACCAGGGCATCGTAAACAGCCTTATCGGCCCGCGTACCGATGACGTTATCGTACTTCTCCATGAGGATGTCTAAAATCCGTACCGATTGGTCGACGGTCTTGCCGGCACAGTAGACCACTTCCGGGAAGCCACAGCGCTGTTCACGTTGCAAATCCAGTTTAGCAAAGCCTAAATCAAGGGTTTCCTTATTTTCTTCCATAATTACTCCTTAAAACCATTTTTTTCCCATGCCTTATATAAGACAATGCCGACCGACATGGACAGATTCAGCGATTCCGTATCGGGACGCATCGGGATGGTCAGGACATCATCGCAGCAGTCCAGGAAAGAGCCAGGCAAGCCGTTGCCTTCGTTGCCAAAGGCCAAGATGACAGGCTGACCATAGTCGGCATCGATATAAGAGACGGTCCCTTCCGGAGCCGTCCCATAGACCTGGCGGTCCTCGTCGGCACAGAACTGGTCCAGCTGCTCATCGGTCACGTCCTGGACGACAGGAATCTTGAAGATGGCCCCCATAGCACTGCGGATGGTCTTGTCATTGTAGACGTCGACACTGCCTTCACTGAGCAGGACTGCACCGGCGTTGGCAGCGGCAGCCGTGCGCAGGATCGTCCCCAGATTACCCGGGTCCTGGATGGAGCGCAGATAGAGAACGGCCTTTTCCGGCGCAATAGCCGGCAAGCTGTCAAAAGTGTAGGCAAAAAAGGGCAGCATAGCCGCCAACCCTTGAGGCGTCCTGGTATCTTTCAGCTTGTCGTAGACACTGTCTGTGACGGCATAAAAAGTCCAGCCCAGCTCGAGGCCTCTAGCATAGAGGGCTTCAAAGTCAGCCAGGTCCCTCCCCTTTTCCGAGACGAAGCAGATGGCATCGGGAATAGCCATGGCCGCTGCGTCGGCAATGACCCGCAATCCTTCGACGAAGACGCGCTGATGGGCCTGGCGGCCTTTCTTCTGCTTAAGGGAACAAGCCATCTTGACCCACTGGTTGTCGCGGGACGTAATTTCGTTCATAGTACCTCCTATCTACCCGCCGTGCGGATAAAAAAAGGGACTTCGCATGATAACTTTCATGCGACAGTCCCTCTCGTATAAGCCATGGTTACTGCTGATCCGGCTTGTCATCCTGTTGTCCGTTATTCTTGAGCAGGCTTTCGCGGTTCTGCTGGATGCTGGACAAGGTCTTTTCCAATGTCGATTCAACGTATTTGAGGACATCGCCGGCATAGGTAATGGAGCTGTTCTTCAGCTGTTCCGACGAATCGTTGGCATTCTGGATGATTTGGTTGGCATGTTCCTGAGCCTGCCGTACCAGTTCGCTTTCTTCTGTCAATTTGGCAATATAATCCTTAGCCTGGGCAACCATGCTTTCAGCATGATGCTGGGCATCGGAAATAATCTTATCTTTTTCGGACAAGACTTTCTTGGCCTGTTCCAATTCGGCCGGCATGGATTCTTTCAAATCGTCGATGATCTGAAGGATTTCTTCTTCTTCGACCATCTTCTTATTGGTAAAAGGCATCTTCGAGGCGTTCATTACCAAACTTTCCAAATCTTCTAACAGTTTATCCGAATTCATGTATTCTCCACTCCTAAGCATTGTACTTGTCTGCAAACTTCTCTTTCAGTTTTTGTTCGACATAATCGGGAACCATATCGTCGAGCTTGCCGCCGAAGCAGGCCAGTTCGCGGATACCCGTCGAGCTGATATAGGAATAATGGGTACTCGTCATGATGAATACCGTTTCGATACGCGGTTCTACTTTCTTCATGAGCAAGGCCCGCTGGAATTCGTATTCAAAATCGCTCAGGGCACGCAGGCCACGGATGATGATAGTCGCACCGTGTTCGATGGCATATTCGTTGAGCAGGCCATGGAAGCTGACGACTTCGATGTTGGGAATGTGTTTCGTCGTTTCCCGCAACATCTCTTCCCGTTCTGCCATCGAGAACAAGGGCTTCTTCGACGGGTTCTCAAAGACAGCGACGATGAGCTTGTCAACAAGCTGGCTACCCCGTTCAAAAATGTCAATGTGTCCGTTGGTGACAGGATCAAAACTGCCAGGACAAATACCGATTCGCACTTTCTAGACTCCTTCCTGACGACGGCGGATAAAAGCGATCCGCGTGTCTTTCCCATAGGATTTTTCTCTGATGACCTCATACAATGGGCTCTCCGTTATACCTTCATTCCGGCTATATTCCATCAGGATCAGTCCTCCCGGAGCCAGCAAATCGTATTCACCTATCAAAGCGATTGTATCGTTCACCAAATTTTTATTATACGGCGGGTCCGCAAAGATATAATCAAATTTGCGTCCCTGCAACCGTGCCAGGGCTTTGGCCGAATTAAGCCGCAGCACTTCGACGCAGTCTGCAAAGCCGCAAAGGGCTGCATTCTGGCGGATGAGCTGCTGCGTGTAATGGTCGATGAAGACGGCCGATGCCGCACCGCGGCTCAGCGCCTCCAAGCCAAGGGCACCCGTACCGGCAAAGATATCGAGAACAGCAGCACCGCGCAGGCCGCCGCTGTTTTCCAGGATATTGAAGAGACTTTCCCTCGTACGGTCCAACGTCGGCCGGGTCAGCATCCCTTTCGGAGATTTCAGGACCCGTCCTCTGGCACTGCCAGATATGATTCTCATAGGATCACCTGCTCGTACATAGTTAATTATACACGTTTTTTAGTACATATCAATCTATTTTTTCTTAATTCGTTCGACCTTCAGTTCCTTGCCGTGCACGAGGCGGATGATGTTATCTTTATGGCGCACGACGACTAGCAGGGCTGCCAGCAAACCGAAAATAGTCAGCGGCAGCGGTTCATGGAACAAGAACATAGTAATAGGAACCAAGATGGCCGCTATGATGGAACCGAGGGACACGATGCGCGTCAAGGCGACGATGACAGCCCAGACGCAGAAGACGATGAGCGTTTCCCACGGAGCCAGGAACAAGATGATACCCAAGCCCGTAGCGACGCCCTTACCGCCTTTGAACTTGAGGAAAATCGAACACGAATGGCCAATGATGGCCAGCAAGCCGCCGGCAATCATGAAGTAGATCTGCGCGTCTGCACTACCCAGACCGGACTGGCTGGCGACCTGGCCGAGGTAGACGCCGAGCATTCCCTTGGCGACATCGCAGATGAGGACCAACAGACCGCCGACGGCGCCGAAGACGCGATAGGCATTGGTCGCCCCGGTGTTATGGCTGCCGTAATCCCTAGGGTCCGTATGATATAAGGTCTTACCGATGACCAAACCGCTTGGGAAGGACCCTGCGATATAGGCCAGTACCAGGCAGAGGATACCAATCATCATAGGCTTTCACCATCTTTCTTTCCGCGCAGGATGAGCCGGATCGGCGTCCCTTCAAAGCCGAAGGTTTCGCGCAGGCGGTTTTCTAAAAAGCGCAGGTACGAGAAATGCATGAGCTGCGGTTCGTTGACGAAGAGGATGAACGTCGGCGGCTGGACCGAAGCCTGGGTCATGTAATAGATTTTGAGCAGCTTGCCGCCCTTGGCCGGCGGCGGATTGGTCAGCTGGGCATCTTCGATGAGTTCGTTGAGGACGCTCGTCGACACGCGCATGTGCTGCTGTTCTGAGACGAACTTGACCATATCGGCCAGGCGGTTGATGCGCTGTTTAGTCAGGGCCGAAGCGAAGAGGATCGGCGCATACTGGAGGAAAGCCAGTTCGCGGCGGATGTCTTCTTCAAATTTATGGCTCGTCTTGCTGTCCTTTTCAACGAGGTCCCACTTATTGACGACGATGATGCAGCCCTTACCGGCTTCATGGACGTAACCGGCGATTTTTGTATCCTGTTCGGTCACACCTTCTGTTGCATCGATGACCAAGACGGCGATATCCGAGCGGTCGACAGCGCGCAGGGCCCGGACGACGCTATAGCGTTCGACAGGCATATCGATTTTGGCCTTGCGACGCATGCCAGCCGTATCGATGAGAACGAAATCCGTCCCTTCGTAGGACCAGTGGGTATCTATGGAATCGCGCGTCGTTCCCGGCACGTTGCTGACGATGACTCGTTCCTGTCCTAAGAGGGCATTCGTCAAAGACGACTTGCCGACGTTCGGACGCCCGACGAGGGCAATGTGGATAGCTTCGTCGTCATCATCCATAGCTGGGACTTTCTTGATGTACTTCAAGACTTCATCGAGAAGGTCGCCGAGGTTCATCAAGTTGACAGCCGAGACGCCGATAGGGTCGCCTAAACCGAGGCTGTAAAATTCGTAGATGTTCATTTCTTGTTCGACGCTGTCGATTTTGTTGACGACCAGGATGACCGGCTTGCCGCACGAGCGGAGGATGTGGGCAATTTCTTCATCCTGAGGCTGGACACCGACTTTGCCGTCGACAACGTAGAGGATGACGTCGGCTTCGCGGATGGCCAGTTCAGCTTGATAACGCATACTGGTAAAGATATGGTTATCTGAATCGACGAATTCGATACCGCCCGTATCGATCATGGTAAATTCCTGGCCGAGCCATTCGGCATCGAAATAAATGCGGTCGCGCGTCACGCCGGGAATGTCTTCGACGATGGAAATGCGCTTCTTGACGATGGCATTGAAGAGCGTCGATTTGCCGACGTTCGGACGCCCGACGACAGCGACTAAGGGTTTGTACATGGCAGAATCCTTTCTATAGACGAAAAAAGGATAACCGGTAGAGCCCGGCTATCCCCTTTTTGTGAAACCTTAGTTGTTTTCTTCTTCTTTATCCTGGTTATCGAGATAGTTGCGAACTTCCTGTTCTTCTTCATCTTTCTGAATGGCCAAGACGCTGAGAGAAATCTTTTTCTTATCCGTATCGATGCCGATGATCTTGACGTTCATGACATCGCTGATGTTGACCAGGTCTTTGACAGCAACGCCGCGTTTTTCCGTCAATTCGGAAATGTGGAGCAAGCCCTGTAATTCCGGATCGATGGCCAAGATAGCGCCGAAAGGCAGGAGCTTCTTGACTTCGCCTTTAACGATATCGCCGACTTCGAATTTTTCGATAGCAGCAATCCAGGGGTTCTTCTGGAGGGCTTTCAAGGACAAGGAAATACGATTCCGTTCTTTATCGAATTTCTGAACGAGGACCTGGAGTTTTTCACCCGTATGGAGAACAGCATCGACAGAGCTGATGCGTTTCCAGGAAATGTCGGAAATGTGGAGCAGGCCTTCTACGCCGCCGAGATCGATGAATGCACCATAGGGCATGATTTTGACGACCGTGCCTTCGAGAACAGCGCCTTCTTCAATATGTTTGAGGGCTTCTTCGCGTTTAGCTTCGCGTTCTGCTTCGAGAACGGCTTTGCGGGAAAGGACGAGGCGGTTCTTGTGTTCGTCGATGTCGATGACTTTGACCTGGAAGGTCTGGCCTACGAGATAGTCCAAAGACTTAACGAATTTAATATCGCCCTGGGAAAGGGGAATGAAACCACGCAAGGATTTGATGGAAACGACAAGGCCAGCCTTGTTCGTTTCTTTACCTGTACATTCGACGAGCTGGTCGTTTTCAAAAGCATCGCGGACTTCTTTCCAGTCTTCGACTTTTTTCATCTTGACGAGGGAAACGACAATAGCTCCTTCTTCTTTGATGTTGTTGGCGATTTCAACAGTCAGTTCGTCGCCGACTTTGACAAAGTCACTTGCTTTTTCCGGAGCGGGAACAGCCATTTCCTTTTTCGGCAGGATTGCTTCTGCTTTCGTACCGATGGAAACATAGGCAGCATCATCATTCACAGAAATAACCGTGCCTTTGACCACGTCACCTTTCTTTGGATTTTCTTCATAGTCATACTTGTCCAACAATTCTTCACTCATTACTTCTGTGCCTTCAGCTTGCAAATTTTCCATAATCTTAACAACCTCCTGTATTATCCAATCCGGCGTGGAAGCGCCGGCTGTAATTCCTATATGATTCATACCACGGAACCAGGCCGTATCCAATTCGGCTGCTGTTTCGATGTGGTATGTCGGGCAATCCTGTTCACGGCATACCTGCGCGAGGCGGCCTGTGTTGGCGCTGTTCTTACCGCCAATGACGATCATGGCGTCCACATGGCCTGCCAGTTCTATCGCTGCCTGCTGACGCTGTTGCGTCGCCGTGCATATGGTCATATGCACATCGAGATGATTGGTCTTTCGTTGCAGGATAGCGGCGATACGCTTGAATTGCTCTTGAGAGAACGTCGTCTGGACAACGACTCCCATAGAATCGCAAAAGGGAATTTTTTCAGCTTCTTCTTCCCTATCTATTATAATAGCACGATTTGCCCCCCATTGTGAAATGCTAATTACTTCAGGATGGGATTTTTCTCCTACTATTATGAGTTTTTCACCCTTTTCGACGATGTTTTTAGCGTCTTGTTGGGCTTTTTTGACGTGTGGACACGTCGCATCTATGACTTTTAGTTCTTTTTGAACGGCCTGTTCATAGACTTCCGGGCCGACTCCGTGAGAGCGTATCAAGACGACAGCCCCCTTGTCGACGGCATCCAGCGAATCGACCGGCGATACGCCCTGAGCGGCTAAACGCCCGACAACTTGCGGATTGTGGATGATGGGTCCCAAGGTATGAGTCCCATTTTCGGCCTTGCCCGCAAGCTCGACAGCCCGGCGCACGCCATAGCAAAAGCCACAGGCTGCGGCGAGAGTTACTTTCATTTTGCGTCCCCTTTATACTGATTTTGCATAGCTATGATAATATCGCGAATTTCGTCGGAAAAACCTTTGACTAAGTCGCGATCCGACGCCTTTCCCAGCGGCGCCTGGACGGGCTTGCCAAAGATGACCCGGACAGGTCCGGTCTTTTTCGGCAAGAATTCGGAATTGACGATAGCCACCGGCAAGACCGGCACCTTGGCCTTGATGGCGATACCGGCAAAGCCTTCATGGAACGGCCCGACTTTGCCGCCCCGCGTCCGCTTTCCTTCAGGAAAGATTCCCAGGACCTCGCCGCTCTTCAAGACCCGGAAGGACTCGATGACGGCTTTGCGGTCGATGTGGCCGCGGTGGACCGGAAAGGTATGGACATAGCGCAGGAACCAGCCCATGAGGGGGTTGCGGAATAATTCCTCTTTGGCCATGAAATGAATCAGATGATGGCGCATAGCCGTCCCCAGCAGGGGCGGATCGAAATTGCTGGCATGATTGCAGACGACAAGGAACGGCCCTTTTTCAGGAATGTTCTCTTCGCCAATGACTTCCATGCCCAGGACGCCGTAAGTAGCGACATTAAAAATCTTGCGGATCATGCCATAAGTAAAGGTATTCATCATCCTCGCTCCTTCATCAGGCCGAGGATGACGTCGGCTGTCTGCTCTAAATCGAGATCGCTGTTGTCGACAACGATAGCATCGTCAGCCTTCTTCAGCGGCGAAACGGCACGGTGTGAATCCATGTCGTCGCGGGCAGCGATACTGGCAGCGATTTCGTCATAGGTCTCACTGCCGCCCTTGGCCTGGACTTCCAAATAACGGCGGCGGGCCCGGGAATCGACAGATGCCGTCAGGAAAATCTTGAGGTCTGCCTGGGGCAGGACGACAGTCCCGATATCACGACCGTCGAGGATGACGCCGCCTTCTTTGGCCATGGCCTGCTGTAATTTTACCAGTTTTTCCCGTACGACTGCAAGAGCCGCGACAGCAGAAACATGGGAAGATACGCGCTGGGTCCGGATAGCTTCAGTCACTTCCGTCTGTCCGACGTAGACACGACACAGGTCCGCCTGCGGTTCCAGGCGGATATCAATGGTATCGACGAGGTCACGGACCGCTTGCTCATCGGAAAGGTCGATGCCTTTTTCCAAGACGGCCCACGTAAAGGCACGGTACATAGCCCCCGTATCGATATACAAGTAATGGACCCGGTTGGCCAAGACCTTGGCGACACTGCTCTTGCCTGCCCCGGCTGGCCCATCGATGGCAACCGTTAATTTTCGCATGGTATGCACTCCTTTGTAGCAGCCGCCGTTCCGGCTACGAAGCCCGTCGAAAAGGCTGCCTGCAGATTATATCCGCCTGTAAAGGCGTCAATGTCGATGACTTCTCCAGCAAAATAGAGATTCGGGACAAGTTTCGACTCCATCGTCTTAGGGTTGATTTCCTTGACGGCAATGCCGCCAGCCGTGACAATAGCTTCTTCAATGGGACGCGTCCCAGTCACAGTCAAACTCAAGGCCTTGAGCGTGTCGACCAGGTCCTGCCGCTGTTCCCGGGAAATCTGGTTGACCGGACAAGTGCCGGCGATGCCAGCTTGGTCGAGGACGATGGGAATGAGGCGCTGCGGCAGGAGATCTTTCAACCCATTGGCGGCTTCTTTGCGGATGTATTTCTCGAAATCCCGACGCAGCCGGGCATCGAGTTTTTCCTTGGACAAGGCTGGTTTGAGGTCGATGCGCAACTGCATGGGAAAGGCGCCGGACTTCTTATGAGCCGCCTCGGTACTAAGCATTAGAATAATCGGCCCAGACACGCCGAAATGAGTAAAGAGCATCTCGCCGAAATGGGAAGCAACTTTCTTGCCCCGCTTCCACAGCGACGCTTCGACATTGCGCAAAGACAGGCCTGACAGGGTGTGAGGCCACGTCTCTTCCGTCGTAAAAGGAATGAGCGACGGTTTCAGCTCGGTCACGCTGTGGCCCAGGCTGCGGGCAAAGCCATAGCCGTCGCCCGTCGAACCGGTCACGGGATAGGACAGGCCGCCTGTCGTGATGATACAGGCATCGCCTTCGTAGTTTCCCGACGCAGCGCTGACGATCATGCGGCTACCCCAGGCCTTGACGGCATGGACGGCATCGCTCAGATGGAGGTCGACGCCTTTCTGGCACAGCTTATGATAGAAGAGCTTGCGCACTTCGATGGCGCTGTCCGACTGCGGGAAGATGCGGCCGCCCCGTTCCTCTTTCGTAGCCAGGCCCCAGGTATGCAATTTCTCCAACAAATCCTGATTGGTAAATCTTTCATACGCACTGTAGAGAAATTTACCATGGCCTGGTGTATGGGCGATGAAGTCGGCCATGCTGCACGAATTGGTCAGATTGCAGCGGCCCTTGCCGGTAATGCCCATCTTTTTGCCGACGATATCATTTTTTTCAAATAAATGTACCCTGGCCCCAGCTTCTGCCGCGGCCAACGCAGCCATGATGCCGGCCGCACCGGCACCGATGACGAGTATTTCCTTCATAGGCACTCCTGTTTATTTATATTTGTAAAGTTCAGCCACTTCTTCGCAAGTCAGCTTGCGATAGGCCCCGCGCTTGACGCCGCTCAAGGTCAGGAAAGCATACTGGACACGGCGCAGGTTGTGGACTTGATAGCCGAAGAACTCGAACATGCGGCGGACCTGGCGATTGCGTCCTTCATGGATAGTAATTTCCACACTGGTCAAGTTCGTCTTGGGGTCATAGCCGATATAGTAGACATCAGCCGGGGCTGTCATGCCATCCTTCAGTTCAACGCCATCGGCCAGGTGCTGCAGGACCGAATCGGCAATGCGCCCTTTGACCTTGACTTCATACGTCTTGTCGACGAGGCGGCTGGGATGCATGAGAATATTCGCCAGTTCGCCGTCATTGGTCATGAGCAGCAGGCCTTCTGTATTCTGGTCCAAACGGCCGACGGCATAGATGCGGTCCTTTTCCTTCTTGAAATAATCCATGACTGTCGCCCGGCCCTGGTCATCGCTCGATGTGGTGATGACGCCCTTGGGCTTGTTGAACAGATAATAATGCTTCGGCTGCGCTTCCAAAGTCTTGCCGTCGACGGCAATGAGGTCCTTATCGGGATCGACTTTTGTGCCCAGTTCGCGGACGATGACGCCGTTGACGCGGACGCGTCCTTCTAATATCATCTTTTCCGAAGCGCGCCGCGAAGCGACACCGCAGTTACTCATTACTTTCTGTAACCGTTCTTCCATCAGTTGCATCCTCCGTAATATCTGCCGGCATGTGGCCGGCTAAATCGGCCAGGGAATCCATGCCGATACATTCTAAAAAATAAGCAGACGTACCGTATAAAATCGGCCGCCCTGGACTGTCTTTGCGCCCCAGTTCGACGACCAGCCCTTGCTGGACCAGCGATATCAGGACCCGTTCCGATGAGACGCCGCGCAGCTTTTCGATTTCAGCTCGCGTAATAGGCTGCTTAAACGCGATGATGGACAATACTTCCAACGCCATGGAAGACAACTCCGTCGTCCCCGTCCGAACCCATTGCAGGGCATCGTGGAGGTCCGGCCGCGTGACCAGCTGAAAGCCGCCGGCGACGCGGATGAGAACGATACCTCGCCGCTGACTGCTGAGCAGGTGCTGCAGACGGTCTGCTGTCGCTTCCGTTTCGGCCTGGGTCCAGCCCGTATGGGCACAGATGGCCGTCACCGTCATAGGATCGCCGCTCAGGAAGAGCAGGGCTTCCAATAGAGCCGTAGGCTCGAGGGTATCAGTTTGGCATGTATCGTAAGGCAATGGTATTTCCATCCTCTCCTTCAGCAACAGTAGCACATTGACCGACTTTCAGCAGTTCCAAAACGGCCAGGAAGGTAACGACCAGTTCGACTCGGGATCGACAGGTCCGGAAAATGGCGTCGACGGCCATCGTCCCTTGAGCCCGGCGCAAGGCATAAGTGACACGGCGCATGCACTCTTCGACGCTGTAGATTTCCTTCTGTATGCGGATTTCTACGGCTGTCGGTTCAGGAAGAGCCTGACAGACCTTGTGGAACGCCTGGTAAAGGGCCTGTGTATCGATGTGGCCGGCAAACCGGGCCTCATAGGGCATAGCCGTCGGCAGGCGCCCCAGCATGAGGCTGCGGGCATCCCACAACTGTCCCATGGCCTGGGACAGGGCTTTCATCTTCTTATATTCGACGAGCTGGCGGACCAGCGCTTCCTGCGGGTCTTCTTCTTCCTCTTCAGCCAGTTTCGGCTGCTTAGGCAGCAGCAGGCGCGATTTGATCTGCAACAGCGTCGCTGCCATGACGAAGAACTTGCTGGCATAATCGACATCAAAAGTGTCGATATCCGCTACGTAGGCGTTGAACTGGTCCGTAATCTCGACGATAGGTATGTTATAAATATCGACTTTGTTCTTTTCGATAAGATAGAGCAACAGATCCAAAGGACCTTCAAAATCCGATACTTTATACTTGTATTCTGTCATGATTCATTATAACTCATTTTCCAAGGAATTTGAATGGACTGCGAAAAGGAGCTGTCCTAAGACAGCTCCTTTGTTTTGCAAGGGACTCGTCGGCCACGGCCAACGCCGCTTACACGCTCGTTGTTTTTTTGGTGCCGGGGACCGGAATCGAACCGGTACGGATATCTCTATCCGACGGATTTTAAGTCCGTTGCGTCTGCCAGTTCCGCCACCTCGGCATGACGAAAGATAAAAATATGGAGGCGGCACCCAGAATCGAACTGGGGATGAAGGTTTTGCAGACCTCTGCCTTACCGCTTGGCTATGCCGCCATATATGGAGCGGAAAACGAGACTCGAACTCGCGACCCCCACCTTGGCAAGGTGATGCTCTACCACTGAGCTACTTCCGCATTTGTGGTGCTCAGGGACGGAATTGAACCGCCGACACGGGGATTTTCAGTCCCCTGCTCTACCGACTGAGCTACCTGAGCAATTGGCGACCCCGATCAGATTTGAACTGACGATCTTCGCCGTGACAGGGCGACATGTTAAACCGCTACACCACGGGGCCACTTTCTTTCGTTCTTTCGAGGTTGTTTCGGTATTTCTTAGTGCCTCGAACAAAAACTATTTTACTACAAGAAAGACGTTTTGGCAAGTACTTTTTTTATTTTTTTCAAACTTTTTTGACCGTAAAAAAAGAGACGTCCCATGATGGCCAAAACCACCACAGGACGTCCCAATAAATTCAAAAAGGTTATTTTGCATAATCCACCATCCGTGTTTCACGGATGACGACGACTTTGATCTGACCTGGATATTCCAGTTCCGCTTCGATGCGTTTGACAATATCGTGGACCAACAGGACGCAGTCCGATTCATCCAGCTTGTCCGGTTTGACCATGACACGGATTTCACGGCCAGCCTGGATGGCAAAGCAGTCTTCGACGCCATCGAAAGATTCGGCAATTTCTTCGAGTTTCGTCAGGCGTTTCAGATAATTTTCCAGCGTTTCCCGGCGGGCACCTGGACGGGCAGCCGATACAGCATCGGCTGCCGATACCAGGACAGCTTCGACACTGTGCGCTTCTTCATCGCCATGATGGGCAGCGATACAATTGACGACCAGTTTGGATTCACCGTATTTCTTAGCGATTTCCGTACCAATCGAAACGTGAGTCCCTTCCAGTTCGTGGTCCAAGGCCTTGCCGATATCGTGGATCAGCCCGGCCCGTTTAGCCAAGTTTTCATCGACGCCCAGTTCAGCGGCCATGATGCCAGCCAGCTGAGAAACTTCGATGGAATGGCGCAGGACATTCTGGCCATAACTGGTACGATAGCGCAGACGGCCGAGGATTTTGATGAGTTCTGGATGCAAACCGTGGACACCCGTTTCATACGTCGCCTGTTCGCCAGCTTCGCGGATTTTCTGATTGACTTCTTTGCGGGCCTTTTCGACCATTTCTTCAATGCGGGCCGGATGAATACGGCCATCGGCAATCAGTTTTTCCAGGGCAATGCGGGCGATTTCGCGGCGGATTGGATCAAAACACGACAAGATGACCGCTTCCGGCGTATCATCGATGATGAGGTCGACACCGGTCAGCGTTTCAATGGCCCGGATATTGCGCCCTTCACGGCCGATGATGCGGCCTTTCATTTCATCGTTCGGCAAGGAAACGACAGATACTGTTGTTTCGGCGACGTGGTCAGCAGCACAGCGCTGGATGGCCATGGAAATGATTTCCCGGGCCTTGCCTTCGGCTTCTTCCTTGGCTTGGTCTTCCAGGTTCTTGATCATCTGCGCCGTTTCGTGCTTCACTTCGGTCTGGACGTTGTTCAGGAGCAATTCCTTGGCATCTTCATATGTCAAGCCGGAAATCCGTTCCAGTTCAGCCATCTTCTTTTCATGAAGGGCTTCGATTCTTTCCTGCATCTGCGTCACTTCATCTTCTTTACGCTGCAGGGCATCTTCTTTCTTCTCCATGGAATCGGATTTCTTGTCCAAATGTTCTTCTTTCTGCAACAGGCGCCGTTCAAAACGCTGTAATTCATTGCGACGTTCCTTGTGTTCCCGTTCTGCGTCATTGCGCAACTTGTGAACTTCTTCCTTCCCTTCCAGGACGAGTTCCTTCTTACGGGCTTCTGCGTTCTGTTGGGCTGTGGCAATGATGCGCTGTGCTTCGACTTCGGCCTGGCCGATCTTACCTTCGGCGATTTTCTTGCGGTAAATATATCCTGTACCGCCGCCGATGAGACCGCAGGCGACTGCTGCAGCAATAATCGTTAGCATAGTAATGGATTCACCTCCCCTTTCACCAAAAAAAGCCGAACTCCCAGTCCGGCTTTTTTTATGAGTATGTAAAATTTACTTCATGTTCAAAAAACCTACAATTATGCAAAATATAGACCAGTGTATCAAACCGGCTCTCTTAATTGTAATTTTTTTTTATATCAATGTCAAGATTGACTTGACAATTCTGGTACGCTCCATTCATCCATCGTCGTCACCGCTACGGAGGGTAAAGTCGTCGAGGACATCCCGTATGACCGATGGCGAAAAGCCACGGTATTGTAAAAAACGGGCCGCCTTTCGGACTTCATCGGCACGATAAGAGAACTTGCGTTTTACCAAGGCCCCGGCCAAGGCGTACTCATCAGGCCGCTCGATGTCTTCCGGTATGGGCAGGCAGCGGCGGCGCAGGCGGTTGACGATATACAAGTGGCCATACTGCCCTTTACGGGCATAAGAGTGGTACACGTCACGAGCCAGGCGCTGGTCATCGAGGAAGTGTTCCTCTTCCAGGGCGGCCACGACAGCTTCCAGGACTTCGTCATCGGCACCGCGGCGGCGCAGCTTTGCCTTCAGCTCCCCTTCGCTGAGGAAGCGGACATTGAGGAGCTGCAGGGCTTTTTCGTAGGCTTCGCGATAATCCATTTACGCTTCGTCGCTGTTTCCGGCAGCAGTATCCGTCATTTCCAAGGACGCCGTATCTTCTTCCATAGCTTCATCGAATTTTTCCGGTTCCGCAGCTAAGGTATCGCGGATGATCTTTTCGACTTCGTCCGTAATTTCTGGATGTTCCTTCATGAAGAGCTTGACGTTTTCCTTGCCCTGGCCCAGGCGTTCGCCCTTGTAGGAATACCAGGTGCCACTCTTTTCGATGATATCCATAGACGTCCCCAAGTCGAGGACCGTGCCTTCGCGGGAAATACCCGTACCGTACATGATGTCGAATTCACAGTGCTTAAAAGGCGGAGCCACTTTATTCTTAACGACTTTGACCCGCGCCCGATTGCCGATGATATCACCGCCGGACTTGATGGCTTCGCCCTTGCGGATTTCCATTCGGATCGAGGCGTAGAACTTCAAGGCCCGGCCGCCTGTCGTCGTTTCCGGGTTACCGAACATGACGCCGACTTTTTCGCGGAGCTGGTTGATGAAGATGACGATGGCTTTAGACTTGGAAATGATGCCCGTCAGTTTGCGCAGAGCCTGGCTCATGAGGCGGGCCTGCAGACCGACGTGGGAATCGCCCATTTCCCCTTCGATTTCCGCTTTCGGGACCAAAGCAGCTACGGAGTCAACGACGATAATGTCGACGGCGCCGCTGCGGACGAGTTCTTCCGTGATTTCCAAAGCCTGTTCACCGTTATCGGGCTGGGAAATGAGCAGTTCATTCGTGTCGACGCCGAGGTGGCGGGCATAGACCGGATCCAAGGCGTGTTCGGCATCGATGAAAGCGGCAATGCCGCCGCTCTTCTGGGCCGAAGCGATAGCATGCAGGGCCAGTGTCGTCTTGCCTGACGATTCAGGGCCGTAGATTTCGATGACGCGGCCCCGGGGATAACCGCCGACGCCGACGGCTAAGTCGACGGCCAGGGAACCCGATGAGATGACTTCCAAGTTCATCTTGTCGGCGACGTCGCCAAGGCGCATGATGGCACCTTTGCCAAAATCCTTTTCAATCTTGCGCATTGCATTTTCAAGTGCTGTCTGTTTTGCGTCCAAATTGTCTCCTCCTAACTATGCATTCTTTGTATGTGTCACGATATAGTGGACTAAGTAATATACGGCCCGCAGGGCAGCCCGCTGCTTGACTTCGGTCCGTCCGCCATGGTAGACATTGCGGTAAGTCACGGTCCCCCAGGGACCGCTGATTCCCGTATAGACCAAACCGACGGGCTGGTCTGGCGTACCGCCGCCGGGACCGGCAATGCCCGTCGTGCTGACGGCCAGATCCGTCCCGTACAGGCGGCGGCTGCCGTCGGCCATTTCAGCGACAGTCTGTGCGCTGACAGCCGTATAGCGTTCCAACGTATCGTGAGAAACACCGAGTATCTTTTCTTTCATTTCATTACAGTACGTCCCAGCGGAACCGCGGAAGTAATCGGAAGCCCCCGGCACATCGGTGATGAGCGAACCCACCAGGCCACCAGTACACGATTCGGCAGCGCTGACGGAATAGCCGCCGTCACGGACGATCTGGCCCAGGACATGAGCCATAGTATCGTCGTCGAAGTTGACGATCTGACCTTCCAGACGGTGGCGGACTTTCTTTTCCAGCGGGGCCAACAGGTCCCGCGCCTGGTCTTCCTGGTCAGCCCGGGCCGTCAATCGGACTTCGACGAAGCCCGGACGGGCATACATGGCCAGGGTCGGATTCGACTGGCTCTGGACCAGGTCCATGAGTTTTTCTTCGATAAAGGCTTCGCCCATGTCATAGATTTTGATGTACCGCGAAGCGATGCAGCCCTGACTGCCAAAGGTCTGAAGCAGCCACGGTTTCAGGCGTTTTTCATACATCCAGCGCATTTCCGTCGGCGGTCCCGGCAAATGTACCAGGGTCTTGCCGCCTTTCTGCATGGCCACGCCCGGTGCCGTCCCGGCACCATTGTCGAAGAGGACCGCCCCTTGCGGGACCATAGCCTGGCGCTTCTGGTTTTCCGTCATGGCGGCACCGCCATGATGGACGAGGACCCATTGGCGAATGGATTCAGCAATGGCTTCATCATAAACGAGGGGCAGCTCCATGAGGCGGGCTCCGATGATTTTCGTCATATCCCCTTGAGTCGGCCCGAGACCCCCGGTCGTAATGACCAGGTCGACGCGGGACAAAGCCACTTTCAGGGCTTCTTCCATGCGCTTCGGGTTATCGCCAACAGTTGTATGGTAAATGACAGAATAGCCGATTTCATTGAGTTTCCTCGACAAGTAAGCTGAGTTATAATTGGTAATTTCACCTAACAGTAATTCGGAACCTGTCGTAACCAGTTCCACGAACATAAGCGATCACCTCGGTTAATCCATCCGTTCCGCTACGAGGTCATAAGCAAAGCCCTGGGCGATGCGGACGGGAATCATATCGCCAGGCTGTACGTCCTGGGCGTCTTCCAGATAAGTCAGGCCATCGACGTCGGGTGCCTGGATTTCAATGCGCCCGACAGCCTGGCGGATACCTTTTTCTTCTTCTACTCTTTCGACGAGCATCGTATGGACAGATTCTTCCAGTTCCTGATTGCGGATTTCCGATACCTTGGCCTGGATGGCCATCAGCTGATGATACCGTTCTTCTTTGACTTCTTCCGGTATCTGGCCGTCCATGAGGGCTGCCGGCGTACCGTCTTCACGGGAATAGGTGAAGACGCCGACGTCGTCGAATTTCGTTTCTTTGATGAAATCACAGAGTTCCTGGAATTCTTCTTCTGTTTCGCCAGGGAAGCCGACGATGAACGTTGAGCGCAAGGTCAACTTGCGTCCATGGCTGCAGAGCTTTTTCATAAGGCTGCGCACATCGGCTTCAGAGTCGCGGCGGTTCATGCGCTGCAAGACGGTCTGAGAAATGTGCTGAAGCGGCAAGTCAACGTAGGGACAGATTTTTTCTTCCTTGACGATGAGGTCCATCAATTCATCCGTAAAGTAATGGGGATAGAGATAGAATAAACGTATCCAGCGGATGCCGTCGATTTTTACCAGCTGACGCAGCAGTTCCGGCAAGAGGGAATGACCGGCCAAGTCGACGCCATAACTCGTCGTGTCCTGGGCGATGAGATTGATTTCCTTGACGCCATCGGCTGCCAGCTGCTGTACTTCTGCGACGACGGAATCGACAGGCCGGCTGTACAATTTTCCCCGTACATGAGGGATGATGCAGAACGAGCAGCCGTTGTTGCAGCCTTCGCCGATTTTGACATAGGCACTATATTTCGGCGTCGTCCGCAGGCGGCTCGTATTCTGGTTGTAGAGATGGCTGACGTCATCCATGAAGCAGGCCTTGCGCCCTTTCTTGACCGTATCGATGGCTTCCCAAATGCGGTCCCACGAGCCAGTTCCCAAGAGGGCGTCAATTTCCGGCATTTCCTTCATCAAATCTTCTTTATACTGCTGGCTCAGGCAGCCCGTGACGATGAGTATCTTGCATTTCCCTTCCGTCTTATAGCGGGCAGCCTGCAATATCGTATCAATGGATTCTTGCTTGGCTTTTTCAATGAACGTACAGGTATTGACGATGATGATATCCGACTGGGACAGGTCTTCTGTGATTTCCATATGGCGATCGCGGAGGATGCCCAGCATGACTTCCGTATCAATAAGGTTTTTGGAGCAGCCTAAGCTGACAAATCCGATTTTTTCCATGTATCTTTACTTTTCCTTTCCGAAGCGAATTGATTTGATCCACCAGGCCTGCAAATCGCGGCGGCCTTGATCAGAATACTGTTTTTTCACAGGAAACAAGACGAGCTCCCGGCCTTTAGCATCGACTTCCGGATTAGCCGGCGGCAGCGCTTCACTCAAAAAAATGTGTTTCTGCCGTAAGACGTTACTGGCATCAGGAGAATAGAGCCAGTCGATGAAGGCGTTGGTCAATTCCCCATCTTCACACCAGTTGGTGACTGCCGCACCGATCAGCCAGTACGACGTGCCGTCCTGGGGATAGAGAATGAAGATTGGCGCTCCGTCGTTATAATACTGCCGGGCAGCGGACGCATCGGCAACACCTATATCGGCTTCGCCGCTGGCTACGCGGCGGACATTGACCGACATGGATTTAGAATAGGCCGCTACATGGCTCTGGAGCGAGCTCAAGTAGCGCACACTGCCTTCCAGGCCTCGCATTTCCACGAAAGAACAGAGAAATTCACCGGCCATATCCATAGACGCCAGGTCCGGGAAGGCTAGAACCATTTCAGGGTCGGTCAAAAGATCGTCCCAGGTATGGATCTGCATGCCCCGCCGTTCGTAGTAGGACTGGCTGATGACGAAGACTATCGGGTTGTACCAGAGACCATTCCAGAGCTGTTCCGAGTCCTTCATGGATGGCGGCACCTTATCAGTAACCGGTGAGGCATAGGGCTGCAAGATGCCATTTTTCTTCTGAGCCTGCAAGTCGTTTTCCGAGGCGATGAGGATATCCGGTTTGACGCCACCGTCTTCTTTCAGGGACTGGCGGATATCGCTGTCGCTTTTGGAATAAATCTGGACACGCAGATGTTTCTGTTCATAAAAGCGTTGAGCCAGTCCGTCGTTGACATCCTGAGGCAAGTCGGAAAAGACGACGAGATGGCGTTCGGCTTCATACGCCCGCTGTGCTTCTTCCGCTTGGTGCTGCACCTGAATGGGCCAGCACAGGCCCAGGAGCAGGATGACGAAGAGGCAGAGCACGCTAAAAGGCACAAATTTCTTCATTAGTTTCACCTGAATTTTCTAGTCTTAGCCGGTCCCCTCCCCTGCCTGTGGGACGGAGCAGCATGCCAGCCAGCCTTATCGTGCCGTCTTCCCGCCTGATGGCGCCGCGGCGCAATCAGGCATTTAGGACCATAACCGATGAGGTCCCGCCGGCCAGCCAGGCATAGCGCCTTATAGACAATATCATAATTCGCCGGGTTCTTATACTGCATCAAGGCCCGCTGCATCTGTTTCTCTTCCGGCCGTCGGGCAACGTAGACCTTTTCACCGGTCAAGGGATTGACGCCCGTATAGTACATCGCCGTCGACAAGCTGCCCGGCGTCGGGATGAAGTCCTGTACCTGTTCCGGCTGCATATGCATATCCCGCAGGAATTCAGCCAAGGCGATGGCATCCTTCAGCGTACAGCCGGGATGGCTGGACATAAAATACGGGACAAGGTATTGTTTCTTTCCCAGTTCCCGGTTGGCTTCATCGAACCAGTCCTTGAACTTCAGGAAGGCATGGACGTCGGCCTTGCCCATGAGGTCTGTCACGTGCTTGACGACGTGTTCCGGAGCCACTTTCAGTTGGCCGCTGACGTGATACTGGCAGAGTTCCTTGACGAAAGCCTTGTTATGGTCGGCCAGGACATAGTCATAACGCAGACCCGATCGGACAAAGACTTTCTTGACGCCTTTGACACTGCGTATTTCCCGCAACAACTTCAGATAATCCTCGTGGGAGGTATTGAGGTTAGAGCAGGTCTCACTGCCGATACAGTGGCGGTTGCGGCAGGCCCCGTCGGTGAGCTGCTTGGCACAGGCGACATGGCGGAAATTCGCCGTCGGGCCGCCAACATCGTGGATATAGCCCTTGAAACCTGGTAGATGAGTCATGCGCTCTGTTTCCCTGATGAGCGATTCATGGCTGCGGTGCTGGATGATGCGGCCTTGATGGCTGGCAATGGCACAGAAATGGCAGTGGCCGAAACAGCCGCGCTGGCTGGTCAAGCTGAACTGGACCTCGTGAAGGGCTGGAACGCCACCAGCAGCGTCGTAATCGGGATGCCAGCGCCGCTGGAAGGGCAGTTCATAGATGGCATCCATCTCTGCTGTCGTCAGCGGCAGAGCCGGCGGGGTCTGGACGACGAAGCGGTTTTCAGACGGCTGAATAATCGTCTTGCCATAAAAGGGATCCTGCTCTTCATACTGCATCTTGAACGCCTTGGCAAAAGCCATTTTATCGCCTTTTACCTCTTCATAAGACGGACAGACGACAGTCTTGTCTGAAATGGGCGGCCGGCTGGTGACGTAGCAGATGCCGCGGATATCGTACATTTGGGCAACTGTCTTCCCTTCAGCCAGGGCGTCAGCAATTTCGACGACGGAGTGTTCTCCCATGCCATAGCTGAGGATGTCGGCCTTGCTGTCTAAGAGAATGGAGTGGCGCACCTTATTCGACCAGTAATCATAATGGGCAAAGCGGCGCAAGCTGGCTTCGATGCCACCAATGATGATAGGCACGTCCTTATAGGCTTCCCGCATGCGGTTGGCATAGACGATAGTCGCCCGTTCCGGCCGGTGGCCGGCTTCTCCGCCAGGCGAATAACTATCGCGGCTGCGGAATTTCTTGGCTGCCGTCTTTTCATTGAGCATGGAATCGAGATTGCCTGCCGTAATCAATGCAGCCAGCCGCGGCCGTCCCAATTTCTTGAACGGTTCGGCACTATGCCAATCGGGCTGGGAAATGATACCGACACGATAGCCCCGGCTTTCCAATACGCGGCCGATGAGGGCTGCGGCAAAACCGGGGTGATCGACATAGGCATCGCCATTGATGTAGACAAAATCGAGTTGATCCCAGCCGCGGCGTTCCATGTCCTCCCGGCTGGTTACTAAGAATTTCTCGCGCATATGGCTCCTTATTTAAATTAAAATCCAAATGATGAGCAGCAGGAAAATGATGATGCCGGCGATAATAGTGATTTCCGGCCATTTTCCCTGACGCTGCTTCTTCTTTTTATTGCTGTCCTTGCGGACTTTCTTCTTTTTTACGGGCATAATAGTCCGCACTTCCGGCTGCGGTGTCCGTTCTTCAACGTTTTCCTTGTATTCCCGGGCTAGGGCGATGCCGTCCAGTTCCAAGAAATTGCCGTAATTGCGGATAAAACCCTTGACGAAGACGGCGCCGGGAATGGCATCGTATTCATCCTTTTCCAGGGCTTCCAGATATTCCCGCTTTATATTAAGGGCATCAGACACGTCTTGCAAGGTCAGACCTTGTTGTTCTCTTGCCAGTCGCAGTACTTCGCCAATCGAAGATTCATTCACGGTTATTCCCCTTCCTACTCTCTATAATCGTATCTTTTATTATATAACAGATAAGGCCAGGGGTACAAGGGTTCAGCTCAAATACTTCTGCTGGACTTCGTCGGCAGTCATGAGTATTTCCCGGGGCTTGCTGCCATTATTGGGACCGACGATATGCATGGCTTCCATCATGTCGATCATGCGGGCTGCCCGCGTATAACCGACGCGGAAACGGCGCTGGATCATAGACGTCGAGGCCTGTCCTGTTTCCAAGACCATGTCGATGGCCTGGCGCATGAGATCATCTTCAAAGAAATCGACGCTGTCTTCAGGGTTTTCCGACTGGGCCTTTTGGACGGCTTCATCGTAATGGGGACCGCCTTGGGCCTTGATGAATTCGACCATTTCATCGATTTCCGAATCGGAAATGAAAGCCCCTTGGACGCGGAGCGGCTTGGAAGCACCTAATGGATAGAAGAGCATGTCGCCCTTGCCGATCAGTTTTTCTGCCCCAGCCATGTCGAGGATAGTCCGCGAATCGACTTGGCTAGAAACAGCGAAGGCGATGCGGCTCGGGACGTTGGCCTTGATGAGGCCCGTCAGGACGTCGACAGAGGGCCGCTGCGTCGCCAAGACGAGGTGCATCCCGCAAGCACGAGCTTTCTGGCCTAAGCGGATGATGGACTTTTCGACGTCGTCAGAAGCAGTCATCATGAGGTCAGCCAATTCGTCGATGATGATGACGATGAAAGGCATAGCCTCTTCGGGATGAAGTTCATTATACCGGGAAATATCCCGCGTATGGGTGATGGCAAAGCGCTTATAACGGTCGTCCATTTCCCGGACAGCCCAGCGCAGGACACTGGCAGCTTTCTTCGGGTCCGTGACGACTGGCGTCAGCAGGTGCGGCATGCCGTTGTAATTGGATAATTCGACAACCTTCGGGTCGATGAGGATGAGCTTGACGTCTTCTGGCCGCTGTTTGAAGAGGATGCTGGCAATGAAAGTGTTGATGCAGACACTCTTACCAGACCCTGTCGAGCCGGCTACCAGGAGATGAGGCATCTTGGTCAAGTCGGCGACAATGGGATTGCCGGCAATGTCCTTGCCCAAGCAGACCGGGACGCCGCCGGCGGCCTTGCGGAATGTATCCGTATCAATGACATCGCGCAGGTTAACACCGGTCAGCTTTTTATTCGGCACTTCGATGCCGACAGCTGCTTTGCCAGGGATAGGCGCTTCGATGCGGATATCCGTAGCGGCCAGTTTCAAGGCGATATCATCGGCTAAGTGAACGATTTTACTGACTTTAACGCCAGCTGCCGGTTCCAGTTCGTAGCGGGTAATGGACGGGCCCTGGCTAGCATTGAGTATCTTAGCATCGATATTGAAGCTCTGCAGCGTTTCCTGAAGGATACGGGCATTTTCCCGGACTTCGTCACTCAAGCCGACGGTGTGCTGCGGTCCCGGTTTTAGCATGCTCACCGGCGGCAACCGATACGTCATTTCGCCAGCCGCTTTGGGTACGGCACTGCTCCCTTCTTCACTGGTTTCGACAGCAACGCTGCTCTTTTCGATTTCAATGGGTTTGAGATCGTCCATGTCATGGCGGAGGACATCCGTTTCCCCTGCCAGCGAAGCCGCCGGGCCGGGCTGTACGTCATGAGCCGTTGGCACCGTATCGCCGACGACCGTTTCATGGATTTGGCCGTAAGACGGAGCATCTTCCGGTATTTCCTCAATCTCTTCCCGGGGCTCTTCATAAGAGTCGTCGCTAGCCCAATCGTAAGGCACGTCTTCTTCGATGGGGCTGGCATCGAAGCGGACTTCTTCGACGCCGTTTCCCAAGTCGCGGGCGTCGGATATGGTCGTCGCTGGATGGTCCAGATCTACGGGATTCCCACAAGCGGGCCGCTCTTCCGGGACGGCCCCTACAGAAGCGGAAGAAGCCTTGGCTTCTTCCGCTTGCAAATCGAAGATGCGGCGGCGTTCGTGCCACTGTTTCAGGGACTGCGACGCATCCTGAAGGCCTTCGACAGCCTTGCCCGACACTTTGGCCGCTTCCTGGCCGGCCTTATCAGCTACGACAGCCACAGGTTTAGAAATAGACCAATTTTTCCAGACCAGGAAAGTGACGATACAGGCACCGGTAATAGCCATGACAGCTCCAAAAAATCCAAGAAACCGTCTCAAGGCCGAGGCCATGACGGCCCCGACGATGCCTCCGCCAACCGATAAACTGTGAGGCAGGAATTCCGTCCCTTCCGGGATAACCAGTAAATGGATCAGCCCTAAGAGGAGAATGTAGACCCACGTCCCGACGGCCCAAGATTTCGACACGGGGCAGGCCTTGCGGATGACGATGTATTTTAGGCCCAAGACGATAAGGGACAAACTGACGACAATCCGGCCCAGGCCGAAGATATACGCCAAGATATCGTCGACACTGTGGCCGATGCGGCCAGTATCGACGCCGATGAAGCCGGCCGTCGCAAAGATGCCGGCGAGGATACAACAAATACCTATGATTTCATATTTCAAAAGTGGCGACGTCCCAGTCTTCCTGGCAGTCTTCGCCTTCTGACGCGTACCAGCTGCCCGCTTAGTTCGGCTGGTTTTACGGGTCTTTCCCTTTGTCAAAACATTTCACCTTCTACTAATAGATTACTTGCCGCCACGGCGCTTATGCCAGGCAGCTGCCATGCTCCCTTCCTTACCATACGGCCGTTCCTTGTAATAAGACGCCTCTTTCAAAGGATCGGGCAGATACTGCTGGGCGACCCATCCCCCATCAAAATCGTGAGGATACTGATAGGTCAAGCCATAGCCTAAGGCGGCGGCGCCGCTGTAATGGCTGTCGCGCAGATAATCGGGCACATCGCCACAGTCTTTATGGCGGACATCGGCCAGCGCCACATCGATGGCCATATAGGCGCTGTTGCTCTTAGGCGCACAGGCCACGTAGATGACAGCTTCAGACAGGATGATACGCCCTTCTGGCCAGCCGACGAATTGGACGGCCTGGGCAGCGGCATTGGCGACGACCAAGGCCTGGGGATCGGCCAGCCCTACGTCTTCAGCCGCACAGATGACCAGGCGGCGGGCAATGAAAGACGGCTGTTCGCCGGCTTCGATCATGCGGGCCATGTAGTGCAGAGCCGCATCGGGGTCGGAACCGCGCATACTCTTGATGAAAGCCGACACCGTATCGTAGTGGGCATCGCCTTTTTTATCATACGTATAAACTTTATGGCCGGCTACCTTTTCAATGGCGTCGTGTGTGATATGACCGCCAGCCGGTACCACCATACAGACCTGTTCCAGCAGGTTGAGGCCAACGCGGGCATCGCGGTCAGCCAAGCGGGCCAAAGTCCCCAGCATCTCATCGCTGGCGGAAATTCCCAAAGAACCCAGGCCCTTCTCTTTATCCGTCAAGGCCCGCCGCAGGACGGCTGTGACAGCCTGTTCCGGCAAGGGATTCAGCTGAATGACGCGCAGGCGCGACAATAAGGGGCGGTTGACTTCAAAATAAGGATTTTCCGTCGTCGCCCCGATAAGGATGACCGTCCCGTCTTCAACATACGGCAACAGGACATCTTGCTGACCTTTATTGAAGCGGTGGATTTCGTCGATAAAGAGAATCGTCCGCTTTTGATATAAATGGATGGCATCCTGCGCTGCTGCAATGACCTTGCGCAGCTCCGCCGTCCCGGCTGTGACGGCGTTGAGGGTTACGAAACGGCTGTCCGTTTCATTGGCAATGACATGGGCCAACGTCGTCTTGCCGACACCGGAGGGACCGTAAAATAAAAGGGATGGAACAGAGTCCTTTTCGATGAGGGTCCGCAGAAAACTGCCCGGACCGATGAGGTCGTCCTGGCCATAGATGTCATCCAAAGATTCCGGCCGCATGCGGACAGCCAGCGGCGCATAGTCCTGGCCGCTCCGTTCATCAGCCATAGAAAATAAATCGTCTCCGCTCATTTGTTTGCTCTCCAGACTAAATAGAACGCCGCCAAGTCTCCTCAGCGGCGGACGAAATAACTAAATTCTCGAATAAGAAAAGAGCCCCACCATGCCGTTTATAAACCGAGTTTTGAGCCTGCCTAAGCAGGTGGGTGTTCTCCTATAAAGGTCGACAGTCCAGTGAAGGCATTGCCTAACAATATAGAGCCCGAACTCCCAATGTAAAAAGTGTTGGTTCAAAACATCGAGACCATTTACGCACACAGTAGGGTTTCTTCTTGTTCTTAGTATAATAAAATACGCAAGAAAAATCAAGCCTTGACAAATGGAAAAGGTGCTCCTGCATAAGCAGAAGCACCTTTTCGTGGTTCGTGGTTCGTGGTTCGTTTGGCGAAGTGGCACACAAATACCGTTTTTGGATGTCCACAGGACTCAGGCGGGCCGCCGCTATGGCGGCCCCTACGATCCACGGACCACGACCTACGATGAACGATTATTTCACGACTTTCTTTACAGCGGCTACGACGTTTTCAGCGGTGAAACCGAATTTCTTGAATAAAACGCCAGCCGGAGCGGACGCACCAAAGGATTTCATAGAAACCGTCGTTCCGTCGAGGCCGACGTATTTACCCCAACCGAAGTCCGAAGCGGCTTCGACAGCGACGCGGGCGCGGACAGCTTTCGGAAGTACCTGTTCTTTATAAGCTTCATCCTGCTGTTCAAAGAGTTCCATCGAAGGCATGCTGACGACGCGGACGTCGACACCTTCTTTAGCCAGTTCGTCTTTAGCGCTGACAGCCAGTTCAACTTCCGAACCGCTAGCCATGATGATGGCGTCAGGAACGGCTTTCTTGGCATCGGCAATGACGTAAGCGCCTTTCAGGGCTTCTTTGCTGCTGCCGGCGAGCTGCGGCAGGTTCTGACGGGTCAAGATGAGAGCCGTCGGCGTCTTCTGGCTGGTAGCAGCCAAGTACCAGCCGGCAGCTGTTTCCGTGGCATCAGCCGGACGGAAGACGTTGACGTTGGGAATGGAGCGGAGCATAGCCAGCTGTTCGATAGGTTCATGTGTCGGGCCGTCTTCGCCGACACCGATGCTGTCGTGCGTGAGGACATACGTCGTCGGCAAGCTCATGAGAGCAGCCAGGCGGATCATGGGTTTCATGTAATCGCTGAAGACGAAGAACGTGCCAGCATACGGACGGATGCCGCCGTGGAGGGCCAGGCCATTGGTGATGGCGCCCATAGCCAGTTCGCGGACGCCGAAGTGGACGTTGCGGCCGCTGTAATCAGCTTTGCTGAAGAAGTTTTCCCCTTTCATTTCCGTCTTATTCGACGGAGCCAAGTCGGCACTGCCACCAAAGAGCTGGGGCATGATGTCTTTCAAGCGATTGATCATCGTACCGGACAAGCTGCGCGTAGCCTGCGGTTTATCTTCATAAGCCCAGAATTCTTCGTTGTCCATAAGGGCCTGGGCATCGACATCGCTGTGGAAAGCATCCCATTTAGCTTTCATTTCCGGGAATTTGGCAGTATAGTCGGCAAAGAGTTCCTGCCAAGCCGCTTCTGCTGCGCCGGCTTTCTGGCTCAATTCAGCGTAATGAGCATAGACTTCGTCGGGAATGTAGAAGGTTTCCTGCGGTTTCGGCCAGCCCAGGTTTTCTTTCATAGCGACGATGTTTTCTTCACCCAGCGGAGAGCCATGAGCAGCCGCCGAGCCCTGTTTGGCCGGGCAACCATAGCCGATCTGCGTCTTGATGGTAATGAACGACGGATGTTCCTTATCGGCCTTAGCTTCTTCGATGGCCTTGCCGATGGCGTCGAGGTCCGTACCATCTTCGACAGTGATCGTCTGGAAGCCGAAAGCAGCCATGCGGGCCTGGACATTTTCCGTAAAGGCGATATCCGTATTGCCTTCGATGGAAATGTTGTTGCTATCGTAGAGAACGATGAGCTTGGACAGGCCTAACGTCCCAGCCAGCGAGAAGGCTTCCGACGAAATACCTTCCATCAGGCAGCCGTCGCCGCAGAGGGCAAAGGTGTAGTGGTCGACGACGGGATAACCCGGTTTATTGAAAATAGCTGCCAAGTGCGCTTCGGCCATAGCCATGCCGACAGCCATACCCAGGCCGGCCCCGAGGGGACCTGTCGTCGCTTCGACGCCCGTCGTGTGGCCATATTCCGGATGACCCGGTGTCAAGGAGCCGTCTTGACGGAACTGTTTAATATCGTCCATGGTCAGGCCGTAGCCGTAGAAATGGAGCAGCGAATACAACAGCATCGAGCCGTGGCCAGCCGAAAGGATAAAGCGGTCGCGGTTCGCCCATTTCGGGTCCTTTGCGTTGTGGTTCATGTGATTTGCCCAAAGTTCGTATGCAATGGGAGCTGCGCCGAGGGGCAGGCCAGGATGGCCGGAGTTTGCCTTCTGGATGGCGTCAGCCGACAATACACGAATGGCATTTACACAAGTCATATCAATGGTGCTCATTAGTCAAATCGCTCCTTTTTATGTAATCGAAAAATAAATAGACATTCACTTTATTATGTAAAAAAAGGACCCCTTCTGTCAATGGCAAAAGGGGATTTTGGGAGAAATTTATATGTGCTATAATAGAGAAGTTTCTTAATTTTCCGAGAAAGGATAGACTCATGACGAAAAAATACTTTTTCTTCGATATCGATGGGACCCTGGGGCTGGGAATCTCCAGCGTCATCCCAGCAGACACGCTGTACTGCCTGCGCCGCCTCGCCCAGGAAGGCCATTTCATCGCCATCGCATCAGGCCGCCTGCAGCACGATACGCAAACTTTTGCCGACCGCTACGGCATACCGGCCGTCGTCGCCGATGGCGGCAACAGCCTGTCCCTGGACGGGAAAATTCTGGAAATGACAAGCCTTCCCCTAGAGAACTGCAAAGCTTTGCTGCGCGACCTGACGGACCGCCACTATCCCTGGGCCGTCGTCACGGACAATACCATCAACCGCTACACGCCATATGCTGATTTTCCTCACGACGACCCGCGCAATTACATGGAAACCGTCGTCCGGCCCATTGCCATCGAGGACTTGACGGCCATCTATAAAATCATGTATGCCCGGCCACAGCGGGCCGAAGACGAACCGCCAACATATGGCCTGCCTCATTTGGAATACATCGATCACACGTATCTCATCGAACCGACGGACAAAAGTCGCGGCATCCTACGCATGCTGGACCTCGTCGGCGGCCGTCCGGAAGATGTTGTCGTCTTCGGCGACGGCCTGAACGACATCTCCATGTTCCGCAAGCCTTTCTTCTCCATCGCCATGGGCAACGGCCGGGATGAGCTGAAAGCCCATGCCGACTACGTCACCGGCGATAACGATAAGGGCGGTATTCTGGAAGCCTGCAAAAAATTCGGCTGGCTCTAGTTGTGGCCGGCGCCTTTTAACAGGGCTTCCCGCAGGCGGTCTTCAATCTGGACCAGTTCGGCTTCGGCAGCCTGCCGCTTCTGCCGCCCTTCTTGCTGGATGCGCAGCGTATCTTCAATGGTGCTGATCAGATCTTCATTGACCTGCTTGACCGTTTCGATATCGACAATAGCCCGTTCATTTTCGACGGCCGTATCGTGGGAATTCTGCTTGAGCATGGCCGCATTGCGCTTGAGGAGTTCATTCGTCGTATTGGACACGGCCTGCTGCATTTCTAGTGCCTCTTTCTGCCGTCCCAGGCCCAGGGCCAAGACCATCTGGTTCTTCCACAGCGGAATGGTATTATAAATGGCACTCTGGATGCGGTCGACGAGGATCTTATCGTTGTTCTGGATGATGCGGATCTGCGGCGCCGTCTGGATGGCAATGGTCTTGCTGATTTTCAAGTCGTGCACTTTCTTTTCAAAGCGGCTGACGGCATCTTTGAAATCCTGGACGACCTGGACGGCCATGGGATTATCTGAAACTTGGGCCTGGGCTTCCAGCTTGGGAATTGTCGTCTGGTTCAATTCCTGTATCTTTTCTTCGCCAGCCTGGATGTAGAGCTGGAGCTGTTTAAAGTATTCCAAATTCTTGTCATAGAGCCCATCGAACATGGCGATGTCCTTCATGAGGGTCATCTTCTGGCTGTCCAGGCCGGCCTGTATCTTGTCAATCTGAGCGGCCAGCGTCGTATAGGACTGGGTCAGGGCTTCGCCCTTCTTGAACAGCGAGCCGACGACGGGCAGGCTGGCAAAAAAGCCCTTGTCTTCATCGTTTTCGTCTTCAAAGGACTTGACCCGCTTGACCAGGTCGTTGAGCAGGTCGCCGGCTACGGCCGGATCTGTACTCTTGACGGTCGACAAGACGCTGTCCGAAAAGTTGGCAATGTTCTTCTGAGCGCCGCTGCCATACTGGACGATGGCGTTGGAATTGACCAGGTCGATGGAATCCTTGATAGTGTCGACTTGCTGCCTTTCTTCCGGCGTCAGGTTTTCGACCTGGGCATTGAAGTGAGCCACTTCATGGCTCTGGTCGACGACGGGTACCGTCGTCTGGCTTTCAGCCTGACGTTTTTCTAAGAGGTCATTCAAATTGATATCAGCCATACTATTTACCTACTTTCTTTTTGTATTCAAGAACTGATCAGCCAAATCGATAATCGTCCCGACCAGGTCATCGCTGCGCTTAGTCTTGCTACCGGAAAACGACGTGTCCTGCCGGGGGGCTTCCGTCCGGATGCCATCAGCGGCCATGTTCTGTTTCATGACCTTCATTTCTGCATCGAGGTCCATGAGCTGGGCGTTGAGGACTTTGGAGAACTGATCTTCATAAGCTTCGTCGAAATTATCCAGGAGCTGTTTGATTTCCCCTTTCGCCTGCTGCACTTCCTGCGCTTCCAAGCCCGTCTTTTCCAGTTCCTGGTATTTGCGGACCAAGAGCAGGGCCCGGTCCTGGTAATAGTCGACGAAGCGGCGGGCCAGACTCATCCGTTCCGGATGCTGCTGGAGATACGTCAGGAAATTATTAGCAATATCCTGCATCTTGCGCAACTGTTTACGCAGCTCGTTATCCTGGACGCGCTTCATTTCCTTCTCTAAGGCATTGAAGTCGTCGACGGCTTTGCTGAAGAGTTCATCGTTCAATTTGTCCAGTTCTTCATTGCCGCTGGAAGAATTCAATTCCGGCTTGGCATGTTTCTTTTTCCGGCGATGAACCCAATAAAGCATGAGGATGCCGAAGACAATGCTGAAGGTCCCTGAAAGATGACCTGTAGCGAACCAATTATAGCCGGGAATGGCAAAACAGACAAAGGCGATGAGATATAAAAAAATGTTCACAGTCGTCCCTCCCCAAGTGAAGAATGTATCTATAATAATCATAGCATTTTTCGCCCCATTTGTCGTGGATTGCAAGGAAAAAAAGGACTGTTGTATGAAGACATAAGCCTTCATACAACAGTCCCTTTTTCAGCTTGCTTTATTTTGTACCGTTTAGTCCATTTCCAGCGGTTATGAAGCCAGAACCAGTCTTCCGGATACTTGCGGATATGGGCTTCCAGGCGATCGTTGAGTTCCTGTGTCGTTTCGTACATAATACGGTTCTTTTCCTCTTTCGAGAGCTTGTGGTCCGCCGTATAGGGTTTGATAGGTGGCAAGACCTCGATGACGTGATGGTACGGCCGGTCTTCATGGATAAAAGTCGACACGATGGGGTAATTGGCGATACCAGCCATCTTGGCCGGCCCATCAGCCGTCAGGGTATCCATGCCGAAGAGTTTGACCATAATGCCGGCATAGCCCGGGTCCTGGTCCATGAGCAAACCGATGTAGTGCCCTTCCCGGAGGAAGCGGACCATGTCGCGGATGCCCGTCTTATAGGTGACGTGCTGCTTCATCATGGCCCGGTACTCGTTGATGAAGGTATCGGCACTTTTGCTGTTCTGTTCCTGAGCGACGGAAATGAGGGGATAGCCATTCATAGCCAGGGCGGCACCCAAGAGCTCCCAGTTGCCGGCATGGGAGGCCATGAAGACAGCCCCTTCGCCACTAGCCTTGAGTTCATCCAAGTATTCCTTGCCGTGCCAGGTAATCTTTTCGTCGAGGAGTTCCTTCGTATAGCGAGGATACGACAGGACTTCGACGATCATAGGCCCGAAACGGACCGTACTGGCCTTGGCGATAGCCATGGCCTTTTCTGGATCATCGGTCAAGCCGCAGTCCAAAATCTGCTGCTGAGCCAGCACTTTGCGCTTCTTCGGGACAAATGTCCAGAAAAAGGCACCTAAAAAGGTGCCCAGGGCCTGGCGACAGCCTTCTGGAATGTGGCAGATGATCCAGCTCAGACATTTCATAAAGGTGTACATAGGCAAACCCTCTTACTGTTGTTCCAATTTCTTTTCCAGTTCAGCAATTTTTTTCTGCAAGGCCTTGACGGTCTTGGCCATTTCCGGCAGGTGCTTTAGATAGACCTGGGTGCGGCTCCATTCCATATGAGGACGTGCCGGAAAGCCTGCGTAGACCTGATTACCCTTGACATTGCCCGTAATGCCCGATTTGCCGGCAAAGACGGCATTGTCGCCAATGGTGATGTGGCCAGTGCAGCCGGTCTGACCGGCAAAGATGACGTGATTGCCGGCTTTGGTGCTGCCAGCGATGCCCGTCTGGGCGATGAGGAAACAGTCTTCACCGATTTCGACGTTGTGGCCGAGATGGACGAGGTTGTCGATTTTCGTCCCCCTGCCGACTTTCGTCGAACCCAAGGTTGCATTATCGAGACACGTGCAGGCGCCGATTTCGACATCGTCGCCGAGGGTGACGTTGCCGATCTGCGGGATCCGCGTATGCTTGCCCTTTTCCGTAGCAAAGCCGAAGCCTTCGCCGCCGATGACGGCGTGAGCCCGGATGACGGCGTTCTTTCCGAGGACGCAGTTTTCGTGGATGACGGCACCGGGATAGAGGACCGAACCTTCGCCGATCTTGACATTATCGCCTAAAAAGACGTAGGGATAAATCGTCGAGCCCTTGCCGATTTCGACGTTCTTGCCGATGACGGCATAAGGCATGATGGCTACGTCTTCGCCGATAGAGGCGCTGCCGTCGATGATGGCTGTCGGATGGATGCCCGGCGTGACCGACTGGCGGGGATGAAACAGCACGAGGAGCTGGGAAAAAGCCAGGCGGGGATTTTCTACGACGACGAGCGTATTATCTCCGGCAGGAACTTCTTTTTCGACAATGACGGCACCGGTATGGACCTGCGGCAAATATTCCGTATACGGATCGACGGCAAAGGTAATGTCCTGCAGACCGGCTTCGGCCAGGCCTTTCACGTCTTCAATGACGGCGTCACCCTTGCCGATGACCGTGCCGCCCAGCAATACTGCTAATTCCTGTACTGTTTTCTTCACGATATACAACCCCTTTTTTTACTGCAATTTGGCAATTAAATCGTCGGTTACGTCGATGCCGCCGGAAGGAACGGCTTCTTTGACGACGATGATGCCGACATTTTTATCCTTGGCGATGTCGCCTAACTTGCTCTGGATGTCCGACATGAACTGACGCTGCATGCTGGCGCCGAAAATATTGAGTTCCTGCTGGGCCTGCTGCTGTTTCTTCTGGAAATCTTCAGCCGACATGGACTGCTGTGCGTCCTGCAATTCCTTTTCGATGGATTTCTGTTTATCTTCGGTCTTCTGTTTATACTGCTGGACCAGGGGCGCTTCTTTCTGTACGCGCGACATGTCGACGACGCCTACATTATCTTTTCCGCCACAGCCGGCGAGCATACCCGTCAGGGCCAGCATTGCGGCGACGATTCCTAAGCGCTTCCAAACTTTTTTCATTGCTAAAAGCCTCCTGTTATGCCAACTTGGCAATAATATCATCGGTAACATCCGTAGCCGTGCCGATGCCTTCGTAGTTGGCGAAGATCATCTCAAAGCCCTGTTCCTGGGCGACATCGGCGGCTTTATCGCGGATATCTGCCATGATGGCGTCTTTCACATCTTTCATTTCTTTTTCTTTTGCATCGAGTTTATCTTTCCATTCCTTGTTCCACACAGCCGGTTCCGGCCGGTCCTGCAAGACGCCCAGCTGCTGCTGGAAGACCTGCTGGTTGTCTGCCCTGCGTCCTTCCAGGTCTTTCTTGACCTGCTGGGCGTAGTCATCAAGCTCTTTCTTGGCCTGGGCCTTATCCGGTGCCATGAGGGCCGCGATTTCATCGGCTGTCCGGTTGGTCACCTGGACGTCAGCCTGGCTGCCTTTGAGCAAGGTTTGGAGCTGTTCCTCTGTCGCTGCCCGTTCTTCTTTAGACAGGGACAGGGTCTTCAGCTTCAACTGGAGATTGACGATTTTCAACGTGTCGGCCTGGGAAATGACAGGCGTCGTCTTCTTCTTTTCCTGGACGAGCGAATCATACCGCTGTTTCAGCCGGTTGTTGAGCTCGTTCTCTTTGAGGGCGACTTTGGCCTGCAGTTCCTGGTCGAGGGCTGCCGTACCTGCGGCGTCGGCAGCGGCAAAATTCTGGACCGACGTCCCTTCGGCAGCAGCCTTCTGGGAATAGTTCCACTGTTCAAACTGATATTGGGCAACCATAGCGTTGTATTCCAGTTCTAAATGGTGATACTCGCTATAACGCGGGTGGCTCATGACGACGTGTTCCAGGTCTGCATAGGCATAGACCGGCGTCGCAGCTGTCGACGGGGCCGGCTGGCTGCGGTGGCTGAAGAACCACCAGCCGGCGAGGAGACAGACCATGAGGACCGCGGCACCGGCTGCCGCATATATCCGTTTCATAAAGACTCCTTACTGGTTACTGCTGCTGGAGCTGTCCGAACTGCTGGAGCTGTTGGCGCTGCTGTCGGAGCTGCTGGAACCAGAGTTCTTGTTCAGTTCTTTAGCGACCTGGTCGGTAATATCCGTACCGCCATAGAGGACGACGCTCTTGTCGACGACGAGGCTGAGGCCTTTGGTCTTGGCAACATCGCTGACAGCCGTGTCGACTTTATCTTTGATGCCTTTGAAGATTTCCTGGCGTTTCGTAGCCAGTTCGCCCTGCATCTTCTGGAAGAGCTGCTGTTTCTGCTGGTCGTCCATGCCGGCCGACTGCTGTTCAAACTGTTTCTGCATGTCTTCGCCAGCCTGCTGGAGCTGTTTCTGTGCCGCAACGGCGTCCTGATTATCAGGAGTGATGATCTTGCTCGTATCGACGACGCCGATGTTGCTCGACGGAGCCGCATTGACAGGGTTGCCCGTCTGCATGATAGCCAGGCCGGCGACACTGAAGACGAAGATAGCTGCGATAACAGCCGAAAAAATCTTGATATTGCGTTTCTTACCTATTTCAGACATCATAATAAAACTTCTCCTTTTGTATTACAAATAACCGATAATCCGGAGCCAAGCATCGTGGTCGGACACGATATATTCCAAACCGACATAATCATCGACGCGATAGTGCAGGCCGACTTCGGAATCATCATGCGTCAGGTCCCGGTCGTAGCGCAGGGTCCACCGCCCGCCTAAGGGCTGGCGCAGCCACAGGTGCTGGCTGTCGTCGAGGCTCTCGAACTGGTATCCCGCCTGGGTTCCGCCGGTAAAACGGTAAAAGTAGCCGGGAATGAAATTCCAGTCCAGCGAAGACGGCATGAACTTGACGGCGCCGTAGATTTCGTGATGGCTGCCGATCTTGCGGCCCAGCTGGGCCATGAGGACCGTATCTTCGTCGCTGCTGTGGTCACGGCCGGCGTCGATATAGGCGCCGCCGCGGATGTCATAAAAATCCGTCTTCGACGTAAGGTCGATGGTCGTATCCTCACCGAGCGACAAGGACGGCGTCACGTGAAGGCCGTAGTTCTTGACGACCCACTGACGCTGGACGTCTTCCTGCAAGGCTGCGGCGATGTCCCGCTCATGGCGCTGGACGAAGGCGACAGGCAGGCCGTCCAGTCCGGCGTAGTCCCGTTCCAGATGGTTGCGGGCGCTGAGGAAGATGACCTTAGGCACATCATCGCCCTTGATGGCGACGCGGACGTTGCGCACGACCGGCAGCTTGGGCAGCATGTAGACCGTGACGTCTGTCTCGGGCCCGCCGTGGATGACGATGTGCGGATAGAATTCCGGCACCCGGTCTTCCAGTTCATTCTCCAGGACCGACTTGACGGCGCCGTTGGCCCAGTCCAGGGCATCGACGGGCAGTCCCGTGAGCAGGCTCTCGGCCATATCGCCGGCGTGTTCCAGGTCCTTAGCAACCAGGGCCTGGCCCATAGCCGGCAGGGCGCCGTAGTCGATAACAAAGTGGACTTTGCGGATCGTATCGCCCCAGGGGCGGATGCGCACATCCAGGTCCGTCCGGCTGCCGGGATGGATGGCAAGGGATTCCACCGTATAGCCTATGAGGACGCGGTTGATGATATCGTTGACGGTTCGCTCGTATTCTTCATGACGGCTGACGATTTCCCCGCTGTCGTGGTTGAGGAATACGTGGTTCCCTACAGTTTGGATGCTGGCAGCAATGCGTTTCTCGACTAATGGCGGAATCGCCTCCTCTACGGAGGCGACATGGACCGTCACTTGGTCTACCGATGCTGCTGTAGCACTACTAAGACTAGCACAGACGGCAAAGACAGTCAATAAATAAGTGCGGATCTTCATCATCCACGACCTTTCATCGTCTTAGAACTTACCGCCAAAGCTGAAGTGGAACTTGCCGCCATCCTGGCCTACGCCGTAATCCAGGCGGATAGGCCCGATCGGCGTGGTGATGCGGAAGCCGATACCACCGGAGTAATGGAGTTTATTGTTTTCATGGTACCAGGGGATGTTTTCTACGCCGCCCCAGGCATTGCCCAGGTCAGTAAAGACGACGCCCTGGATTTTCTTGGCAATGGGATAGCGGTATTCGATGGTCGCTTCGTACATCTTGTTGCCGCGGAATTCATCGTCTTCATAGCCGCGCAATGTGTCGGCACCGCCGAGGGTGAACAGGTCGTTATACGGCATATCGCCGGTGGCGATGCCACCCATGAGGCGGACGGCGATGACGTGGGCCCGGCCGACTTTGTAGTACAGGCGGTTTTCGGCGATGAACTTGAAGTAGTCGAAGTCGCCGCCCATGCCGTGGCCGGCCCAGGTGCCCGTGAAGGACAGGCGCTTGCCTTTCGTCGGGTCATAGACGTTGTCGCGGTTATCGAAGACATGTGACCAGGTCAGGCTGTTGGTGCGGCCGAAGTTATTCTTCAAGTAATTGCGATATCTATCTAAATCGCCGCCCCAAGAGCCAAAATCTTGGCCCTTATCGTTAACCCATTTTTCATATTCAGCGCCGCTATCATAATCGGTATATTTCGTCCGCTTCGATTCCAAGGTGACGTAGTCACTGACGTATTCGCTGCGGACGCGGCCGTACGTGACGTTGAAGCCATTGGTCCGGCGGTCGTATTCAGCGACGGAATTGCCTTTTTCATTGTAGTCGTCGTATTCCGATTCGCGGTCGAAAATGCTGAAGCCGATGGAGTCGCCGGCGTCGTTGAGGTACGGATGGGTATACGAGAAGATGTAGTTCTTGTTGGTATCCGTATTGCCGCCGAATTCCCAGCTGATATTGGCCTTATCGCCTGTACCGCGCAGGTTCGTTTCAGCCAGGCCGAGGATGCCGACCAGGCCGTCCGAATCGGAGTAGCCGGCACCGATGGTAATCGACCCGGTCTTCTGTTCCGTGACGTCGATTTCGACGATGACATCTTTCGGATTACGCTGGCCCGGCAGGAGACGGACGTTGACGTCTTCAAAATAACCCGTATTGTATACGCGCTGGATACTGCGGCTGGCAGCATTCTTATTGAAGATATCGCCTTTCTTCATACGCAGTTCACGCATGATGACCTTATTCTTGGTCTTCGTATTGCCGCGAAGGTTGATATTTTCAATGCGCGGTTCGGAAATAGCAATGTGCAAAGTCCCTTCGTCGTCGAGGCGGACATCGGAGACGAGGCTCATCATATAACCGGCATTGGCAAAGGCCGTGTTGATATTGGCTACGTCATGGCTGACGACGGCTGTATTGAGCGTCGTCCCCGGCGTCGTAGCGACGAGTTTCATCAAATCGTCCGTGCTGAGCGATTCATTGCCGACAATATCGATTTTCTTGACGACAGGATTCATCTGGACGGTATAGTTCAAGGCAACGCCTTCTGGTGCAGTCGTAAAGGATGGCTTGACTGTCGAGAACAGGCCTGTCGCCCCGATGACGTTGAGGTCGTGACGGATGTAGTCCATATTGACGGCATCACCGACACGCATGGCCAGCTGAGGCAAGAGTTTCTGTTCGATTTGGGCTTCCGGTACGGGACCGACCGTAACGGCTGTGGCTACCTTGTCGACATAAGGTTTCAAGTCGGCATCGGTAACGGCTTCACCGTAAGGCAAGGCAACGTCCTGGCCGGGTTGGATGACAGCCATGGGATATCCTGGAATGGACGTATCGAACTGCATGTCACTAGTACCGCTCATATAGCTTACTTTATCGCCAGTAATCTGTGGCGTCGTATCGACAGGAGCCGGGTTGAGGATTTCATTTTCCTTGTGAACGGCTTCGGCTGTTTCCTGCTGAACCGCAGCTGGACTCTTGCCAGCTGCAATAGCTGCCAGTTCTTCTGCCGTTTCATAACCGGTCAATCCCGATTTAGCCGCTTTCATGGCATCGGCTGTCGTTTCATCATTAGGCGAGGTGACTACCGTATTGACAGCTGTTTTCTGGTCATCCGCCGGAGCGGTTGCCGAGCCAGAGGTAACCGTCTGGCTGCCTGACGATTCATAACCTGTCGCCGCTGTCGTATCATCAGCCCAAACAGGGCACGTCATCATCGCACTGGTTACCATCAGGGCGAGCAGTTTTTTCTTCCGCATATTCATAAAAATCCTCCATTGTCTATTTCGTAATACCTGTACCGCGCAAGGTATGACGTGCTTCTTGTACAGTAGCTTGTACCTGGCGGTCCGACAAGACTGCCTTCTTTTCCGTCAGTACCGAAGCGGGTGCTTGCGGCTCCGGTACTGCTGCAGCCGTCGCGGCTGGCTGCACAGGCGGTTCATCTCCGGCAGGAATTGCCGGCGGTACCGATACCGGCGCTGGCCTTTCCTGAACAGGAGGCTGTACACCACCTGCTGAATCCGGCTCCACTACAGGCGCAGCCATATCCACCGGTTTCTGGCCCGATTCATTTCCTGCCGCCGACTCATGGACGACGACCTCTACCGTTGGCGGCGGCTCTTCCATATTAATCATCCGGAAGGCATACCAGCCACCCACAGCTAAGCAGAAAGCCGTGACCAAAGCACTGGCCCGCAGCCAATTCTTGCTGACTGGATGGTGTTTGCGTAAATTCTTCATTTCCGCTTCGGCCAGCATCAAATTGAGTTCGCCCTTGATATCGGACTCTTCATCAAACGAGGCTTCAGCCTTTTCCAGCCAGGACCGGACGGCCCGGACCCGGTGAACCGTGTCGCGTTGGGAATATTTCATATAGCCTTCTCCTTTCTGCCTAAACGAGTACCTTTATAAGGTCGGGAAAGGCTATATGATTTTATACCCGCAAAAGGGCGCAAAAACATGCCATAATCTATATTTTACAGCATTTTTCGATTCTTTTCACCTAAAAACAGGCCAATTTTAAGAAAATGTAAAATTTTTTTTAGTGGCGGCTCTCATGGATGAACCGGCTGAGCATACCGCGCACGCGGCGGATGCCCCTTTTCTGCAGGCGGTAGACGTAAGGCAGACTGACATCCAAGCTCTTAGCCAGATGTTTATGCGCTACATCATTTAGATACACGCCTTCGACGACGACCTGTTCCTTTTTTGGCAGTCTTTTCAAGACATGACCGACCTTTTCCAGCAATAGCCTGCGACTCGTGGCCTCGACTGGGTCCTGGCGCTCATCGCAGAGCGTATCCTGCAAGGTCACGCCCCGTTCATCGGGCTCATCGAGGGATACGGCGCTGACGGCGCCTTCGCGCTTCAGATAATCCAGGATGGCCCCACGGATGCGGTGGACGGCAAAGAGTGGAAAGGCCACACCACGGCAGTAATCATAGCGTTCCACCGCTTCCATGAGTCCCAGCGTCCCTTCCTGCAGGGCATCGGACAGGAGGTCGCGATGAATGTGCCAGCGCATGGCTTCTCTAAAGACCAAGGGCTGGTACTGCTCAATAAGGCGGCTCCGGGCCATCATATCGCCATCGTCTTTATAAGCCTGCCACAGGGCCCGTTCTTCATCGGCTTTGAGGAGAGCTATTTTTTGCAGTTCTTTTAAATAATCATCTAACATGGCCTTTCACCACCTTTTCAGTTCATAAAATTCACACATATATCGGAGCGGGCGCCCCTACGGCTTTATGGCAATATGCCATCCCGGCTGCAGGGGCTTGCACATAGCAAGCCCGCTTCAGGAAATATCAGCTTCCGTTGGTCTTATGCAGATGAGCAATTTACCATTAAAAGGAATACTTATACATACCGCCCAGGAAACTGTCGTCGTCGGACTTCCAAGCGTTAAGGCTGAACTTGCTGCCCAAGTCGTACATGAAGCCGAAGCGGTCGTCGCCATGGTTGATACCGAAGGCCGCCGTGACCATGAAGTCATTGAACAGGTATTTTCCCATTTCGATGTTGTAATAATTGCGGCTGACATCGGTATTCTTATCATTGAGGTTCAACGAACCGTTGGTGACGGTGAGCATATCCAAGGATAAGGCCTTTTCCAGGCTCTGCGTAATGCCCAGACTGTTCAGGGTCATGCGGATTCCCGAACCGAGAAGATTGTCCATATCTTCTTCGCTGATGGAACTCTGAGGCCGGCCGTTGCTGTTGCGCAGGGTAATGAGCGATACGATCTGCTGCTTCGTCAGGGGCGGATCAGAGCGGAGCATAAGATCCATGTTGTCCGCCTGGCCGCGCAGGGTCAGCATGACATTATACTGGCCGACGCGGCTGAAGCCTTCGGCATCGATGTAAGGCAGGAAGGAATCATACCGCGAAAAATCAGCCCGAGCCTTAGTCACGCGGAAATTGGTGTCCAAATAATGGACGGTCCCCCGTGTCGCTTCAAAGCGGCCCGACGGATGAGGATGATTGAAGTTGCCCTGGAAAGTAACCGACCCATTGACCATCAAGTCGTACAAAGCCGGATTGTACAAGCGGACTTTATCACCCAGCGTCAACGTGAAGTCCAAGTCCAAATCGGGACCATCACTGCTGCTGGCCAAGGCCAGAGGGATGTCGATTGTCGTATTGTCGACCTGCATGAGGCCGCTGACTTTAGGCCGTCCGTCGCCAGGGGTGACGTTGACATAGCCCGTAATGGGGCCGTCATAATAGGGGCAATTCAAATAGAGCCCGGAAAAATCGGCAGCCAAGGAATACGAATCTAAGCTGCGGCCACTCCAAGCCGCTTTGCCATCGAGACTGATACTGCCGGGATGCTTCTTCCCCTTCTTATCCATCGTCCCGCCGCCACTGAGGACGGCCGAATGGCCCTTGAAGGCCAAGTCGGCATCGATGTTTGCCAAGGGATAGGCCGTGTCCTTGAACTTAATAGTGCCGTTCTTGACGGCAATGTCGCCGTTGACCGTAGGCGCATCCAAAGTCCCGCCGATTTTGACGGCCCCCTGGATAGGACCATCGGCTTCGGTGACGTAAGGCGTCAAGAAGGTCAGGATATCGAGGCCGGCATTATCCAACTGGACGGCGAGGTCCATCGATTCGTCCGTCTTATCGCCAGATAAGGCACTGACGGGAATGGTGCCGTGAGCACTGACCTTGTAAGGATCACGGCTGCCGCTAGCCTGATGTAAAGTAATCAGGCCATGGCGGATATTGAACAGGGCATAGGCTCCAGTAAAGGAAATGCCATTGACCGTGCCGCTTCCCAGCTGGGCAGATACGTCGGCCTGGAGGTCATCGCCAGTACCGTTCAGGTCAGCGGCAAAATCGATGGGTGCATCGACGACGACACCTTTCTGTCCTAAGACATCGGTCAAAGCCTTGGCCGGGAACTGCTTGGCCGCCACAGACAATTTCACTGGACCGTGCAGGGCATACGTCCCTTGAGCAGCCAGGACGCCATTGCCGATATTCAAGGCCATCTTGTTGAGGGTGACGACGCCATTTTCCATCTGGACGTCGATATCGGCCGGTTCGACAGCCTGACCGCCAAAAGAAGCGTCACTGATGGTCCCCTTCATAGAAACCGTCGGATTGTCACCGGTGCCGCTGATATCGACCTGGCCATTCAGTTTGCCAGCAATATCCTGCACCGGCAGGGCTGCGACTTTGAGGAGACCGGCAATGTCGCCGTTGACGACTGTCGCCTTGCCCCGCAGGAGAGATGATTTCGTATTATATAACAAGTTACCGTCATACGTCCCGCCGAGCTGGGCGAAATGGAGGTCCGTCAAACGCAGCATGTCATCATAATAGGCAAAATCGCCATGGATATTGTTCAAGGCCATGTGATTGATGACCAGATTAGCTGCCGTCAGCGAACCAGCCGCAGTCGGGTTGTCCAGACTGCCGCCGATATGGGCCTGGACATTGAAAGAGCCACTGCGGGGCGTCTTATTCTGCGGTATCAGTCGGGAAATATCGACATTTTTCCCGATTAAATCGAGATTGAGCGTATCGCCGATAGAACCAGACAGGGCCAGGGATGCCGTATAGGAAGAAATATCGCCGTTGGAGAGATAGACCGTCCCATTATCCAGACGATAATCGGCACTGACATTCTTATAGAGGTAGCCTGCATAAGAACCGCTGGTCAAGCGGAACGAACCAGAAGCTGTGGGATTGTCCAGGCTACCGCTGAGGGTAATCGTATTGTCTGCCCAGCCCGTCAAGGGCAGGTCTTCCTTGCCAATAGCCGGCAAGAACTGTTCGATGCGCATATGTGCCGTCGTCAGCGATGCCTGTATCGTCCGAGCATCCAGGTCCATCTGGCCGGTCAAGGTATGAGTCCCATCGCCACGACGCCAGTAGAGAGCCGGGATTTCGATGCAGCTGCCCTGTCCTCGAGCCGTCCCATCGATACTATCGAAAGGAACGCCCTTGATCTGGCCGTTACGGGCATTAAAAACTACATCCCACTGCTGCCCTTCGACACAGCCAGACAAATCGGCTGTCCCATCCATGGGGAGGGACACGAAAGGCGAAGCGGCATCGAGAGGCAAATCATGGCCGGTAAAAATCAGATGGGGCGTCTGACTATCCACTTCATAAGAACCGCTGACGTCGATACTGCCTCCTGCCAGGTCAGCGTGACCGCTGCGCAAGGTTACGATGCGGCCATCATAGGCGACATCGCCAGCTGCCGCATCGACAGTCAGTCCGTTATAAGACAGATTTTCTGCCGTCACGTGGCCCGTCGCCATCATCGAATGATCCTTACTATTGCCAGCTACGTGGAGCGACGCTGACAGGTTCCCCATGACAGCTACGGGTATGCCGGGCACAGCGGAAAGGTCCAAGTCGTCTACGTCGGCATCCGCTTCATAAGCCCCACTCTGGACATCATAGACGCCCCTCCCTGTCAGGGAGGCACCATAGGCCCGGGCTGTCAGAGATTCAATATCGACACGGTCATGGCTATACATCAAGTCTGTCTGTACTTCATCGACAGTATAGCCGTCATACGTCACGTCATGGAGAGACGCCGTGCCGCGGGCACTCATGTCTTGTGGCGTCCCCCAGACCTTACCTTTGAAACCGGCCGTTCCACTGATAGCCACTGGCAGATAGTCGGCAAAAGCCGTCACATCGGCACCGGGGACAGCTACGTCGAGGTTAAACACTGGCGTATCGCCATTGGTCACGATTGTACCGCCGATGCGAAAATCCTGGCCATTGACGCGGCCTTCGACATCCGATAAGGTAATATCTTTGCTCGTCAGTGCGGCATGGCCCTTCAGGCCATCAATATCGAATCCCTTGACGGTGACGTGACCATCGGATACGTCGGCCTGGCCGGACAGGAAAAAGCCGTTATGACTATCGGCAACACGTACCTTGACGTTTTCGACAGTCCCACTGCGGATGACGACATCTGCCGACGACGGAATGAATGACGACGCATAAGTCCCGTTGATAGCCTCGGCATTGAGGGTAAAGTCATACTGGCGGTTCGAGGCATACCTTCCGTGAGCCGTCATCTTTTGACCATCGACGGTCATAGATGCGTCAATGGCCAGCGATGGATAGTCCGCAAAGGATATGCTGCCATTGACATCCTGTCCAGTGGCGACAGTGCTGTCCGGCAACTTGGCGTCAATCGTCCCGTTGTGGACATTGATGGCCCCGCGGAAGCCGGCATCGGTCTTACTCTGATTGTTCTTGATGAGTGACGCGACGTTCCACGTGCCATCGTTCTCATTCTGCCAGAGATGCAGAATGGGATCATCAACATCGGCCGTATCCAGGGCCTGCAGGATTTCGCCCTGCTTCAGGGCCGTCATGATTTTACCGGGATTGACGTAAATCCGGACCGCGTCGCCTTCGATGACGACTCGCCCTTGTGTATCTTTAATGACCGGCTTGGCTATGACCAACTGGCCATTCAAGGATATATCCAGTGAAGAAAATGACAAAGTCCCGTTCAATTTACTGTTTGCAGTTGTCGTAATCGCCTGGCCAGCCATTTGGGTCAGGGCCGGCTTTTCCATCCACAAGGCAATCCCTGCAGATAGTAAGAAGGCCGTGACGCCACAGGCAGCCATCCATTTTTTCTTCATAATCGAACTCCGCATACAAAAAAGAGAGAATCGCACGATACAATTCTCTCTTTATTCTACCTATGGAGTTGAGGAAAATCAAGAAATAGATGACAAATAGGACATTTTGTTAAAAACCTGTCATCATCGCTTCAAGGTCTGTTTATCCCCGATACGTCGTCGCCGTCAAAGACGGATGGATGACACCCGATTCGACATCGACGCCCATGACCTGTTCCAGTTTGGCAATGCCGACGTTGTAGTCGTACAGGGCCTGGATATGATTGACCTGAGCTTCGTTAAGGCTCAACTGGGCATCGAGGACGTCCAAGTTGATGCCGACGCCGGCCTGGTAACGGATATTCTGGATGCGATAGTTTTCATGGGCCTGATCGACGACAGTCTGTGTTTCTTCAACCTTCTGGGCCGCACTGCGGATGTTGAGGTAAGCTTGCTTAACTTCCAGCTGAACGGCTTCGCGCGTCTTCTGTTCCGTTTCTCTGGCGACGAGAAGATCCTGTTTGGCCTGGTTGACTTTCGCCTTCGTAGCCCCACCGTCGTAGAAATTATAGGTTACGCCAGCACCGATGTTCCAGCTGCGCTTGTTGGCATCGATACCAGGGAAGGTGTTGTCAGCCCAATTATTGCCACCAGTAATGGCTACGGTCGGCTTGTTGCCGGCATCAGCGATGTCGATATTGCGTTCCGCCTGCTGGACAGCAATGGCTGCCTGGAGGACTTCTGGCCGATACTTCATGGCGTAGTCCGTCGCTTCCTGCAGGGAAATATTATAGGTATCGAAAGGCAATTGATGGTCGGCCAAGTTCAGCTTCGTTTCCAAAGGCAGGCCGAGGATATTGTTCAAGTTCGATTCAGCAATGGCAACGTTGTTGTCTGCCGTAATAGCCGTCGTCTTGGCGTTGGCCAGGGAGACGTCCGACGAGAGAACGTCGACTTTCGCCTTGGTGCCGACATTGTACTGAGCCTGGACGTTATCCAAATGACCTTGGAGGTTGTCGACGGCTTCATGGTAGACGCCTTGCAGTTCCTGATAAGCCAGAAGGCCGTAGTAGCCTTCGATAGCCGAATATTTCGTCGCCTGTTCGACGCGCAGGATATCTTCTTGGGCATTGGTCTTGCCTAATTTAGCTACGTCGATATTGCCTTCAACTTTACCGCCTGTATAAAGCGGAATCGTGACGGACAAATTATTGCCAAAAGCATTAGAGATAGCGTTCCTGCTACGAGAAGCAGCCAGGCTGGCATCGGTGGCACGAGAACGCTGTGTACTGAACGTATAATCGACAACAGGTGCCTTACCGGCTTTGGCTTCATCGATGGTGTATTCAGCCTTCTTCAGGGCGTACTGGGAATTCTTGATATCCCGGTTATAGTCGAGGGCCATCTGAACGGTCTTAGGCAGATTCAAATCGACAGCACCATTGGTCGGTACGCGGCCGATGACGATGACCGGATCGATTTCCTGTGTCTTCGCCCGTTTAGCAGCGGCTTTTTCAGCGGACTTCGCCGAATCGTCAGCAATTTTCTGAGCCAGTTCTTCACGCAGTTCCGGCGTAATGTCGACAGGACGGACAGCGTCGGCAACTTTCTTGGCCTTGGCTTCGGCTTTCGCCGCCTTCCGCTGCTGAGCTTTTTCAGCCTGGATTTCCTGCTGTTCCGCTTTGGCCCGGGACTGGATCGCGTCGGCCTGCGCTAAGTCGACAGGACGAACAGAAGCCGTCGTATCCGCTGCCGAAGCAGCGGCGACTGTGCTTATGGTCGTAATCATCATGGCGATGACCAATTTCTTGTACAGTTTGTTATTCATCATGGGTACCCCCGTTATTTCTATAGAATCTGCTAAAAAGCGTAGTTAATACCATAATAATTGCCACCGTCACTGCGACTCATAGGCCGCGTGAACTGGCTGAAGAGATAGAGATTCGGCGCCAAGCGGTACTGGGCTTTCAAACGGAAGCGCCAGTCATCGGGATCATAGCCTTCCAGAGACAAGCGGAACGGCCCGTCCTGGAAGAAATCGAAGCCGGCTCCAAAGTCGCCATTGATCAGACCGGCCCGCGTGTCGAACAGGCGGCCCCGGCGGCCGTACTGCAAGTTGAGGTTCGTACCGTTACCGATGTTCTCTGCCCCGACGAGGCCGAACGCATCGCCACGGTACACCTTAAAATTTACAGTGCCACTCGTCTCATTCTTGGTTGTATTATATAAGAGTCCGGCTTCGCCTTGGACTTTGATATCCGAAGTGCCGCCGAGTATCTTATTCACTTTTGTTGTGATCTGGGCTGTATTGTTCAGCGTCGTCTGAATATTGGCCTGGGTCTGTGGATCCGTCGTCATCTTTTCCATCGACTGAGCAATGGTCTCGAAGCGGTCCGTAATCTGCTTCATGTTAGCCGCCGTCGCCCGGACATTAGCCGAAGCCGCGCCGTCGCCGTCGAGATTCTGCATGGACGCATTCATCTGAGCCGTCATGGCTGCCATATTGGCTGTAATCTGCTGGATATTGCCGGCATTGGCGTCCATCATCTGGCTCGTCTTGCCCGTAATGGCATCAATATTCTGAATGGAACCGCGCATTGCGGCCTGGGTCTTTTCATCGCCGATAATGGCGTTGATATTCTTGACCATATCGTCAGCGCTGCCCATCAGCTTGCCTGCACTATCCATCATGTCGTCCATGGTCTTGCCCTGGCTGCCATCAATGTAATCCCCGTCGGCCAGAAGATGGTTTTTATCATTCCCAGGCGTAATGGAAACAATTTTTTCGCCGAGGAGGCCATCCGTCGTGACGGTTACTTTAGAGTCGCGCGGGATTTCCGTCCCCTTCTCCAGTTTCATGGCCACGTCGACGCCATCGCGGGACGGCTTCACGCTTTCGACTTTGCCGACGTGGACGCCAACATAGCGGACGGAATTGCCTTTTTGCAGACCATTGGCATCTTTGAATTCCGTATGGACGACGAAGCCAGGCTTACCGAAGATTTCGGCGTGGGCCAAGGTCAAGACGACAAAGGTGAATAAGAGAACGCCGACGATGGTGACCAGACCGACTTTCGCTTCTGCACTCCACTTCATAGGCTATCCCCTCTTTCTTCCGGAAGACGCCCGCCGTGGATAAAGCGCTGCACTTCCTCATCATCTGTACGGGCAAAGGTCTTTTTATCGGCAATGAGCCGGAAACGCCCGTCTTGTAAATAAGCCAGGCGGTCAGCCACGTAGAAGGCCGAATCCATATCATGGGTGACGATGACTGATGTCGCATGGATCTGCTTCTGCATACTGACGACCAAGCGGTTAATATCCATACAGCGCAGCGGGTCTAAGCCGGCTGTCGGTTCGTCATAGAGAATGACCTGTGGGTCCAAGGCGATAGCCCTGGCCAAGCTGACGCGCTTCTTCATGCCGCCTGATAAATCGTTGGGCATCATGTCCTCGATGCCTTCCAGGCCGACGAGATGGAGTTTTTCCTTGACGATACGCTGGATCGTCGCTTCATCATCTTTCGTATGCTGACGCAGTCCAAAGGCGACGTTCTCGCCGACGGTCATCGAATCGAAGAGCGCCGAATATTGGAAGACCATGCCCATGTGACGGCGCACAGCAGTCAGCTGTTCTTCATCAAAGGCGGTAATGTCTTCATCGTGAAAGAAGACCTGCCCTCTCGTCGGCTTCTGCAACCCGATGATCAAGCGCAGGATCGTACTCTTGCCTGAGCCGCTGGCACCGAGAATGGCCAGCGTTTCGCCTTGATGGATATCTAAATTGATATTGTCTAGTATGACCCTGTCGCCATAGGCGACGGTCACATTGCGAAGACGGATCATAGCACTCCTCAATACAACAGAACCGATAAGATATAATTGCAGATAAAAATAAAGATAATCGACGTGACGACGGACTTCGTCGTCGCCTGGCCGACACCTTCAGCACCGCTCTTGGCATGCATGCCTTCATTACAGGCGACGAGGGCGATAATGCCGCCAAAGAACATGGCCTTGATTAGACCGTAGACAACATCGCTCACTTCAGTAAAGATTTCAATGGAATTAATATACGTAAAATGCGTGAGCCCGGCGCCTAGCGTCGCTACGCCGTAACCGCCGGCCGTACCGATGACGTAACCATAAAAGGCCAGGATGGGCACCATGACGACGCAGGCTGCAAAGCGCGGTACGACGAGATAGGCCACGGGATTAACAGCCATGCAGCGCAAGGCATCAATCTGTTCTGTAACCTTCATGGTCCCAATTTCGGCCGTCATAGCCGCACCGACGCGGCCAGCCATGACAACACCGGTCAAGATGGGGGCGAGTTCACGTCCCATGGCGACAGACATGACGCCGCCCAGCGTCGACTGGGCGCCATAGCGCAACAGTATATCGACGATCTGCAAGGTCATGACCATGCCGGCAAAGAGCAAGGTCAGACTGACGATAGGCAGGGAATTGACGCCGAGATGAGCCATTTGGGCAAAAGTCAGGCGGCGCTGGATTTTAGGCAGCTGACGCAAGGTCTGGCCAAAGAGGATGGCAATGACACCGACTTGTTCAAAGACATGGAGCGTAAATCTGCCAATGCCTTCCAGGATTTCCTGCATGAAAGACCGTCCTTTCTTTAAGTATCATACTATTTTACTATACCATATAAAAAATAGATATAAAACACCTATATTCAATTGTGCCTAAATTGTGAGAAATAAAAGAAGGAAAACTAAAATTCTGATTTGAGTTTTCCATAGATAAAATAATAGCATTTTATGCGAAAAATGGCAAGGGAAAAGGCGCTGTCACATGGAGACAGCGCCTTGTAAGGAGCTAACCTGCGGCCTGCGGTACGCCCTTTGGGCGTCCCCTACGAATGGCTGAACTAGTGGAACAAGTCCAAATCGACTGTACGGATGGGTTCGGTTGATTTCTTATCCTGGCCTTTATCGGGCTTCTTGCCGCTTCCTTTGTCATCTTTTTTTGCCGTGTCCTTGTCGTCATTGCTGCTTTTATCAGCCTTGACCAGTTCATCATCCTGGGACGTACCGTCTGTATCGTCGCCAATGACGGCTTTCGCTTCATTGATGTTGTGGTTCCTGGCTAAATAAGCATCGCGCTTTTCCGGCGTAACGACTTTGATGGTGATCTGGCCGTCGCCTTTGACGATGTATGGCGTAGGAATGGAAGATTTGGCGTCGCTCGGATTTTCATCGCCGAGATTGTGCTTGCCCGGCTTGATGACATCCTTGGCGCTGGTTCCCGATTCTTTGCCGCGAATCTTTTCTTTTTTCACCTTCGTGCCGCTTTCGTTGATCATGCTGACGCCTTGATTGAGGATTTCGATGACCAAATCATTGTTAGCATCTTCTTTTTCAATTTCCTTCTTCAATTCATTGAAATCCTTATAATGGCGCAAGCGCTGGACGATTTCGTCAGTCAGGTTATATCGCTGTTTTTCGATGAGGTATGGCAACGGGATAACGCCGCCACCGCGTACTTCCAGGACCATGTCGCCTAAGGGCTGGTTCTTCGGAACGGTGAAGCTCAAAGTCTTCACTTCATCGACGCCGCGATACGGGTGGAGTTTGACCTTAAAATAGACCGTATCACCAGGGCTGACAACGACAGGCGCTGCCGACGCATCGACAATCGTCGCCGACTTGCGAGCCTGGGTAATATCGACAGACATATTGATGTCCAAGATGGGATAATCGATGAACTCATTATGCTTCAAGATATCCAGGACATTGTAAAGCTCGTCAATGCTCTTTTCATTGATGTTATCTTCAGAATAATACATATTGTGCCGGGTAATATCCTTATCGCGGCCATTGGAAGAGCGAATCGTATACGACAAGGTCGCCGTGCCGCCACCGGTGCGGTCGATAGTCTTATTGACCGTATTGTACACGGTCGTAGCCGCCAGGACCGGCGTCAATTCATTGTCTTCAATGATTTTGACGCGCTTAGTCATGGCCGTATCCGTGTCCGTATCCCTAGCCTTGATGATGACAGGGATTCCCGGTGCCAGATAGCCATACTGGCCACCGATACCGGCACCGCGGTCCTGAGTGATCTTGCCGACTTCGGCGCCGATAGAACCCAACTTGAAGGAGCTGGACAGGTTATTGACGACCGTAAAGATATAAGCATTATGCATGAAATAATTGATGCTGCCCTTTTTCAGGAAAGGATGACCAAAGGCGACGATTTGGTCGTTGTCGACGTAGGTAACCGTCCCGATAGCGCCCATCTTCATATCGCCATTGACGAAAGCTGCGGCAACACTGCTGCCCGGTTCCAGTGGCAATGCCGTGCTGTCGCTGCTGGCCGAAGCCGTATCGACAGGCATGAAGTGATAATCCGGAAGTTTGCTCTGCATCCACGTCGTCGACATGCTGTCAAAGCCAGACGTCATGAGCGGTGTCGCAATGGGGATGAGCGACGATTCACGGGCGTTAAAAGGCCGGATTTCTTCTCTCGTCGGCACATTCCAGAGCTTAATCATATCGTTAATGGGCGTAATCATGCCGACGCGGGAATTGGTGAAGGACCAGCCATAGGCGACGGCACCGAGCAGCTTGCCATTAATATAGACCGGGCTGCCGCTCATGCCCTGGGCAATGCCGCCTGTTTCTTCAATGAGGGGCCCGGAAAACTTGGCCAGGACTAAGTCCCCAGATGGGCCGCTATTCTTCATGACCCCTAAGATTTCGACAGGAAAGGTATCGATTGTCGTACCGTGGACGACGGTCTTAGCATAGCCCGTCATGCCCGGCTGAACTTCACTGACATTCATGAATTCCTGCGCCTGTACCGAAATAGCCAGAATACAGGAAAGGGCCGCGGTCAGACAGACCCGGCCCAACGTACGCCGCAAGGCGGAGAATTTCTTCATCATAGTGTTTCTCATTTCGTTTCCACCACGACGACAACGGCGCCTTGCTGCACTTGTGTTCCCGGCTGAACGAGGACGGTCTTGACGACACCTTCCTTGTCAGAACGGGCAGCCGGCATCGGGCCGGCCAGGGAATTTACCGTAAGCAGGACATCTCCTTCTTTCACGGTTGCACCGACAGGGGCTACGCTGACAACGCTGCCGCTCAATACCGTCGTGTACGATACGTCAGCAGCTGCAGCCGGCATAGCCATCAGACCTGCTAACCCGGCTAATACAGCGAGTCTGCGAAACTTTTTCATGACAGGTCCCTCCTTTTCAGCTCCGCCTGCTGCGGAGCACTCTATAAATCATCAAAACTATCTTTTAAGCGGTCCATTTCACGCAAAGCCTTACCAGCTCCGTTGGCGACACATAACAGTGGCTCATCGCAGAGATAGGCTGCCATCCCTGTCGTCTGGGAAATGAGGCGGTCGAAACTATCGAGGAGCAAACCACCACCAGTAAGGATAATGCCATGGTCGGCAATATCTGCAGCCAGTTCAGGCGGCGTCTTTTCCAAGATGGAAACGATGGTCTTGAGGACAGTCTGAATCGGTTCATCCAGAGCCTGGCGGATTTCCTGAGAATCAATATCTACAGAAGTCGGCAGGCCCGTTTCCGTGCTGCGGCCGCGGACGTCGGCCGTCATGCGCCGGCCGTCACCCATAGCCGTTCCGATGAGTATCTTCAGTTCTTCTGCCGTGTGCTGGCCAATGGCGACGTGCTTAATTTTTTCCAGATAGCGGATAATCGCTTCGTCAAAGGTATTGCTGCCGATGCGCAACGATTCGCTGATGACAACGCCACTCAGGCTGAGGACGGCAACATCTGTCGTCCCACCGCCCATGTCGACGACCATAGAACCATTGGAAGTGGCAATATCCAGCCCGGCGCCGATAGCGGCGGCCAGCGGTTCTTCCATGACCGTCGTCTTGCGGGCGCCGGCTTGCATGGCCGCTTCGATGACGGCCCGCCGTTCAACGTTGGTGACGCTCGACGGGACGCAGATGACGACGCGGGGTTTAAAGATCAGTGCCTTGCCGATGGCCTTGCGGATGAAGTAGCGCAGCATGTATTCTGTCGCGTCGTAGTCGGCAATGACGCCGTTGCGCAGCGGATGGTAAGCGTGGATGTTGCGCGGCGTCCGCCCCAGCATGGCCTGGGCTTCACGGCCGATGGCGACGACTTTATTTTCCATCGTATCGACGGCGATGACTGCCGGTTCATTGACGACAATCCCCCGGTTCTTGACGAACACGATGATATTAGCCGTCCCCAGATCGATAGCAATATCGCTGCCGAACCAGTTGGCCAGAAAGAATGAGTGGGACTGTTTCGGCTGTACTCTTTTCTTAGTTTTCTTCTTCCTCAATATTGACGCGAACAATGTCTGCACCTAGCCTTTGTAATTTTAATACGAGATTATCATAACCGCGGTCGATGTGGTATAAGTAGCCAACTTCCGTTTCCCCTTCGGCGACAAGTCCGGCCAGGACTAAAGCAGCACCGGCCCGCAGGTCCGTCGCATTGACAGAAGCCCCTTTGAGCCTGGGAACGCCTTCGACGATAGCACTGCGGCCTTCGATTCGGATTTTAGCCCCCATGCGCTTGAATTCATCGACGTGCATGAAGCGGTTTTCAAAGACCGTTTCCGTAACGACGCTCGTACCCTGACAGATTGTCGTCAGCGCCATGAACTGGGCCTGCATGTCCGTCGGAAAGCCGGGATACGGCAAGGTCTTGATGTCGGCCGGACGAAGCGGTTCATGGCCGATGACACGGATGCCGTCGATTTCTTCCTGGACTTCAGCGCCGACTTCCTTCAATTTGGAAATGAGGGGCTTCAAGTGTTCCGAAATGGCATTCTCTACGAAAACATTGCCCTGGGTCATGGCTGCACCGACCATGAAAGTGCCCGCTTCGATGCGGTCGGGAATGACAGCGTGGTTAGCGCCATGCAGTTCCTTGACGCCTTCAATACGGATGACGTTGGTACCGGCACCGCGGATGTTGGCGCCCATACTGTTGAGGTACGTTGCTAAATCGACGATTTCCGGTTCTTCTGCCGCATTTTCCAAGACCGTCTTGCCGTCAGCCATGGATGCTGCCATGAGGATGTTTTCCGTAGCGCCGACGCTGGGAAAATCGAGGTAAATCTGTGCCCCTTTCAGGCCATTCGGCGCTGTCGCTTCGATATCTCCGTTTTCCAGATTGATGACGGCTCCCATAGCTTCAAAAGCCTTGAGGTGCAAGTCAATAGGACGGGCACCGATAGAGCAGCCGCCGGGCAAGGAAATCTGAGCTCTCCCCTTGCGGGCCAGTAAAGGTCCCATAACCAAAAAAGATGCACGCATACGGCGTACTAAATCATACGGAGCCGTTGTCGATGTCAGCTCATGAGCATCGATGACCAATGTATCTCTTTCAGGATGTTCTATATGAACGCCGAGGGACGCGATGACGTCACAGACGGTATGTACGTCGGCTAATTTCGGAATCTCTGTCAATGTACTCTGCGTCGTTCCCAGCATAGATGCGACAATGATAGGCAGCACGGCATTTTTAGCCCCGCTGACGCGAACCGTACCCTGTAAGGGTTTTCCACCATGAATAACAAGTTTCTCCAATTCTGGTGCCTCCTAATACTATTCGAGTAGTTTATTCTAAATGGCCCAAAGGCAATGGCGCCTAAGGTGCCATTATGAGCATATAATTACTATCAAGTCATTGTACCATAAAAGGGGAGAAAAAAAAAGGCCTGCCACAGGCAAGCCCCTACAGACATAATACCTAGGAGATTTTTCTCCAACTTACAAGCGGGCCGCCCTTGGGGACGGCCCTTGCGGACTGCTAACTGCTGACTGCTGCCTCTACAGATGGATACTCCATTTGGCTTTCTTATCGAAGCGGTGGAACGTATCGATGAAACGGATTGTGCCGCTCTTGTAGCGCATGACGACGGACATCGTCCGGGCGCCGCCGCCAAAGTACTGGACGCCGCGCATCATAGGCGTATCTGTAATGGCCGTCGCCGAGAAGATGCAGTCGTCCCCTTTGACCAGGTCGTCGAGGGTCATGACGCGGTTGATGTCATCAATGCCCATTTCCCAGCAGCGCTTTCGTTCTTCGTCGGTATAGGGAATGAGGCGAGCCTGCATATCGCCGCCCAGGCATTTTAAGGCCGCTGCAGCCAGGACGCCTTCTGGAGCACCGCCGATTCCCATGAGGACGTGGACGCCGGACCCTTCGATGCCGGCATCGACAGCTGGCGAGACGTCGCCGTCAGTGATGAGTTTGATACGGGCACCGGCACTGCGGCACTCGTCGATGATTTCCTGATGGCGCGGCCTGTCAAGGATGACGACGGTCAAATCGTCGATGCCTCGTTCCAAACCTTCTGCAATGCGGCGCAGGTTTTCCTGTACCGATTTGGTCAAATCGATGCGCCCTTTCGCCCGCGGGCCGACACAGAGCTTTTCCATATACATATCCGGAGCATGGAGCAAGTTCCCCTTGCGGGCGATAGCCATGACGGCAATGGACCCATCCTGGCCTTTCGCCGTCAAGTTCGTCCCTTCCAGCGGGTCGACAGCGATATCGACTTCCGTACCGCCGGCGCCAACTTTTTCACCAATATAGAGCATCGGCGCTTCATCCATTTCCCCTTCGCCGATGACAACAGTCCCATCAATAGGTACTGTCGACAAAATCGAATGCATGCCGTCCACCGCCAACTGGTCAGCGCCCATCTTGTCGCCTTTCCCCATGAGGCGGCCGGCTTTGACGGCAGCCGCTTCGGTAACACGGACAAATTCCAAGGTCAATACGCGATCCATGATGAACCTCCTTATCTAAAAAAGAATCGAAATACATATATAATATTACTTCTAGACAGAGCAAAAAAACTCCTGCCTCATGGCAGGAGTTTTTTTCGTTCATCGTTCGTCGCAGGCGGGAGAGGTTGAACCGCCCAAATTCACAGGCAGGCGCCCCACGTGGTCGCCCCTACAGCGTCCTCTACTACTGCTTCGTGATTACGTCGCAATGCATGTATGGACGGAGAACTTCCGGTACGACGACAGAGCCATCAGCCTGCTGGTAGTTTTCCAGAATAGCGGCGACGGTACGACCAACAGCCAGGCCGGAACCGTTCAGGGTATGAACGAATTCCGGTTTCGATTTTGGCGTGCGGCGGAAGCGGATATTGGCCCGGCGTGCCTGGAAATCTTCCGTATTGGAGCACGACGAGATTTCACGGTACTTGCCCTGAGCCGGGAACCAGACTTCGACGTCGAAGGTCTTAGCAGCCGAAAAGCCGATATCGCCCGTGCAGAGGCAAACGACATGGTACGGCAGCCCCAGCGCCTTGAGGATATCTTCAGCGTTATTGGTCAGTTTGTCGAGTTCGTCATAACTCGTTTCCGGAGCGACGTATTTGACCATTTCGACTTTGTGGAACTGATGCTGACGGATGAGGCCCCGCGTATCACGGCCAGCCGAACCGGCTTCGGCTCGGAAGCACGGCGTCATAGCCGTAAAGTAAATCGGCAGTTTAGCGCCGTCGATGATTTCACCGCGATAGTAATTGGTCAGCGGTACTTCTGCCGTCGGAATCATGTACATTTCTTCGCCTTCGACGTTAAGCTTGTACATGTCTTCATAGAATTTCGGCAGCTGACCTGTACCGGTCATGGAATCGCGGTTGACGATGTACGGCGGAATAACTTCGGTGTAGCCGTCCTTTTCCGTATGCTGATCGAGCATGAAATTGTAGACAGCACGTTCCAAGCGGGCACCAGCACCGATGTAATAATAGAAGCGGGCACCGGTAACTTTAGCAGCCCGTTCGGAATCGAGGATGCCCAGTTTTTCACCGACATCCCAATGATTGAGGGGCTGGAAATCGAATTTCGTCGGTTCTCCCCATTTGCGGACTTCCGGATTATCGCTGTCGTCGTTGCCAACAGGGACCGAGGGGTGGCACATATTGGGAATCATGAGCTGGATAGCGCGCATGTCAGCTTCGACTTTCTTGACTTCTTTATCGAGGACGTCGATATCATCGCCGAGCTTCTTCATAGCTGCAATCTGAGCGTCAGCGTTTTCTTTATTGCGCTTGAGCTGACTAATTTCCTTAGTGACCGTGTTGCGTTCGTTCTTCATGGCTTCGACTTTCTGAAGAATTTCGCGGCGTTGGTTGTCCAAGGCGACAAAAGCGTCGACATCGGCTTTGGCATGGCGGTTCTTAATATTTTCTTTGACTTCTTCCACATGTTCGCGGATGAATTTCGTATCTAACATGGTAGTTTCTTCCTTCCTCAGTAAATATGCTTTTATACCCCTCGTATTATAGCCTTATAAGCCTTTTTGTTCAATACCGCTGAACAAATACCCCATATGATTCGTAGAATTGAGCAGGACCAGGCGCCATACGCCATCCTGACATTCTAAGACATTGATGCACGTATTATCCTGTTTGATCTGCCAGAAATGGCTCATATCCAGGCCTAAGACATCACAGATGATGGCCTTGTTGACGGCGTCATGGGCAGCGACGAGAACCGTCTTGCCGTCGTACTTCTGGACGTAATCGTCAAAGGCAGCGCGGGCGCGGACGCGGACATCCTCCAATGATTCGCCCCCTTTGCCGGGCATAGTCACCGTATGGGGCTGTGTATGCCAGCGGTGGAATTCTTCAGGATACTTGGCTTCGATTTCATCGGCCAGCTTCCCTTCCCAATCGCCATGGTTGATTTCCAAAAGCCTGTCGTCCTTGAGGACCGGCAGGCCGTGGAGGTCAGCGCAGAAAGAACAGGTCATATACGACCGTTCAAGGGGACTGGAAATGGCTACGTCAATGGGCGTATCCTTCAAGCCTTCGGCGACCATATGGCCCTGACGAAGGCCCCGTTCGCTCAGATGCGTATCTTCCTGGCCCTGGTAACGGCCTTCAATATTCCATTGTGTTTCGCCGTGGCGAATGAGTATGATGCGTACCATATTGTCCCCCTATTAGTGAATATCACAATGAATGAGCTTCATGTCTAAGATGCCATTGATCGAGCGGAGCTTGACCATGATGTCGTTGGGGATATCATCTTGAACGGCAATGGCCATGATGTTGTTGCCCGACTTGGTCATGCGACCGACCTGCATGCCCATGATATTGATATGGGCCTGGCCCAGGATGGTCGAAATCTGACCGATCATGTTCGGCTGGTCGACGTGCGGTACCAGGAGCAAATAGCCTTCCGGCGTGAAGTCGACGCGGTATTCATCAATCTGGACGATCTTGGCTTCCGTCCCGTTGAACAAGACGCCGACAATAGCGTGTTCGCCTTTATTGGTATGGACCCGGACGGTAACGGAATTGACGAAATAACCATTGGACTGGCTATTGATTTCTTTGATGGCAATGTGACGTGTCTTGGCGACTTCGGTAGCATTGACGTAGTTGACCGATTCCTGGAGGATCGGATTAAGGGCCCCTTTGAGGACAGCCGTCGTCAGCAGGCGCGTTTCCGTATCGGCCAGTTCGCCTGTGTATTCGACTTCGATTTCCTTCATCGGTGCGTCGGCCAGGTAAACGGCTAAGTTTCCCATGCGTTCCATAAGGTCGAAATACGGATGGATGACATTGTAGACATTGGGCGGTACAGGAGCCATATTGACGGCAGTAGCAACGGGTTCGCCTTTCAAGGCTTCCATGACGCCTTCGGCGACGTCGACGGAAACACCAATCTGGGCTTCTACCGTCGAAGCGCCGAGGTGCGGCGTAATGACGACGTTATCCATGCCCAGGAAGGGGTTGATATCCTTGGTCAGCGGTTCTGTCGGGAAGACGTCGATAGCAGCACCGGCGACGTGGCCACTCTTGAGGGCTTCAGCCAAGGCATAAATATCGAGGACAGCCCCGCGGGATACGTTGATGACCCGGACACCGTCTTTCATCTTGGCGATTTCTTTCTTGCCGATGAGGCCCCGCGTTTCCTTGGTCAGCGGCGTATGCATCGTGATATAGTCCGACCGCTTGAGGAGCGTGTCCAAATCGACTTGTTCGACGCCAAGCTGTTTGAACCGTTCTTCCGGGATGTACGGGTCATAGCCAATGGTTTTCATTTCCATAGCCTGCATGCGTTTAGCAATGCGCGAACCGATGCGGCCGACGCCGATGATGCCGATGGTCTTGTTCTGGAGCTGGATACCGGTAAAGGTCTTGCGGTCCCAATTTCCGGCCATGAGCGAATTGTGGGCCTGCGGGATGTGGCGGGTAATGGCCATGATCATGGCACAAGTATGTTCCGTTGCAGCCAGTGTATTGGACGTCGGCGTATTGACGACGACGATGCCCCGGGCCGTCGCACTTTTCAAGTCGATGCTGTCGACGCCGACACCGGCGCGGCCGATGACCTTCAATTTCGTAGCTGCTTCAATGACCTTTTCTGTAACGTGGGTCATGGAGCGGGTAATGAGGCCGTCGTATTCGCCGATGCAGTCGATGAGGCCTTGTTCATCGAGGTTCTTCTTTACATCTACTTCATATCCATTTTCGCGTAAGAGATCTACGCCTTTCATCGATACGTCATCACTGACTAAAATCTTCATGTTCTTCTCCCCCTAATATCATACATTAATGTTTTTTCTGAAACGCTTTCATGAAATCGGCCAGAACCTGGCAGCCTTCTTCGGTAACGGCATTGTAAATCGATGCCCGGCAGCCACCGACAGAGCGATGCCCCTTAACACCGATGAGGTCGTGTTCTGCTGCTTCGGCGACGAACTGAGCTTCCAATTCCTTCGTCGGCAAGTTGAAGGTGACATTCATGAGGCTGCGCGAATCGACGCGGGCATGGCCGCGATAGAAGCCCTGGCTGTCATCAATGACACCGTAGACGATAGCCGCCTTTTTCTTATTTCGTTCATGTATGGCAGCCAGGCCACCATGATCATCGAGCCAATGAGCCACTTTATTGACAAAATAAATGTTGAAGACTGGCGGCGTATTGTACGTCGAATCATGATCGACATAAGTCTTATACTGCAGCATGAGCGGCAAATCGCGGCAGACCTTTTTCAGCAAATCGTCCTTGATGATGGCCACGACGACGCCGGCCGGGCCGACATTCTTCTGGACGCCGGCATAGATGAAATCGAAATTCTTCACATCTACAGGGCGGCTGAGGAAATCGCTGGACATATCACAGAACAAGGGAACATCGAAAGACGGGAAATCGTGCCATTCCGTCCCATGGATGGTGTTGTTCGATGTCATGTAAATATAGTCCGTATCGGCCTTGACGACGAAACTGTCTGCCTTGGGTATGTACGTAAAGCCATCGGCTTTACTCGAAGCGACTTCATAAGTTTCCCCGAAGAAGGACGCTGCTTCCATGGCTTTGTTGGACCATACCCCGGTATTTAAATAACCGCCGCGTCTCTTGAGGAAATTTGCAGCGTGCATGACGAACTGCATGCTTCCGCCCCCCTGAATGAAGACGATATGGTAATCGTCAGGAACGGCCAGGAGCTTTTTCAGCGTCGCCACCGTATCATCTTGCATCTCCTGATAGGCAGCACTGCGATGACTGATTTCGACAATGCTCATTCCCGTATGATTGAAATCGAGGAATTCGTCCTGCACTTCCTTGAGGACTTCCAAAGGCATTGCCGATGGGCCTGCATTGAAATTGTACACTCTCTTCATATTTCCACCTCTTACTATGAGAAGACCGCAGGGAAAGTCTTCTGCCATACCAATAAAAAAACTCTCGTCCCATCAAAGGGACGAGAGTCGATATTCCCGCGTTGCCACCCAACTTGCCTTTCGGCCAACTTGTACCGCTATATCGGGCGTACCCGTCAAATTCATCATTTGCAGCTCCAGAGCGGAACGCCTTACAGCCCTGCTGCCTCGCACCACCCGGCAACTCTCTGAAAGGACCCGTAATTTGCTTCTCCTTCATCACCTTCTGTAAAATTACGTTTATTATAAGCACAAACGCCCTGTCTGTCAAGACACTTTTTCTATTGGATAGTTTGTTTTCCATGCAAAGTCCGCAATGTCTCTTTCGTCATATTATACTGCGAAGACGCCAGGTCCCAATCTAAATCGCTGCCAGGAACTCCGGAAATTCCCAAAAGGTCTATCATAGCATTATAGATCAAATCGTTCGTCCAGTAACTATCCCGGTGCGACCGAAGTATTTCTACGGTTTGCGGCCGTTCTGCCTGAAAAGCCGGACTGATTACCATGAAAAGCGGTATATGGCTCATCGTCGCCGTAAACTTGCTAGCTTCATGACCATAATTATGTTCTACATCTTCTCCATGATCCGAAAAGTAAACAAATCCTTTGAACCGAGGATTTTCTTTCAAAGTTTCATAAAGCTGCTGAAGAACATAATCATTATAACGGACAGCATTGTCATATTTGTCAATGACATCACGCTTACCGCTATAATGCTTCCATTCTTCAGGATAACGGTCCGCATAAGAACCATGACATCCCATGAGATGAATAACTATCAAAGCATTCTTTTCATTTGTCAAATCTGGTAAATTCTTTATCAAAATATCATCGTAATAATCAGACCGGAGATCCTGTGTCCCCGTCCGTTCATTGAGCCAGGCCTGATGGTCTGCTGTACTGGCAATTTCAGCAACCGGCGTATCCCAAGCTCCATATTTCCGTTGATTACTAAGCCAAAAAGTATCGTATCCAGCAGCCTTGGCGATTTCGATGAGAGAATAGGCCTTTTCCAAAGGAACATCATTGTACTGATTCTTTTCACTGAGCGCATATGTCAGGACCGGCACAGTATGAGTGTGATTTGAATAAGCATTTCGGAAAAGGATAGCTTCGGGTTTCTGTGCTTCTTCACTCATCCATGGCGTCGTATCTCGGTCATAGCCATAAGCCCCCATATGATCCCGTGTTTCCGATTCACCGATGACCAAGACAAATATCCCGCCATCCGACGTAATCCTAAGCCCCTGCAACTGCTGCAACCGGGCTTCCCGCTGTGCCTTCGCTTTGCCATATTCTTTATATTGGTGCAAAGCATCCTTTGTTTCTATTACAATACGTATTGGTAAATAATCCGTAGCTTTAACGACAGCATGGCCGCTAATAGCTAAAATGAGTACAGATAGTATATAGATGATTTTTTTAGAATACCCACATGAAGGCGTTTTTAGGCGATACAATATGCACCCTGAGCCGATGAGGATAAAGATAAGCGCTACGAATGCCCCCCCCACATGAACAAATTCTGGCTTTTGAGATAGGCCAGAGATTCACTGCCATTCGTCTGAAACAGGGTCAAAACAATCGTAGCCGATAGAACATGACCACTGACGGCATAATAACCCCAAATGAGCAACGGAAATAATAAGGCCGCCCCTAAGCACACATACAAAAAGCTGTCAAGTACATGACGTAAGGACTTTTTACGAATATGACGACTGATATAGAGTAAATCGGTAAAAAACAAAAACAAAGCTACCCCTATCAGATATGCCGCTGTGACCTCAGCACGTTCTACATGTTGTCCTGCCAACATAGGCATGAGTGAAGAAGACAAAAAAATTATCGTATACAAACAAAAAGCCCCTATATAGAATCGAGAATAATTCCATAAGAATAGACTCAATGCCAAAGCTAAGCCACTGTAAAACAATCGCCCTTTAAAGGCAATTGACGCTGACGAAGGAATCCACCATTGAATCGAGATTCCTGCTAATACAAATAAGATAATACACAACACACTACGAAAAATCGTTTGTCTATGATGCTGCACATATGGTAAAACCTGCATCATTTCCGCTCCTTTACTTTTCTCTTCGTATTGAACCTCTCCCGCTTATAGAAACGGGAGATTCTTGAGAAGTTTAATACATGGACTAACGCCTGACAGCCTATCCCAAAGGAGTTAGCTGTCAGGATATCCTTATTCTCAAAGGGCTGTCCAAAAGCCCCTTACACAGTCCCTCGAAATCGAAGTTCTGCTTACTTTTACGGAGTATGTTGTATGCTCCATTCACATCCGCGTTGGCAATCCTGCCATCGGCGAACTGGTACAAGCCACGGTGGATACGCTTCCCGCTAAACGTGCCAGTATACGGCTGTTCAGGATTATAGACAGGAATATCGTCTAAAT
>ENA-UOJH01000056-UOJH01000056.1-human-gut-metagenome-genome-assembly--contig:-C148-NODE-56-length-114001-cov-131.852728_pt1 | contig 114001 bp, 86 predicted proteins | sample MGYA00242345_ERZ723892 | MGnify/ENA metagenome assembly ERZ723892 | reverse complement strand
TGTTGCTCAGGTGCTTATAAAAAATATTAAATTATAGTGTTGCGGAAATAAGGATAATATTAAAAAACATTGTATTATGAAAATCCGCCATCTTAAAGTGTCAGCTGTGCTTCTCGCAGCTACGTTATTGACAAGTTCGTGTGTTGGTTCGTTCAGTCTGTTCAACAAGCTTGCTGGTTGGAACAAGGATGCAACCGGCAACAAGTTCCTCAACGAGCTTATCTTTATCCTCATTTCGCCGGCATACGCAGTGTGTACTGTGGCTGACGTACTCGTGCTCAACACCATCGAGTTCTGGACCGGCAGCAATCCGGTTGCACAGCGCGTAGGCACAACGCAGGAGATTACGGGCAAGGACGGCAAGCTCTACGCCGTGACCACTCTGCGCAACGGCTACAAGATCAAGTCGCCTGATGGTGAGGTCATAAAGTTCAAGTACGATAAGAAGACCAACTCTTGGAGCAAGGAGGAGAAGGGCAAGATTGAAGAGCTCTTCCGCATCAACGAGGACGGCACTATCCAGGCGCATCTGCAGGATGGTCGTTCTATCACCGTTACACCCGACGCTGCTGGTCTCTACGAGGTTCGCATGGCTGCAGCCGGCGCTTGCTTCTGGGCGCAGCGATAATAATTGCAACGAAAGCTATGTAGGAGGGCGTGTTAAAACTACGTATAATCAACCGTTAGCAAGTTTTTGACACACTCTCCATACTAAGCAATCAATAATACTAATTAAATGATATTTATGGAGAGTTGTAATACCACTTATTATGTGCTCGTTCTGTTTGCTCTTTTAATCGCGGTATTGCTTTTAGTTAACTTCATGACGAAGCGTGCGTTAGCGAAAGGCAAGTCGGAGGATAGTGAGGGCGCAAAGCCTTCGAGCGTTACAAAGTTTATGAACGGTGTCGACTTCTTTCTGGCATTGTCGTTCTTAACTGTTGCCGTGAACCACTTCCACGTGTCTGTTTACACGCTGGTAGCCATGGCTATAGACTTCGTTTTAGGCGTATATACATTGTATCTGTGCCTTACGTTGCGCCAGAAGCTACTCACGCTCAGCGTTATCGTGAAGTTAGCGATACTCGTGTTGATTTACGTCTCGTATAAGTAGCCGCTGAACATATACAGAAAAACGACATATCTTAGGGCTTTCTCCCTGAGATATGTCGTTTTTTTGTTGCTTATTGTCGTAAGCCATGCTTCAGCAGATACTTCTTTTCGCCTTATACCACGCCTCGTAGCGCTCCTGCATCGTGCGCACCGAGAAGCGTTCTTTGGCGAAAGCGTAGGCTTGCTTTGTGAGTGCGTCGCGGTCGGCGGTGGGCAGCAGGTTGAAGATGCGGAGGTAGTCGTCGATATTGTTGCCATGCGCAAGCAAAGACCAGTCGGCGGGGAGCGTGTCGGCGAGTCCTGGACACGCATTGGCTATCACGGGCAGGCGGTTGAGGCTCGCTTCCATAGAGAGCATACTCAATCCTTCGAACTCCGACGGCATGAACAGATAGTCGAACGACTGCATGTAGCCGGCGAGTCCGAATATCGGGGGCACAAGCTCGGCGTTGAGGGGTTTTCCTGATGATGCTATGTCCGTGAGGGTCTGCTCTACGAGCGTGCGCTGCGAACCGTCGCCGGCTATGGTAAAGAAGAAGCGCGCGTCGCCTGCAAGCATCTTCAGCACCTTGCAGAGTACGACAACGCCTTTCTGAGGCTCAAGGCGACCGGCGAACAAGATGTTGAGGTGTTCTTGCTCTGGCAGGCGGCAAAAGCCGAGCGGAGGTGTTGTTGGTGCACTTGAGACAAGTGCACCCCCTGAGGTGTTGAGGTGTTGAGATGGTGTGGTGTTGAGGTGTTGAGGTGTTGTTGGTGCACTTGAGACAAGTGCACCCCCTGAGGTGTTGAGATGTTGAAATAATCCTTCTGCTCAACCTCCGCCACACCATTATTAATTATAGGCGGCACCTCGCCGAAGCGTTCGGCGTAGCTGTCGCGCACCGAGTCGGAGATGGCGATGTTGGCGTTGCGACTCTTGAAGAACGCCTCAACCCACTGGGCGGTGCGGGGCAGACCCGTCCAGAGGCGCGTGTTGTGAATGGTGCGCACTATCTTCACGCGGCGTAGCATACGCGGAAAAACACGACTGAAGACGTAGAGCGCCAAGTCGGGCGTCTCGGTGTGCGTGTGTATCACGTCGGGGCGCCAGCGCAGCATGATGTAGAGCATGCGCAGCGGAAAGAGCAATGCGGCGATGCGCTCGAAGAGGAAGTGGAAGCTCACGTCGGGCATCCACGAGCGGTGGCAGCGCACGCCAGCCTTTTCGAGTTCGCCGATGAACTTCGGTGTGTAAGCGGTGCGTCCGCGCATTATCTCTACGACATGATACTCCATGCCGTGGGTCTGCGACTCGGCGATGTTGGCGGCTACACGTTCGGCGCCGCCAAGCGAGAAGTGGGTTATGAGGTGGAATATTCGCATGGAAATATGGTGTTGAGATGGTGAGGTGTTGAGATGGTGAGATGTGATGGTGAGATGAAATATGATGTTGAGATGGTGTTGTGTTGAGATGGTGACATTACTACATCATATCTCACCATCTCACCACAACAACATCTCAACATAGATATCCAATAACAATCACTGCATTATACGCCCAGAGCCACAGCGTGAGTGCAGCAACGAGCACCCTTGCAGCCATGCTGTTCTTGTGGCGCAGTATGTAGCCGGCGGCGATAGGGATGATGAACGCCCAGTGAGCCGTCATGATGTACACCTCGTTGAGGCCGAAACCGAAGCCCATGTGCATTATCATGTCGAAGGCGAACCACGAGAGCACCATGAGGAAGAACTTCTCGCGGCGTGCTATCCATGCGCCTGCAACAAGAAGCAGTACGACGAGAGCCTCTACGATATAGTTGACCGCCGAGCGATACTCAACGAACACGGGGCGCGTCTGCTGCACATCCTCAAGCAGATAGTCGCGGTGGAGCTGCAGCGACTCGCCGAACAGATTGTCTACAGCCGACTGCCAGCGGCTGGTTGTCATATCGCTCCATTCGAGCAGCGGCACGCTCTTTGTGAGCGCCTCGCCGTTCTGCTGCTTCACGAAGTCGTCGTGCTCTTTCAGTTTCGCGATGCGTGCCGGGTCTTTCTTTGCCACTGCCGCCTCTATGCGCTTTATATTCCGCTCCTGCGGCGCAATGATGGCTTCCTTTTGCCACAGATAAACCGCGCCGAGCAGCAGCGTCGGCACCACGAACGAGAGTATGCTGCGCCACGAGAACACCTTTCTGCCGTTTACGAACCAAGCTGCCAGCGCCACCTTCACACCGTTGGTGAGCGTCATGCCCGCCGTGAGGAAGAAGAGCAGGGCGCTCTGCCATAGCTTCATCGGCTTGCCCTCCTTCAGTTGGCGTCCGGCTATGAGCAACGTGAGCAGCAGTAGCGGCAGCGAGAGTGCGAAATGGTCGGGCACCATCGTGGCTACCATCACATGCGCAAAGCCGTAGAACAACGCTGTGAGCAGGACGGCGTCCATGCGGTTCACCTCCACCACGTCGCGCAGCAAGCGGTGCATGAGCACAGCCCCCCACACGTCGGCAGCCACGAGCAGCGCGCCCATGAGCAACACAGCGGCGTTGAACTCCGTGGGCGGCATTATCTGATGGTTCAGCCAGAACAGCGGCAGCAGCAGCGCTACGAACAGCGGGTGGCGCAGGGCGTTCCAATGGAGACGCATGCAGGAGATGAATATCAGCGAGAAGATGTCGTAGCCCGACATGTTCAGGTGGTTGTAGAACACCGACCAGAAGCCCACGTGCGCACCACGTGTGAACGACTGCCAGTGGTTGGCGATGAGCAGCGCATTGAGCGCGGCGAACACTATCAGCGCCACTATGGCTACGGGGCGTTCCTCTTTGCGAAGTATTTTCATGTTATGTTTTCCTATATTTTGTCAGAAGAAGAGATACTGCACGATGAGCGCCACGTTCCATATCCACAGATATGCCGCCAGCGCAGCTATCAACCCTTTCAGCGCGAGAGCCTTGCGGCGTTTCTCGGTAGCCTTAAGCAGGAACGCCACGGCTATCGGTATGATGTATATCCAGTGGGCAGACATGATGTACACCTCGTTGATGCCGAAGCCCAGACCTACGTGCAGCACCATATCCAGAGCGAAGTAAGACATGGCGAGCCAGAAGAAACGCGAGCGTCTGCCTGCCCAGATGCCGAGCACGAAGAGCAGAGCGATGATGCCCTCAACGATATAGTTGAACGCGTAGCGATAGTGTACCATCATCGGGCGCGACTTCAGCACGTCGCCCAACAGATAGTCCTGGTGCAGCTGAATAGACTCGCCGAGAAGGTTCTCCACTATCGACTCCGAGCGCGAGGTCGTCACGTCGGTCCAGCTGATGAACTCGCCGTTGGCTATCGGCTTGCCGTTCTTGCGCATGCGTTTTTTCTTCTTCGCCTCCGCAGCCTTCGCCTTGTTTACAGAGTCGCGCTCAGCCTTTGCCGCCAGCGCAGAGTCTTGCTGTGCGGTGGTGAACGCAGCGAACGCTATCGAGTCGCGGTGCGCCTGCTCAGCCTGCTCCGCCTTCCGCTTAGCCTCCTTCGCAGCTTTCGCCTTCTCGCGTGCAGCCTTAGCCGTCACGTCGCGCGGCCATACGATGTAGTCGTAGCTCATGCGTGCCACGCCCCATGTGAGCGCCGCCGGCAGCAGAATGCAACCGAAGAGGAACTTCGGTCGGAAGATGCGCCATCCGTTCACGAAGAGGTCGGAGAGATAAATCTTCAGTCCGTTGTTGAGCGACGTGCCCGCGGTGATGAAGAAGTAGAGCGCCGCCTGCCATCCGCTCAGCCGCTGCTTCTTCAGTATCAGCTTGCCCGACACGTAGAGTGCCAGCAGCAGAAGCATCATCGAGATGACGAAGTGGTCGGGCACCATCGTCGAGAGCATCACGAACGCGAAGCCGAAGTAGAAGACGGTAGCCAGCGTAGAGTCGGTGCGGCTCACGCCCACCACCTCGCGGCAGATGCGGTAGAGGAATATCATCGAGTAGAACGCTGCGAACAGCAGTATCGCCGACACGATGAAGATGGCGCAGTTGATGCCCGTGAGCCACATCAGTCCTTGGTTGATGAGGTAGGGCACGTACATGAAGAACGCCAGCAGCGGATGGCGGTAGACGTTGTAGCCCGCCGTCCAGTCGCTCACCACGCTGTACGTGATGGGGTCGAAACCCGAGATGTGGAACTTCGAGATGAACAGATGCCAGTAGTGGGCGTTCTGCGGTGTGAACACGTCGTAGTACTTGCAGATGACGAGGGCGTCGAGGGTAAGGAACACCAAGAGCATCACCGTCGCCAACGGGCGTTCTTCGCGCTTCACGCGGAAGAGGCGGAACGCACTGAGGAGGGAGTCGCTATTCATATTGTTTGTTGTTTTTTTTTAAAAGCCTTTCTAAGCCTCTTTAAGCCTTCTTAGGCCTTTCTAAGCCTTTCTAATCTTTTGCTAACTAAGCCCTCCCCGACGGGGAGGGTTGGGAGGGGCTTTTTAAAAAGAATCTTACGAGCACGAAGTTCACGGGCACGCAGATACAGAACATCGGAATCGGCGCCCACTGCTTCGGCACGCCTATCCAAAGGAACAGATTAAGCGTGAGCATCTGCAGCACATAGTTTACGGCGTGCGAGAAGGCGAAGCCTGCGCCGCGCTTAGCCGACGCCTTCACGCGGAACGTGTAGCGCGTGGACGCCACGAAGTTGAAAACGAAGCTGATGGCGTAGCCGATGGTCATCGCCACGGTAGGGTTGAGCCAGCTGATGAGCAGCCAGTAGATGGCGTATTGCAACGCCGTTGCCAGCACGCCCACTATGCCGAAGCGTACCACTTCGCCGAGTTTTTGTCTGTCTATCATATCTTTCTTTTTTTTATATGGATGGGTGTTAACGGATTCTCTGCGCACACAAACTATATATTATAATGATTTCATGTGTTATGAGCATTTACGGTTTTTACTCTACAAACTTGGTGCTGCGGAGGCCGGAGACCTCCGCTACGGATAAATTGCATTTCTATAGTTTTGATGCACCCTCTGCGTATTTGTCATAGTTCTCCGTCCGCCGCCCGATCGGATTCCGTCCGCCGTCCAATCGGATTCCGTCCGCCGTCCAATCGGATTGCGTTCGCCGTCCGCCGAAAAAGTCAAAAAAAGCGTCCTATCTGAACGGCTTGTAATGGGCTTTGTCTGCGAAAGCGAGCAACTCGCGGTCGCCCCTGCTGTCGCCGAACGCCTCGATGTGGTAGTCGCAGCGGTGCGTCGTGAGTTCGGGCAGCTGCTTGCAGAGTCGCTCCACCTTCTCCGCTCCGTAGCAGTTGTTGGAGAGGAAGCGCCCCGTGAGGCGTCCGTCTTTGTCAGTCTCCACCTGCGTGCCGAGCACACAGAACGCCGACCGGCTCGCGCGCGCCATCTCCGTAAAGAACGGGCGCACCCAGTTGTCGATGCTCGCGCTCACCACGCACACGCTCTTGCCCTCGGCGAAGAGTTTCGAGAGCAGCGCCTTCGCCTTCGGTCTTATCAGGCAGGCGTTGTCGTCGGCGAAGCGGCGGCACAGCGCGTCGAATGTTTCAGCATCCATACCGCGGAAGAACCACGCGAAGATGCGCTGCTTGGCGCGGTAGTTGGGGTAGAGCTTCAGCTTCATCAGCACCAGCAGCGGACTGTGCACGAGGAATCCCCAGAAGAACCGCCACGTGCCGCAGGCGTAGCGTATGAACACCAGCAGCGTGTCCGCCGTCGTCAGCGTGCCGTCGAAGTCGAATGCGTAGAGTCGTTTCATATTATATCACGTATATCATAAGCAGGAACGTGAGCAGCCACGCCACCACGATAATCTGCGAGAAGTGGTCGCGCAGGATGATCTTTGTAGGGTCGCCGCTCTTCTGGTCGACCACCGCAATCTGTATGTAGCGCAGCAGACCGATGAGCACGAAGACGAACGTGAGGTAGAGGTAAGGCGTCTGGAAACGCTCCACGACCTCCGGCGAGACGCAGTACATGATGTAGCAGACGAGCGTGACGGAGGCGGTGATGGTGATGGCTTGGTTGATGAACGTGAGGTTGTAGCGCACGGTGTTCTTGCGCGGCGCCTCGCCCGTCTCGTTCATGCGCAGCACGTCGTCGCGACGCTTGGCGAACGACATGAAGAGCGTGAGCAGGAAGGTCATGATGACTATCCAGTTGCTCAGCGGCAGCTCGCAGGCGAAGCCTCCGGCGAGGATGCGCAGCACGAAGCCGAACGCCACAATGCACACGTCGAGTATGGCATACTGCTTCAGCTTAGAGCAGTAGGCGAGGTTGAGCACGTAGTAGAACACGATGACAGCCATAACGTTGCTCATCACTTCGGGCGGCAGCGTCAGCGCCACGCCGATGCCGAGCACGAACATCACTATCATAAGCGTGTAGCCCATGCGTATGGACAGCGCGCCTGAGGCTATCGGGCGCTGACACTTCACGGGATGGTTGCGGTCGGCGTCTACGTCCACGATGTCGTTGTAGCAGTAAATGGACGACGCCACGAAACTGTAGGCGAAGAATGTGAGCGTCACGAGTTCTATCGAGTGGAGGTTGAAGAGCTCGCCACCGAAAAACATCGGGATGAAGACGAAGAAGTTCTTTATCCACTGCTTGGGGCGCGTAAGGCGCAGAATGTTCTTTATCATAATGGGTTGAGGTGTTGAGATGGTGAGAAATGTTGTTGAGGTGTTGAGATGGTGAGATGTTGAGATATGTTGTTGAGGTGGTGGGGGTGTTGAGGTGTTGAGGGTTGAGATGTTGACATTACTTTTTGCTGAAGATATTCAGCGCGAAGCTCGTTGCCTGATGCAGCACCCACGCTACTGGCAGCGTGATGGCTACGGTGGCGGCGAACGTTCCCCAATAGCCCAAGCCCATCGGCTGTATGTATACGAGCACGAAGTGGATGTGTATGAGGTAAGCCTCCAGACTAAGCATTCCGACAAGACGGAACGCGCGGTTCACCCACTCGGGCGTGCGGCGGAAGATGCGGTTCATCACCAGTATGGAGCACACCGTGAACGGTATGTAGAGCATTCGCTCAACGAAGAGTGGGAAGTGTCCGTGGCGCACCTGCTCAAGATATAGGCACGTGCCGAACGTCATGAGGAACGTAACGAGCAGCAGCCACACCGCATCGGGCGGCAACTGCTTGCGCGAGCGAACCATCTCGCCCATGTTGATGCCGATGAAGAAGATAGGCACGCGACTCCAGAATATCTCCAGGTGACCCACGGCGGCATGTATCGGCAGCACCCACTGCACCATCACGCACCATACCACCATCAGCATTGGCAGCCAACGGTAGGTAGGGTAGCGCTCGATGAGGCGCATATACCACGGCGCAACGAGGTAGAGCGCCATGATGGCGGGCACGTACCAGAACGTTAGCTCGTCGTGCAGCCAGAAGTCCCAGTTGATGGTGATGTCGCCGATGAGGTCGACGATGTCCTTCGAGAAACGGCGCGCTCCGAGATAGTCGCGCAGGTAGAACGCCGTAGAGCAGATGAGCCATGTAGGCAGGATGCGGACGAGTCGGCGACGATAGAAATGGCTCACCGACGGCGTCTTTGTCCATGCGAACCACAGGCCCACACCACTAAGGAAGAGGAAGATGTCAACCCCCACGTTGCCGCAGCGGCGCAGTCCGTAGAACGGGTCGCCGCGGTCGAGCGCCACATGGAACAGAATGACGAAGAGCATTGCGGCTCCCATCTGTTCGGCGCGGAATCGCGATATGTTTCCTAACTCAATGCTTGGTATCTTCATTGCGTAGCTTGAAATTATGGTAGAACCACGCCAATGCTATCGACGCTACGATGTACAGCAGCAGACCCGTGTACACATCGCCGTGGCGAGAGATTGGTATGAATATTTTTCTTGTGAGCGGATGCAGCACGAAGAGTGCGGCAGAGATGGTGCCTACCCACGCTATCCACTCGTTCACGGTCTTCGGCAGCAGCTTTACGATGCCGATTGAGGCGGTGCACACGAAGAGCGGCGCCCACAGCCATGTTTGGAAGTTGAAGCTGAAGAAGAACACTGCTACGGCGGATATCACCATGAGCGTCATGCGCACGCCGTGTGTCAGTTTCTTGCCGTGGCGAGCATAGAGCAGTCCGGCGCAGAACGGCAGCACGCCGCCCATGAAGTTGTAGCGCACGCGGTTGAGCGTGTCGCCCTCTGGGTCGCAGAACGCCTGCATCGCCCAGCACACCGCAATGAGCAGCAGGGCGTAGACGTCGCCCTTGCGCCAAAGCAGCAGGCGGTAGACTATATAGAGCTGCATCATCAGTCCGAAGAACCAGTAGGGGCCGGGCCATATCACATGGTCGGGGTCGGGCATCATGTTGTTGAACATGAACATCTGTCCGAGTATGTCCATGACGTGATACTTGTGCGATCCGGGTGTGATGGCGTCAACCATCGTGAACGCCACGAAGCCCACTATCATCATCTTGAACAGCTTAACGTAGTGATGCTTCAGGAACGGCACCACGTTGGTCTGCTTCGGCGAGAGCGCGCCGCGCTTTTCGTACTTCATGACGAGTCCGTAGGCGGAGAGGAAGAGGAACACCGGCACACCATAATGGCCGAAGAACGACAGAAGATGGATGGGCAGGTTGAGATCGGGGTGTGCGAGCGCCTGCATCAGATCGCTTGCCTTCGACATGGTGAAGGTGTACTCGTTTTCCTTTACGGCGAAACCGAGCCAGTGACAGTAGTTATGCAGGAAGATGCCTATTATGGCGAGTCCGCGCATGGCGGAACATTCTGTGCGGGTAAGCATTATTTATTCTTCAATTCAAAGTTTGTCGTAATCCGTAGTTTTCTTTAGTATTCTCGGGCGGTTCTCGTTGTACTCGGGCGACAGCAGGTTGAGCTGTTCGTTGTAGTCGCGGGCGTGGATACCACCGAGATAGAGCAGCATGTGCGCAAGAGCGTCGGTCATGAAGCGTCGGTTGCGTGCGTTCACCACCTGGCGGAATACCTCAGGACGCTTCTTTATATACTTGCGCGAGCACCATATCCACATCGGAATGTCGAACTCGGCGTGCGCCAGTCGAGCATCTATCTTCGCCGAGTGCATTCGGCAGAAGAAGTGCATGTCGCCCTCGTAGCACTCCTCGCCATGATCGGGCACGTAGATAACTATAGCGTCCTCGTTCTCGAACTTTTTCACTATCTCTGTCACCACCGAGTCGTTGTACAGAATAGCGTTGTCGTAGTCGGCAAGCGTCTGACGCTCTCGGGCATTCAGATTGGGCTTCAGTTCTTTATAGTCGTCGCCGCGGAATAGCTTGCGCTCCTTCGGCGAACGCTGGCGATACTGCACATGCTGGCCCAGCAGATGGAATATTATGAGGTTGTGGTCGGTGTTCTGTCCCTGCAACTCGTCGTAGTCTTTCAGCAGGTCCTCGTCGTAGCGGTGCAGCTGCGTGTTGCGCGTGTCGAACTGCGCCGCGCTCAGCTTCGGGTTGTTCAGGAAGAAGCCGCCACTGAAGTCGTACACCGCCTCTTTAGCCTTCGGCAGAAACTGGTTGGTGATGAACGTTACGTGGTAACCCGCCTTGCGGAACAGTTCGGGGAAGAGCGGATAGTCGCACCATTCGCCCTTGTCGCCCACACTGTACATCGAGAAGAGCAGCTTGAAGACGAAACTCGTGAGGTTCCACGGTGACACTACGTCGGTGTACTTCACCAGTCGGCCCTGACGCTCGAGCTTCTGCTGACGCGGTGTGGTGGGCATCGTGTAGCCGTACTGCGAAGAGTGGTGGCGGTTGTAGCTCTCGCCTATGATGAGCACGATGTTAGGCGAGCGGAACGAGCAGGAGTCTACCTGCACTTTGCTTGCCGTGCGTACAAGTCGGTCGATCTGTTTCGCCGTGAGCGTGTTGGCGTATATGCTGAACACGAGTCGGTATATCGGTTGGTAGAGCACGGCGTGGTCTTTCTCGGTGAGGGTGTGCTCAACTTCGCCGATTGTGGTGCCCGACATCAGTTTGTGCGTGGCAGCCTTGTTATGCGCACTCGCGCAAACCGACCATACGAGTAGCGCAAGCACGGCGGTGCCTATCACGGGGCGTGCACGGCGCAGCAGTTCGCAGGTGCGCAGCCATATCGACTTGATTAGTTCGCGCCAGCGGCGTGGAATGAAGTGGGGGAAGCGCAGTTGCAGTGCGCTGATGATATGCACGAACATGAGCAGCAACACCCATCCCACATTACTCAGCAACACATCCGGCGACACGCATGAGCGCAGGAACTCGCCCGACTCGCGCGAGTCGGTCTCGCCTACAAGCTGCAGCATGGTAGGCGTGAGCGTCGACTGGAACTTCACGAAGCAGTAGACGTCAACCACTGCCGTGGCGTAGAGTGCGAAGTAGAAGAAGCCGCGCACCCATATCATCACCTTGCGTGGCAGTACGGTGAGAATCAGCGTGAGCACGTACACGTCGAGGAACAGTTCGAGGTAGAGGTTGTCGTAGAGGTGTGCTCCGCGTGCGTCGGGCAGCGTTGCCCACGCCGTTATGCAGCCGAGCATATACATGAACACGGCGAACGCACAATTGCGGCGCAGCGGCTCAGCCACAGCAGCGAGCACCTTACCAATAGTTTTCAAATATTTCATCTATATCTTCTGTTGTATAGTTTTCAACCTTTTATGTATAGTTTTCAACCTATTAAAGTAATATAACGCAAATTTACACATCTTTTCTGATATATTAATTGATTGTCTTTAAAAAATATCGGTGTACGTTAAAACTTACCCACACAGATATACGAAAAAAGGGCACTCCCTTTCGGGAATGCCCTATATCTTGCAATTAAGTCATTGCTTTATTTTGCAATCAATTCTCTGCTTCGTAGCATAGAATCTGTTGCTTCTTAAGCCGTCTGATTAGTCAGCGAGCTTAACAGTAGCGCGGCGGTTGTAAGAAACCGGTGAGAGGTCGTTAACACCACCCTTGCCCTCTGTTGTGATCTGGTCGCGGCTAACACCCATCTTAACGAGCTCGTTAGCAACTGTCTCAGCACGACGCTCAGAAAGCTTCTGGTTGTAAGGAGCAGAACCAGTAGCGCTGTCAGCATAGCCAGTAACTACGAGGTTAGAGTTGTTCTCCTTAGCGTACTCAGCGAGGTTCTTAACATTTACGAGATCCTTGCGAGAAGCGATGTTGTACTTGTTGAGGTTGAAGAATACAGACATCGGAGCGTTGTAGTAAGCCTTAACGTCGTTAGCATTCTGCTCATCCTTCTTTGCAGCGAGGAGGCTCTTCAGACGTGCGTTCTCAGCGTTAGCATCGTTGAGCTGTGCGTTGAGTGCGTCGATCTGTGACTGAGAGAGTGCCTTGATAGCGTCTACGTCCGGAGTCTTGTTCCATGTAGACTTGCCGAGGTTGAACTGAAGACCGAGCTCTGCGTAGAGCTTGTTGTCGTGTGAATCCCATACGCGGCTGTTTAAGTTCGGATCGCCGTTTACGTTGCCGTCGAAGTCAGGCTCAGCCCAATTCCAACCAAGCTCGAAGTAGAGACCTACGTGCTTGCTCAGGCGGAATGTATTGAGGATACCTGCAGAGAGGTTCATTGCGTAGCGGTTGTAGTCGCATGTACGGCTGATACCTGCACCTACGAAAGGAACGAAGTTCCAAACGCGTGTCTCGTTGTAACCATAGATCATGTTGCTAAGGTTGAAGAGAACGTTCTCGTTGAGTGTCCAGTGGTTGTTGTCGTGCTTGTGCTCGTCGATTACTGTGCGGCCCCAAACGCCAGAGAACTTAGTGCGAAGACCAAGACCCGGTGTGAACCACTTACCTACAGCAACTGAGAAGCCCGGAGTTGCACGGAACTTCTTGAACGGGCTGCGGTCGAGGCCCTGACCATGCTCCTGGTTTGAGTAGAAAGCGTTCCAGTCTGCACCTGCCTGAATAAACCAATTACTCCAGAATGAATTTGTAGCAACGCTGTGCTTGAGTGTAGGATCAGCAGTTGTCTCCTGAGCCATTGCACCCATTGATAAGCCACACATTGCCAAAGCAATTAATAACTTTTTCATAGCTTTTATATTTAACAATCAATTAATATTCGTTGTAATTGTAAGTACTTTTTGCCTATATTAGTTGTGCAAAGTTAATAAAAAACAATTAGTAATACTGTTTTTTTTGAAAAAAACGTTCTAATACCTTAATTTTTATTGATTTATGTATGCATTATACTCCGAAAAGCTGTTCCAAGTCGGTCTGGCGTAGCATTGTGAGTATCTTTTTGCCGTCTGGAGTGTAGCTAAAATTGGAGCAAGCGAATAGGCTATTGACGATATTTTCCATCTCTGCGTTGGTGAGCACCTGACCGTATGTGACGGCTGCGTTGCGTGCCAGTTCGAGAGCGATGGAGTGGTTGATGTCGTCGATGGCGGATGTGGTCTTTTCGCGAGCCGACGCCACGAGGTCCTGCACAAGAGCCACGTAGTCGAGTCCGTCGAGTCCGCTCGGCACAGCCGTTATCGTGTAGTCGCCTTCTTCGTTCGGAGTGAGTTCGAAGCCGATGTTCTGCAGCTCGGGCATCACTGCCTCCACTACAATCTTGTCAGACGCCGAGAAGTGAATGGTGTCGGGGAAGAGCGGTTTCTGCGAACTTGGACGGCGCTTCTGCATCTGCTCGATGTAGCCTTCGTAGAGAATGCGAGTGAGGGCACGGTACTGGTCGATAATCATCAGACCCGACTTTACGGATGTCATGATGTAGCGACCCTTGTACTGATAGTGAGTGGGCGACTTCTCTTCGAGCGGCGACGGCTCGGTTGAGGCTGACAGCATGTCTGTGTCTGCCGAAAGTGCGTTGAATTCCGCTGACTCTGCATTAAGGCCGTCCGGCTTTGAAAAACCTTTCGAGAGAACGATGCCGTTGTCGGCGAATGGTTTGTTTGCGACGTTAGAACGCGACTGTATTACGCCACCCGTATCGTTGCCGAAGAGCGACGGCGCTGACTGCTGGCGCGAGTGTGCCGAGCTGAGGCCTTCGTAGAGTTGCTCCCAATTGTCGGGTGCTGCGGAAGAGCGTTGCGCAGACGGTTCGTTGAACGGGTTATATGCAGGATTGTATTGCACTTTCGGTGCGCTGATGTCTGCCTGCGGCATTGCGCCGAGTGCCGGAATGTCGGGCTGTCCTTCGGTATCGAATTCTATCGCCGTCACATCGTTGAACATACCCACGGCGTCGCGCACGGCTGCTGTGAGAATCTGCCACACCGTCTGCTCGTTCTCGAACTTAATCTCGGTCTTCGTGGGGTGGATGTTCACGTCGATGTCCGTCGGGTTGACTGTGAAGTATATGAAATAAGGTATCTGTTCGCCTTCGGGCACGAGTCGTTCGTAGGCGGTCATGATGGCTTTGTGGAAGTAGGGGTGCTTCATGTAGCGTCCGTTGACGAAGAAGAACTGGCGTGCGCCCTTCTTTCTTGCCGACTCGGGCTTGCCTACGAATCCGCTTATCTTGCACATCGTGGTGTCGATGTCTATCGGCAGCAGGTGCTGGTTTATCTTCTTTCCAATCACGTCGACGATGCGCTGGCGCAATCCGCCTGCCTTCAGGTTGTAAAGCTCGGTCTGGTTGTTGTAGAGCGTGAAGGCAACGTCGGGGTAGACGAGTGCGATGCGTTCGAATGCGGTGATGATATTGTTGAGTTCGGTGGTGTTCGACTTGAGGAACTTGCGGCGTACGGGGACGTTGTAGAAGAGGTTGCTGATGGTGAAGTTGCAACCTACGGGGCACTGCACGGGTTCTTGCGACACGAAGCGCGAACCGGCGATGGTGAGTGCCGTGCCGAGGTCGTCGTCAGGTCGGCGTGTGCGCAGTTCCACTTGAGCTACGGCGGCGATAGACGCGAGCGCCTCACCGCGGAAGCCCATCGTGTGCAGATTGAAGAGGTCGTCGGCTTGGCGTATCTTCGACGTGGCGTGACGTTCGAACGACAGGCGTGCGTCGGTCTCCGACATGCCCTTGCCGTTGTCGGTCACTTGTATCGACGTGCGGCCGGAGTCGACGCATACAACGTTGATGAGCGTGGCGCCGGCGTCGATGGAGTTTTCCACCAGCTCCTTTATCACGCTTGCGGGGCGCTGTATCACCTCGCCTGCGGCTATCTGGTTTGCCACTGAATCGGGCAGAAGTTGTATAATATCGTTCATGTCGTTAGTTGTTCTCTTAGGGTGTGTCTTTTAATATATGTGGCTCGGCTACATCGCTATCAGTAGTATGATGGCTATGAGCAGGAAACCTATCATCACAAGCAGTCCCAGCAGTCGCACTTGTCCGTTCTGACGCCGACGCGACGGCGGTTCGGCTTCTCTTATCGAACGCTCTGCGAGTTCTTCGGGCGGTACGCCACGGCGCAGATTGTTGAGAAGGTCGCGCTGCTCGTTGCTGAAGCGGAATGTATGGTGAAAGCCGCGGGGGCGGCGGTTGAAGAAGTACATTGTGATGTGGTGTTGAGATGGTGAGATGTTGTGGTGTTGAGATGGTGAGGTGTTGTGAGATGTTGTGGTGTTGAGATGTTGAATGGTGAGGTGTTGTGGTGTTGAGATGTTGAATGGTGAGGTGTTGTGGTGTTGAGGTGTTGAGATATGTCATTTCGGCTTTGACGTTTGCCGTAGCGGAGGTCTCTGGCCTCCGCAGCAGCAAACAAGTCTTATTTTGTTGTAAAGCCGAGCAGCAAACAAGTCTTATTATGCAGCAAAGCCGAGCAGATAATAGCTATTCCAACCTCTGCAGCGGCGCCTCTATTCGCAGCATCTCCTTCAGTTCGGTGCCAGCCGCCTTGCCTCGCCAGTTGAACACATCGTACTTGTCCTTCGGTCTTATCTCCTCGAACCATGCGAACTCTGGCAGCTTGTACTTCTCTGGCGGTATCTGCGTGATGGGATACATTGTTCCTACAGCCTTCGACGCCCATATCTTCTGCAACTTGCGTTCAGCCGACATGTACATGCGTAGCGTGTCGGTCTCCATATAGTTGAGCTCTGAGAGCAGCGAGTCCTTTTGGTCGGCGTTGTAGTAGAGCGACTTCACGTTGCCCGTTGCCTCGGCGCGTCGTATTGCTCCGTCGGTGAAGAATGCGTCCATGCGCTTCGACGAAATCTGGTTGAAATGGTTCTTCTCGTCACACTTCTCCACAGACAGCGCCTGACCCACAATCTCCGCCTTGCGCACCGTCGAGTCGTTCATGTATACATGTATCACCTCGCCGAGCAACTGTCTGCCGAGGTTCCACACTATCGGGTCGCGGTACATCGTCATGCACGAGTCTTGCGAGCTGAACACGAGCGAGTCGCACACAGCCTGCACGTCGTCGCGGTAGGCACGCACATGGTTGAAGGCGTGCACTTTGCGGTAAACCGAGTCGGTCTCGATGTTGAACGTGTAGAGCTTCAGCGAGTCGGCATGCACGTAGAGTGTGTCCTTCTGCGAGTAGTCGAGCATCAGCGCGCGCTTCGTAGCGTAACCGTAGCCCGTCGTCTCGTCGTAGAAAAGGTGGTCGCAGCGCAGTTCGTTCTTGTTCTCCGTGTCAGTGTATATCACGTTGCCGAAACCCTCGTTCTGCTTCAGCTTGTCGTTGTGGAAGAGCGAGTCGCCGGTGATGGTTTTCTTGCCGTCCACGATGGTGGAGCGTCCGAACAGTTGCGACATATTCGTCTTGCTGTTGGTGTAGGCGTCGGTAGTGTTGATGACGGTGCTCTTCGACTTGATTGTAGACGGACCCGTAACGTGAGCGATGCGGGTCCGTGTGTCGTAGTGGAGTGAGTCGGTGTTGATGATATTCTCTCCGCTGCGCATGTGTACGTCGTAGAAGAACGCCGCCTTGCGCGTCGCGGTGTTGTACTCGCCCCAGTCGCTCACCAGCTCGTCCTTGCCGTCGATGAGCTTGCCGCCCTCGAAGAAGTAGGCGTTGTCGTACAGACGGTCGTAGTCGAGCGAGTCGGTGTAGAGCGTCTGCGTGCGATGCTTAAGCACCACGTTGCGGCGTGCGTGCATCATTTGCTCCGCACCTATATAGTCGGCATACTCGCACGTTAGCGAGAGCGTATCGCCCTGCTTGAAGTGAACGTGTCCGAACGCCTTCACCGAGTTAGCCTCCTGGAAGAAGTAGGCGCTGTCGCACCATAGCTGTGATCCGGCATGCGTGAAGTGTACCTTTCCGCGCAGAATCTGTGCGTCGGGCACCGCGCCGTACATGTCGTAGGCGAGCTCGTCGGAGTGGACGAGATACACGCGTTCGTCGGTCCTTGGTCGCTTCCTCTTGCCCTTCGGCGCCGCAGAAGCCCATATCAGGCAGAAGCCAAAAAGGCATAGAACTGCTGCGAGAGCGGTTCTATGCCAGTTGTTCGTTATTGGGGATTGTCTTTTCTTCATTATTGTTCTAAGCCTTTCTAAGCCTTTTAGGCGTTCTTAAGCCTTCCTGAGAGCCTTATTTAACCCAGCCTTCGTACTCGTACTTATAGTTCTTGTAGCGGTCCTGCATACGCACATAAGTGGTCTTTATCTTCTTCACCACCCAATTGTGCAGGAACTCGGCGCGCTGCTTCTGAAGCACTACGTTCTTCAGCACCTGGAAGTCTTCGTTGATAGTAGCGCGGTGAGCCGGTATGCGGTTCTTCAGCTTCACGATAGCCACAACGTTCTTGCCCTTCTCGTTCACCATTGTGAACGCGTCAGACACGTCGCCGACCTCCATGTTCTCCACTTTGCGAGCCACCTCTGTCGGCAGGTCCTTCATCTGAAACTTCGATGTGCGGCCATCCTCGCTGTTGAACGACATGAGACCGTGGTTGTTGCGTGTGTCTTTGTCGTCAGACATGTATGTAGCAGCCTCCTCGAACGCGAGCTTGTTGGCGCGTATGTCGGTAGCGAGCGAGTCGAGCTTCACGCGCATCGAGTCGGTAGCCTCTGGCGATACACGCGGGATGCGCAGGATGTGGCGCACCTTGATCTTGTCGCCGCGCTTGTCGATGAGCTGTATGATGTGGAAACCATACTCCGACTCAACAATCTTCGACACGCGCTTCGGGTCGGTGAGGTTGAACGCAACCGCAGCGAAGGCAGGGTCGAGCATACCGCGACCAACGTAGTCCATCTCGCCGCCCTGACGTGCAGAGCCTGGGTCTTCGGAGTAGAGGCGTGCGAGTGTTCCGAAAGAAGTCTCGCCGCTTGTGATGCGGTCGGTATATTCGCGCAGCTCGTTCTTCACGTGGTTGATTTCCTCCTGCGAAATCTTCGGCTGCTTTGTGATTATCTCCACTTCTACCTGCGTCGGAACGAGCGGAATGCTGTCCTCTGGCAAGTTGTTGAAGTATTTGCGTACGTCAGCCGGCGTAACGGCGATGTCGCTCACGAGTTTCTCGCGCATCTGCTGTATGAGCTGGTTGTTGCGGAAGTCGTCGTGCAGCTGCTGGCGCATCTGCGTAACAGTCATCTTTTTGTATTCCTCCAGCTTCTCCTTAGAGCCAGCCTGCTGTATCCAGCGGTTTATCTGCATCTCTATGTTCTGCGAAATCTCAGCCTCAGTAACGTTGATTGAGTCGATTTCAGCCTGATGGAGGAACAGCTTCTGCACAGCGATCTGCTCAGGAATGATATAGTCGGGGTCGCCGTTCCATGTCATACCCTCCATCTCGCCCTGGAGTTTCATCATTTCCACGTCCGATTTGAGGATGGGCTGGTCGCCTACCACCCATATCACTTCGTCTACGATGCTGTGCTCTGGCACGCGCTCCTCGGTCTTGAGCGTGTCCTGCTTAAGCTCTGTGTCCGAACCGGCATAGCTGCCTGCGTTCGCACCGATGCCCACGAGCAGAGCCGCAGCGGCGAAAGTCGCCATTATAATGTTGCGTTGTTTTCTCATGTATATGTATATATTATAATATGTATAGTGTGTAGAGGGCGCGCCAGCACCCTCCGACGATTAGTGCTTGTTAACGGTGCTGAGCACATCCTTGTTCACTACGACCGTGTAGCGCTTGCGCAGAGCTTCAATCCACGCCTTCTCGAGCTGCTCCTGATAGTCGGCAACAACCAGTTCGCGCACGTCGTTGTATGTCTTCGGAGCCTTCAGCTTCTCGCCGTATGTAGCCGAGATGGGGAAGTCTTTCACGTCAGCCACAGTAGTGTCTTTAGCGAACACCACCTTGTCGATGAGCGCGTTGTCGCCCTCGCGGAAGATGCCCTTAACGACCTTGATGCGTATTGTAGAGTCGTTGAACTCCTTGCGCAGACGCTCAGCCCATTTTTCGAACGGAATGTTCTTCAGCGACTTCTTCACAGCCTCTACGTCGCCCTCCTGCTTCACCCAGTAGGCGATGCCCTTGAAGCGCGGCTGTTCCCACTTGTAGCGCTTGCGGTTCTTCTTGAAGTAAGCTGCGAGACCCTCTTCGTCCTTCGCTGCCTTGTCCCACACCGTGCGGTTAGAGATTTCGTAGAGCAGCAGTCCGTCGTGATACTCGCGGATGAGGTTCTTCAGTGCAGGGTCGGCAGCCGTCATTTCGTCGGCGCGACGGTTGAGGATGTCCTCCGGTGTGCACTGCGGAACGGAGTGCTTTGCTATAGAGTCGATGTTCTGCGAGATGATTCGCTCGCGCAGTCCGCGACTTTCTATGAAGCGGTGTATGTCGGCGCGAACCGTATCGTAGGGGAAGAAGTTCTGCTTTGCTTCGACCTTAATGATGTGATAGCCGAACGGTGAGAGGATCGGCTTTGATATCTCGCCTGGCTTCATTGCGAAGATGGCGTCCTCAAACTCCTTCACCATGTATCCGCGCTGCACCCAAGAGAGGTCGCCGCCGCGGCGTGCCGAACCCTTGTCGTCTGAGCAGCGCTGTGCAAGCTCGGCGAAATCGGCACCCTTGATGAGTGCGTTGTATATTGAGTCGGCACGTACGAGCGCTGAGTCGCTCTGTGCCTTCGTTGCGTTCTGCTTCAGTGAGACGAGTATGTGGCGCGGGCGAACCAGTCCGCCGTTCCCGTCGATGCGTTTGCGTGTGTCTTCGTAGATGGTGCGTGCCTCGCGCTCTACGTCGTTGTCGTTGATGAAAGAAGGGCGTATCTGCTGGTCGCGGTACATGCGGAACTCGTCGCGGAAAGCCTTTGTGGTGTCGATGCCAGCTTCTTCAGCTGCCATCACCTTCAGTTTGTAGTTCACAAACAGGTCGATATATTCGTCCACGCTCTTCTTGTCGACAACGGTTTCAGAGTTGTTCTTGTTGTACGAGTACTCGAACTCCGAGCGCGGCACAGCCTTTCCGTTTATAGTCATGATAGTTGGGTCGGCTGTCTGTGCCGATGCTGTGGTTGCTGCCACGAGCAGTGCTACCAACAATGATTTTACCTTCATTTTTTCTTTTGGTGTTTGTTTATTGGGGCGTTCTCCCCACGTTTCTTGTATATTTGAATTGGCTTGAAAACCCAATAACTACACGGCTGGAGATGCCTTCGCACCTCAAGCCGTGTGGTTGTTGGGCTTTCTTTCAGTGTTCAATATTTATTACTGTGGGCGCGAGTAGTTCGGAGCCTCACTTGTAATTGTGATGTCGTGTGGGTGGCTCTCGAGCACACCTGCGTTTGTGATGCGTGTGAACTTAGCGTTGTGCATAGCCTCGATAGTGCCAGCACCGCAGTAGCCCATACCTGAGCGCAGACCGCCGATGAGCTGGTAGATCACCTCCTGCACGGTTCCCTTGTAAGGTACGCGTCCTGCGATGCCTTCCGGCACAAGCTTCTTCACGTCCTTTGTGCCAGCCTGGAAGTAGCGGTCCTTAGAGCCGTTCTCCATTGCCTCAAGCGAACCCATGCCGCGATAGCTCTTGAACTTACGTCCGTTGAAGATGATTGTGTCGCCGGGGCTCTCCTCTGTGCCTGCAACGAGCGAACCGATCATCACTGAGCTGCCGCCTGCTGCGATAGCCTTCACGACGTCGCCAGAGTAGCGCAGACCGCCGTCGGCGATCAATGGAACGCCAGTGCCCTGGAGTGCAGAGTAAACGTCGTAAACTGCAGAGAGCTGCGGAACACCTACACCAGCTACGACGCGGGTTGTACAGATTGAACCCGGGCCGATGCCTACCTTAACGGCGTCGGCACCATTCTCAACGAGCATTCTTGCAGCCTCGCCGGTAGCCACGTTGCCTACAACGATGTCTACGTTCGGGAACGAAGCCTTTGCCTCGCGCAGCTTCTCGATAACGTACTTAGAGTGGCCGTGAGCGGTGTCGATGACGATAGCGTCGGCGCCAGCCTCCACGAGAGCGCTCATGCGGTCGAGTGTGTCTACTGTTACGCCCACGCCTGCTGCTACGCGCAGACGACCTTTATCGTCCTTGCAAGCCATCGGCTTATCCTTAGCCTTGGTGATGTCCTTGTATGTGATAAGACCTACGAGGTGGTTCTCGCTGTCTACAACCGGCAACTTCTCAATCTTGTTCGATTGGAGGATGTCAGCGGCTGCTGCGAGGTCGGTCTTGATGTGTGTAGTCACGAGGTTCTCGTGTGTCATCACGTCGTCGATGAGTTTGTCGAGATGACGCTCAAAGCGAAGGTCGCGGTTTGTAACGATGCCTACGAGATGGCACTCTTCGTCCACTACCGGTATACCACCGATGTGATACTCCGCCATCATATCCAAGGCGTCCTTAACGGTCTTGCCACGGCGAATTGTCACCGGATCGTAGATCATGCCGTTCTCGGCACGCTTTACGATGGCTACCTGACGCGCCTGGTCTTCGATAGACATGTTCTTGTGAATAACACCGATGCCGCCTTCGCGTGCGATGGCAATAGCCATAGCCGACTCCGTTACGGTGTCCATGGCTGCTGTGACAAAGGGCACATTCAAGCAGATGTTACGCGAGAACTTGGTTTTCAACTCTACCGTCTTGGGCAGTACCTCTGAATAAGCGGGAATAAGGAGGACGTCATCGTATGTGAGTCCGTCCATTACAATTTTATCAGCAACAAATGATGACATATAACTTAAAAAATTTATTGCGTGCAAATTTAGCAATAAAAATCCATACGTGAAAAATTAAACACGATTTATTTTCTGTGTTAATGCTAATTAACGGAATTTGAGCGGAGTTGTGTTGGTTAGGGGTGTGGTTAGTTAGGGGGTGCAGTTGTCTCAACTGCACCAACCGAATTGAAATACTATCAAATATATTTGGTGCAGTTGAGACAACTGCACCCCCTGAAAGCACCCCCTGAAAGCACCCCCTAACAGTGTTAGTTGGCTTGTTCTGAAAGGAACTTGATGCGCACGAGGCGTATTTCGTTTTCTTCGTAGTCGCCGAGTTCGTCGAGTGCGGTGTCGATATCGTCTGTGTCCGACTCGCGGAAGTACTCGTAGATATCGTCAATCTGGTCTTCGTCCATTACGTCTTCGAGGAAGTAGTCGATGTTGAGTTTTGTTCCGCTGTAGACGATGGCATCGAGGTCGTTGAGAAGGTCCTCGAAATCGAGTCCGAGTGCCGAGGCGATGTCGTCGAGCGGCATGCGACGGTCGAGATACTGTATTATCTTCACCTTCTTCATAGAGTCCTTCGCCACGGTGCGTACGAACAACTCCTCGGGGCGTTCTATCTCGTTGTCCTTGCAGTACTGGCTGATAAGCTCGCAGAACGGCTTGCCGTAGCGGTTCGCCTTGCCCACGCCGATGCCCTGGATGTTGCGCAGTTCCTCAATCTTTACGGGGTACATCGTAGCCATCTGTTCGAGCGATACGTCCTGGAAGATGACGTATGCCGGCAGATTCTGCTTGCGTGCCGTTTTCTTTCTGAGGTCTACGAGCATGTTGTAGAGCGTAGGGTCGAGCGCCGAAGCGGTTGCCTCGCCGCCTTCGTCCTCTGTGTCGGAGAAGTCGGTGTCCTCTACGTATGTGAATGGTGTAGGGTTCTTTACGTAGCGCTTGCCCGCCGCCGTCACCTTCAGCAGTCCGTAGCTCTCTATGTCCTTATGAATGTAGCCCGCAATCATTCCCTGACGAATCACGGGGTTCCATATCTTCGCTGGCATGTCCTCGCCTGCACCGAAGTCTTCTAGCTGCTCGTGGTGATGGCTTACGATGTCGTCAGTTGCGCGTCCCTTCACGAAGTCGACGATATAGTTCTGGCGGAACGCCTCCTTCACGGCGATGATAGCCTTCAGCACTATCAGCAGCGCCTCCTTGCCGTCGCGCTGCACCTTCGGATGCAGACAGTTGTCGCAGTTGCCGCAATTCTCGTGCGGATATTCCTCGCCGAAGTAGTGCAGCAGCACCTTGCGTCTGCACACCGATGTCTCGGCGTATGCGGCAGTCTCCTGCAGCAGCTGCTTGCCTATGTCCTGCTCAGCCACGGGCTTGCCCTCCATGAACTTCTCCAGCTTCTGCAAGTCTTTGTAAGCATAGAATGCTATGCATATTCCCTCGCCGCCGTCGCGTCCTGCGCGACCCGTTTCCTGATAATATCCCTCAAGACTCTTCGGTATGTCGTAGTGTATGACGAAGCGCACGTCGGGTTTGTCGATGCCCATGCCGAAGGCTATGGTAGCCACGATGACGTCGATGCGCTCCATGAGGAAGTCGTCCTGCGTCTGCGAGCGTGTAGCCGAGTCGAGGCCGGCGTGATAAGCCGCCGCCTTTATGTCGTTGGCTTTCAGCACGGCAGCCAGTTCCTCCACCTTCTTGCGCGAGATGCAGTAGATGATGCCGCTCTTGCCAGGGTGTTGTTTGATGAATTTAATAATCTGCTTGTCGATGTCGTTCGTCTTCTGTCTCACCTCATAATAAAGGTTAGCGCGGTTGAACGAGCTCTTGAACTCCTTCGCGTCGGCTATGCCCAGACTCTTCTTTATGTCCATGCGCACCTTGTCGGTGGCTGTAGCCGTGAGCGCTATGACCGGAGCTGCGCCAATCTTGTTTATCGTAGGGCGTATGTTGCGATATTCGGGGCGGAAGTCGTGACCCCACTCCGATATGCAGTGCGCCTCGTCGATGGCGTAGAACGAAATCTTGAACGAACGGAAGAACTCCAGGTTGTCCTCTTTGTTGAGCGACTCCGGCGCCACATAAAGCAGTTTTGTGCGGCCTTCGTGCACATCCTTGTACACCTGATTGATGGCAGCGCGGTTGAGCGACGAGTTCAGATAGTGAGCCACGCCGGTTTCCTCGCTGAGTCCGTTCACTACATCCACTTGGTTCTTCATCAGCGCGATGAGCGGCGACACCACGATTGCCGTGCCTTCCATGATGAGCGACGGCAGCTGGTAGCACAAGCTCTTGCCTCCGCCTGTAGGCATGAGCACGAATGTGTCATTGCCTTCAAGCAGATTGCGTATTATAGCTTCTTGGTCGCCCTTGAACGAGTCGAACCCGAAGTGGTGTTTCAGTTGTTCGTTGAGGTTGATTGTCCCAGTCATAGTAAAAAGATTTGTCTAAGTGTATCTCGAAGCCACTACTGGAGATTTGCCTTCTCCAGCTGTGCCTTTGCGTACTCCAGTGTTACGGTGAAGCTGTCGATGTTCTTAGTCGGAGCCTCGAACATAGCGTCCATCACGATCGATTCTACGATAGAGCGCAGTCCGCGTGCGCCGAGTTTGTACTCCACAGCCTTGTCTACGATGAAGTCGTATGTCTCGGGTGCGAACTCGAGCTTGATGCCGTCCATCTCGAAGAGCTTGGTGTACTGCTTTATGATAGAGTTCTTCGGCTCTACGAGGATGCGTCGCAGCGCTTCGCGGTCGAGCGGGTTGAGGTAGGTGAGCACCGGCAGACGGCCGATAATCTCGGGTATCAAGCCGAACGACTTCAAGTCCTGCGGCAGGATGTACTTCATGAGGTTGCCCTTGTCGATGTTGCGCACGTTCTGCACCGAGTTGAATCCCACCACGTGGGTGTTCAGACGCTGTGCAATCTTGCGCTCGATGCCGTCGAACGCACCGCCGCAGATGAAGAGTATGTTGCGTGTGTCGACGTGTATATAGTCCTGGTCGGGGTGCTTGCGTCCGCCCTTTGGCGGCACGTTCACCATTGTTCCCTCGAGCAGCTTGAGCAGACCCTGCTGCACACCCTCGCCGCTCACGTCGCGCGTGATGCTTGGGTTGTCGGCCTTGCGCGCAATCTTGTCAATCTCGTCGATGAAGACGATGCCGCGCTGCGCCGCCTCCACGTTGTAGTCGGCTACCTGCAGCAGGCGCGAGAGAATGCTCTCCACGTCCTCGCCAACGTATCCCGCCTCGGTGAACACCGTTGCGTCTACGATGGTGAACGGCACCTTCAGCAGTTTTGCTATGGTGCGTGCGAGCAGCGTCTTGCCCGTACCGGTCGAGCCGACCATGATGATGTTGCTCTTCTCTATCTCCACGCCGTCGTCCTCTGCACCTTCCGCGTGCTGCTGCAGACGCTTGTAGTGGTTGTATACGGCTACCGACAGATACTTCTTCGCATCGTCCTGACCGATGATATACTCGTCGAGATATTCCTTTATCTCTGTTGGTTTCGGCACGTCGTTGAGCGACACGTCGAATGCGCCCGAGTTCTTGCGCGTTCCCTCCGGTCCGAAGCCCGCTTCGAGCACAATCTGATAGGCCTGCTGCGCACACGAGTCGCAGATGAAGCCGTTCAGTCCGGTGATGAGGAAGTTTACGTCCTTCTCGCTTCTTCCGCAGAAGCTACATACTTTCTTTGGCATTTTTCTTCTTTTCTCTTCTCTTTACTTCTTGCGTATCATTACTTGGTCGATCATTCCGTACTCCTTAGCCTCCTCGGCTGTCATCCAGTAGTTGCGGTCGGAGTCTGCCCACACCTTGTCGAACGGTGTGTGCGAGTGTTCGGAGATGATGGTGTAGAGTTCTTTCTTGAACTTCTGTATCTCGCGTGCTTCGATCTCGATGTCCGAAGCCTGACCCTGCACGCCGCCGAGCGGCTGGTGAATCATCACGCGGCTATGCTTCAGCGCCGAGCGCTTGCCTTCCTGACCTGCCACGAGCAGCACCGCAGCCATCGAAGCCGCCATGCCCGTACACATCGTAGCCACGTCGGAGGTGATGAACTGCATGGTGTCGTAGATGCCGAGACCTGCTGTCACGCTACCGCCGGGAGAGTTGATGTATATAGAGATGTCCTTGCCCGGGTCTACAGAGTCGAGGTAGAGCAGCTGCGCCGAGAGCGTGTTGGCTGTATAGTCGTTGATTTCGGTGCCGAGGAAGATGATGCGGTCCATCATCAAGCGCGAGAACACGTCCATCTGTGTCACGTTGAGCTGGCGCTCCTCAAGGATATACGGGTTGAGGTACTGCGCCTGAGCCTTCATCACGTCGTCGAGCATCATGCCGTTAATGCCGAGTCTACTTGTTGCGAATTTTCTAAAATCGTTCATATCTGTAAGTTTCGTTTTTTCTGAAGTTCTCTTCTGCTTCCAGTTCGTATACGCCGGCTTGCGCCAGCCGTATCTTATATATAATAATGTGTAGTTTTATATGTATGATATCGAAGCAGATACAAAGATACAAAAATGTATCGAACAGGGCGAATATTCTGAAGAAAAAATTTTGTAGCTTTGCAACTTATCGCTTTCATTATCAGTCAAACATACAGAAACAACTAAAAAATACGAACAGATATGAAAAAGACAATCTTTTTAATGGCAATGCTGCTGGCGCTCAGCGCAGCGGCTCCGATGGCTTCCGCCGCACCGCAGTCTCACCGCAATCGCCCGCACACACAGATGGTGGACAAGAAGGATAAGGACGCTGCCGACGAGGAGAAGGGCATCGTGGCTTACTCGGATACTGTAACTGCCGACACGGCGTCTGCCGCTAACGGCGGAGCCACGTTCGACAACGATGCCCCAGTCAGTCGCGACGAACTGCTCTCGTTCTACAACAGTTTGCCAGGATGGATCGTAAAGCTCTTCCTTATAGTGTGCGTTTTCGTGCCGATGCTGCTGTGCTTCCTTGCGCCTATCATTGTCGTTCTGCTCGTCATACACTACTTCATGCGCCGCCACAAAGACCGCGTGCGACTGACTGAGATGGCTATGGAGAAGGGCGAACCATTCTCCGACGAACTGAAACCGCTCAGCAAGAAGTCGCCCGAGTATATGTGGCGCCGCGGAGTGCGCAACACGTCGATTGGTGCCGGACTCATGATTCTCTTCTGGTTCTTCGGTATGCAGTCGCTCATGGGCATAGGCGCTCTTGTGGCGTGCATCGGACTCGGACAGATGTTCATGGTGAAGTACAACTACGACAGTAAGATGCCGTGGCAGAAGCGCGACGACGAGGACGAAACCGACCATTGACCCTATTCTTTTAAAGACAGAACGAAATGAAGGATACTAACGACGATCTCTCTCTTATACAGCAGGTGGCTGAGCTTCACGACAAGACGGCTTTCGACCGTCTTGTCAGGAAGTATCAGTCGCCTATAAGGCGCTTCTTCCTCCACCAGACGCTGGGAGACGCGCAGCTGAGCGACGACCTCGCGCAGGACACCTTCATAAGGGCTTATACCAGCATCGGGACGTTTCGCGGCTCGGCGGCGTTCTCCACATGGCTCTTCCGCATAGCCTACAACGTGTTCTACGACTATCGGCGCCGGCTGCGCCCGTCTGCCGACGACCTCGACGCAGCGCGCCCCGCTGCAGCCGGTGCCGACCGGTCGCTCGGGATGGATGTCTACGGTGCTCTCGCCCGTCTGCCCGACGCCGAGCGCACATGCGTCACGCTGCAGCTCGTCGACGGCTATCCCATCGAACGCATCGCCGCAATAACGGGCATGGCGGAGGGCACGGTGAAGTCGCATCTCTTCCGCGGAAAGCAGAAACTTACCGCATTCCTGCGGCAGAACGGCTATTCTTAAGACCCTAAATGTAGGTGGAAAATAAAAGACAACGTAAAAATTCAATCATGCTATGACTGATGTAAAGAATAAAACAAGTTATGACGAGACTGTCGATGAGGCGCTTCTTCAGCGGTTCTTCGCCGACAGCGCTCGCATGGATATCGCCGACGACGGATTCACCGACCGCCTCATGCGCCGTCTGCCCGAGGAAGTGGACACCCGCTGCTACCGTCTCTACCGCTTGTGGACGGCAGCGATGGTAGCGGTCTGCGTTGCCGTCTTCTTCTTCGTCAACGGCTTCCAGCTGCTCAAGCTGCGCGTGTGCGGAGCTGTCGGCGGTTTCCTCGGCGACGTGGTTCACGCCGTACAGGATAGGGTGGCATCGTTCTCGCTGCCCGCTTCCGTCTCCTTCCCCCCGTCCGCCGACTGGACAACGCTGCTTCATGTTCCGCTCATGATAGCGATAGCACTTGTCGTGCTCGGCTCGCTCGTGCTGTACGACCTCAACGAATCGGTCTGATCCACAAGCCGCCTCGTTCTTCTGCTCACGAAATGTCATCGTGTAGCGTACGGAATCCGATTGGACGGCGTACGGAATCCAATCGGACGGCGTTCGGAGTACGATGATTGGAGCACACAATAGTAGCGGAGGTAAAAGCCTCCGCAGCACCAAGTCTGACACTAATAATAATGGTTAGTATCGCTGGTTGCTGCGGAGGCTTTTACCTCCGCTACTAATATGGCTGTTTAGAAAACGAATGTGCTGAATCGCTTGGTGTTCGCTTCCTTCTGCTTCAGCTCATCCTGCATCCGCTGCATCGCCATCTTGAACAAAAACGTACGAAACGCCTAAACAAAAAAAGAGGATGCAACCGAAGTTGTATCCTCTTTTTGCGTGACTCGCATGGGGCTCGAACCCATGACCCCAACATTAAAAGTGTTGTGCTCTACCAACTGAGCTAGCGAGTCTCCGTATTAGCTTTATATTTCAAAAGCGAGTGCAAAGTTAGTGGTTTTTTATAAATTACGCAAATATTTTGTTTGTTTTTTACGTTTTCCACTTCTTTTTCGTCTATTTCTGTTGGTTTTCTACTGCTGTAGGCGGGTCGTCGTCGTTCAGATGCTCCTTTGTGACGTAGCGCTGCCAGTAGGCTATAATGAGCGACGTGAGCGGCAGAGCAATGATCAGACCGATGAATCCGAGCAGTGCGCCCCACACCGAGAGCGAGAGCAACAGTATGGCGGGGTTGAGGCCCATCGCCTTGCCCATAATCTTCGGCGTGACGTACATGTCGGTGATGATCTGCACCACGCAGAAGAGGCCGAACGCCAAGCCGAACACCATCCAAAAGTCCTGCCCCGTGTCGGCAGCCTTAAGCATGGCGAGGAAGGCTGTAGGAATGAGCGCGAAGGTGTGCAGATAGGGCACGAGGTCCATCACGCCGATGAGTATTCCGAGACCGATAGCCATAGGGAAGTCCATCAGGCTGAAGCCGATGCAGAACATCACGCCCATGCAGAGCGCCACTAAACCCTGACCACGTATGTAGTTGTTCATCTCGCGCTCCACGTCCTGCGCCAGTTCCTGCCAGAACGGACGGTTCTTCTTCGGGAATATCTTCACCCAGCTCGTCGTGAGAAACTCGTAGTCGAGCAGTATGAAGAACGTGTAGAGCAGCGTGATACACGACGCTACGATAGACATTACGATGTTGGCTGTCTGTCCTATCACGGCGAAGAGCTTCGGCATCGTCGTCTTCAGCGTGTCGCTGAAATCCTTGCTTTTGAAGAAGCGCTCCAGCGCCTCCTGGTTGTTTATGGCCCAGTCTTTCGCCATGCGCGAGAAGTCGTTGGTGTGTGTTGTCTGGTGCAGCCAGTGGAGGATGAACTCGTACAGTTTCTGGAACTGGCTCACCATCGGCGGCACGATGAAGTATACAAGCAGTCCGATTACGGACAGAATGGCGAGCATGGCGATGATGATAGCCAGGGCGCGCACCTTCACGTGCATGCGATACTGTATGAACTTCACCATCGGGTAGAGCAGATATGCCAGGAACCACGCGATGAAGAAGGGCAGCAGTACGCTGCTCAGATAGTTGGTGATGGCGAAGACGGCCACGGTTATGCCGCCGACGGCTGTCCAGCGCATCACTTTGTCGAATGTAATCTTTTGTTCGTTCATATTATTGTTCCATTGCTTTCTTGTAGCACTCGCGGCAGAGCGGCTCATACTCGGCCTGTTCGCCGATGAGCACCTGGTTCTGGTCGTGCACAAGACGATGACTCACGTAGGCGAGCGCTCCGCACTTCACGCAGATGGCGTGCACCTTCGTCACTTCGTCGGCTACGGCGCACAGAGCCGGTATCGGGCCGAAGGGAGTGCATTGGAAGTCCATGTCAAGGCCGGCTATTATCACGCGCACGCCGTTGTTGGCAAGCTGGTTGCACACCGCTACGAGGTCCATGCCGAAGAACTGCGCCTCGTCTATGCCCACCACGTCGAAGTCGTAACCGTCCGTGCTTGTGGTGTGACTGCTCAGGTAGTTCAGAATCTCGGCTGACGTGGAGAGCGGCACCGACATCACGGAGTTGCGGTCATGGCTCACCACCTCCTCCTCAGAATAGCGTGTGTCTATCTGCGGCTTGAATATAACAACTCTTTGGCGAGCGAAGGTAGCTCGCTTTATGCGGCGTATAAGTTCCTCGGTCTTGCCCGAGAACATCGAACCGCACACTACTTCAATTCTTCCTTGGCGATACTTCTCGCCCTCTAAATTTGCTTTCATTGTGAGTACAAATTTACGAATACGTTTTAAAAATTGCAAAGAAACGACATGTTTTTTTGCCGTTCTTGATTAATATAACTATATTTGCCCACAATATGGGTATATTATATATTGTGCCTACTCCGGTGGGCAATATGGAAGACATGACGATGCGTGCCATCCGCATATTGAAAGAGGCAGATCTGGTGCTTGCCGAGGACACTCGCACATCGGGCATTCTGCTTCAGCATTTCGATATAAAGAACCGGCTGATGTCGCATCACAAGTTCAACGAACACGGCACAACGGCATCCGTAGTCGAACGTCTGAAGGCTGGCGAGACGATAGCGCTCATCAGCGACGCCGGCACGCCCGGAATCAGCGACCCCGGCTTCTTTCTCGCCCGCGAGGCGGCTAAAGCCGGCATCACGGTGCAGTGTCTGCCCGGCGCTACGGCGTTCGTTCCGGCTATCGTAAGCTCGGGTCTGCCGTGCGACCGCTTCTGCTTCGAGGGATTCCTGCCGCAGAAGAAAGGCCGCCAGACGCTGCTGCAGTCGCTGCAGACCGAGACGCGCACGATGATATTCTACGAGTCGCCTTACCGACTGGTGAAGACGCTCGAGCAGTTTGCCGAGTTCTTCGGCGACGACCGTCAGGCGAGCGTCTGCCGCGAGATATCCAAGCTGCATGAGGAGAGCGTGCGTGGCACGCTGGCTGAGATAATAGACCACTTCAAGCAGACCGAGCCGCGCGGAGAGATCGTAGTTGTGGTGGCTGGCTGCGCCGGCGTTGACATCTCGGCACGCAAGGCGCTCAAGGAGCAGGCTAAGGAGAAGAAGCCGAAGCTGAGCAACAAGGAACGCTACGCTATGCGCGAAGCGGCGCCTGCGGAGTTCAAGAAAAAGAAATTCAGAGACGAATAATAAAAAAACAAAACGATATGAAAAAACTATCTTTAGTATTATTATCTGTGGTGTTGCTGTCAGTGACATCATGCGATTTAATTAGCAAGTCAAAAGAAGGTAATGCACCTAACGTAGAGCAGACCGACTCGCTCCAGCGAATCATCTCGCAGAAGGACAACGAGATTAACGACATGATGGAGACATTCAACCAGATTCAGATCGGTCTGCGCGAGATAAGCGAGGCTGAGAACCGCGTCACCGTAGCACAGACTGGTGAGGGAACAAGCAGTCGCAAGCAGATGCTCGAGGACGTTCGCTTCATCTCGTCTACAATGCAGCAGAACCGCACTTTGCTCGAGAAACTCCGCCAGCAGTTGCGCGAGTCGAGCATCAAGGGCGACCAGCTGCGCCGCACTATCGACGAACTCGTAGCGCAGATTAACGACAAGGAACAGCAGCTGCAGCAGTTGCGCGCCGAACTCGACGCTAAAAACATACACATCGCCGACCTCGACAAGACCATCACCGGCCTTAATGACAACGTATCATCGCTGCAGGAGGAGTCATCGAAGAAGACCGAGACTATCAACGACCAGGACGCACAGCTCAACACCGCATGGTTCGCGTTCGGCACAAAGAGAGAACTGAAGGATCAGCGTATCATCGACGGATCAAAGGTGCTGCAGTCGAACTTCAACAAGAGCTACTTCACAAAGATCGACATCCGCGTGCAGAAGGAGATAAAGCTCTACTCTAAGTCGGCTAAGATTCTCACTATGCACCCCTCAAGCTCTTACACCTTGCAGCAGGATGCCAACAAGCAGTACGTTCTGCGCATCAGCAATCCGCAGATCTTCTGGTCTACCAGCAAGTATCTCGTAATCCAGGTTAAGAAGTAATTGCGCACGAATCATTATACAGACGACAAATGCGCATAGGTGTAATCGTAGCAATGGACAAGGAGTTTGCACAGTTGCAGACTCTTGCGTCCGACAAGAAGGAACAGACCGTTGCGGGTCGCACTTTCGTTGTGGGCCGCATCGGTGAGAACGAAATTGTAATGCAGAAGTGCGGCATCGGAAAGGTGAACGCAGCGGTTGGAGCGTCGGAGATGATTGCGGCGTTCCATCCCGATCTGGTCATCTCTACCGGCGTGGCTGGCGGTGCCGACACGAGTCTCGAGGTTTGCGAGGTGGTGGTGAGCACGGCTTGCTGCTACCACGACGTTTATTGCGGCGACGAGTGCGCAATGGGTCAGGTGCTCGGCATGCCTGAACGCTTCGAGAGCGACGCCGCTCTCGTTGAGAAGGCCACATCGCTCAACTGCCACACGCAGGTTCACGCCGGACTCATCGTCACCGGCGACTGGTTTGTCAACTCTCGCGAGAAGATGCAGCAGATTCTCGACGACTTCCCAACGGCAATGGCTGTAGACATGGAGAGCTGCTCTATAGCGCAGACCTGCCATATCTATAACACGCCGTTCGTCAGCTTCCGCATCATCAGCGATATTCCGCTCAAAGACCACAAGGCACAGATGTACTACGACTTCTGGGAGCGTATGGCTGAAGGATCGTTTGAAGTGACGAAGGCGTTCCTTGAAAGAGTATAAAAGACCCTCCCAACCCTCAAGCCCCTCCCAACCCTCAAGCCCCTCCCAACCCTCCCCGTCGGGGAGGGCTTAGGATTGTTTAGAAAAGAATACCCCTTGGCTTAGAAAGGCCTAAGAAGGCTTAGCTAGGCTTAGACGCCGCCTTCCCCTCAGCCTTTCCCTTGGCTTAGAAAGGCCTAAGAAGGCTTAGTCCGGCTTAGACGCAGCCTAAAACAATAAAAAAGACAATGAAAAAAATACCAAGTTTCACAATAAACCATAACACCCTCTTGCGCGGCATCTACGTTTCGCGCAAAGACTCAGTAGGTGGCGACACCGTAACCACATTCGATATCCGCATGAAGGAGCCTAACCGCGAGCCAGCGTTGCATCCCGGCGCACTTCATACCATCGAGCATCTCGCTGCTACATATCTGCGCAACGATGCGGAGTGGAAGGACCGCATCGTGTATTGGGGCCCGATGGGCTGCCTCACGGGCAACTATCTGCTGATGCGTGGCGACCTTGAGCCGCGCGACATCGTAGATCTCATGCGCCGCACGTTCCGCTTTGTGGCAGACTTTGAGGGCGAGATACCGGGTGCCGAGCCGCAGGACTGCGGCAACTGGCTGCTTCACGACCTGCCGATGGCACGTTGGGAGTCGCGCAAATACTGCGAGGAAGTACTCGACGTAATCACCGACGCCAATATGGTGTATCCGCAGAAGTAGAGAAAACGAGAATATCTATATATTCAAGAGGTATAAACTTGTAAAAAAAAACAAGTGTTGACAAGAAAAAGTTAGCAAAATATTTTGCCGAACCACCGAAATTGCTTACCTTTGCACCGCTTTACAAAAGCACGGGATGTAGCGCAGTTGGTTAGCGCACGCGTCTGGGGGGCGTGAGGTCGCAAGTTCGAGTCTTGTCATCCCGACCTGATACGGGGTAGAATGTTCAACATTCTACCCCGTTTTTTGTATCTGTAGGATTGTATGGTAACAGTAAAAATCGTAAATGTTCCTAACACATGAAATCGTTATAACACTAACGATTAAGTACGTGAAAAAATCCTCCATATCTGCCAGCATTGCCGTAACCTGCACATTATTAATGCAATAATGGCTGGTAGATATCACGCAAAAAAGCGATATCTACCAGCCATCTGCCAGCTTATCTGCCAGCTTATCGCAAGCTGCTGGGGTTTATATCAAATTCGTCCTTGAAGCACTTGTTGAAGTACGAGGGAGAGGTGAAGCCAACCTCGTATGCAATCTCGGAAACACTCTTTTCGGTCTTTTCCAACAGCTGACGAGCCTTCGTGAGTCGCGCCTTGCGTAGCAGCTCTACCGGCGTCTGACCCGTCAGAGCCTTCACCTTTCTATATAGCTGCACGCGCGAGAGTCCTATCTCTTCGCCCAAGCGCTCCACCGAGAAGTCGCTGTCGCCGAGATTCTGCTGGATAGCCGAGCGCAGTCTGCCCACGAACGACTTGTCGGCTGCGTTCAGCTTCTCTTCTTCCTCCGCCTCCTGCTTGTCGCTGGCGAACACCGACCGTAGCATTACGCGCGAACGCATCAGGTTTTCGATGCGCGAGAGCAGCACCTGACCCGAGAACGGCTTCGTGATATACGAGTCGGCGCCCGTGTCGTAGCCCTCCTTGCGCTGTTCTGAGAGCGAGCGTGCCGTGAGCAGCACCACCGGAATATGGCTTGTTGCGGTGTCCGCCTTCAGTCGTTTTGTGAATTCCAAGCCGTTCATCACCGGCATCATCACGTCGCACACCACCAGTTTCGGCACCTCGCGGCGTGCTTTCTCCAAGCCCTGCTCGCCGTTCGTAGCCTCCGACACGTTGTACTTGTCCTGCAGAATAGATCGCAGGTAGGCACGCATGCCGTTGTTGTCGTCGATGATGAGCACGAGCGGACGCTCTGCGTCGAAGTCCTCGGCGTTCGTAATGCGGTTTGAATTCTCTTTCGGCGTGCTGTCGGTGGCAATATAGTTGTCGTCCACCAGCCCCTTCTCCGCCTGAGTTGCAGCCGGCGCATCCTTTGCAGGGTCGTAACCTGGCTGCGAGTCGGGCAACTTGATGACGAACGTTGTACCCTTGCCATCCTCGCTCTCGGCGTGAACGTCGCCGTGGTGCATGTCTATGTACGCCTTCACGAGCGACAGGCCGATGCCCGTACCGCCGATGGCGCCCTTCGCCTGGTAGAAGCGCTCGAAGAGATGCGGCAGCTCCTCAGCCGGAATGCCCTTGCCCGTGTCGGCTATGCGCAGCGTGTAGCTGTGGTCGCTGTGTATCAGCGAGATGCTGATGCTTCCTTTCTCGGGCGTATACTTCAGTGCGTTCGACATTATATTAAAGTATACATGCTCCATCTTGTTGCGGTCGGCAATCAGCATCGCATCGTCCTCCACGCCCGATACATCCACGTGTATCGTTATGCCGCGGCGAGCCGCCACCGTGCGGAAGTCCTCTGTCCATGTCGTCAGTTCCTGCTGCAGGTAGAAGCGGTTGAGGTGCAGCTCAGCCTTGTTGTTCTGCACCTTGCGGAAGTCGAGAATCTCGCCCACAAGTTGTATCAGTATTCGCGTGTTGCGCTGCACCATCTCCAGCATCGAACGCTGCCCACCCTTTATCGTCGGGTCTTCGAGCAACTGTTCTGCAGGTCCGGCGATGAGCGTCAGCGGTGTGCGCAGTTCGTGACTCATGTTCGTGAAGAACTGCAGCTGCGTCTGCGTCATTTCCTCCATCTCCGCCGTCATTCTACGTTGCTCGTCCATCGAGGCTTTCAGCTGTCGGTTGATGTGGGTACGTGTGAAGAACGCGTAGACGGCTGCGGCGCACATCACGATGAGCAGCACCACGAACACGAGCAACACGAGCAGGTAGATGCGTTGCGTGTTGAAGTCGTTGGCAGCCTTGTCCACACGCGAGCGAAGCGTAGAGAGATGGTCCTGCTGTCTTACCGTCTCGTCGTACTGCATGAGCAGCACACGAGCGTTGTTGCGCGTCACGAGTGCAGACGAGAGCTGGGTCTCTCTGTTGTATTTCTTTCCCGTCAGTATGTTTATGGCGAGCTGCATCACCTCATCGCCGCGAGTGGGGTAGGTGTATGAGGCGAAGAGCGTGCCGTTGTTCACGAGTTCCATGCCTCCGCCATTCTGCGGCATGGCGTCGATGCCGCAGATTTTTATGTGCGAGAGGTCGAGTCCGTGCTTTTCGGCGGCGCGTCGTGCGCCCATTGCCATGCGGTCGTTATGAGCAAACACGCAGTCGAACTCGTTGTGCGGTTTCGAGAGCAGCGAGTCGATGGCGCGGAATGCGCCCTCCTCAGTCCAGTCGGCGTTCAGCTGTTCCACAATGCTCAGTCCCGGTCGGCAAGCCACCAAGCTGTCGAAGCCCTGCTTGCGCTCTATCGCCGGCGACGACGTAGAGAGTCCGCACAGCTCCAGTATGCGTCCACCGTCGGTGAGTGCGCCCGACAGATATTCGCCCATCGAACTGCCTATCTCCTTGTTGTCTGCGCCGATATACGCCGTGTACTTGTTCGACCGTGTGCGTCGGTCGAAGATAATCACCGGTATGCCCTTTTCGTATGCGCGGTCTATCGCAGGCGATATGCTCACCTGACCCGGCGCCACGATGAGCAGGTCTACACCCTCGTTCACGAACTTGTTTATCTGTTCGGTCTGCAACTGCACGTTGTCGTTAGCCGAACTGATGCGCAGGTCTACATCGTTGTAGTAGAGAGCGGCGATGCGTAGCTCCTCGTTGAGCTTCTCGCGCCACACGTCCTCCGAGCATTGCGACACGCCTATGACGAAGCGCTTCGGCTGACTGGTGCATGAGATTATCAGTGGGAGCAGAAACAGAAGGAGATACTTGCAGAATCTGCGTGCTGAGTGTTTCATTAGATATGTTGTTTTTAAGTTGTTTGTATTTATCGGGGTAGGAAAAACCACGCTTCCTACTATTTGTTTGAACTTTTTCGCTGAAATTCGCTGCAAATATAGCAAAAATAATGCATTTGTGCATATTATTCAAGCATTTTTGTTTCATGCAACATAATTACAACAGCGTGAACGATATGTTGAATATCGGTTGGTTGCTTATTTCTATCTTTGCAATGTCAAAAGGAAAACAACATTTAAAGACCGTAAGGCTTCAAATCTTTAAAGAAAACACGTCTAACGAAAATGCATAGATTGGATAATGATATAGATTGTTAATAGATTTTGATTAGTATAGTTGTTTAAGTATAGTTGATTAGGTTAGTAAGTAGTTAGTTAGTAGATTGATAATCGGGACACAATACTTTGTAAAAACACATAGGGCTGCATCAAGACTCTCCAAGCAGAGTTTTGATGCAGCTCTTTTTTTATCTCTTTATATTAAGTAGATGCGTTCTCTTTACATTAATAAGACAAGTCGATTGCAACCGGATACACACGGTATGGATCGAAGTATTCCATGCAGCTGTTCACCATTGCCTGTAGATCAGCCTTGGCAACACCATGGAAGACCTGCTTGCCGTTTATCTTGACAGTTACTGGCTTCTTGAGGTCCACCAGCTGTTCGTTGAGATACACCCTCAGTCTGCCACCGGTAGCTATAGTGTAGTTGCGATTGAACTTCAGGTCGATGCCCCACATCTTGTCCTTCATCGTCGTAACGTATTCTACATTACTTACCTTGATAGAAACCACGTTCTTGTCTATATCCATCTCGTAGTATGTTCTTGCCTCTGACGGGCGTGCCAGCACCTGCAGGTTATAGAATCCCGAACGATGTCTGCCATCCATCTCGAAGTCCTCCCAAAGCACCGTCTTCGGATACGGATTGCGCACAAACTGCTTGAGCCAAGGTGTGGTCAGTCCGTAAGTGATGTGGTGCTGCATGCCAGGCAAGAGGTTGATGCGATGGCGGAAGATGGGCGTGTTGTCCACAGCCAACGGACGAGCCAGCTGCACAGAGTCGAAAGCCACCTGAGTGAACCATGTGAGGTCGTTGCGATAAAATCCCGTGTCGTCAGCACCCGTAAGCAGCGAGAAACCTATATTGGCGCAGTTCTCTACCGGCGCATTCTTCAGAGGTTCGCCACCTGCCATCGGACCCGCCGCCGCCCAATAGTCGGCGTAGAACGAGGCGAGACGCTGACTGCCATAACCGCCCTCGCTGATGCCGAACACGTAGAGTCGGTTGGCATCCACCTCGCCGCTCGTCAAACCCAAACGAATAAGCTTTTCGAAGGCATACTGTTTCGACAGATGCCACCAGCGATAGTATTCGCCCTCGTTCGGAATCTGCGGAATGAAATAGATAGAAGGCGCATCCTTGAAGCCGAGACCCAGTTCGATACCATTCGCCCATTCTCTGTCCTTCGAGCCCGAACCGTGTGTGTAGAGGAAGAGCGGGTATTGACCATTGGCAGCCACACCCTTTTTGCCGTAATAATAAGGCATTACCGCATTAGGCTCCAGGCATTGCGGCAAGTGCCAGGCGCTGTTCTTTGCCAGCTTCAGTTCGGCAGGCTCTATGAGCTTTTCCTCCTGCAGCGCATTGTTCGCCTCGCACCATGCTGTCCAAACCATCTTCTGATAGTTGGCTATGTCCTTGTTCTTTATTGTTGTCTGAAGCTCAGTGTCGAGAGTAGCGTTCTTGGCGTAGTCGGCCTTGCCGTCCTGCTCCAATGCTTTCTGCTGCGCTTGAAGCGACTGCTCGAAGTAGTCGTTCACCTTTTTCTGCAAGTCCTGCGATTGCGCAGTTGTGTGAGTAGAATAGGTTAGTGAGGCAACAGCCATCACCGCATAAATCATTTTTTTCATATTTATAAAATGCTATTTGATGTTGATTGACAATGTCTCCTTTGGCATACCCTCAGCCGACACGCTCAGCGTAGCCTTGCCCTGCTTTGTGCCTTCCACCACGACAACCAGCTCGCCACTGAAGAGCGGCATCTCCGTCGAGTTGAACGCCACGAGCGATGTTGCGTCGCCGTTGCAAGCCGCACGGAACTTCGCTGCGCCCGTCACCTCGAACTTCATCTTGTTCGTAGCCGTCGGGCAGGGCGTGCCGTCCTTGTCCACTACCGACACCTTCACGAACGCCAGGTCCTCGCCCTTGGCAGCGATGCTGCTGCGGTCGGCTTCGAGCACGATGCGTGCCGGCTCGCCCGCCGTGCGCACCGTCTGTTCGCCCATCACCGATCCGTCGTAGTTGTAAGCCACCACCTTCAGCTCGCCCGGCTCGTACTTCACGTTGTTCCAGCGCAGGCGGTAGCGGTCGAGGCGTGTGCCGGGGTTCTTCACTATTCTGCCCTGACTCTTTCCGTTCACGAACAGTTCAGCCGACGGCGCATTGGTGTAGCAGTAAACCGGCGTCACCTCGCCCTCGCGTCCTGGGAACGTCCAGTGGGGCAGCACGTGCAGCGTGTTCACGTCCGTGCGCCAGTGGGAGCGGTACAGCCAGAAGCGGTCTTTCGGCAGTCCGGCGAGGTCGCAGATGCCGAAGTAGCTCGAACGCGACGGCCAGTATTCGTCGTACGGCGAGGGCTCGCCCAGGTAGTCGTAGCCCGTCCATACGAACTCGCCTATCACATAGTCGCGGTCGTCCTGCATACGCCAGTCGTCGTCCGGCAGATTGCTCCACGGACAATACTCCACGTCGTACGACGAGCACTGTCCGTCAGTGTACGTCTTCGAGTCTGACGGCTCCACGGGGAACTTGTACACGCCGCGCGAGCTCACCGTCGACGCCGTCTCCGAACCTAAGAGGAATCCCTTCGGCAGCTGCTTTATGTTGTTGTCGTACTTATGCACGCGATAGTTGAAGCCCGGCACGTCCATCACCTGCGCAAAGCCCGACCCGAGCGCCGCCTCAGTCTGGTCCATGCCCTGCGTCACGGGGCGTGTAGGGTCGTACTTGTGACAGAGCGCCTGCAGATGTTTTGATATGTCGCGTCCTTCTTCGCTCCATTGCTCAGGTATCTCGTTGCCGATGCTCCACATAACGATAGACGGATGGTTGCGGTGGTTGCGCACGAGGTTCTCTATGTCGCGGTCAGCCCACTCCTTGAAGTTCAGCGCGTAGCCGTTCTTGCATTTCGGGTATATCCACATGTCGAAGCTCTCCGCCATCACCATCATACCCATCGAGTCGCACACCTCCATCTGCCACGTCGACGGCATGTTGTGCGCCGTGCGTATTGCGTCGCATCCCATGTCCTTCATTGTGCGAATCTGACGGATGAGCGCCGCTTTGTTCACGGCTGCGCCCAGCGGACCGAGGTCGTGGTGCAGACACACGCCCTTTATCTTGCGCTGCTTGCCGTTCAGCTGAAAGCCGTCGTACTGCGCCACACGCACCGTGCGTATGCCCACCTTCTGCTGTGTCTGGTCTATAAGTCGGTTGTTGCGGTAAAGACGTGTGACGAGCTTATATAAATAAGGTGTCTCTGGCGACCATAGCTGCGCGTTCTCAATAGTAAGGCGCTTCTCCACGTCGCTCGTTGTCTTTGTCTGCGCTACCGTCTTGCCCTCGCTGTCGATGAGCAGGTTCTCCACTACGAGCCCTTTCTCCGCATTGTTGATGTTCGTGCAGACGCTCACCTCCGCCTTGCCGTCCGCAATCTGTTCGGTGCGGAAGTAGCTTCCCCACGGGTTTATGCTTGCGCGGTCGCCGGTCGTTACGAGCTGAACGGGTCGGTAGAGTCCGCCGCCGGGGTACCAGCGCGAACTCTCCTCGCGGTTGTTGAGGCTCACGCTTATCTCGTTCTTGCCTTTCTTCAGATACGGCGCCGCATCCACGCGGAAGGCGTTGTAGCCGTACGCCCAGTGACCAGCCAGCTTGCCGTTGATGTACACGTGCGGGTCAGCCATCGCACCGTCAAACTCCAGCACGGCGGTCTTCGGCAGACGCTTTATGTCGATGGTAGTCTTATAATAGCCGCGACCAATCCAAGGCAGAGCGCCCGAGCGTCCCGACTTCTCCGACTTCTCCGTCTCGCCGTTCTGCGCGATAGCCACATACTGCAGGTCCCATTTCTTGTCGAACGGTCCGTTTATAGCCCAGTCGTGCGGTATTGTCACCGGCTTGTAGTTGATGCTGTCGCGTGAGAACTGCCATTGGCGCAGATTCTGCGTCGTGCGCTGCGCCGTAGCCGAGAGGGCTGACAGAAGAGCGAGTGAAATTAATGTTGATTTGTTCATAATGATGTTGTTGTGGTGAGGTGGTGAGGTGTTGAGAGTTGAAAGTTGAAAGTTGAGAGTTATGATATGCAATGCAATCTCTATATTGAATTATTGCTGTTCGGTAAACAATTATTCACCCTTATATTGTTTTGTTGTTCAGTGTTTTATAGCAATATTTACTAAAGGGGCTTGCCTGTATACTATGCGGGCTGAAAGCCCAATAATCACATTATCAGTTTTACCGGACAGCAATAATATTGAATAAAGAAAGACAACTGCAAAGGTAATCAAAACTTTCAACTTTCAACTCTCAATTCTCAATTATTTAAAAGCATCCAGCGCCGCCGTCCGATCGGATTGCGTCCGCCGTCTGATCGGATTCCGTTCGGTGTCAGATCGGATTGCGTTCGGTGTCCAATCGGATTCCGTTCGGTGTACGATGACATAAGTCCGAGGTTTGGGCAACTTTCCTTTACACTTTCCACTGCCCGCAGCCCACTTCTTGCTTATTTAAAACCTACTACTTATGCTTTAATGTGTTAGAACTTCAGACCCACGCTGAGCGTGTATGCTAAAAAACATACGGCATCACGCCGAACGATTACTCGCACGGGTGATGCCGTATATACGTTTTTTTTCAGTATTGTAAAGTAGATCCTTTGCTACTTCAGGTTATAGACAGCGTATTTCGCCCTGCCTTTGACCATGACCTTGTTGTAGGGCTTGGTCGGGAATACGAGGTTGGTCATAGCCATGCGACCTTCTGCGTCGAACGCCTCGATGCTGCAGCGGTCGATGAACACTCTGAGCTGAGTCATCTTGCCGTGAACCGGAGCCGTTGTGACGGCAGAGAAGTCGTCGCTGAAGTCCTTCAGTCCGCTCTTTGAGCGGTCGACGGTGAACGTGCGAATCTTGTCGTCGTAGACCATCACCACCTTCTCGCCCTTTTCGTTCATGAGAGTGATTGTGGCTGTGCCCTTGAGTGTAACCACCAGTTCGCACGACTCGCTCAGCGTCTTTGTAGACTTCTTCGGACGAGCCGCCGTCATCTCAGGCGACGGAGTTACGCCGCAGTAGGTGTTGCCCTGATACTCGTAGAGGTCGAGGTCGCGCGGAATGGAGTTGGCCGAGCGATACTGCATTGTAGGCACCTGATTGGCATACTGCCAGTTGCTCATCCATGCCATAGCCACGTGGCGACCGTTAGGAGCGTTGTCGAAGGTCACGGTAGCGTAGTGGTCCTTGCCGTAGTCCATCCAGCGTGTCACCTCAGGCGCTGTCTCGCATGTGAACTTCTTACCGTCGAAGTCGCCTACGAAATACTGTGTAGCCGAACCACCGAACGGGCCGCCGGGGTTGACGTTGCACATGAGAAGCCACTTATATGTGTCGGTGCCGCGCACGCGCAGTTTCATAAGGTCGGGGCACTCCCATACGCCGCTGTGGTTGCCGTATTCGGCACCGAACTGGCTCTCGAGTTTCCAGTCCTTAAGGTCGTCAGACGAGTAGATGTCCATGTGCTGACCCTCGGCAAGAATCATGTTCCACTTCTTGATATCCTCATTCCAGAACATGTGCGGGTCGCGGAAGTCGGGTGTGCTGCTTGTGATTATGGGGTTGCCCTCGTGTTTTGTGAACGTCATGCCGTTGTCGTTGCTGTAGGCGAGGCTCTGCGTCTGGTTCTCGCCAGCCGATGTGTACATAGCCACTACGGCATCCTTACCGAATCCGGCAGTATTGTTGTGGTCTACCACAGCCGAACCAGAGAATATAGTGCCCCATGCGTCAGGCTCAATAGGCGTACCCTCAAACTTCCAGTGCATGAGGTCGGTAGACGTAGAGTGACCCCATGTCATGTTCTCCCACTGCGATCCGTACGGGTTGTACTGGAAGTAGAGATTCCATACGCCGTCCTTGTAGAACATGCCGTTTGGGTCGTTCATCCATCCGTAAGTAGGAGTGTGGTGGTATTCGGGGCGATACTGCTCGCGGTTGGAGAGGTCGAGCGAGTCGGCGTACTTCATGTTCTTCCAGCAGGTGAAGCTCGCGATGCCGCCATCGTTGCGGTAGGTGCCGTTCACGTGGATGTCGAAAGAGATATTGCTGTTCTCCTTATACTCGTCGAGGAAGAACGGCACATAATAGTCGATGTGGTTCGAAGCCAGGCGTATGTTGAACGCCTTCACCTGGTTGTTGCCGTCTATGACCTTCACGTTGCACATCTCAGCCTTCTCCTGCACCGGCAAGAGCAGGTATTTCTGCGATTTGTCAACACGATAGATGCAGTGGTTGCTACTGAGAAAATGGGTCTGCTGCGCCGAGGCTGTCATTGCAAGTCCTACGAGGAGCGACGCTGCCGCTGTGCGGCTGAAGAAAGATTTGTCCATATTTTATATAGGTTTTTAGAATAATCGAAATTGCCGAGTTGGTAGACTCTCGGTTTCTGCTGCAAAATTAAGCTATATGTCTAAATCTGTATAACATTTATGTTTCCTAAAATTGCAGAAAACAGCGTATGAAACAATTATTGAGCGAATTGTTTAAAATATTGTGTACACTTTTCGATAAATTACTTAACTTTGCTAACGAAAGCATTAAAACCTTACATGTATTTATGAAAACCAGAATCTCTAATACATTATTTATATTATTAGCGACGCTTGTTACGCTCAGCGGTTGCACCAATCACTATAAATATAAGATAGGTGTATCGCAGTGCGTAGGCGGTGCATGGCGCGATAAAGCCAACGTAGAGATGCTCTCAGCGCAGCACCTCTACGACAATGATGTGAAGGTGATAATAAAGAACGCCGACAATAACAACGAACGCCAATGCCTGCAGATAGACAGTCTTGTGGACGAGGGCGTCGACTTGCTTGTGGTTTCGCCTAATGACTACCATGCTCTGAATGGCAGTCTGCAACGCGCTCGCGAAAAGAACATCCCTATTGTTTTCTTCGACCGCACTACAGCATTGAAAGACTACACCGCTTATATCGGCGGCGATAACGTTGAGGCAGGACGCAAGATGGCGGAGTATGCAGTCTTGCTATGCCGTGACAGTGTTAAGACAGACGGACGACGCCCTATTGTGCTGGAGATGACCGGACCGCTCGCAATATCGCCTGCCGCACAGCGCCACGCCGGATTTAGCGAAGTAATCAGCAACAATCCGTCAATCGACTATCGTCATGTGCCAAGTCAATGGTCGTATGACGACTGCAAGCGCATTATGCGCGAATGGCTGGAGAACGGCAAGGCGGTAGATGTAGTGTTCTGTCATAGCGACCTTGCTGCTGTGGGAGCTTACGAGGCTGCAAAAGAGTTGCACAAAGAGCGTGAGATACGCTTTCTTGGCATCGACGGACTGCCGGGCGAGGGTCTTGACGCTGTGCAGAACGGACAGCTCGCTGCCTCGTACATATATTCTACGCATGGCGAGGAAGTGATAGCTCTCGCTCTGCGCATACTTGAGGGTAAGCCGTTCAAGCGTACGAACAACCTGAAAAGCATTGTCGTCACGCCGCAAAACGTGGCAGACATAGCGCTGAGCAGCCATTCGCTGCAGAAGCAGAACTCCTATCTCGCCACCATACAGACAAAGCTTGAGACCTATCTCGGCTTCTACCACATACAGCGCGCGCTGCTCATAGTGTCGCTGCTCGTCATCCTGCTGCTGGCTGTAGCCGTGTTCACTACATGGCGTGCCGTGCGCGCCACACGTCGTGCCAACCGTCGCATGCGCGAACTGAATGATGAGCAGACTCGATTCTTTACCAACGCGTCACATCAGTTGCGCACGCCGCTCACGCTTATAGCCGGACCGGTCAAACAACTCGCAGAAGGCAAGGGCGACCGGCAGCAGCTCGTGGGCATCGTGCAGCGCAACGTAGAACAGTTGCAGCGCCTTGTGAGCGACGTGCTGCTGTTCCGTCGCGAGAACAGCGCCACCGTTGACGACACTACTGCAACTACCGACGAGCAACTCCTCGCAAGTCGCAAGGCTGTGCAGGAGAGTCGTCACGACACACTTATCAACGACAATGCCGAAGAACTCGCCACGGTGCTCATCGTCGACGACAACGCCGACATGCGAGCCTATCTGCGCACGCTGCTGCTCGACCGCTATTATGTTATAGAAGCTGCCGACGGACAGAGCGGACTGAAGCTCGCGGTGGAGAGCGTGCCCGACATCGTAGTGTCGGACGTGATGATGCCCGTAATGGACGGACTCGCCTTCTGCACCCGTCTTAAACAACACGAGGCAACAAGCCACATTCCCGTTTTGCTGCTTACAGCACGCAGTAGCGAGCAGCAGTGCATCGAAGGATTGCAGACCGGTGCCGACATATACATGAAAAAGCCGTTCAGCGCCGACTTGCTGCTTGCCAACATCGCCTCGCTGCTTGCCAACCGTCAGAAGCTACGCCAACTGTTCAACACTCAAAACCTCAATACTCAAAACCTCAATACTCAACACCTCAACACCACACCATCTCAACACCTCACCACTCAACACTCCCCTTCGCCCGACCGTCGCTTCCTCGATACCTTCCTCAAGGCAATGGAGAAGCACATGTCGAATACCAATCTCAAGATAGAGGACCTGGGCGACGAAGTAGGACTCTCGCGTGTGCAGCTCTATCGCAAGGTGAAGGCGCTTACGGGCATGACTCCCGTCGAGATTTTGCGCGAGACACGACTCAAGCACGCCATGCAGCTGCTCAAAACAACAGATAAAACAGTATCAGAAATAGCTAACGAAGTGGGATTTGCCACCCCGGGCTACTTCTCCTCATGCTTCAAAAAGCAGTATGACAAGTATCCGACAGATGTCAGAGAGGAGATGAAGGTTTAGCTTTTTGTGAAAAATATGAAAAAGAAACTCAACGTTTTTGACTATTTAGTCAACGATTGTTGCATGTAACATGAGTGATATTTTGTGAACGATTCATGAAATGTCACTCATCTTTTGTTTTATAACTTTGCAACCGTAAAACTTAAACCCACAACAAAAAACGTAAAACTTATGAAAAAAGCAAAAGTAGCTTTAGTAGGTATGCTCATGCTCGCTGGGTCAGGCGCATATGCTCAGACCAACGGCATCGGTGGAACAGTGACCGACAACGCCGGTGAACCTATTATCGGTGCATCGGTTAAGGTTAAGGGCTCCACGAACATGGGTACAGTGACGGATATCGACGGCAACTTCAAACTTGACGTGAAGCCAGGCGAAACTCTTATCATCTCTTATATAGGTTGCAAAGACCAGGAGGTGAAGGCAGGCGAAAACCTCAAGATTGTGCTTCAGGACAACTCAGAGGTTCTCGGCGAAGTGGTAGTAACGGGTTATCAGGTGCAGCGCAAGGCCGACTTGACGGGTTCTGTATCTGTAGTAAGCACCAAAGATCTCAAGTCGACAGCCGACACAGATCCTATGCGTTCGCTTCAAGGCAAGGTGCCGGGCATGACTATCACCACCGACGGTTCGCCAATTGGCACCGGTACGGTTCGCATTCGTGGTATCGGTTCGTTCAATTCTTCTCAAGATCCTCTCTTTGTTATCGACGGTGTGCCTACCACCACAACCCTCAACTCGCTCAACATGAACGATATTGAGAGTATGCAGGTGCTCAAGGATGCTGCTTCGGCATCTATCTATGGTTCGCGTGCTGCCAACGGCGTTATCATCATCACCACAAAGCATGGCAAGAAGGGTAGCAAGCTGAATGTAGACTTCTCAGCAAACCTTACTGCTCAGTTCTACAACTCGCAGTCGATGATGAAGCTCTGCAACACCTCAGAGTATGCAACGGCAATGGCTCAGGCTGCACTCAACGATGGTCTCGACCCCGTGGCTTATGCCCACAACTATGGTCTTGACTTCAATGCCTCTACCGGCCGCACCATCAAGGCATACGATCCTGCCTCAAAAAGCTATAAGACATATACCGTAAACGGTGCATACGACGGCTATATCAATGCAAAGAAAACAATGCGACTGTCTGACACCGACTGGCTTGACGAGATTTCGCGCACCGGTTTCATGCAGAGCTACGACCTCTCTCTGTCGGGTGCCACCGACAAGTTCACTGGTCTTTTCTCGGCAGGCTACAAGAAGAACGACGGTATCTTGAAGTATTCTAACTTCGAGAACTTCTCTGCCCGATTCAACTCTACATACAATGTGAACAAGATTGTAAGTGTAGGCGAGAACGCTACGGTTACTTACTCGAAGCAGGTAAATAGCGCACCGATGGAGAATGCGTTGAAGATGTCGCCTACGGTGCCCGTATACGAAGAAGACGGCACTACATTCGCTGGTCCGGTGGGTGGTATGAGCGACCGTCAGAACCCTCTGCGCGAGATGTACATGAACCGCGACAACGCACTGAAGATATGGCGTGTGTTCGGCAATGCCTATGTAGATGTGAAACCGCTGAAGGGCCTTGTGCTCCGTTCTAATTTCGGTCTCGACTACTATCATTCGTTCATTCGCTCGATGAACCACACGTTCAAGTCGGACATCGTGAACAACAACATACCGAGCACCACGCTCTCTGCCCACGACGACGTGCGCTGGACATGGAGTAACACAGCCAACTACAACTTCAAGATTGCACGCGACCACGACTTCACGGTGCTTGCCGGTATGGAACTTCACAGGCAGACCGTAGAGGATATGGGTGCGTATGCCCAGAGCTACGTGATAGAGGACAAGGACTATATGTGGCCTGATGCCGCTACGGGTATTGAGCGCGCTACGGGTATCGGTTCTGGCTACTCGCTGGCTTCGTTCTTCGGTAAGGTCGACTACAACTGGCAGGATCTTATCCTTGCTTCGTTCACCATACGTCGTGACGGCAGCTCGCGTTTCGGTAAGAACAATCGCTATGGCAACTTCCCTGCAGCTACTTTGGGCTATCGTCTTTCGAAGAACCTCAAAGCAAACTGGATTGACGATCTTAAGATTCGTGCCTCATGGGGTAAGACTGGTAACCAGGAGATTTCCAACACAGCTCGCTACGGCTTGTATGTAGCCGACTACGGATTAGATCGTGTTACATCTACCGCTTACGATCTCTATCGTCAGGGTACAGGCGTCTTCCCGTCAGGTTTCCGCGCAACTCAGACTGCGAACGACAACTTGAAGTGGGAGACAACAATACAGTATAACGTTGGTGCCGACTTCTCTTTGCTCAGCCAGGAACTCTACGGATCGGTTGACGCATATATTAAGGATGTAAAGGACATGCTTATCTCGCCGGCATTCCTCGGAGCAGTGGGCGAGGGCGGTTCTACATGGTCGAACGGTCCGTCGCTTCGCAACGTGGGTATGGAGGCAAGCGTGGGCTACCGCCACATCACTAAGTATGGTCTGCGCTACGACGTGACTGCCAACATCGACTTCTTCCGCAACAAAGTGACGTATCTGCCTTCTACCACAACCGGCTCGTATGCACACACAGTGAAGGAGAACCTCGTGCAGTCGAAGAAGCCTTACGGCTCTATCGTGGGCTACGTTGTAGATGGACTCTTCCAGAACAGCGAGGAGGCAAAAGCCTCTGGTCAGCCTAACGCTCGTGTGGGCGGATTGAAGTATGCCGACCTCGACCACAGCGGCACTATCGACGCAAAGGACCAGACATGGATATTCGATCCGGTGCCCGACTTCAACTGGGGTCTTAACGTGCAGCTCGGATACAAGAACTTCGACCTCTCTATGTTCTTCCAGGGAGTATGTGGCGTAGATGTTTACAACAACCAGAAATTCCAGACCGACTTCTGGAGCCTCACCGACGCCGGAAGCAACAAGGGCAACCGTATGCTTGGCGCTTGGACCGAGGACAACACTTCTTCTAAGATACCGGCGCTCACAACCAACAACACCGGTGACGAGGGACGCGCCTCTACTTACTTCGTAGAACACGGCAACTGGATGAAGCTCCGCACGCTGCAGCTTGGCTACAACTTCAGCGACTCGCTCCTGAAGAAGCTCCACATGACATCGGCTCGTGTATATGTTTCTGGTCAGAACCTCTTCACATGGAAGAGCAGCAGCTTCACTATCTCCGACCCCGAGAACCCCAACTGGGCATATCCTCACTCTTCATCAGTGTCGTTCGGACTGCAGCTCAGTTTCTAAGGAGCTATTGATATTACAAAGAAGTCAAAACAATTTAAAGAATCAGAACAATGAAAAATTTATCTAAATATATATTTGCAGCGATGCTCACGCTCGGCACTGTAACATCGTGCAGCGATTTCCTCGACGACTCTCCGAAGGGCGTAGTCGATCAGGACAAGGCTTTCAAACTCCCCGACGATATGGTCAATTCGGCATACGCCATGCTCGGCGACTGCTGGTACTCTTATCCGTTCAACCTCTGGCCTTACGGCGATTTGTCGTCAGACGACTGTTTGAAGGGCGGATCGGGCACTACCGACACTGGCTATCATCCGATGGAGATTTGGTCGACCATGACTTCTACACCGGGCGAGTTCGACGAACTTTGGTATCGCCTCTACTGTGCTGTTAGCCGCTGCAACCGTGCGCTGCTCTCGCTTGAGCAGTATGGCAACAGCAAGCTTGGTGAGGAGGTGACGAAGCAGCGTGTGGCAGAGGTGAAGTTTCTGCGCGCCCACTTCTACTTCAAGCTCATCACCATGTTCCGCCAGGTGCCTTGGATTGACGAGAACGTAATGAAGAACAATCTTCAGGAGAAGACCCGCAACGACGAGTTTACATACCAGGAGTTGTTCGGCAAGATAATAAACGACTTCAAGGAGGCTTACGACGTGCTGCCCGAGATGCAGAAGGAGCAGAACCGCGTCAACCGCGTTGCTGCTGCGGCATATCTCGCCAAGTGCTATCTGACGCTTGCCTACGGCGACGGCTACGAGGCAACCAACGGCTACGACCACGTCAACAAGGAGTATATGCAGAAGGTGATCGAATACACCAACGTGGTGAAGAACTCACCCTACTTCGGCTATCTTGAAGACTACGGCGACATCTTCCTGCCCGAACACAAGAACAGCAAGGAGAGTGTGTTCGCTGTGCAGACTTCCGACTACAAGGAGGACAATACCACCTTCGGACGCGCCAACTGGAGCAACGTGCTCAATGGTGTTTGGGGAATGTGGTCGTGCGGATGGGACTTCCACAAGCCGTCGCAGGACCTCGTGAACGCCTTCAAGACAAAGAACGGACTGCCCGAGTTTGACGATTATAACAAGCACATCGACTATCCGGTCAACGGCCAGCCGACCACCCAGAAATGGGATCCGCGTCTCTTCCACACCGTGGGTATGCCTACTTTCCCGTACAAGTACGAGAAGGAGTATACGCTCACAAAGGCTAACAGTCGCACACCGAACACTTACGGCTACTACTGCTCTATGAAGGAGGTGCCGCAGCGCTCTAAGGGCGAGACCTACAACGGCTCATGGCAGGCGTTCGCTATGAACGACTATGTGTTCCGCTTCTCTGATGTGATGCTCATGCGTGCAGAGGCTCTCATCGAGACCGACCAGCTTGCAGAGGCTCGCACCATAATCAACGACATTCGCCAGCGTGCGAAGAACTCTGTTGACAAGCACATCGCTTACGCCAAGGATCAGTGCGAGATAGCGCTCTATCCCGAGTCTTACTTCCAGAACAAGGAGACGGCACGCAAGTGTCTGCGCTGGGAGCGCCGTCTGGAGCTTGCAATGGAGAACGGACGCTACTTCGACCTGCGTCGCTGGGGATTGGCTTCAAAGACTCTCAACGCCTACTTCGCAACCGAGAAGAACGACGTGTACGACGGACAGACATACGCTACGTATCTTAAGGATGCCCACTACACGGCTGGCAAGAACGAGTTCTACCCGATTCCTTACAACCAGCTCTACTATGTGCCTGGCTTGTATAAGCAGAACAAGAACTACTAAAGGACACTACCGATATTCGGTGTAAATATAAAAGCCCTTAATACGAAAAAAGCGGAGGATACCACACCTCCGCTTTCTTGTACTGTGTAAAGCGCAATAGTACGAATGTTGCATCTGTAGCAAATATGTTGTGCAATGCGATTATTACAACTTTATGTAACATAATTTTCGCTCTGCTCGGCACGTTTAGCGTAATTTTGCTGCAGAAATTAATTCTCAACTCAACTAATAACTAAAAGTTTCATACGCAATGAACAATTCCAATCAAAGCAAACTGACACTTATCCCGGTGATGATTGCCTTCTTCACTATGGGCTTCGTCGATCTGGTCGGTGCGGTTTCAAACAACATGCAGGAAGACTTCGGACTCTCCGACTCCGCTGCAAACTTCTTCCCTTCGCTCGTGTTCTTCTGGTTCCTTATCTTCTCTGTGCCTACGGGCATGCTGATGAATAAGATAGGTAGAAAGAAGACCGTTCTGCTCTCAGTAGTAATCACAACATTGGCTGTGCTCCTGCCGCTCTTCGACAGCTTTATGCCTACAAAGGAGAGCCAGCTCTGGCTGATGTACATCTCTTTCTCGCTGCTCGGCATAGGCAACGCCATCATGCAGACCGGCATCAATCCGCTCGTGACGATGCTCGTGAAGGGTCATCTGGCTTCGACGCTCACCTTCGGTCAGTTCGTTAAGGCTATCGCTTCGTTCATCGCTCCGCTCATCGCTGCTTGGGGCGCTACCACTACAGCTCCTATCCTCGGACTCAGCTGGCGCATCCTCTTCCTGCTCTTCTTCGTTATAGGTATGGTGGCTACGCTGTGGCTCGGCATGACACACATCGAGGAAGAACCCATCGAAGGCAAGGCTTCTGGCTTCGCCGACTGTCTGAAGATGCTCGGTTCGCCTATCATCCTGCTCTCGTTCATCGGCATCATGTGCCACGTGGGCATCGATGTAGGTACAAACGCTGTTGCACCGAAAGTGTTGTTCGAGCGTCTTGGCGGCGCCGGCGACACGCTCAGTCAGTTCGAATACGCTACGTCAATCTACTTCGCATTCCGTACGCTCGGCTGCTTCACCGGCTCAATCCTTATGCGCAAGCTCAATATCCGCACCTTCTTCACAGTCATCGTGCTTATGATGGCGCTCTCTATGGTGGGCTTCGTGTTCGGCACAGAGAAGTGGGAGCTTTGGGCAGCTATCGCTCTTGTGGGCTATGGCAACTCTAACGTGTTCTCTATCGTCTTCTCGCAGGCTATGCTCTCTGCTCCGGAGAAGAAGAACGAGGTTTCGGGCCTTATGATCATGGGTCTGTTCGGCGGCACGGTGTTCCCGCTCTTCATGGGCTTCGCCAGCGACGCCGCAAAGGCTGCCGGCGCTCAGTATCCGCAGGTTTGGGCTGCTGCTGTGATGGCTATCGGCGTGCTCTATCTGCTCAGCTATATACCTAAAGTAAAGCAGAACTAAAGCCCAAAGCCCCTCCCAACCCTCAAGCCCCTCCCAACCCTCCCCGTCGGGGAGGGCTTAGTTAGCTTAGAAAGGCTTAGAAAGGCTTAGTTGGCCTTGGCTTAGGAAGGCTTAGTTAGCCTTGGCTTAGGAAGGCTTAAGAAGGCTTAGAAAGGCTTAAACGCTGCCTTAGGAAGGCTCGGCTTATTAAAAAAAACAATAACTGAAAACAATAAAACTATGGAAAAGAAATATGTAGTAGGACTCGGTGAGGCACTCTGGGACGTGCTTCCTGAAGGTAAGAAACTTGGTGGTGCACCGGCTAACTTCGCGTTCCACGCCGGTCAGTTCGGCTTGAACTCTATCGCTGTGAGCGCTCTCGGCGAGGACAAGCTCGCTGACGAAACCGTGCAGCAGCTCGAGGAGAAGGGCTTGCAGTATTGCATGCCGCGCGTGCCTTATCCAACCGGCACCGTGCAGGTGAAGCTCGACGACGAGGGCATACCTACATACGACATAAAGGAGAACGTGGCGTGGGATAACATCCCGTTCACCGACGAGGTGAAGGCTATTGCTGAGAACACAGAGGCTGTGTGCTGGGGTTCGCTCGCCCAGCGCAACGTGGTGAGCCGCGAGACTATCTACAAGTTCCTCGACGCTACACCTGCCGACTGCATGAAGATATTCGACATCAACCTGCGCCAGGACTTCTACACAAAGGATGTTATCTGCGAGAGCATGAAGCGCTGCAACGTTCTTAAGATCAACGACGAGGAGCTTGTGCTCATCGGCAGAATGTTCGGTTATCCGGGCTTGGACATCGAGAACAAGTGCTGGCTCATTCTCGGCAAGTACGACCTCGATATGCTCGTGCTCACCTGCGGCGTAAACGGCTCGTACGTGTTCACACCAGGCGAGATGTCGTTCCAGCCCACACCGAAGGTAGAGGTGGCTGACACCGTTGGCGCAGGCGACTCGTTCACTGGCACCTTCTGTGCTTCTATCCTTGCCGGAATGACGGTGGCTGAGGCTCACGAGCGCGCAGTGAGAGTGAGCGCATACGTCTGCACGCAGAACGGCGCAATGCCCGTACTGCCTGAGGAGGTGAAGTAAAGCCAAAGCCCCTCCCAACCCTCCCCGTCGGGGAGGGCTTAGGATTGCCGATGTTCTTCTTGGCTTAAGAAGGCTTAAGAAGGCTTAGCTCGGCTTAAACGCCGCCTATGTTCTTCTTGGCTTAGAAAGGCTTAAGAAGGCTTAGTTCGGCTTAGAATAATGAAAAGGTTTAGTTGTTAATATAAGTTCGTAATAGTAGAAACTTGTTTTAGAGTTAGAAGCCGGGGGCATCGTTGCCTCCGGCTTTTTTCGGTTATATATTTTATGTATTGGCGTTGCGTTTCAGATTAAAGCTGTAACTTTGCAATTGCGTACTCATACGCACATCTAAATAAATATATTTATGAAATCAATAAGCCGCATACTTAAAGGCAACCCTACAATGGCGGAGAGCACGGTCTATTCCGTGCTCGTCATCTGCTGTATCTCCCACTTTCTGAACGACATGATACAGTCGATCATTCCGTCTATCTATCCTATCCTCAAGGACAAGTTCGACTTCTCGTTCGCGCAGATAGGTATCATAACGCTCGTCTTTCAGATGACATCCTCCATTCTGCAGCCCTTCACCGGACTCTCTGCCGACCGCCATCCGCGCCCCTATGCGCTCTCCGTCGGCATGTGCTTCACGCTCGCCGGACTGCTCATGCTTGCGTTCGCCGAGAACTATCTGCTCATACTGCTGGCTGTGAGCGTCGTAGGCTTCGGCTCGTCCGTGTTCCACCCTACGGCGTCGAGCGTGACGCAACTGGCGTCGGGCGGCAAGAAGAGTCTTGCGCAGTCTATCTTCCAGGTGGGCGGCAACGGCGGTTCGGCGCTCGGCCCGCTGCTCGCAGCGCTCATCATCCAGCCCTTCGGACAGCACGCCATATCGTGGTTCGCCATAGCCGCCCTGCTCGCAGCACTCATCATGGTGCGCCTCGGAGCGTGGTATAAAGCCCGCCTGCAGTACGCCGTGAAGCATCCGCGCAAGGCGGAAGCGCTGAACACGCACATCTCCCGACGCGCAAAGTACGGCGCATTGCTCATACTCATCCTGCTCATCTTCTCGAAATACTTCTACACATCCTGCATCACGAGCTACTTCACGTTCTACCTCATCGACAAGTTCGGTGTCTCGGTGCAGGCTTCGCAGATATGCCTCTTCGTGTTCCTCGCCGCCTTCGCCATCGGCACGCTCGCCGGCGGCGTGTTCGGCGACCGTTTCGGACGCAAGTACGTGATATGGTTCTCTATCCTTGGCGCGGCTCCGTTCGCTCTCGCCATGCCCTACGTCAGTCTGACATGGACCATCGTGTTCACCTTCCTCTCCGGACTCATTATCGCCTCGGCGTTCTCCTCGATAGTGGTCTACGCCACCGACCTCATGCCCGACAAGGTAGGACTTATAGCCGGCATCTTCTTCGGCTTGATGTTCGGACTGGGCGGCATCGGTTCGGCGTTCTTCGGATGGCTCGCCGACAAGACCAGCGTCGAATTTATCTTCAAGGTGAGCGCATTCCTGCCGCTGCTCGGCATAATCGCCGGACTGCTGCCCGATACGCAGAAGCGGTCATAGTGGGGAGGCGTTTTTGCAACCTCATTGCACTGCATTTTTTATAATTTTGCATCCAAATTATAAACAATCAGTATGAAAAAGACAATACCAGTTATAGGTATGGCGTGCGTTGTCTGCGCCGCCAACGTAGAGAATACGCTCCGTAAGCTGCGGGGCGTCAACTCGGCTACGGTAACGCTGTCTACACGCACGGTGCTTGTAGACTATGACCCAGACGTGATTACGCTCGACAACATGAAGCGCGAGGTGAGCAACGCCGGCTACGACCTCGTGGTGGAGAGCGACCGCAACGCCGAGGAGATTAACCGCCGCGAGTATACGTTGCTGCGCCGTCGTACACTGCTTTCGTGGCTGTTCGCTGCGCTCACGATGTACTTCGGCATGAGCGGCGACGGAGCGTTCAACAACCAAATCTGCCTCATACTCGCTCTCTTAAACATGTTCTACTGCGGCAGACGCTTCTATGTGTCGGCGGCAAAACAGATAACGCATCGTACGGCGAACATGGACTCGCTCGTGGCGCTGAGCACGCTCATAGCGTTCCTCTTCAGCACGTTCAACACGTTCTTCGGCGAGGCGGTTTGGGGCGCACGCGGCATAGAGTGGCACACCTACTTCGACGCTTCGGTGATGATAATCACGTTCGTGCTCACCGGTCGGTGTCTTGAGGAGAAAGCGAAGGACAGTACGGCGAGCAGCATACGCCAGCTCATGGGTATGCAGCCTAAGACGGCGCGCATCGTGACGCACGAGAAGATGGAAGACACCGACGACTACCGCATGGAGGAGGTGCCTATCTCGACGATTCAGATAGGCGACACGATAGAGGTGCGCGCCGGAGAGAAGATTCCGGTGGACGGTGTGGTGTGTGCGGCTGAGAGTTTCATGACTGCCGATGCGGCGTACGTAGACGAGGCTATGATAAGCGGCGAACCTACACCGGCTATGAAGAAAGCAGGCGACACCGTGCTCGCCGGAACCATACCCAGTCAGGGCAAACTGCGTATGCGTGCGCGTCAGATTGGCGAGAACACAGCTCTTGCGCACATCATACGCATGGTGCAGGAGGCGCAGGGCAGCAAGGCGCCCGTGCAGCGCATCGTAGACCGAGCCGCACGGGTGTTCGTGCCGACGGTGGCTGCCATCGCGCTGCTCACGTTCTGCGTGTGGTGGGCTGTAGGAGGCAACGCTGCACTGCCGCACGCTATTCTCTCGGCTGTGGCTGTGCTCGTCATAGCCTGCCCCTGCGCAATGGGATTGGCTACGCCGACGGCGCTCATGGTGGGCATCGGGAAGGCGGCGCAGAAGCAGATTCTCATAAAGGACGCGTCGGCGCTGGAGAACCTGCATAAGATTCGGGCACTCGTCGTCGACAAAACGGGCACGCTCACCATTCCGAACCCGAACATCGACTTCACACGCCCGTCTGACATACCGCTCGAAGAGCGCGAAACGCTGAAGCCTAATGCCAAGGAGGCGATGGCGCAGCTGCAGTCGGCTGGCATCGAGGTGTACATGATGAGTGGCGACAAGGAGGAGGCGGCTCGCTACTGGGCTGCTGAGGCTGGCATACGCAACTATCGCAGCAAGGTGCTGCCAGGCGACAAGCAGGCGCTCGTGCAGCAACTTCAGAGCGAAGGCAAGCGCGTGGCTATGGTGGGCGACGGCATCAACGATACGCAGGCACTCGCCCTCGCCGATGTGGGCATAGCCATCGGTCGCGGCACAGATGTGGCGATGGACGTGGCGCAGATTACGTTGATGGGCGACGACCTCATGGCGCTGCCCGAAGCCGTAAGGCTCAGTAGACGCACCGTGCGCATGATATGGCAGAATCTCTTCTGGGCGTTCGTCTACAACATCGTCTGCATCCCCCTCGCCGCCGGTGCTCTACACATCTTTGGCGTCGACTTCCAGATAACGCCGATGTGGGCAAGCGCCCTGATGGCGTTCTCAAGCGTAAGCGTAGTGCTTAACTCGCTGCGCCTGCGCTACGCGTAACGCCAATCGCAACTCTGATGTGCCGCTATTATATATAATAATGTATAGAGAAGCGGTGTACGGTGTGGGGAAGTATTGGGCAAGTTGCAATCGTTTGCAGGTGTGTGCGAACACATTAAGGGTTGACGTAGGTCAAAAATAGGCGTTTTTAAGCGAAAAAAGAGTGTAAACACTTGTTTGTGTACGCAAACAATTGTAACTTTACATCGTCAAAACAAGGAAACCGTGAGGCAACCGATTGACTAACAACATTAGGTAAAAGGTATTGAAAGGATAATTCGATAGGAAAGTCTTAAAGGTAAAGAAGATTCAGGACAACAAGAAGGTAAAAGATTAGGATGACTAAGGTATTAGTAAGGTAAAAGGTTAGGATAACAATACAGAAGGTATTAGAAAAGGTGAAAAGTAAAGGGTAACTTTGGTAAAGGTATTAGGTTGAAAAGGTAAGGAAGTTATTAGGTTAGTATTGTTGATAGAAGGTACATAGTTTGGTAGTTAAATGGTTAATTAAGTAGAAAAGTTATGTTGATGACGGTAATGATGAGCCTATTCGCAGCTACAGCTGCAATAGGAATGTGGGGAGAAGACAACAAGTAACGGTCTTTCTCACCCCACGCAGGATGAAGCGGAAACGCAGAGTCCAAACAAAATTGAGAAAAATAGGAATTAGTAAATTGTTGGTCCATTGCAGCACAGCTGTAATGGATTTTTTTAATTTTATATATCCAGATGTTATTAGAGTTTTTTCTTACATGCAACAAGATTGGCGCCTTCACGTTGGGCGGCGGCTACGCCATGATTCCGATTATGGAGCGTGAGTTTGTAGACAAGCACCAGTGGATGGACCGTCAGGAGTTCATGGACATAATGGTTGTGGCGCAGACCACGCCCGGCATCTTCGCCATCGACATGGCGAGCCACATCGGCTACAAGTTGCGCGGTGTGTGGGGCGGCATAGTCGGAGCATTGGGCATTGCGTTGCCATCGATTATAGCGATAATGGTGATAGCGATGTTCTTCCAGAACTTCAAGGACAACGAGTATGTTGCAAAGTTCTTCCGCGGAGTGCGTCCGGCTGTGGTGGCGCTCATCGCTGCGCCGTGCTTCAAGATGGCGAAGACGGCGAACATAACATGGCGCACGGCGTGGATACCGGTGGTGTGTGCGGCGCTGATATGGCTGCTGGGCGTGTCGCCGATATATATCATCATAGCTGCCGGCTTGGCAGGATATCTTTATGGAAAAATGTTGAACTCAAAGCTCGAAAAATGATATTTTTAAAACTGTTTATTATATTCACGAAGATTGGCACGTTCAACTTCGGTGGCGGCTACGCCATGCTGTCGCTCATACACAACGAGACGGTGGTGAAGAATGCGTGGCTCACCAACTCTGAGTTTACGGACATCGTTGCCATCAGTCAGTCGACGCCGGGTCCGATCGGCATCAACGCCGCTACATACGTAGGCTATACGGCGGTGCTCAACCAGGGCTATCCCGAGTGGATGGCGATGATAGGCTCTGTGCTGGCGTCGCTCTCCATCATCTGGTTGCCGTTCATCATCATGATACTCATATCGAGATACCTCATGACCCACCGCGACTCGAAGGTGGTGAAGAGCGTGTTCGCCGGTCTGCGCCCTGCCATTGTGGGCTTGATAGCAGCCGCATCCTTGCTGCTTATGACCAAAGACAACTTCGGCTCGCCGAAAGACGAGCCGATAGGTTTCGGTATCAGTGTTGCGCTCTTTGCCGTAACGTTCTTCCTGACACGCTACCGCAAGACCAACCCAATACTGGTTATGCTGTGTTGTGGTGTGCTGGGTCTGCTTGTGTTCTAAGCGATAGGACAGCGCAGGTGGCGCATCTCGTGTCCGCCCCACATGGCGTCGTTGCAATACTCGAAGCCCACCGAACGATATAGACGCTCGGCGTTGGGATTGCCCTTATCGACGAGCAGCGCTGCAGGCAGATTGAGGCTTGCGGCGTGCTCGGTGGCACGTTTCAGCAGTTGGCGTGCTATGCCGCGGCGACGATATTCGGGATAGATAGCCAGCGAGTCGAGATAGAACTCGCCAGCTTCGGTCTCGTCGTCCATCTGCGAGTAGTCCATCTGGAGCTGCTTCAGCGCTTCTTCCTGAAAGCGGCGGCGCAGGCGGTGAAGGTCGGCTCCGTTGTAGCCCACGATGGCTCCGGCTACCGGTGCGTACTCCACGTTGCCCTCCGTAGCCTCCTCGTCAACAGCCACGAAGGCGTTGCGCCAACTGTACTGCGAGTCGTCCATCAGAACGAGGTCGAGCATCATGTGATAGAAATCGTCGAGCGTGTGCTCCTTGCCTGCCAGATACTGGCAGCAATCTTCCGTCATCGCCGTCATTATGAGTTGAGCGATGTCGGCTGCGTGTGCTGGTGTTGCTGGAATAATAGTCATACAAGTAGTTTCTTTTTCCGGCAAATTTAAGTAAAACTCGCCGAACCTACAAATATTTTTACTTATATTAAGAGGTGTGCAGCAGGTTGACCGGCAACGGAGTGGGGAAATAAATTCCGCTGAAACACTTGTTTATATGGATTTAAATGCCTAACTTTGCAAAAACAATCAAACCATTTTTGTTAAACACGGAGGGCAGAGCATGGCGTCGGGCAAGTCTGGGTGAGACTTCGCAAAGGCTATCAAGGTCTGCTTTGCTCCTGTCGTAGCAGAAACGGTAGCATATTGAAAAACAATAGATAAAGACAGATGAATGAGAATTCCGGCAGCAGGAACAGTGTCGGGATTCTTGTTTTTTTGTTATAGTAAAGAAAAAACATTAATAAAACAAACAAAGAAATCATGGCTTACATGTCACAAGAAGGCTACGACAAGCTCGTTGCCGATTTGAAACAGCTCGAATCAGTAGAGCGTCCGAAGGCTTCTGCAGCTATTGCTGAGGCTCGCGACAAGGGCGATTTGAGCGAGAATGCTGAGTATGACGCCGCTAAGGAGGCTCAGGCTCATCTCGAAGAGAAGATAAACCGTCTGAAGGTTGCTATCGCCGAGGCGAAGATTATCGACACATCGCGTCTTAGCACAGATACTGTGCAGATTCTGTCGAAGGTGGTGATGACAAACCTCGCCAACAAAGCAAAGATGTCCTACACCATCGTGAGTGAGAGCGAGGCTAACCTGCGTGAGGGCAAGATCTCTATCAATACACCTATCGCTCAGGGCCTGCTTAACAAGAAGGTGGGCGACGAAGTGGAGATTAAGATTCCGCGCGGCACTATCCACCTGCGCATCGATAGCATCTCTTTCGAATAAAAGAGGGTGTGGTAGCACCGCATCAGATATTGGAAAAATCGCCTCATTGGGCGCTCAAAATACGTTCGAAGCCAGAAACCGCAGACAAGGAGTCTGAGGTTTCTGGCTTTTGCGTATATAAAAATATGTGTGAATGCGTGTGCTTGTCCGTTTTTTTCACTAATTTTGTAGAAATAAACTTTTAAAACCTATTGTTATGGATATATTCTCTAAAATCGCCGCAGGCGAGATTCCCAGCTATAAGTGTGCTGAGAGCGAACAGTTCTACGCTTTCCTTGATATCAACCCATTGGTGAAGGGCCACACACTCGTCATTCCGCGCCGCGAAGTGGACTACATCTTCGACATGGAGGACGACGAGATTGCCCAGTATCAGGTGTTTGCAAAGAAGGTGGCTGTAGCCATCAAGCGCGCTTTCCCATGTATCAAGGTAGGCGAGGCTGTGCTCGGACTCGAAGTGCCACACGCTCATATCCATCTCATCCCGATGCAGTCGGAGAAGGACATGCTCTTCTCTAACCCGAAGCTGAAGCTCTCGGAAGAGGAGTTCCGCGAGATAGCCGACAAGATCTACACCGAGTTCAAGAAACTGTAACACAACAACCCCCGCAATTCAGCTATGAAGAGAAACATTGCCATTATACTCGCTGGTGGAGTAGGCTCACGCCTTGGTATGTCCACACCGAAACAGTTCTTTAAGGTGGCAGGCAAGATGGTCGTGGAGCACACCATCGACGTGTTCGAGCGCAACCAGCACATCGACGAGATAGCCATTGTGTCTAATCCGGCGCTCGTTGCCGACTTCGAGAATATCGTGCTGCGCAACAAGTGGCGCAAGGTGAAGAAGATACTGAAGGGCGGAGCCGAGCGCTACTACTCGTCGCTCTCTGCCATCACCGCCTATCAGAATGAGGACGCCAACCTCATCTTCCACGACGCCGTACGTCCGCTCGTCAGCCAGCGCATCATCGACGACGTCGTGAAGGCGCTCGATACCCACCGCGCCGTGAACGTAGCCGTGCCTTCTGCCGATACGATCATTGAGGTGGACGGCGACTTCATCACGAATATCCCCGACCGTTCTCGTCTGCGTCGCGGACAGACTCCGCAGGCGTTCGACCGCCAGCTCATTGCCGAGGCTTACGAGAAAGCGCTCAAGGATCCCAACTTCCGCACTACCGACGACTGTGGCGTGGTGCGCACCTATCTGCCCGAAGAGCCTATCTTCGTGGTGCGTGGCGAGGAGAGCAACATGAAGCTCACATATCGCGAGGACACATACATGATGGACAAGCTGTTCCAGCTGAAGAGCACCGAGCCCAACGACGTGCAGATCGGCGCTGAGTCGTTCAGCGGAAAAGTGGCTGTGGTGTTCGGCGGAAGCTACGGCATCGGCAAGAACATCGTGGAGATGCTCGAGCAGAGCGGCGCTCATGTCCACTCGTTCTCGCGCGGCGCAACGCATACCGATGTCGGCGACGACAACCAGGTGGCTCTCGCTCTGTCTGCTGTGGAGCAGAAGGAAGGACATATCGACTATGTTATCAACACCGCCGGCGTGCTCAACCGCGAACCGCTCGCTTCGATGGAGTACGACACCATACTGAAGGCTGTGCAGACCAACTATATGGGCACGGTGAACGTGGCTCTGCGTGCTCGTCCTTACCTGCAGCGCACTCGTGGTAAGCTCATCTTCTTCACATCCAGCTCGTACACCCGCGGTCGCGCTTTCTACAGCATCTACTCGTCGACAAAGGCTGCCATCGTCAACTTTGTGCAGGCTGTTGCGCAGGAGTGGGATGCCGACGGCATCAGCATCAACTGCATCAACCCTGAGCGCACCAAGACTCCGATGCGCCAGCAGAACTTCGGCATCGAGCCGGACGAAACGCTGCTCATGCCGGAGCGTGTGGCTGAGGCTACGCTGCGCACCCTGCTCACCGACTGCACGGGTCAGGTGATTGACGTGCGCCGACCTGCGGCTGGCAAGTAACAAGGCAAGCCGACGGGTTGACGTGTCGGCTTCTCGGTTTGCTGTTCTTCAACGAAACAATTATAAATGGATTATATAACCGAATTCAAACAGCGCCACCTCCGTCGTGCGCAGCTCAAGCAACTCTCCATTCTTGAGGAGATTGACCGCATCTGTCGCAAGCACGACATCAAGTACTGGCTCGACGGAGGCACTCTGCTCGGCGCCGTGCGTCACGGAGGCTTCATTCCGTGGGACGACGATATCGACATCGCCATGACGCTCGACGACTCGCGCCGCTTCGCCGCGATTGCTCCTAAGGAACTGCGCAGCGGACTCGTGCTGCAAACGCCCGAGACCGAGAACACCAGAGAGCCGATTATGAAGGTGCGCGACCTCAACTCGTTCTACGTTGAGGGTAATGAGGACTTTTCGCTTGACTACTCGAAGGGACTCTTCGTTGATATCTTCCCGTTCATTCCTTACCCTAACGTGTCGCGCAGCTTCTGCAAGCGTTACGGCAAGTCTATGTCGAAGTGCTACTCCATATTGCACCACTCGCATCAGTACTCGTGGCGTGCTACGTTCGAGTTGTTCTACTTCGGTGCGAAGTATCTCTTCTGCAAGTCGGTGTGGGCTGCAGCCTTCGCCTTGCGCAAGTGCGACACCTACATTTCGAACGTGCTTATCAACAACGGCTACGGCATCATGCACCGCCGCGACTGCGTGTTCCCGCTTTCCACGATAGAGTTCGAAGGCAAGCGCTTCGCTGCGCCAGCCGACCCCGACGCTTATCTGAGCGACCTCTATCGCAATTATATGCAGGTTCCGCCGAAGGAGAAGCAGAAGGTTCACGCCGTATTCATTCTGCCCGACTTGATTGAGGAGGCAGAAGTCAAGAAGTAGTGTTGTGGCATAAAGCTATCCGCAACACTCTTGCTAACATAATTATTTTATACGAAATGAAGCAGACACAAACCGTAGCGGTTGTGATGTGTACATACAACGGAGCGAGTCGACACCTTGCAGAGCAGCTCGACTCGCTCTTTGCGCAAACCCAGCCGCCGAAGGAGATAATAGTGCAGGACGACTGTTCTACCGACAACACCATGGAGATGCTCGCCGACTATGCCCGCCGTGCGCCCCACGGAGTGCAGATGCGTGTCTATCAGAACGCGCAGCAGCAGGGCATCAACCGCAACTTCTTCTCAGCCATGCGCCGTGCCACAGCCGACCTCATCGCCGTTTGCGACCAGGACGACATCTGGATGCCTACGAAGCTCGAGGAGCAAAGCGCCGCTATCGGTCAGAACATGATGTGTGTCTGCCGATCGGTGCCGTTCACCGAGACCGGTGCCGAGGTGCGCTACGATAGTCGCCGACCCAACTGCAACCTCATCCGTCTGTTCTATGCCTCGATGATGGGCCACTGCCAGATGTTGCGTCGCGAGTTGCTCGACGTGATACCTACCGATGAGGAGTGTCCTGAGATATACCGCCGCACATGCTACGACGTGATGACAGCCACTGCTGCTGCGGCTCTCGACAGCATCGTGCTGCTCGATAAGGTGCTTGTGCGACAGCGCCGCTATGCCGAGGCTGCCACATACGTCGGTGTCGACGCCCATCGTGTGCGGTCTGCCGACAATGCAGCCTACATGGTGTGGTACGGCGTGCGCAACTATTCGAAGGTGAAGCCCTGGATGAACGCCCACTTCGCCGCTCGCCGCGACTTCCTGCTTTGGGTAGAACGCAAGTCGAAGACTGCCTTCTCGGTTTCTGAAGCAGTTCTTCGTGATTCGGATCATTCTCCGTCAAGCAAAGACACTGTTCTTCCCACTACCGACAACGCTCTCTTCCACGACGGCTTGCGTCTTCTCGGTTATGAAACGGCTAAGGGATTGCCGGCTTTCCTTGGCTTGCTGCGCATGTACGTGCGCTATCGCCACCGCATCTTCTATACCCACGAGACCGACCCCGTTGCGTTTCTGCGCGCCGTGCTCCATCCGTTCATGCAGATATACAACTACCGCTATCTCGTAGGCAAGACCTACCGTTGACATCCGGCGGTCTTCCACGTTACAGTTCCATACATATTATGAAGGTTTATTTCTACCATACGCAGAACATACAGTATTGCCTCCGTCGCATGGCGGAGGGCGAGTTCCCGTCGCATTTCCTCTACGGAGCGTGCCACCTTGCCGACAACGGCGTCGATGTGGTGTATCACCGCTCGCCGAAGCACGAACTCTCCCGACTGAAGACTGCGCTCTATACGGCGTGGCGTGTGCTCACCTGCCGCGAGCGTTTCGACGCCATCTATGCCACCCACTACAAAGGTCTCGAACTCGTTGTGCTGCTGCGCGCACTCGGCTTGTTCCGCAAGCCCATCGTCGTGTGGCACCACCAGCCCATCGTGAAGTCGAAGAGCCGACTGCGCGAACTGCTCGGTCGCTTCTTCTACAAAGGTTTCGACCGCCTGATATTCTTCTCGCCGAAACTCGTCGACGACTCGCTTAAGGCGCCGAAAGCCGATCCGCGCAAGCTCGTCGTAGGGCATTGGGGTGCCGACCTCGCCTTTTATGATAAGATAAAAGCTGAACTCAAAGCGGAGCAAGTCTCATCACCTCAACACCTCACCACAACACCACCTCACCACAACACCACCTCACCATCTTTCATCGCCACTGGCAAGGAGCAGCGCGACCAGCCCACGCTCATCGAAGCGTTCAACCGCACCGGTCGCCACCTTATATTATATATAGGTATCAATCCGAACCCGAACGTGCCCAACCCCAACCTCGAAGCCGTGGAGCGCTGCAAGCCCGCCGATAACATTGACGTGGTGAAGATATGCGGTCTGCTGCCTTACGAGATAGCTCGCGAAGTGGCTAAAGCCGACTGTGTTGTCATCTGCTGCCACCGCACACGCTACACCGCCGGACTCACCACTGTTGTGGAAGCGCTCGCTCTCGGTCTGCCCATCATCTGCAGTCGCAATCCGCAGATACCGGTCGACTTCGATAGTCTTGGATGCGGCATCTCCGTCGAATACGGCGACGTCGAAGGATGGCAGAGAGCCGTCGAATACATAGCCTCTCACCCCGAAGAAGCACGCAAGATGGGCTGTCGCGGACGCGAACTTGCTGAGCGAATGTTCAACGACGAACGCTGTGCAAAGGAGGTTGCGGAGGTTATAAAAGAAATTAGTTTGTAAAAATTACAAACAATCCTTTGCAGTTTCAAACTTAATCTGTATCTTTGCATAAGAAATTAAAAATGGCTTAAAGAATAATCATTATGAAGGAACTTAAAGGAACAAAGACAGAGCGCAACCTGCAGGAGGCATTCGCAGGTGAGTCGCAGGCACGCAACAAGTACACATACTACGCATCGAAGGCTCGCAAGGAGGGTTATGAGCAGATAGCTGCTCTCTTCGAGGAGACAGCACAGAACGAGAAGGAGCACGCAAAGATGTGGTTCAAGTATCTGCAGGGTGGTGCCATCAAGGACACCGTAGAGAACTTGAAGGACGCTGCTGCTGGCGAGAACTTCGAGTGGACCGACATGTACGATCGCATGGCTAAGGAGGCTGACGAGGAAGGCTTCACAGAGATTGCTGCTGCTATGCGTGGCGTTGGTGCTATCGAGAAGCACCACGAGGAGCGCTATCGCAAGCTCCTGAAGAACGTTGAGGACGGCGTAGTGTTCTCTCGCGACGGCGATTGCATCTGGCAGTGCCGCAACTGCGGTCACATCGTTGTAGGCAAGCAGGCTCCGGAGCTCTGCCCGGTTTGCAAGCACCCGAAGGCGTACTTCGAGCTGAAGGCAGAAAACTATTAAAAGCAAAAAAGTAAAAGAGTAAAAAAGTAAAAAGGCTCTTAAAACAACCGCTTCCGCAAAACTTTTACTTCAAAAGTTTTGCGGAACGAAATAAAAAGCGTACCTTTGCACTCGCAAAACGCCAATGCCCAGATGGCGGAATCGGTAGACGCGCTGGTCTCAAACACCAGTGGGGCAACCCATCCCGGTTCGAGCCCGGGTCTGGGTACTGTAGACGACTAAGAGTTGGTTTCAACGCTTAGTCGTTTTTTTTTTGTATACCCGTTTATAACCACATTATTAGTTTTATCGGATAGTAATAATAAAAATTTGTTTTGCGAAAAAATCTACCATATCTTCCAGCCGCCGATTTTTATCTGCGCAACTCGCTGAGTATTAGCGGCAAACGGAAACGTCATCGGCTGGTAGATTTTTGTAAAATGACTTTATCTACCAGCCTATCTCCCAGCCGCAGACAGACATCCACCAGCCTATAAAAAGTGAAGAGCACTTCAATCACTTGAAATGCTCTTCTAAATAACTAAATTTTACCAAAATATGATTTTAAAAAAAATATCAACTTTATACGGGGTGTTCTCAATCGTTTGGGTTCAAAACTACAACAAAGGTAATAATTTTTTCCGAAAAGTATTATATCTGCTTGCTTTTATTAGTATTATTAACAAACAATTACTCCAAATGGGATAATTGGAATGAATTGCACTCGTGGTAGGACGATTACCGCGGTGTAAAACGGGTGTTACCGCAGTGGTGTAATGGTGTTACATCGCTGCTGTAATCGTATGCCCAGATTGAGGTAACTATAAAAGAAATGCGGCGCTACTCTTAGGTATAAAAAGAATTACGGCGCTACTCTCATCGAGCAGCGCCGTAAACCTATGTTTAACTAAAAATCCTTTTTCGTAATTAATGAAGATTCTCACGAGCCTTCATAGCTACCTGTTAAACAATTTACCTTAAACCTAATAACTAAAAACCTAAATCTATTACTACTAACCTAAACAATCTATTAACCTTTTGACAATGCAAAGGTACGCACAATTCTGAAGATGACAAATGTTTTTAATGTAAATGTCACGAAAGTTGCGGTTTTATTGATATATGTCAAATATTATGTGCTCGAACACATCAGAAAAATTGTTTTTCATTCGGTTTGTTGTGGTTTCGAAGTGTAAGTTCTATCGCGTTTTTGGTTTGAAATCGTAAATGGAAGGATAGTAGCGGAGGTCTCCGGCCTCCGCCGCACCAAGTCTAACGCAGTTTTCTGCGGAGAACTCCGCCGCACTATGTCTTATGGTAAGTCTTATAGTGACGTCAGCGCTGCCTGCTGCGGAGGCCGGAGACCTCCGTTACAAAAAAAGGCTACGGCAAGAATGTCGTAGCCTCCTAAGGGTTATTTGCCTGAATGGTTATTTGCCAGGTGTGAATCGCAGGGTGTACGAGTAGTTGCCTCGTGACGGCACTTCATACTGCGAGAGGCAGCCGTCGCCGCCGCAAGAGTTGTTGCCCAGACCGCGCTGTGCGTAGTCGAAGTGGGCGTATATCTGCGGATCGCGTGTGAGGTCGTACCAGTGGAGCTTCGAGTTCCACATCGAGTCGCCCCATGTGCACCAGCGTGTCTCGTCGTAGTGACCGAGCGAGAAGGCTGCCTGACCCTCTGCCTCGATGTTCAGCGAGAGCGGCTGACCGGGCACGCTGTTGTTGTGCAGCGTGAGCGAGCGCATATCCTGGTGGTCGCCGTATGTCTGCGGGTGGAGCATCTCGTCTACCATGTCGTCGACGGTGGTCTGATAGCGTCCGATCATAGAGCCGGTCTTGCGGTCGGCGTAGTTAGACCACGGTCCGCGTGCGTAGTATTCCACGTCCTCGAAGCCTGCGGCGAACTGCATGCCGAGACCCATGCGTGCGAGCGAAGCGCTCGGCGAGAAGGTCACCTTCATGTCTACCACGCCGTCGGGATAGAACGTATAGTCGATGGTGTACTGGCAAGCGTTGGCTCTGCCCTTAACAGACATCGTAGCGTTGTCGCCGCTCTTGGCGAGTGCTCCCGTCACGCTGACACTGGCAGAGTTGCTGAACGTCGGGCGGAAGTTGCGGTCGTTGTCCACCTTGCGGTAGCTGTTGAAGTCGGGACCCTCGGCGATGAGCGCATTGCCGTTGTATGTCCATGTCTGCATCTTGCCGTTGTTGAAGCTGATAGCAAACTCGCCGTCGGCTGTCTTGCCCTTCACGGTCTGACCCTCTACGGTGAGTGCCGAGCAGCTGTTCATGTCGGCGTTGTGAGCGGCGAGAGCCGGGCGCTTGCCAATCTCGAACTGCTGTTCTGCCACGGTGTAGCCCTCTTCAGCCCACATCGTTGCCTCCTTGAGACGCAGCGATACGTTGAGCAGATACTCGGCGTCGTCGCCGACGTTTGTGGTGTACGGTATAGCAACCTTAGCCTCCTTGCCAGCAGCGATAGCAGGCATGTCAGCCGTGCCCTCTTCAACGACGCGTCCGTCGCGCAGCACCTGGTAAACGAGGTCGTAGCCCTCGAGACTGACGAACGAGTTCTTATTCTTCAGCGTGAGCTTGCCGTCGTAGAAATCTGTGAATGCAGCGTTTTGATATACGCGCTTCACCTCTGTGAGCTTGCCCGTCCATGCACGGTCGGGCGTGATGAGTCCGTTGTTCACGAAGTTGCCCTGGAAGCCAACGCCCACGCCGCCGGTAGAGTTGTAGTCGTAGCCCGAAACCCAGTAGTTGAAGCCGTTCTCGCTCTTGCGTTCGCCCTTCACGAGTCGTGCAGGATCGTAGAAGCTCTGGTCAACCCAGTCCCAGATGCAGCCGCCGAGGATGCCGTTGCTTGCTTCGATAACATCCCAGTACTCCTGCAGGTTGCCCACAGCCTGACCCATTGCGTGTGCATACTCGCAGATGAAGTAGGGCTTGCCAGCATATCCGTTGCTGCTGCCGCTCACGCTGCTCACTGTAGGATACATCGAAGAGCCGAGGTCAGAGTAGCTCATGTTGCCCTCGTAGTGGATGAGGCGGTCGTCGAGCTGGCGAATCTTGCTGACGCTCGAAGCGAAGTTGCTTGCGCCGCCCGACTCGTTGCCGAGCGACCAGAAGATAACGCTCGGGTGGTTGCGGTCGCGCATCACCATGCGCACCTCGCGGTCGTCGATGGCTGTGCGCCATGTAGAGTTAGAGGCGAGGCCCTGGTTGAAGTGGCACTCCACGTTCGCCTCGTCCATAGTGTACAGACCGTATGCGTCGAACATGGCGTACATCTTCGGCTGGCGCGGATAGTGCGAGGTGCGCACCGTGTTCACGTTCGCCTGCTTCATCATCTCCACGTCGCGCAGCATGGTCTCCATGTCGATGGCGCGTCCGTACTCGGGGTGAGCGTCCTGAGTGTTCACACCCTTGAAGAACACGCGCTTGCCGTTGATGTATACGAGGTTGCCGTTCTGCTTGATGTTGCGGAAACCGTATTTCGTAGAGAACACCATCTCGTCTGTGCCCTCGGCAGTCTGCTGCTTAACGACAACGCTGTAGAGATACGGGTCTTCGGCGCTCCATGCGTGCAGACCGCTGAGCTGGCTGATAGTAGCGTCGACGGTCTTGGTGTCTGTGTCGTTGTATTCGGCTGTAGCCGAGCCGACGGTCTTGCCTTCATGGTCGAGCAGTTCGACGAGGAACTTCTTCGCAGTCTCCACGCCGTCGCGGTTGTCCACCTTCAGCGCCACCTTCAGTGTGCCGCTTGTAGCGTCCTCGCTGAGGTTGGGCGCTGTGATATAATGGTCGGCAACGAACACCTTCGGCGTAGCCACGAGATAGACGTCGCGGTGAATGCCCGAGAGGTGCCACATGTCCTGACCTTCGAGATAAGAGCCGTCGCACCAGCGGTAGACGCGCACCGAAAGCTGGTTGTCGCCCACCTTGGCGAAGTCGGTGATGTCGAACTCGGCGTCGGTGTTTGAGTCCTGCGAGTAGCCTACGTACTTGCCGTTCACCCATACCACGGCAGCGCTGTACACGCCGTCGAAGTGGACGAAAAGACGCTTGCCGTCCCACGATTCGGGCACGCTGAACGAGCGGCGGTAGAAGCCGATTGCGTTATGATCCTCCACGCCGTAGTAGGTGTAGCCCACGTTGGCGTTCGGTGGATTGTTCTGGAACGGGTAGCCCACGTTGGTGTATACCGGAGTGCCGTAGCCTGCCATCTCCCAAGAGAGCGGCACGCGGATGTTGTCCCATGCCGAGTCGTCGTAGTCGGCAGCGAAGAACTCGCTTTCGCCAGGACCAGACATTGTTCCGGGCACGAACTTGAACTTCCACTCGCCGTTGAGCAGCTGTGTCTCAGCGTTCTGCGGAGTGAGCCACGGCTCGTTGAACGCAGCGTCGCTCTTCATAGCCTCTACCGATGCGTAGGGAATGAACGTAGCGTGAGCATCCTCCTTATAGTCGCCCACCTTCTGCTGGTTCTGAATCCACGAAGCGTCGAACTTGCGCTCTGCAGTTCCCGTTCCGCCGCCACCGGTTTCGCCGGTAGATCCGCCTTTCACGTCTTCGAGCGAAATCTCCTTGTACGTAGCCCAAGAGCGAGTGTTGCCCTGCGTGCTTCCGTAGAGTATAGACGACATCGCAAGGATGTTGCTCACGGTAGAAGCGTCGCAACGCTGTACGCCGTTGATGTACAGACCATCAGACTTTAGCTCGATGGTGGTCTCGCCTGAGATGTTCGAGATGTCCTCGCGGTGAGTCTGGCTCGGGTTGAAGCAGTTGATCTGCAGGGTGCTGCTGCTCTTTGTGTAGAAAAGATGGATGACGTTGACGCCGCCCCATCCGTTTGCGCCCTGCAGGTCGTCGCCGATAGAGAGCACGTTCTCGTTCGCTTTCGAGTCGTCGCAGGTGCTGAGGTCGAGCACAGCCTTGAAACTCTGCTTCTGGAAGTTTATCGCCGTCTCGTAGCTGAACGACTTGCCGTTAGGCGTATAGTTGGTGAGTAGCGACTGGCGTGCCTGCACCGAAAGCGTGCCGCCGGCGAGGAGACACACAAGAGAAAGCAAGAGCACGAGGCGCTGTTTGATGTTTGCTATCATAATGTTTTTAGGTTTGTTGTAATATCTACTATATATATAATGTGTGACAGCTTACTTCTTCAGCAGCGTTTTCTTGCCGTTCACGATGTATATGCCCTCCTGCAATCCGTCTGTGTTGCTGTCTGTGCGCACCTGCTGACCGCCGATGTTGTGCACGCCCTTGGCATGAGTCTGCTTCTGCTCGGTCTCTACGCCGTCGGTCTTCACGCCTTCGATGGCAGTCTCGGGCGTATTGGCGTCTACGAGCAGCCACTGTGCAGCCTCAAACTCCTTGCCCGGCATCTGCGGCATAGCGGCAATGCGGTTGTAGACTGAGTTCTGGTAGAGATACATCGAAGCACTTGCCTCTGTGTTGCGGCTCGAAATGGCGTATTCTTCGGTAGAATCTTCCACCGGCTCAATGCGCCACTCGCTGAACGTGCCGCCCTTTGCAGACGGCGTGCCCCAAAGTTCGGCTCCCCACGCTGTGTCGCCCGACATGATGCGGTAGAATCCCGGAGTGGTTGCGCTCTCGATCTGTTCGAGCGTCACCTTCACCTTCTCGCCACCAAGCACAAGACGTCCGTCTTCGGTGCCGAGAAACTGTTTCTTGCCGACATTGTAGAGACAGTAGGTGCCTCCGCTTTTCGGCGTTTCGCCCTTGTAGTCTTCGGCTGCTACGGCTGTACAAGTGCCGAGCAGCGCAAGGGCTGTAAAGAATAATTTGTTCATATTGGTTTGTTATTAGTATGTATTAGTATGTATTAGTATATTCGTTTTTTATATACTCTCTAACAATTTGTGCATTAAACTGCGTTCGGTAGTACGTAAGAGGTTTTAGGTTGTACGGTTAACTGCCGCCGATTGCGGCAAGCTAACCGTGATATAATCTGTAGTTGTTGCTTATTTGTTGTCGGCAACCATCTTTTTCGGTCCGCGCACGCGTTCGTTCTGCTTCACTCCGCTGCGAATCTCGATGTTGATGCCGTCCGAAATGCCGGTCTGCACCTTGCGTCGCTCGTATGTCTGCTTGTCGCCTTCGCCCTTTATCACGTAGACGTACGTGTCGTTGCCCTCAAACTCTATGGCGCTCTCGGGTACAGCCAGCACGTTCTTCGCTTCAGCCAGCACTATCTCTGCGTTGGCGCTGTAGCCCGAGCGTATGTTCGCAGACGAGGACGGCAGATTCACGGCTGCCTTTATCTCAAACTGGTTGGCGCCGTTCTGCTCCGTAGCTTTCGGTGAGATGTACTCCAGACGGGCGTCGAACTTCAGATCCTGCAGCGCGCCAATCGTAATCTTCATGTTCATTCCGGCGGAGAGACGCCCCACCTCAGTCTCGTCGATATTGCCGCGGAAGATGAGGTCGTTCATGTTTGCGACGGTAGCTATTGTGGTTCCGTCGTTGAAGGTGTTGGCAAGAATGACGGAGTTGCCCACCTTAACCGGTATGTCGAGTATCAGACCCGTGATTGTGGAGCGTATGAGCGTAGAAGAAGCCGAGGCGTTCGACTTCGAAACGCCGTCGCGCACTACCTCCAGGTTGTCCTGCGCCGCGTCTACCTCCTCGCGAGCCTGTCTGAGAGCCTGCGCTATCTTATCGTATTCGTCGGCAGCGACGAGTCCTTTGTCGAAGAGAGTCTTCTCGCGGTCGTAGTCGGTTTGCGCCTGCTTGCGGTTTATCTCGGCAAGGCGCAGACGCGACTGGGCTGCGCTGAGCGAACCCATGTCCGGAATCACCTTGACCTTTGCAATCACCTCGCCCTGCTGAACCGTTTCGCCAGCCTCTTTGAGTATCTCGGTGATGATACCCGAGATTTGCGGCTTCACGTTCACCTCGTTGCGCGGCTCAATCTTGCCGGTGACGACGGTGGTCTTGCGGATGTTCATACGCTGCAGTGTGAACTCGTCGTAGACCTCTGGTTGAGGCTGCGACTTGATGTAGAGAAACACGAATGTTCCGATGAAGATCACGGCAACAAGTGCCATGAGGATGTATTTGATGTACTTTTTCATAAGCTGGGTTGTTTTACTCGTCGCGCATGGCGTCTACGGGTTTGATTCTCATGGCTCTCATGGCAGGCGCGAGTCCGGCGAGCACGCCGAGCAGCGAGAGCATGGCTACGGCGCCCACGGCTGTCCAGAAGCTAATCTGGAAGTGAGCCATTACGATGCCGTCCGTTGTGTTAGCCATTTCGAGCGCCTGCAGGATAAGCACAACGAAGAGTATGCCGCTCATGCCGGCAATGGCTGTGAGGAGTATGCTTTCGGAGATGATTTGCGAGAGAATGCTTCGCGGTGTGGCGCCTATTGCACGGCGTATGCCAATCTCTGTTGTGCGTTCGCGCACGGTCACCATCATGATGTTCGACACGCCGATGGCTCCGGCGAGCAGCGTGCCTATGCCTACAAGCCAGATGAGTATGTTGACGCCGCGGAACATGCTGTCGACCATCGAGAACATCATCTCGGTGTTGAATATCATCACGCCCTTGTCGTCCTTTGGACTCACGTCGTGCGCCTGCGCTATCACGCTGCGTATGCGGTCGGTGATGTCGCTCATCTTCACGCCGGGCTTTCCGGTCATGCAGAGCAGGTCGATGTTGTGTCCGCGGTTGTACACTTGCTGCACGAGTGTGATGGGCAGCACTACGGCTTGTTCGTCGCTGCCGTTGATGTTCATGTTGCCATCGCTGTAGTTGACACCCACCACATTATAATATATGGAGTCGATGCGTATGAGCTGACCGCACGGGTCGCCTCCGCCGGTGAAGAGCGACTTGTACACTTGCTTGCCGATGACGCAGACCTTGCGTCCCTGACTGATGTCCATCTCGTTGATGTATCGTCCGTAGAACATCTTCGGCGTAGTGACCTCCTGCATATCTGGCATCACGCCCTTCACGGTGCACGAGGCGTGCTTGTCGCCGTGCGTTGCGCCGGCTCCCCATCGCGTGATGGTAGGCGTAACGACGTCGAGCTCTGGCACGTGCGCCTTGAGTCGCTTCACGTCGTCGTAGTTCATCACCCACTGTCGTCCTTTGCGGAATCCGTGGTAGGGTATGGTGGTCTGCTGAGCCCATACGACGGCAGAGTTTGTGGCGAATCCGTCGAGGTTCTTGTTGATAAGCTCCTTGAGTCCGTCGCCGCCGCCGATGAGTCCGACGAGCATGAACACGCCCCAAAACACGCCGAATCCGGTGAGGAAGGTGCGCGATTTGTTGCGAGATAGCGTGTCGAGTATTTCACGCAAGCGGTCGGTATCGAATCGTATCATTGTTTTCTCTTTTTTTTACTAAGCCGAACTAAGCCTTCTTAGACCTTTCTAAGCCGAGGTGACTAACGCTAACTAAGCCCTCCCCGACGGGGAGGGTTGGGAGGGGCTCCTACTCAGCCCTCAGCGCCTCAATCGGTCTGATTCGGGCTGCCTTGCGAGCGGGTATTAGTCCGGCGAGCGTGCCGGCGACTATCATCAGGAGTGTGGCTTTTATGCAGGTGTCGAAGCCCACGGTGGGGTTAGTGAACATCTGTATGGCGAAGAGTCCGTTGTCGATAGTCTCCTTTCCGATAGTGGCGTCCATATACTGGTTGGCGGCGATGCCGAGCAGCATGCCTATGTAGCCGAAGAAAGTAGTGATGGCGACGCTCTCGATGATGATGAGGCGCAGGATAGACCACGGCTTGGCGCCGATAGCCTTGCGTATGCCGAACTCGTGAGTGCGTTCGCGCACGGTGATGAGCATGATGTTCGACACGCCTACGATGCCCGAGATGAGCGTCAGTATGCCTATAACCCAGAGCGCCGTACTCAGCAGTCCGTTGGCGGTGTTCATGCTGAGCGCCTGCGTGAAACGGTTCCATATCCATACGGCGTTTTCGTCGTCGGGCGCAGCGCGGTGCTGTCGGTTTATCCTTGCACGATAGTTGGACTCGAACGCCGCGTTCTCAGCCTCCGAGTTGAGATTGCTGAACGAGAAGACGATGTCGCCCGTCTTGTCGCCCTTGCTGTATATGGCGCGGAACGTCGTGAACGGTATGAAGGCGTCGTTGCCCATGCTGCTCTTCTGACTCTCGTAGATGCCCACGACGCGGAAGGCGAGCGTCGTTGTACGTATCAGCTGTCCGTTCAAGGCGAGCGGCGACTGCGGCAGCAACTCTTTCGCCATGTCCGAGGATATGACTATCGACTTGCGGCGGTCCTTAAGGTCGAGCTGGTTGATGAAGCGTCCGCAGACCATCGTGCGCTTGTTGATGTAGATGTCGTTCGGGTATACGCCGCTCAGCTTTATGCCCGTGGTGTAGTTGCTGCCGTTGACGAGCGTCTCGCCCTGCTGCGACAGTTCTGCGCCCACGGTCTCCACGTTGTTGTTGAAGCCCTCCTTGGTGATGCTCATGTCCTTGTCGTTCAGCTCCACGGCGCGCCCTTCGCCCAGTCCGTCGTACGCCTTCGACGTCTCGCCGCCGTACACCACCATTGATGTGGCGAGGAATCGGTTCGAGTTGCCCATCATGGCGTTGATCAGACCGTTGCCCGCACCGAGCAGCACGATGAGGATGAAGATGCCCCACGCCACGGAGAAGCCCGTGAGCGCCGTGCGCAGCCGATTGTGCTTGATGGTGGTGAGTATTTCGATGAATATGTCGCGCATGTGCCTTTACTTCATTATGCCGTTGATGCCGAACGGACGCGCCGTATGGTCGAGGTTCTCCTCGATGCGGCCTATTACGCCGTCCTTTATGTGTACAATCTTGTTGGTCTCGTTAGCCACGCCGCTCTCGTGCGTCACGACGATGGTCGTCACGCCCTCCTCGGCGTTCAGCCTTTTCAGCAGTTCCATCACCTCCACCGACGTCTTTGAGTCGAGTGCGCCCGTAGGCTCGTCGGCGAGTATTATCTGCGGCTTCGTGATGAGCGCCCGCGCTATAGCCACGCGCTGCTTCTGTCCGCCCGACATCTCGTTGGGGTAGTGGTCTGCCCACTGCGCCAGTCCGAGTCGGTCGAGATACTCCATCGCCAGCTTGTGGCGCGTGCGTCGTGCCACGCCCTGATAGTAGAGCGGCAGTTCCACGTTCTCCACCGCCGTCTTGAACGCTATGAGGTTGAACGACTGAAAGATGAAACCTATCATGCGGTTGCGATACTCTGCAGCGCGCGTCTCCGAGAGGTTCTTGATGAGCGTGCCGCCGAGCAGGTATTCGCCCGAGTCGTAGTTGTCGAGAATGCCGAGAATATTGAGCAGAGTAGACTTGCCCGAGCCCGACGCGCCCATGATAGAAACGAACTCGCCCTCGGCAATGTCGAGCGTGATTCCCTTCAGCACATGCAGCGGCTGCGCACCCTGGTAAGTCTTGTTAATGTCTTTCAGATGTATCATATATATATAATATGTAGCAAAGTAACAAAAATATCCGCAAAAAGGCAATATTTCGTGTGCCTTTTTACGGATATTTAATAGACGAAGTGGTCTAAGTATATTGTTATGATAAGCCTACTGCTTCCAGCGCCATGTCTTCACGATCATGCGACCCAGGCGCGTGAACGCCACCGTGACACGCTGCGGCGAAACCTGCTTGCCGCCGATGATGAGCAGCACGGCGGTGAGGATGAGCGCGATGCCCACGGCAAGGCGCATAGTGAACGACTCGCCGAAGCAGACGCAGCCTATGGCTACAGCCGTTATCGGTTCGAGCGCACCAAGAATTGCGGTGGGAGTAGAGCCAATGTCTTTAACGGCTATCGCCATAAGCACTAACGATAGCACGGTAGGCATCAGTGCGAGCTGAGCTGCGAAGAGCCACTGGCGCGGCGTGGTGAGCAACTGTACCGTTTCGCCCATGGCGAACGTATAGCCGAGAATGGTGAGCAGACCGAAGATAAGCACGTAGAACGTGAGCTTCACCGACGACATCCTCAGGCGCGACTTGTTCACCACAACGATATACACAGCGTACGTGAGCGACGACACCATGACGAGCAAAACGCCGAGCGTGCTGAGCGACGATCCGTCGGAAGTCTGGTTCAGAAGAGCTATTCCTCCCAATGCGAGCGCGATGGAGATGACCGTGGATGGCGTCACTTTCTCCTTGAACAGCAGCGCCATAATCACCGCCACCATAACCGGATAGACGAATAGCAGCGTGGAGGCGATGCCCACGTCTATATAGTTGAAGCTGATGAAGAGCGACGACGACGATGAGCCCATGAACACGCCGAGCATGGCGAGCAACATCAGTTCGCTACGCGTTACGCCGAACTTCTTGCGCTGCACGAGCATCATCACGCCGAGCATCACGATAGCGAGTCCGAAACGATAGAAAAGTGTAGAGTTGGCACTGATACCGTCATGGTACAAGTTCATGGCGCCGAGCGGATTAGTGCCGTAGAACACGGCTGCGCCGACGCCACATAGAGTGCCGCGAAGTTTTACGTTCATACTGTGTGTTTTGATTTTTAAGCAAAGGTACAAATAAAAGTAGAAAAGTAAAAGAGTAAAAAAGTAAAAACGGCGTTTAAAAGTAGAAAGGTAAAAGAGTAAAAAGAGGTAAGGTGAAGGGGTTTTAAAAGTGAAATCATGGTTTTGTGATTGAAAAAACCTTTAGCAGCGTTAGCAAAAAATAAACGTAAATGCTTTTTTGCTTTCGGTATTCTCAATACCTTTGCAATCGCAAAACAGAAATAACAACATACTACTGCAAACCGCGTGAATATACATTATTATATATAACACAGAAAATAAATAAATAGCATAAGAGAAATGGAAATTTTAAGAAATCTGTTTTATGGTTTCCCCGACCTATGGGGTGGAGGCGTGGCACACTCGGTGATGATTCTCGCCCTCGTTATCACGTTAGGCCTGAGCCTTGGCAAGCTGAAGGTGAAGGGCGTGTCGCTCGGACTCGCCTGGATACTGTTCATCGGTCTCATCTTCGGCCACTATTCGCTCAATCTCGACGCCCATCTGCTCCACTTCCTCAAGGAGTTCGGCTTGATTCTTTTCGTTTACTCTATCGGTCTTGAGGTAGGCCCCGGCTTCTTCTCATCGTTCAAGGACGGCGGCAAGAGCCTCAATTCTCTTACGGCTATTATCGTGGCGCTCAGCATCGTCACAACACTCGTCATATACAGCTTCACCGGCACACCATTCACCACAATGGCTGGCATCCTCTCGGGCGCAGTAACCAACACTCCGGGACTCGGTGCTGCGCAGCAGGCGTACAGCGACTTGCGCCATATCGACGCACCGAGCATCGCTACCGGCTATGCCATTGCATATCCGATGGGTGTGCTCGGCGTAATCATCTCGTTCGCCATCCTGCGCTACGTTCTGCGCATCAACAAGGAGGCTGAGGAGGCTGACGCCAAGCGCGGTATGGGCCACCTGGAGAAGATGACGCTCAACACATTCTCGGTAAAGGTGACCAACTCGATGATCTTCGGCGACAATATACAGCAGATACGCGAGTTGCTGAAGCGCGACTTCATGGTGTCGCGCATCCTTCGCAACGGATCGAACGAACACGACGAGGTGGTGAACGGACAAACCGTGATAGGCGAGGGCGACATACTGCGCGTTGTGGCTCATCCTACCGTGGAAGACCCCGTCATTGCACTGCTCGGCGAGAAGGTAGACGTGCCCGAAGACAAGTTCGGCAACGAACTCATCACACGCCGAATACTCGTTACTAAGCCCGACATCAACGGCAAGTCGCTCTCTCATCTGCACATTCGCGAGAACTTAGGCACTAACGTAACACGCGTCAACCGCAACGGTGTGGATCTTATCGCTACCGGTTCGCTGAAGTTGCAGCTCGGCGACCGTCTCACCGTCGTAGGTACCGAACTCGCCATCGCTCATACCGAGAAGATGCTCGGCAACCAGATGAAGCGTCTTAACAACCCGAACCTTATACCGGTGTTCCTCGGCATCGTGCTCGGCTGTATCTTCGCCAACATCCCGTTCTTCATCCCCGGCATCAATGAGAGTCTGCGACTCGGACTCACCGGCGGTCCGCTCATCGTGGCTATCCTCGTAGGCTACTTCGGTCCGAAGTACAACCTCGTGACGTATAACACCATATCTGCCAACCTCATGCTGCGCGAAGTGGGCATCTGCATCTTCCTTGCGTGCGTAGGTCTCGGCACCGGCGAGCAGTTTATGCAGACCGTAATGACGGAGAGCGGCATGACCTGGATAGGATACGGCATCGCCATCACAATGATACCGGTTATCCTGGGCGGCATCATCGGCAAGTATCTCTTCCACATCAACTGGTACACGCTGCTCGGTGTGCTCGCCGGCTCAAACACCAACCCGTCGGCGCTGGCATACATTCGCGACCAGACATCGGTAGACGCGCCTAACGTGGGCTACGCCAATGTCTATCCGTTCGCAATGTTCCTGCGCATCGTTACGATACAGATACTCATCTTCGTGTTCGGTTAAGCCGCGCACGCCGATTCAGATAATAAGATAATGTTTTTATAGTTTTAATAGTAGTTAATATGTTCAGGGTAACTAAGGGGGTAGTTGTCTCAACTGCACCAACCGACAAGTAGGTCTAATAAATCGGTGCAGTTGAGACAACTGCACCCCCTTATGTTACTCTTCACGCAAGCCCCGTAAACAACGAATATGGATAACAATACAATAGAAACAATGCAAGCAACCTGCCACTGTGGCAATTCAAACAACCAGTCTAAAGTGGCGGCAGCCGAGCTGCAGCACAAGCTCGACCTGCTTCTGCGCACCGGAAGCATACTTATGGAGAGTGCAGCCGACACATCGCGCATACGCCGTACGATGAAGCGCGCCGCAGCCTTCCTTAGTCTCGACGAACGCTACCTGCACTTCTACATCAACTGGAACGTGCTCATGGTGAACTACAGCGATACCGAGCACTCGTTCACCAAGTTCCAGCGCTGTGAGAAGCACGGCATCAACATGACCTCCATCACTAAGATAAGCAAGCTCACATGGAGCGCCATCCGCAACGACTATTCGCTCGAACAGTACGAGTCGGCGCTGGAGGAAATTCGCTCTACGCCGCGCAGCTTCACTCCGTGGCAGGTAGCTGTCGGCGGCGGCTTTGCCTGCGGCGGCTTCTGCATACAGTTCGGTTGCGACTGGCCTGCGTTCTTCTATTGCTCTTTGGCAGCCATCCTTGGTTTCCGCCTTCGCATGTTCCTGCCCACACGCGGCTGCAACAACTATATAGCCATCGGCATCGCGGCTTTCGTAGCCACACTCATTGCATGGGCTACCACATTCCTCTCGCTCTCGCCGGCTCTTGCCGACTTCCTGCCAGCTATCATGCACTCCGACACGCCTTGGCATCCGCTCATGGCTTGCGCCTTGTTCATCGTGCCCGGCGTTCCGCTCATCAACTTCGTTAGCGACATGCTCGACGGATATATAGAAGTGGGCATGGTGCGCGCTATCAACACGCTGTTGATGGTCCTGGCTATGGCGTTCGGCATCGCTTTCGCCATTAAGGTGTGCGGCATCGACAACTTCGTGAAAGACCTTACGATGATTCCGCACCACGAATACTGGGAGTTTGCTATCGCTGCAGCCGTCTCGGCTATGGGCTTCTCTACAATCTTCAGCATTCCGCGTAGAATCCTGCCAGCAGTGGCCCTCGGCGGCATCATCGCCGTGTGCTTCCGCAACTTCGTCAATCTCGGTCCGAGCAACGGCAATATAGGTCTCGATATGGGCTTGAGCATCGGTTCGCTCGCAGGTTCAGCGCTCATCAGCGTCATCGTTATCAAGGCTCGCCACTGGTTCCACGTTCCCCATCAGTGCATCACCATCCCGAGCGTAATCCCGATGGTACCCGGTGTGCTCATGTATCGCGCTCTCTTCGCCTTCATCGATATGCACGGCGTGGTAGGCGAGGTGACAGTCGGCATGAACAACGCCATCAAGGCGTCGCTCGTCATCAGCTGCATAGCGCTCGGCGTGGCTATACCTAACATCTTCTTCCGTCGCTTCATAGAAGGCGACCGCAAGCGCAAGCTCTTCAATATGCTCGTTGAGCGCAAGCGCAAGAACGGCGAGTTCGTAGACCTTAGCGCTGTGGAAATAAAATAAAAGTTGTACTTTTGCTTCAAGACAATCATTGATATGGAAATAAGACAACTTAGATACTTTCTGAAGGTGGCAGAGACGCTCAACTTCTCCGAGGCTGCGCGCAAGCTCTTCATCACGCAGAGCACGCTCTCGCAGCAGATATCGCATCTGGAGCAGGAGATAGGTCTGCCACTCTTCGAGCGAAACTCGCATGAGGTGTACCTCACCGAGGCTGGAAAGGAGCTTCGACCCTACGCGCAGAACGCCGTGAACTCGGCAGATGCGTGCATCGACCACATGAACGACCTGAAGGAGATGCTCGGCGGCGAACTGAATATCGGCGTCACCTACTCGTTCAGCAACATAATGGCTGAGACATTGGTGGCTTTTCTGCGAGCCTATCCGCACGTGAAGCTGAACATCATCTACCGCTCGATGCAGGAACTGATGGACGGACTGAAGAAGCGCGAGCTCGACCTCGTGCTTGCCTTCAAGCCGCTCAACAAGGACAAGGCTATCGACAGCCGAGCCATATTCAGCAACCGCCTGGCGGCTATCGTCAACGAGAACCATCCGCTTGCGCGCCAATCGTCGCTGCGACTTTCCGACCTTGAGCGCTACGACCTCATACTGCCGTGCAAGGGTTTGCAGGCGCGCAACGCCTTCGACCATCTTGTAGAGGGCAAGGAGCTGAACTATCGCATCATGGTTGAGGTGAACAGCGTGAACATCATATTCGACCTTTTGCGCCGCAGCAATCTGGTTACGATTCTCTCCGAGTCGACAACCATTCTGCAGCCCGACATGAAGGCGCTTTCGCTTGATGCAGCCGACAACGAGATGGACGGTTGCATACATATTCTTAAAGACTCGTATATGAAAAACTCAGCACAGGAGTTCATCCGTATGCTGAGTCAGTCGACATCTATACTCGCGAACTTCGCGTTTAAAGATATTCTTAATTAAAATGTTAGTAGCGGAGGTCTCCGGCCTCCGCAGCAACCAATGATGCAGATATATAGTTTGTGTTCGACTTGGTGCTGCGGAGACCGGAGACCTCCGCTACTTTTTTTTGCTCCGATTGTTGCGTTTTGTCATCGTGCTCCGAACGCCGCCCGATCGGATTCCGTCCGCCGTCCGATCGGATTGCGTCCGCCGTCCGATTGGATTGCGTCCGCCGCCCGATCGGATTCCGTTCGCCGCCCGATCGGATTGCGAACGCCGTCCGATCAGATTCCGTCTGCCGCCCGATCAGATTGCGAACGCCGTCCGCCGGTTAATGTTAAGAGATAGGGCGTGCGTCACGACCATTATATACATAAAAATTTATAGTTGACAATGCTAATAGTAGGAGGCTACGGCATTGGCTTTCCGCTACGGCTAACCGATGATTTCCGCCGCCAACGAATCCGTTTAATCCGATAAATCCGTTGTTAAATAACGCAAGCAGCGATGTTATCCCACGGATTTCAGATGCACACAGATGGTTAGGGTGCCTTCAAGGGGGTGCACTTGTCTCAAGTGCACCAACCAAGAAGTGCATCAATCAAGAAGTGCACCAGCCAAGAAGTACACCAACCGAGCACATGAATGCCGTTTGCTTTGTTGGTGCAGCTGAGACAGCTGCACCCCCTGGAGGTTAGTGGCTGCGTGGAGAGTGTGTCAAAACTAAAATATTTGGCAAATTGAATAGCAAACGGTTCTAATGCCGTAGCCTCCTATGTTTAAATCAAGAGCTTTCGAGTAGTAGCACAGCTAATCATAACTCTCAACTCTCAATTCTCAACTCTAAACTAAATCGCTTCCGTTTTCTTCTTCAACCACTCGCGATGCTCTTCGTCGAGCATCGGCGCCAAACGCTCGTACACCATAGCGTGGTAGGCGTTGAGGCACTGGCGTTCCTCGTCGCTGAGCATGTTTGTCATTATCGGCTTGGTGTCGATAGGGCAGAGCGTGAGCGGCTCGAAGCGCAGGAAGCGTCCGAACTCAGTTGTCACGTAAGGCACGGTGAGCAGCGTGTTCTCGATGCGCACGCCGAAACGTCCGTCGAGATACAGCCCCGGCTCGTCGGTAACGGTCATTCCCTCCACCATCGGCGCCCCGCGATACTCCTGGCGAATCTGATGAGGACCCTCGTGCACGCTGAGATAAGAGCCTACGCCGTGCCCCGTGCCGTGCATGAAGTTCATGCCCTCGCGCCACATCGCCGTGCGTGCCACCGCATCGAGCTGCGTGCCCGACGCCGAACGTGGGAAGCAGAGGTTCTGCAGCGCAAGATGACCCTTCAGCACCAGCGTGTAGACGTGGCGCTCGCGGTCGCTGACGTCGCCAAGAGCTATTGTACGGGTGATATCCGTTGTGCCGTCGCTGTACTGTGCGCCACTGTCGAGCAGCAGCAAGCCCTTCGGTTCGAGCTTAACGTCGCTGAGCGGCGTCGGTTCGTAGTGAACGATAGCCGCATGGTCGGCGTAAGCGGCGATGGTGTCGAACGAGATGTCGCGGAAGAGCGGTTGCTTGGCGCGCAGCTCGTACAGCTTCGCACTCGCTGTGAGTTCCGTCTGATAGCCCTTCGGCACAGCCTCCTCCAGCCACTTCAGAAACTGCACCATAGCCACGCCGTCGCGCTCCATAGCACGGCGGAAACCCTCGCACTCCGTGTGGTTCTTCACCGCCTTCATAGCAGGTATGGGCGACGGCGCAGAGAGCACGGTGAAGTTGCCACGCGGCTGCGCCAGTGTGCTGTTCACGGTCGAAGGGTCGATGAGCATCGTCGGCGCGTCGCAGTCGTTGAGCGCCGCAATGATATTGCAGTAGTCGTCGATGGCTACGCTTTCAGCGCGCAGATAGTCTTTCACCTCCGCCGTGAGTTTCTCCTCCTTTATATATAATGTAGCGCTCTCCTCGCAGATGATGAGCCACGCCACGAACACCGGCGTGCAATGAACGTCTGAGCCGCGCAGGTTGAGCGTCCACGCTATGTCGTCGAGCTGCGTAACGAGCATGCAGCTTGCTCCCGCGCGGCGCATCTCGGTGCGTATGCGGCTGAGCTTTTCAGCCACCGACTCGCCCGCATATTCCAGCGGGTGAATCTCCACCTTGTTAAGCGGCACCGGCGGACGGTCTGCCCACACGCGGTTGAGTATGTCGAGATTGGTGCGCAGCGTCAGTCCGCCGGCATGTCTCAGCTCAGCCTTCAGCCCTTCAGCCTCGCCCTTCGAGATGCACATGCCGTCGACGCCCACTTCGGTAGGCTCGCCGTCGTGCACTTCGCGCGCCAGCCAGTCGGCTATGCTGGGTGTGCTCTCCATGCGCTCGCGCATCAGCTGGAACTCGGTGCCCTCGAGCTGCTGTTCGGCAGCAAGGAAGTAGCGCGAGTCGGTCCAGAGCGCAGCCGAATGGAGCGTGACCACAGCCGTGCCAGCCGAGCCGTCGAAGCCCGATATCCACTTGCGTCCCTCCCAACGTTCGGGAACATACTCACTCATGTGCGGGTCGGCACTCGGGAAAATGAACGCCGAGAGCCTTTCGCGCCGCATCTCCTCGCGCAATGCGGCGAGTCGATCGGCTATAGTAAACTTTGTATCTGTCATATTATAATTATTAGGTGCTGCAAATATACAGATTTTAAGATTAAACAACACTATAATTTTCGATAATCGTTTGTATATTTCAAAAAAGTTGTATCTTTGCAGTTAGTAAACGAAATACAGTTATTAATATAATAAACACTATTTATTATGGCATTCTTATCTAACGAAAAGCTTTTGATCGTCGGTGCCGGCGGTATGATTGGTTCAAACATGGTACAGAGCGCTCTTATGCTCGGTCTTACTCCTAACATCTGTCTCTACGACATCTACGAGCCGGGTGTACACGGTGTGTTCGACGAGATTCAGCAGTGCGCTTTCAAGGGCGCTAACGTAACTTACACAGTAGACCCGAAGGAAGCATTCACAGGCGCTAAGTACATCATCTCTTCAGGTGGTGCTCCGCGTAAGGACGGCATGACCCGCGAGGATCTCTTGAAGGGCAACTGCAAGATCGCTGCAGAGTTCGGCGACAACATCAAGAAGTACTGCCCGGAGGTAGAGCACGTTGTTGTTATCTTCAACCCGGCTGACGTTACAGCCCTCACAGCTCTCATCCACTCAGGTTTGAAGCCAAACCAGCTCACATCACTCGCTGCTCTCGACTCTACACGTCTGCAGCAGGCTCTCGCACTCGAGTTCGGCGTACAGCAGGACAAGGTGACTGGCGCTCACACATACGGTGGCCACGGCGAGCAGATGGCTGTATTCGCTTCTCAGGTTAAGGTAGACGGCAAGCCTCTCTCAGAGATGGGCCTCTCAGCAGAGCGTTGGGAAGAGATCAAGCACCACACTGTTCAGGGTGGTTCTAACATCATCAAGCTCCGCGGTCGTTCTTCATTCCAGAGCCCGGCATACAACGCAGTTAAGATGATCGAGGCTGCTATGGGTGGCGAGGAGTTCACATTGCCAGCAGGTTGTTACGTAAACTGCGAGAAGTGTGGCTTCAAGAACGTTATGATGGCTATGCCTTCTACAATCGACAAGACTGGCGTTCACTTCACACAGCCTACAGGCACAGAAGAGGAGCTTGCTTCTCTCGCTAAGTCTTACGAGCACCTCTGCAAGATGCGCGACGAGATTGTAGAGCTCGGCATCGTTCCTCCAGTAGCAGAGTGGACAAAGATGAACCCGAACCTCTAATTCGACATCGTACAACATTAGAAGATACAAGCCCAGGGCGCACAGCTCTGGGCTTTTTTTGTATGAAATTGTTGCAAAAAATCGGTTATAAGTTGGTTTGTATAACATTATTGACTACTTTTGTAACAGATAAGCAATTATAAGTAACACAATTAAACTTTAAAAATCTGATTTATGATTAGACGTTATTTCTTAGCAGCCCTTCTCCTTTGTGCTGTTTCCTGCCCGATGATGGCGCAGGACGGTAAGGTGAATGTGCTCTATCTCGACGGAACTGCGCACGAGGTGCAGATGTCGCAGGTGGCGAAGCTCACAGTGGCAGACGGCAACGTGAAACTGCTCTCGAAGAGCGGCGCTATCGTGGCAACGCACGCGGTGAAGAATGTGGACAAGATTGAGCTGAAGGGCTCTACTGCCGGCATGGTGCAGCTCACGAAGCAGTCGCCTATCACTCTGCGCTCCAACGGATACACCATCACGGCTGAGGGCATGACCGACGGCAAGCTGCTCGAAGTGTACGCTGCCAACGGCTCTCTCGCTGCGCAGGCTACGGCTCGCTGCGGCAAGGCGAAGATAGACGCCACACAGCTCGCTGCCGGCGTGTACGTGGTGAAGGCGGAGGGACAGTCGCTGAAGATGGTTAAGCGTTAAACCGAATTGTTAACCCTTAATAGTTGATACTTAATCGCTAACACTTAATACTTAATAGAGTACAATGAAACAAAAGATATTTTTACTTTTCGCCATGTTCGTGGGCTTCGCCATGCAGACATTGGCTAAGGCTGCAACACCCGACAGCGTGTTCGTAGTGAAGAACGGACGCATCGTGTCTGCCTACGAGGTGGGCACAGATGTAGACAACATATCATTCCCTAAGCGCATACAGCTCGACGGCAACTGCGTGAAGGTGGGCGACGAGGTTTACGAGATGAAGTCGGCTGTCGTCACCACCGTCAACAACTATAAGTATATCTATCTCTCGACGCTCGAAGGCTGCAAGACACCCGAGGACGTTATGAAGGGCGGCAAGAATCTGCAGCTGGCGTTCTCGCCGACGCTGCTCGACAAGTATGTTGAGTTCAACGCGTTCGGTCATGATTTCGACGCCGACAAAGATTTCTTCCAGGCTGTCTTTATGGACGTCGACGAGTATAACCGCAACGACGACTATGAGCCGGTGTCTGTATCGTCGTACGACTGGAACGACTACTACTCTGACGGTCTGCTCCAGGTGAGCTTCGCTGGTGGCAAGCTCGCTCTGAACCTTGAGGCAACGCCGAAGAAGGGCGAAACGCTCCTCGCTGCGCAGTACAACGGCGCATACACAGAGGTGACTGCCAACGAGAACCACTTCATCGTTGACGGCAAACGCTACGAGATGCGCGCCGCTTTCGCAGAGAAGAAGGCTGACGGCGTCAACTTCTACCTCACGCCCGGCAACATCGGCAGCGCCAACGAGCTGGACAAATGCTACTACTACGTGCGCCTCTTCGTGCCGCAGAGCAATATGGACGGAAGCGAACTCGACGTGCAGGGCAATAAGAAGTACGAACTTACCTTCGTCGACAACGTTACGGACGTGAACAATCCGCAGACCTTCAGCATCAGTAACGACGCACCGTCTTCGGCTACGGGCACTATCTCGGTGCTCGACAACGGCGACGGCACTTATACCATCAAGATCAACGTGGCTAACCTCGGCAATAGCGCCGCACGCACGCTCGATGTGGTATATGTAAACGGCACTCCGAAGGAGTATTCGCTCGCTGTGTCCAGCAACTACACCGTGGCTGACGGCAAGCCGGTCGATCTGAAGTCGGCGGTGCTCACACACGACGACGCTGAGGGCGTCTACACTATCTATCTTTCTGCAAAGGCTGGCGTAACGACATTGGCAGGCATGGCTGATGCCGACATCGTGGTCACTATGCCCGACGCTTTCGCTAACGACAACTCGCTGCACGGCTTCTCTGGCGACGAGACAAACGCTAAGATCTCCATCAAGTACGCAGGCGACACCTACTCGCAGGCTACCGTCAATGGTACCAAGCCTATCGCTCTCGGTGGCAACGCCAAGCTCTCGTTCGCCGACGGCAAGGCAGATGTCGACTTCACGGTGTTCAGCATCAAGAAGTACAGTGGTGCGCTGAAGGGCCACTACGAAGGCAATGTTACACGTCTCTAACACTTAAGCAGAAACAGATTATGAAAAAGACAATATTATCAGTATTTGCGCTCGTCGTAGCTTTCGTTGCTACAGCCGACGCGCAGCAGAAGGTATTTCTAAATAAAGGCAGCAGAACGGTTGACGCTGTAGTGCTCGGCGCCGACGACTACATCTCTTTCGGACGCCCCGAGGGTGTGCCCGATCAGCTCAAGGCTGAGGTGAGCGACCTCAAGGCTGGAAAGAACTACGTGAAGTACACCGTAACCACAAAGACAGACGACCAGCCGTTCTATCAGATGTGCGTAAGCGAGTCGTATCTCAAGTTCTTCCTCTTGGAGTACTTCGGCGGCGCGTCGCTCTCGGAGATGACCGAGGCAGAACTCAAGCAGGTGTTCTCTACGCTCATGATGTCGGGCAGCTACGGCTACGCCGGTGTGGGCAGTCAGAGCGTTACGCTCGTCGATGGCGAGAAGCCGGAGGGCGGTACAACGCAGTTTATCGCTGCCGGCGAGAACCATTACGTCGTAGTGTGCGACCTCGTTGAGGCTGACGGCAAGTACACGCTCGGAACGGATATGACGTACGGCGTTGTGCGCACAGCCGATCCTGGCGAGAGCAAGGCAACGCTCAGCGTAGAGTATCTCGGACTCAACTCTGAGGGCAAGCCCGAGTTCGACGTAAAGCCGGGCAGCGCATTCAAGTCGCTGCACCTTGTGCTCGGTTCTACGAAGTCTATAGACGAGTTCGTCAACCTCTATGGCTACGGCGCGTTGATGTACACGCAGGGCGTGAGCTTCTCTGCTGAGCAGTGGGCTACATACGCTAGTGAGTACAAGGCGTGGAACATTGAGAAGGAGAACGATTACTCGTTCTACGCACTCGCAGTGGACGCCAACGGCGACTGGGTGAAGGCTTCTGTAGACAATGTTCACATCAAGCCGGCGGCTGCTAACGATTGCCCTGAGGTTGACGTTACCAACCATCTGTCAGGCAACGGCGACCTTGCTATCGAGTACACCATTAAGTCGAAGGCTCCGTCAATCAAGAGCGCACGCATGCTCGTCATGAAGGAGGACGATTGGGACGACGCTCTGAATGAGTACCAGGTTGAGAACCCGACAATGGCATGGGCAGACTTCATGGCTACTACCGACAAGGCTGAGGATGTAACAGAGGTAGTGAAGCAGTTTAACGGTAAGTTCACGTTCAAGAAGCCGTTCTCTGACGCAGAGCGCGGTTGGTACGTAGCTGTTCTCGCCGTAACTGACGAATACGGCACAACCGTTTCGCGCAGTACATTCCACTCGCACATCACAGACGCCGAGTTTGGAACGCTTACCAAGACATTCCCCGTGAAGTAGTGTCTGAGACTTTGATATAAAGATTTTGATATATAAAAAGGAGGTTATGGCAAATTTGCCATAACCTCCTTTTGCTAGTATGCTTTTTGCTATTATGCCTACGGCAGGAATGCCGTAGACTCCTATGTTACTTCACGACAATCTTCTTGCCAGCCACTACATACACGCCCTTGCTGAGGCTCACGAAGCGGTTGCCCTGCACAAGTCCTGAGAAGACGCGTGTGCCGCTGATGCTGTACACGTCAACCTTCTGTGCCTCTGGCGCAACCAGGAGCAGACCGCCCTGCTGTGCGTATACGTCGAGCGCAGAGCCGTTTGTCTTCACGTCCTTCACGGCTGATGTGATGTCGCCCTCGCCATCCTTCTGGTAGAGACGAACATAGTCGAAGAGTGTCTCGTACTCGAAGTTAACGTCGCAGTTCTTAGCCCAAGAACCGTTGCCTACGCTCTGGTTAAGTATCAGGTAGAATGGCTTGTCGTACGGCCACTGACCCTTCTCAAGCAGATGCGACTGCTTAGTCTTTGCATAAGAGAACGCCTTTGTGCCGTCAACATACCAGGTAAGCAGCGTCGGCGTCCAGTCGAGAGTTATCACGTGATAGTCGGCTGCGTTGGTATATGTGCTTCCAGAGTTGGGCAGAGCCAGATGCAGATCGTATGTGCAGTGAGTATGCACCGTATGATACGTCTTGTTCTCGGTGTCAATCTGCTCCCAGATATCAATCTCGCCAGCGTTAGGCCAACCTGCAGAGTTGTCCTGCGGCATAAGCCAGAAGGCTGGGAAGTTCCCGACGTGAGGAGTTGTGCGCAAGCGACCCTCTACACGTCCGTATGTGAAGTACATCTTGTCAGAACTCTCAATAGCGCCGCTGATCATATCCACGTCGCCCTCCTCAGCAATAGTGTTCTTGATGCATCGAGTGACGAGCTTTCCGTCGCGGATGAACGCCGTCTTCTGCTGACCCTCAGCAGTCTGCGAGGTGAATCGCTTCCATGTGGGGCTTTCGCGTGTGCAGTTGTGCCATACGCCGGCGTCGGGCAGCGAGTAGTCTTTGCCGTCGAACTCGTCGGCGAAGCGAAGTTTGTACTCCTCTGTGCCGTCAGCCTCGAACTTAGCCGACACGCGCACGTCGCCGTTCACATTAGATGCGTCTATCGTGAAGCCTTCGCCGGCTTTGGCGTCGCTGACTTCGTACTCATCCCATTGGCGGTTGCCGTTGACGAACTGCTCTCCGTCCAGGTTGTGACCGTGGCGCACAGCGATGCTCTTTACGTTGTAGCCTGCTGCAGGAGCGAGCGGCATAAGGCTGAGCTGTGAACCGAACTCTACGGTTTCGCCCACGCCGCTGTTGCCGTTTCCTACGATATGACCGCCGCGTGCGTCGATGTCGAGACTGCCCTTATCGTTGTGGATGTTCAGCAGGAAGTCGACGATGTAGCCGTTATAGTGGTTGATGTGCAAAGCGTCAGACGCATTGTAGTCGCCAGCCGGGTCGATGTCGTTGTTGTCAATCTTCAGACGAGCGCGATAAACACCCGTAGGCAGGTCGTCGGGGATAGTGAAAGACGGCATTGCTGACGTTGCGCCCGCTGCTTCGCCGTTGCTGTTCTTGCCTTTGTATGAAGAGAAGCTCACAATCTCGCTGCCAACAACCGGCTTTCCGGTTTCGTCGAGCGGCGTTGTGAACGCTGCATCCTGATTGTAGTCGATGTAGAGGTACGCTCCAAGTTCTGTGTTACCCGTGAATGCGATGCCCGGTGTGAGCACATCGCCCGGCTTGGCGTTCACTTCCTTAGTGAGAGCGTCGCGATAAACGGTAGTGCCCTCAGGGATAGCGATAGCCGACTTCTTGCCAGCCTTGTTCGTAATAGAGAACTCTGTGAGGCTGTTGGCTGTAGGATTCATCTGGGCGAGATCCTTCTCGAAGTTGAGCGCGTAGTTGTCGCCCGAAGTTGTGCCTTCAGCAGCGAAATTCACGGTTATTTCTACGTCGCCGTCGATGTAGCTTGCAGGTATAGTTATCTTGTCGCCCTTTGCGGTGTAAGCCATGATAGTATTCTCCTGCCACTGGCGCAGTCCGTCTACGACAGCCTCGCCGTCCAAGCCGTATCCGTGCTTCACCTTCAGTGAGCTGAAGTTATATCCGTCCTTCACGTTGACGGCGATAGTGAGGTCTTTTCCGAACTCCACGTCCTGATTGTTCAGCTCTGCGCTGTAGTCGGCAAGCGAGAGAGTGCCTTTCTTTTCGTCAGCACCCTTCACCGTAACGTGCGCCGTCTCGCCGTGCACGTTGATACGCGTGTCGACAATCACGCCACCGTTCTTCTTGATATCGTTTCCGCTAAGCGTGTTTCCGCCCGGGTCAACGCAGTCCCAGTCTACCTTGTAGCGCATGCGGTAGATGCCCGGCTTAACATCCGACGGGATAGTGAACGACGGCGGATTAATGCTCGGTTCGCCGCTTACGGTAGCGCCCTTGCTGTCCTTATTCTTATACATAGAATAAGTCATGAGGTCTTTCATGGCGTTCACGCCGTTGTCGTCGTAGTCAACGTCGTAGCTGCCGTCCTTTCCGAAGTCGATATATGCGTATCCGCACATCCACGTACCGCTCCAGTCGAAGCCAGCCGTAACGGTTTCGCCGATTTTAGCGCGCAGACAGTCGTCAAGACGCTTTATATACATGCGTTTCTCTTTCTTCTGGTTCACTTCCACTTTCTGTGTGCCGTAGCTGCTTGTGAGCTGCACAGCATTAGTGTGGCGTAAGAGGTTGCTCGATGCCTCGTTCTCGTCGAAGTTTACGGGGTAAGTGCTTTGCGCAAGCACCATAGCAGGCGTCATCGCTGTTGCCATAATGAACGTAGCGATGGCTGTGCGTAAATGGTTTGTCATAATAGATAGATGGTTTTAGATTTAAAAGGGGATAGCAGTCTCGAAGACGGCTATCCCCAATATGTGAGTAATGTTAGTTTACTTTACGAGCACCTTCTCGCCGTTCACAACATAAACGCCCTTGTGAGCGCAGATTGTGCGAGCTCCTTCTACTGTGCCGTTGAAGAGAGTGCTGCCCTGAACGTTAGCAATCTCCACGTGTGTAGCAACTGCGGCGTTGAGCGTGATTTCGCCTTTGCCAGCATTCACTGTGAACGCCTTCACTGTAGCGTCGTTAACGCTTGTAGGGTCGCTCTTGAAGTAAGGCACGAGGCGGATGTTGCCGTCCACGCAGTCAGCCGGGATAGTGTACTCGCCGTTAACGAACTGCGAAGCCTGCACGGTGTACTCCTTCCACTGCGGGTTCTCGTTCTTCGTGCTTGCGCCCTCGAGGTTGTAGCCGTGGCGAATCTTAACGTAGTCGAGCAGGAAGCCCTCAGCCGGCTGAGCCTTAATCTTGAATGCCTGACCGAACGGAGTGGTCTGACCAGTCACCGGCTTGCCGTTAGCAAGAAGAATCTCGCCGTTCAAGCCGCCGCCGTTCTCCTCTGTAGCGCGGTAAACGTCTACGTTGTCGTTGTGGATGTTCACGAGAACGTCAACGATACCACCACCGTTGTTGGTGATGTAGTTGCCTGTTGCGGTGTTGCCACCTGGATCTACACAATCCCAGTCTACCTTGTAGCGCATGCGGTAGATGCCCGGCTCCATGTTGTCAGCAATCTTGAACGAAGGCATTGCTACGCCGCAGTCGCCGCTTGCACGGCTGCCGGCGCTGTTCTTGTCCTTGTAGTAAGAGAACGCAACGAGGTCCTTGCTGTCTGTAATGCCAGTGCTGGTGTAATCGACGTCGAACTTGCCGTCGTTGCCCTTGTCGAGGTATGCGTATCCGTGCATCCAAACGCCGGCCCAGTCGATAGCCGCTGTGACGGTTTCGCCTGGCTTAGCGAGGAAGATGTTGTCGAGCTTCTTGAAGTAGAGCTTCTTGTCAGAGTTCTGGTTGATAGCTACGCTCTGCGAACCGAGCTTAACGGTCTTGATGTAGCGGTCTGTACGTGTGTGAGCTGTAGTCTCCTCGTAGTTGATCGGGTAAACCGACTTAGAGAAGAACGGGTTTGACTTGGTGCTGAGCACGATATCGTCGATGAACACGGCGAAGTCGCTCATCTGGTTGTGTGGCGACTGGCGGTCTACCACTACGAGAAGGCTCTTGATGTTGATGCCGTCAGCGCCCATGATTGGGAACACTATGTCCTGCCATGCGCCTGCTGCAACCTTGCTTGTAGGCACGCTCCAGAACTGCTCGGTAGTAGCGGGCTGCCAAGGGCGGTCTTCGCGGTTGCCGAGTCCGATGAGCATCACCGGAGCGTCCTGCGTAGAGTAGAACTTAACGTGTACGTACTGAGTCTCGCGCTTCAGAGCGAGCGGCTCCTTCAGCTCTACGAGAGCGCCGAAGGTGTTGCTGCCGTAGCGCGAGCGCTGCACGCCGAGAATCTTCGACGATTCGTTCGGAGCGTAGCCCAGCGCGTCGTCCACTGCGTTAAGGTCGTTGTCTACAACCTGCACATTGCCCTTGAGCTTGTTGAGGTTGAAGGGTGAGGTAGGGCATGTGTCGTATGCACGTACGCTCACGTAGCTCTCCGGAGTCTCGAAGTCGCAGAGAGTCTTATCCTGCTGTGCCATAGCTGCGATAGGGAAGAAGAGGCTCGCAAGGCACATATATTTCTTTACGTTCATTGTTTTCTTTGTTTTTTAGTTGATGGAGTAAGGGTTTGTTTAGAAAACTTCTACAGTGTGGAGCAGCGGGCAAGCCTTAGCGTTCTCGATAGTGATGCGTACAGACTTAGCCTTGAAGCCGCTTGCAGAGTAGTTGGTTGTAGAGCCGTTGAGTGGGATGATGCGCTTGTAGCCTACGGTAGTCATTGTCTGACCGTTGCCGCGCTCGGTGTATGTTACGCCGTCCTCGCTTGTCTCAATCTTGAACTTCTTCACGCGCTGTCCGAGCTTGATGTACTCCATGAGCGATACGTAGCGCACGGTCTGCGGTGTGTCCCAGCTAAGCTCGATAACGGCAGAAGTCTTTCCGTCGGGAGCAGCCCAATATGTGTCCTTGTTGCCGTCGGTAAGGTTCTTTGCATCGTAGTTGCCCTTGCCCATAGCCTCGCGAGTGCAGTCGGTTGTTACCTTAGCTGTCTTTGCAAGGTCTGTGCCGAGACGCTGGTCGAGCAGCTTGCCGAGGTCCTCCATGATAGTTACGAGGCTCTCGTCGATACGACCTGCGCGGTTCGGCGGCAGGTTCAGAAGGAATGTGGCGTTGCGGCCTACGGTCTCAAGATACATCTTGAAGAGAGTCTCAGCCGACTTCGGCTGGTTGTATTTGCTCGAATCCCAGAACCATCCCTTTGTCGACTTTGCGTCGCTCTCGCCGGCAGCCCACTGCCATGCGTTCTCGTCGCCCGACTCAGCGTCGCCCATCGACCAGCAAGTCTGTCCTGAGTAGCCTTCCTCGTTACCAATCCAGCGTGCTTCGCCGCCAACACCCCACATGATTACGTTCGGCAGGAGGTTGTGGATAGAGTCGCGCAGGTTAGGAATGTCGTAGTAAGTCTGTGCGTTGTCGATAGTGCGCTTCTGCGAAGAGGTGTAGCTGCCGTATCCGCCAGCGTGGTCGCCACCGGTAGCGCCGTCAAACCACATCTCGAACTGGTCGTTGCCGTACTTAGCAAGCTCTACGCACTGCGGCAGGAACACCTTCTTGGCATACTCGTCTGTGTATTTGCCGTTGCTGTCCTTCTTGCCCCAGTATGGGCTTGACATATCCCACGGAGAGATGTAGAAACCGTACTTCATGTTGAACTCGCGTGCTGCGTCGGCGAACTCCTTCGGTATGTCCACGTCCTTGCCGTAGCCCGTAGAGTTGCGTGTGCAGTGTTCTGTCGTAGCTGTAGGCCAGAGGCAGAAGCCGTCGTGGTGCTTCACCACAGCGATGCCGCCCTTCATGTGCGCCTTCTTAGCCACTTCGAGCCACTGTCTTGGGTCGGGCTTCTGTGTAGGTGCGAATACTGTCTCGCGCTCCATACCCGAACCCCACTCCTGGTCGGTATATGTGTTCATGCCGTAGTGGAAGAAAGCGTAAAATTCGGTTTCGTTCCACTTGAGCTGACGCTCGCTTGGTACTGGGTAGACTGGAGCCGGTGTGTTGTCAGGATTGCTCACGCTCTCCTCAACCAGCTTGAAGTTGTTCTGTGCTGACAATGCGCCAGGCGCTGCAACTGTTAAGCACAGTGCAGAGAACAAAGTGTAGATTTTCTTCATATTATTTTGATTTGTTTAGAAATAACAATTTGGTTCTTAGGTCGTTCTGAGCTGCAAAGTTACGAATAATAATTCGGATATTATTAGTAGCATGTGTTAAATTTGCGACGCAACTGTTCTTTTTTTACGACTGGCGGCGTACGGTGTCCAGTCGGATCGCGTTCGGTGTCCGATCGGATTGCGTTCGGTGTCCGATCAGATTGCGTTCGGTGTCCGATCGGATCGCGTTCGGTGTCCGATCAGATCGCGTTCGGTGTACGATGATAAAATATCAAGAAGTATGGGCAAAAACGTAGCGGAGGTCTCCGGCCTCCGCAGCACCAAGTCGAACACTAATTATAGTTAGCATTGCTTGTTGCTGCGGAGGCCGGAGACCTCCGCTACTTATAGTTAGCATTGCTTGTTGCTGCGGAGGCTTTCACCTCCGCTACTAAAAGTTACTTGATTTCTACGCGGAACGTAGACGCCGGCAGCTTCGCGCCGTTCACGAGGTTGGCGCGTGTGAACGGCTGCCATCCGTAGCGCACGAAGCGCGGATGAGCCACGCCCGCCGCCATCACGACAACCGTGTTGCCCTCGATGCGAGCCTCGGCAGGCTTGTAGACGCCTTCTTCCTCGGCTATCTCGAACGTAGCAGGGTACTTGCCGTCGGCGGTAGAAAGACCGTCGGCGTAGTCGAACGTGAGGCGCACTATGCCGTCGCCTACGACCGAAGCCTCCTTAATGGCAGGTCCGCTCGGCACCACATTACCGAAGTCGTAGAGGTTGTGCAGGGCGATGCGCGCCAGACGCTCACCGATGGGCTGCTTGCTCGTAGGATGCACGTTGAGCGAGTCGCCCTTGTCCGACGACACAGCCATTGCCACGTTCGGCAGTTCGCTCTGCATGCGACGCTGACTGTCGCGGAACCACTGCCAGCCCGGGCGGTTGAGGCTCGAGAGCTGCACGAAGTAGAACGGCATCTCGGCGTTGTTCCAGTTGCGGCGCCATCCTTCGACGAGCATCTTGAACAGACGCTCGTGCGTGGTGAAGTTCTGCGCGTTCGACTCGCCCTGATACCACAGCACGCCCTTCATGGGGAACTGCTCGAGCGGCTCTATCGCCGACTCGTAGAGGTAGCACGGCTGGTAGGGGTGGCGCTGAGCGGCGGCGTTGGCAGCCAGCTTCGTGTTCTGCGCGGCACGCTCGCGCACCCACGGCTGCACAAAGTCGTTGCGCTCCCAGTTGCGCAGAATCTGCGGCAACTGCGCGTCGAGATCCGCACGGCTCACCCACGCCTCTGTAGGCGAACCGCCCACGGCGTTGCAGATAAGACCCACGGCACACTGCAGACTGTCCTGCAGCATCGCGCCGAAGTAGTAGGCTATCGCAGAGAAGTCCTTCGCTGTCTCGGGCGAGCAGACGGTCCACGCAGTAGGTTTGAAGTATTTCAGATGATTCACCGAGTCGAGCGCCGCAGCGTCCCACTCAACGGGGTTGGTGCGCCAGCGCGCCTTCATGTCGAAGAAGCGTATGTTGGGGTTCTTCGCCTTCGGTATGTCGCGCTTGGCAGTAGCCGTTTCGTGCAGCATGAACTCCATGTTCGACTGACCAGAGCAGAGCCAAACCTCGCCGAACGCCACATTATTATATATAAGTTCTTTCTCGTCGGTGCTAACGGTGAGCGTCAGTCCGTTCTCGGCGCGCTGCGGGCGTAGCGTAACCTGCCAGTAGCCGTTCATGTCAGCCTTCGCCGTAGCCGTCTGCACCTCGGTCTTCAGCGCACGCACACGCATCGGCTGCTTGCCTTTCTTGTGCTTTGCGCCGTTCGCCGACTTGCCCTTGGCGGCATCGGGGCGAGTGATGCTCACGGTCACTCTCTCGCCAGAGTTGGCAGTGCCGTGTATGGTAAGTTCGCGGTCGCGCTGCAGCACCATGTTGTCAGAGTAGGTCATGGGCATCTGCAGTCCGCCGTAGTTGCCGAGGATGGCAGCGCACACCGTGCGTGCGAGCATCGTGGCACCCTCCTTGTTAGGATGCACGGCGTCGGGCAGCAGTTGCGGATAAGCATATAGCGGCTTATGGAAGTCGATGAGCTGCGCCTTTCCCACGCGAGCCACGGTCTTTATAGCCTCCTGAATCTCCTCGTGCCACTGCTGCGTGCCGCTTTCGAAGCGCGGATGGTTGTGGGTGATGGGCGTGAGGAGCGCGATGAGCACCCGACACTTCGGGTTCTGCTGGCGCAGAGTGTCGATAAGAGCCAGGTAGTCGCTCACGAACTCGTCGCGATAGAACGGCCAGTTGCGCGGGTCGGTGTCGTTCACTCCGAGGTGGATGACGGCGATGTCGCCCTTGAAAGCCTTCGCCTTAGCCCATTCCTCCTGCTCTACGTACGGACGATGGCCGTGGCGCAGCAGCGTGGCGCCCGACTTTCCGAAGTTGCCCACCTCATATCCGTCGCCAAGCATCTGCTGCAGCTGCGCCGGATACGACTCGGTAGCAGGGTCGGCGAGAGTCATGCCGTATGTGATGCTGTTGCCGACGCACGCCACGCGCGTCTTTTCGAGGTAAATGCGTTTCGGCACACGCGCGCTTACTGCGAGCGGAAGCGCAAGCAGCACGGCGAGTGCGAGCGAAAGAATACTCTTGTTGGTGTTCATGATGTTCGTTGGGTTTTTGATATGTTTATAAGTAGATGGTTTCAGGTGGATATTTATAAAAATAAAGCCGATAGTTATAAGAACTATACGTATAACTACAAAAAAAAAGGAGGAGTTTAGATAAACTCCTCGCCTTTCTTCATTTGTATCTCGTTAACGAGTCGTCTTATGTTGCTCGACGAGTCTTCCTTTCGGCAGATGAGCAGCACGTTCTTCTCTTCGGCAACGATGAATCCGTCGAGACCCGAAATGACGGCAATGCGGTCTTTCGGCAGCTTGATGACGTTGTTGTGCGCGTCGTCGAGCATCACTTCGCTGTCTATAACGACGTTGTCGCCCTCGCCCTTGTGCATCGCCTCGTATATGCTGTGCCACGTTCCGAGGTCAGCCCAGCCGAAGTTGCACTTCATCATGCAGACCTGTTCCGACTTCTCGAGTATTCCGTAGTCGATGGATATGTTCGGATACGACGGAAAGTTCTCGTGAATGTAGCGGTTCTCCTCCTCGTAGTCGAACTCCTCGCCGGCGTGCATCTCGTCGTACTGGCGCAGAACGGGCGGCAGCAGCTGCTCGAAACAATGCAACAAGCACTTCGCGTTGGCAAGGAATATGCCCGTGTTCCAGTAGAACTCGCCGCTGTCGACGAATATCTTCGCGAAGTCGCGCTCAGGCTTCTCGGTGAACGACTGCACCTTGTACACGCCGTCCTCCACCTTGTCGCCCATCTGTATATATCCGTAGCCCGGCTCGGGGCGCGTAGGCTTCAAGCCGAGCGTGAGCATAAACCGGTTGTTCGCCACGAAGTCGAATCCGCGGCTTATGCACTCGGCGAACGCCTCCTCGCCGATGATGGTCTGGTCGGAGGGCGCGATGACGATGTTGGCGTCGGGGTTGTGCGCAATGATGCGGTGCGCGCACCATGCTACGCTCGGCGCCGTGCCGCGATGTATAGGCTCTGCGAGCAGATGGTCTGGCGCTATGTCGGGCAACTGCTCAAGCACGAGGTCGACATACGCGTCGTTGGTGTTCACATATATGTTCTCTACCGGCACAATCTCCTTGAAGCGGTCGTATGTATGCTGAAGCTGAGTGCGTCCGCTGCCGAAGAAGTCGATGAACTGCTTCGGTTTGCTCTCGCGGCTGCACGGCCACAGTCGGCGTCCCTTGCCGCCGGCAAGAATCACGCAGTAGTTATTGTTCGTATTATTCATGCTATTGTTTTTTATTAGATAGATGTGGTTTGTTCTCTACATAAATATAACGTAGAAACAGCCCCTTTATTGTGTCTTGTTATCGGCTATTTCTTCAGCACGGCTCTCGCCACGAACCATGCGTGCATGGCAAGCGTAGAGAAGAGTCCGTAATGGCGTCGCATGATGCGGAAACGCTCGAAGAGCGAAGCGCGGTGGTTCTTGTTGGTCATGCCGCCATCGAGGTAGTCGGCAACCACTTCCGGCAGACGTAGGAGCTGCAGATGCTCGCGCTCAGCACGCTTCATGATGCGTATGCACCAGTCGACGTCGGCAGAAAAGCGGTAGCGCAAGTCGTACGGCTCGGCACGGGCTATGTCTGTGCGGGCGTAGAACGCCTGGTGGCACACCAACATGCCGTGACGAAACGAGCGCCAGTTGAGTTTGTCGGGTGGAGCAAGTCGGCGTGGATGCAGCACAATACCCTTTTCGTCGACGATGTCCGTGTCGCCGTAGAGCACGGCAGGCAGTTTTCCGTCCGATCGTTCGTTGACATCATTCGATATCTTCTCAAGCGTATCGTCATTGGGCAGCGAGTCGCCGGCGTTGAGGAACACCACGTAGTCGCCCGTAGCGAGACGCAGTCCCTTGTTCATGGCGTCGTACAGTCCGCGGTCGGGCTCAGAGATGATGCGCACGTCGTGTTCGGTCTCCTCCTCCAGACTACGTTGTCGGTAAGCCTCCGCCACCTTCACGGTGTCGTCTTTCGACGCACCGTCTATTATCAGGTGTTCTATCTGCCCCCACGTCTGATTGAGTATGCTGTCGAGCGTCGGCTTTATGACGTCGGCAGCGTTGTAGGTGCAGGTTATTATCGTGAATTTTATCATAACTTTCTTTTTCTTTCTTAATTATATTTGTGTTCTATGGTATAATGGATATTCGGGTAGGGTGAAGCCTTAGATGATATATCTCTTCATGGCTATCATTTCGTTGTAAACCTCAATATATTTCATCGCAACCGACTGCTGCGAATAGCTCATTGCCACCTTATGCAGGCAGTTGGCGGTGAGCTCTTTCGGGTCGGCGTCATAGAGAGACCAGCGTATGCCTTCGGCGAGGTCGGCTGCGTCCTTGAAGTTTGCGACGTATCCGTTGCGCTTGTGGTCTATCATCTCAGGTATGCCGCCCACGCGGAAGCCCACGCTCGGCACGCCGCAAGCCATCGACTCCATGATTGTGTTCGGCAGATTGTCCTCAAGCGACGGCAGAACATACACATCGGCTGCGTTGTAGACGCTCGCTATCTGTTGTGCGTTGCTGATATATCCCAACGGGAACGACGGAATGTGCAGCTGCTCGGCTATCTCGTCAGCGCTTGCGCCGAGTATTGCCACGGCAGTCTCTGCCTTGAACTCAGGATTGGCGTCGGCAAGGCGGTTGATAGCCTCGATGAAGTAGGCTGCGCCCTTGCGTTCGTTGGTCACCTTCTGCGAAACGAACAGCACTATGCGGCCCTTTTCGGGCAGTCCCATCTGCAAGCGTGCTGCGGCACGGCCTTTCGGGCAGAAGATGTGCGTGTCGATGGTGTTCGGAATAGACACAACCTTCTCGCCCGAGAGCAGAGCGCTCTGCTTTGCCTGCGCTTCGAGCCAACGGCTGCAGGTTACGAAGTGGATATTGCTGTCGTGGTAGAGCGCCTTCTTGCGCTTCCATATCTTGCGCGAGAGGTCGTTGGTAGAGCCTCCGCCGGGCAGCAGCTTGCAGTGGTGGCACACGGTGCGGAAGGCTCCGCAGCTGCGTGCGTAGTGGCAGATGCCGGTGGCAGGCCAGAGGTCATGCATGGTCCACACGATGGGCTTTCCGCTCTTCACAATCTTGCGGATTGAGCCGAGCGAAAGCATTCCCTGGTTGATCCAATTAAGATGAATGATGTCGGCTTCGCGGAACTCGGGCAGACTTGTGATGTCCGATCCGGCGTTTGCCGTGTCTATTTCAAAGAGATGATTCTTGGAGAAATACAAATGGCGGAAGATAGAAAGGCGTTCGCGCAGAAAATGCCATTTGTATAGCCAATGATGAGGCATCTGAGAGACGGTGACGTGGTTGGTCTGCTTCTCGGCTACCAACATCTTCGCCTTAACTCCGTTTCTCTGCAGAGCTTCCATGAGACGGTTGGCTGCAACCGCAGCACCACCGTTTGTCTCGCTTGTGTTTATGATGAGTACTCTCATAAGTATTAAGTTATGTGTACAAAGATAGTGCAAATCGAATGCAGAATATCAAGCTTGCTTGAATATTATGCTGAGATACAGCCTATCTTATGCAAAGATACAACAAAAAGTTGAAAATCAGTAATAATTAAAGCAAAATAGTTGAAAATGACTGAATTATGTCGGTGGATGGGGCTTTCCATAAAGACATCAGAAGACAGAAAAATGCCAGTCTAAGACAGACTTTCGTTACTATAACGTTACTGTTTTTTGATGATAATGAATGGGCGAAAATCACAGAATTAAGAGGCAAAAGTATCTAATAATTAGAAGATTGCCAAGAAAACTCGGAAGATTCTTTTATGCATGATTCTAATGCTTTGATTCGCTTGGATTTGCAAATGGGATAATGACTCTGTACATAGTATTTTTGCAAACAGTTAAAAAAGTAGAAAGTTATGAGCAGATCAACATTCAGAGTATTATTCTATCTGAAGCGTAATGCGCCAAAGAAGAACGGACTGATTCCAGTCATGTGCCGTATTACGGTAAACGGCAAGATTTCACAGTTCAGCTGTAAGTTGGACGTGGATGAGAAAATGTGGAGCGTGGAACTTGGTCGCATGAGTGGACGAAGCATCGTTGCGCAAGAGACCAACCGAAAGCTGGACAAGATTCTTGTCGGCATCAATAAGGCTTATCAAGATGTATGTGATAAGGATGGCTATGTCACAGCAGAGAAAGTGCGTAATTCCTATCTTGGTATGGGGATGAACCACAAGACCCTTCTTGCAGTATTCCGTAAGCACAACGAAGACTATGCCAAGCTTGTTGGCAAGATGAAAAGCCAGCGTAGCTATTGGAAATACAGAGTGGTTTACAAGCATCTGGAGGAGTTTATCAAACAGCGTTATAAGATGGAAGACATTGCGCTTAAAGAACTCACCCCTGCATTCATCACCGATTTCGAAGTTTTTTTGCGAATAGAGAAAGGTCACTGCACCAATACTGTATGGTCGTATATGATGCCTTTCAGAAGCATCATATTTATGGCTATCAACAACGGTTGGCTTGCACGTGATCCATTCTATGCCTATCACATCAGTAAGGAGGAAACAAAGCGAGGTTTCCTGACAATGGAGGAAATAACAAAGTTGATCAACGGACAGTTTACCAAAAAGAAATACGAACTTGTCCGTGACCTATTCGTTTTCTGTTGCTTCACCGGACTGAGCTGGACAGACATGCGCAATCTGACCAAGAGCAATATTCAGACCTCTTTTGATGGACATGTGTGGATTAAGACATCGCGACAAAAGACAGGCGTGGAAAGTGATATTCGGTTACTTGAAGTAGCCAAGCATATCATTGATAAATATGAAGGATTGGCAAAAGATGACCGTTTATTGCCGGTTCCTGCTTATAGCGTATGCAAATATGATATAAAGCAAGTTGCCAAACAATGTGGTATAGAGAAGAATGTGTCCTGGCACGTGGCTCGTCATAGCTTTGCTACCTCGGTCTGTCTCTCCAATGGTGTGCCTATTGAGACACTCTCCGAGATGATGGGACACACAAGCATCAGAAGTACGCAAATCTATGCCAAGATAACCGCTCAGAAGTTGAGTGACGATATGGAAAAATTGTCACAGCGCATACAATCTGTCGAAAATATCATTTGTCAAACCATCTAATTTAATCAGCAGTATGAAAAGAAACATTATAAAGGTGAGCGACTACTCTGTCACACTCACTGGCAATAATATCTGGATGACATATTGGGAGATAGCAGAAGCATTCAATGTCATCCCTGCTTCGGTGAACAGGACAATAAAAAGAATGTTCAAAGAAAATGTCTTTTCTGAGTGTGAACATAGCAAATATATCCGATTGTCAAACGGCAACCATGCCTATGTTTACAGTCTTGATGTAGTGATAGCCATTTCTTTCAAATACAGAACCCATTATACCGATGTGTTCAGAAAATGGCTGACAGACAAAGTAAAGGAGCAGCATCCTCCAGTATTCATCAGTTTTCAGACAAAAGATCTGTATGGTTGCTGATTGTATACTGACAATAGTATAATATAGAAAAGCGGATTGTCTTCCTAAAAAGGAAGCAGTCCGCTTTTCTCGGTTATAGTTCATTTTGGTGGTTACTGGTGGTTAGCGCATTTTTCTCGCTTCTGTCATTTGCAAATCATTGATATTCAGCAATATTACAAAACCATGTATCGTGATACAAATCCCTGACGGGACAAAAACGGGACAAAACCACAGGAAAATAAAATCAAGAACGCTCTTTGCCGGACATCCCTTGCCGTGAATACCCTTTCACGACACAAAGGTACGCTTTTGTCTCGTGAATACCAAGCATAAACCCATAAATTTACTACAAATATGCTGTCAGACAATACTTTCTGCGGAATTGGGCATTTTGAGATAGATACATCAAATATCGGGACTCTGCATCTTCGATTTGGTGTAAAATTCCTGTTAAAATCTGTTTAACGGCATTTGTACACTATGATTACTTTGCCGTTGGACAATGCGTATCGAAAGTGTACAAGCTCTTTGCCGCTTTTGTGGCATCTGAATGTATGCCTAATCAGGATGTTACCTAAGTAATGTGACACGGAACAGTAGCCGGACAATGCGACAAGCGTCATATTGTACAATGTATGAAATTCGCTGATTTTCAAATCATTAAAGAGCTATAATGCAGGCAATTATATCGTCCTTTTTTAGCTGAATTACAAATCAAACCATATACATTTGCGACCGAAATTGATTAACAAGGCAATAAAATACAACGATTATGACGGAAAACAAAAACTCAAAAATGAACCTCGAACAGGAGCGCAGGATTGCGGAACTCCAAGAACGGGTGAACAGACTGGAGAACCTTTGCTATGCGGCCAAGGAAATATTGAATTTAGAGGAAGCGGCAACCTTTCTCGGTATTGCCAAAAGCACCCTTTACAAGATGACCCACTTGAACCAACTGCCGTACTTCAAGCCGTCCGGAAAACTCATCTTTTTTGAGAAGAAGAAACTCATTGAGTGGGTACGCGGCGCAAAGTCCATGTCCGTTGAAGAAATCAAGGAGGAAGCAGCCGCCAAGATTATGGAAATGAACGAAAGGCAGTAAAGCATTATTATTCACACTAAAATCAAAATAAAATGGAACAGACTAAGAACATGGAACAGACCGGAGCAGCTTCGGCCATCCACATCGAGAAAAAGAACGAGAACAGAAAACGTGAGGCAAGCGGAAAGGATGTACAAGCTATCCGCTCGTTTTTAGAAAGTCTGAGTGTTTACGAGGCGGACGCATTGCGTGTGGGCATTGCCATTGCAGACGGTAAAACCACCGCGGAAAACATTTCATCGGATGACCGCCTTGCGCTCAACCGTTATCTCAACAGCGGAAAGGACAACGAACGGATGACTGCGGACAATGCGCAGGCACATCGGTTGAACCGTGCGTTTCAACTATTGGAGCGTGTAGTGGAGTTTTGCGACAAGCGGCAATTAGTAACGGTGAATAGGTCGTTGCTATCCATCGCCGTGGATGCGGCGGACATCAGCCGAGCCGTTTCCTCACTTGACAAGCGTCCAGCACCGGGGCAACCGTTCCCCAATAGCACAGGCATCAGTGGCGCAGGAAAGTAACCGTATGCGGTTGGAAAATTCAAATGACCGATGAAAATCCACTATGGATATGGCTGCATCCCGTTCCTTTTTTTCCCTTATTTCGGATTGGAACACATTTAGTAACGGGTGTTGCTTATCAGCGAAACAGTTTTACGCTTGCGCATTACACAAAAGGATGAAGCCGTGCAGGGAACAACGAAAAACTAACAGTCAATTCCGTACATACTTTTGTACGGCTTCATTCCATTCTTACAACAGAAGCATCACATTTATATCACACTTATAGAAACAAAATTTTATGGACAAGGAAAAATACAGTTTCTTGAACCCGAAAGGGATTGAAACTTTTGCGTTCATCTTTTCGGGCAATGCACTACAATGGTTGCACGGAACAACAACCGATGACAACGGCAGGAAAATCGGCAACTTCACATTGTTTGGCGACCTCTTGGCAAGGATGGCTCTTGCGGACGGTACGGCCAAAGGTTTCCACAGACCGCTCACGCTGTCAGTCGGTCAGGCGCAGTATTCCGAAGAACAGCTTTCAACACAATGGAGCATGGGCAGGAAGCGCATCCGCCGCCTGTTGGACGAACTGGCAAGACTGGAACTCATAGACACCTCCCGTTCAAGGGTTGCGTCCGTGATGACTTTTCCATGCCTCCTGCAATGGATGACAAAGGATGGCAGCGTAGTTTCTAATCCGTTCATCCACAAACAAAGGGAAAGAATAGAACCGCTCTGAATGGTGGCAAACGGGCAGACTGGCTGATTTCCCGCTTTCCCGTTGTTCTCCAATCCGGCAAATCATCCGGCACACATAAGGCTTTCCGATGGCTAACGTAAGGGATGAATGGCGTGGAGCGTCAGCGTTGAGTTGCGAGATATGCCGAGGTATTACCGCCTTCGGACGGTATTACCACGACACTCTCGCAACGGTCTGGCAGCCCGTTGTCCTTGCCGCTCGCAGGCTCGCACCATCCCTTTTGTAGATACCGTATTATTCCATTTTAAGAACTTTTGTTTATGGCATATGAAGAAGATACTTCCAAGCAGCAATCCGAACAGGAAAAGCCTGTTGTAAGGCGTGACAAGGTGGTGGTCACCAAAGTCACGGAACAGGAGCTTACACAAATCAAAAGCACCGCCAACCAATGCGGCATGACCCGCAGCGACTTCATCCGTGCAAGGGCACTCGGCTATAAGCCAAGATTGAGGCTTTCCGATGCGGAATTGGATGGTTTGCGCCAGCTTGCGGCTTGCAGGACGGACATGGTGAACTTCGCCAACGCCCTGCATGGTTTGAGCGACAATGAGAAGGTAAAACTTTTCCGGCACCAGCCGACCATGCTTGACTGGTACGAGAAAGTGGCATATGTCACGAACCGTGTCACCGACTTCTTGCAGTCCGCACAGACGGCCAACAGCTATCCGGCAGGAACAACAAACGAAAATGCAAAGGAGGACTAAGCATGATAGCCAAGGCAAAGGCCGTAGCCCACGGCATTAGGGCAATGCTGTATGTGTCTGGTGAATCGAGGAACAAGAAGCATCCCGAAAGGATAATCCGTATCTGCGACAACTTGATGCCGCAGGGAATGGACGCGACAGGCATTTTTACGGAAATGAAGTTTGCCACGATGAACCATCCGAACATCAAGAACAATATCATTCGCATGGAGATAAGCCCGGCGATGGAGCATACCGAAAACTTCACTTTGGATGATTGGCGGGAACTGTGGCATGACTTCGCCGCCGCTTTCGACATGCAGGAAATCCGAGACAAGGACGGCAAGGTGGTTTCCGAGCAGACAAACATATCGGGCAGCAAGTCATCCGTATGGCTGCATGAGGAATCCGACAGCAGAATACCCCATCTTCATGCCATCGTCAGCCGGATGGACGAAAACGGGAACATCAACAACGACCACGCCATACACCTCCGCGCACAACGGGCGGCGGAAATGATAGCCCGGCAAAGGGGATGGACTACGGCACAACACATACACGAAACCAACATCCCGAAAGTCAGTGCCGACTGCATGGAAGTCTTGCGCGAACTTGACAACTGGTCATGGGACGGCTACCAAGAAAGGCTTGCCGCCAAAGGTTACGAGTTATATTTGCGGAAAGATAAGAAAGATGTCATTCGTGGCTATGTGCTTCTTAAAGGCAACACGAAATTCAAGGCATCGGAACTTGGAAAGGGACGCAACCTGACCGCATCACGCATCAGGCAGACATGGGAAAAGCTACATTCCGGCAATGAGCAACCAGTCCGTCCGGCAACCAAACAGCCAGTTGTACCGACACCGAAACCATCCGTTCTTAATGGTACGGAACATAGGTCACAGCCATTTGTACAACATCGTAATCCTATATTCGAGGATTATACCACTTATAAACCCAATCACCAGCCCACAGAGTTTGAATATGACGGCGAGACCTATAAGCGTTATCTTCCAGACAAGGTGCTTGACTTCTTCAACTATGAGTTCGACTATCTGGAACTGGCCAACTGGCAAGCCCTGCAAAACCTTGCGATGGCTTACTTCACTTTGATAGCATCACCCTACGAGGTGACATCGGGCGGCGGTGGCGGCGGTTCGCAGTCTGACTTGAAATGGGGGCGTGACCCGAAAGAGGATGAGATAGAGTTTGCCCGTAGATGTGCGCAGGCCGCTTCAAAGAGAATCGGCAGACATTCCAAAGGCGGAATAAAACGTAAATAAAAAACTAAAAAACAGAAATGCAATGAAACAACCCGATACGGCAGCACTCCGTGAGAGGCTTGCCAATTATACACCCGAAGATGAGTTGGAACAGGATAAGCAGGAACTTGACGGACTGACTCAGGAAGTCAACTGCCAGCTAATCGAGTTTCGCAATCTGCTGAAAGAAATCAATGCGCTCAAGGAAGAACTGCACGGCATACACGGTAGTTTGAAGCATACCGTCCAACGTGAACGAACTGCCTTCAATGCCTTGGTTGCGGCAAAAGACAGTGCGGACAATATCATGGACGGCATCAACCGTGCCATTGTCAAAGCAGAACAGCACACCGTCATCCGTGCCAAAATCGGTACCGATGAACTGGCGAAAGTGCATCAATGTACAGCCGACCATATCAAGACCGAAGAAGAACTGTTGGAGAAGCACTGTAAGAAAATGGCCAAACGCCTCCAAAGCAATGAAGGCATTTGGCTTTCTACACCGTGGCTCATATTCGTGGTGATAGTTTTGTCTGTAAGTTATCTTGCCGTAATTTTATGGGCTATATACAAAAGATGAGTTACACACTTTTACTTTCCCAATGATTTGAACATTTTGGTAATGCACCGCTTCTTTTGTTCCATATTGGGATGGACGTAAAGGTTGAGCGTAGTTGAAATGTTTGAATGACCCAACAATACGCTGACAGTTTTATAGTCACATCCGGCTTCAATACAACGGGTGGCGAAGCTGTGCCGCAGACCGTGATATTTCAGTTTGGGGATGTCGAGCTTCGCCATCAAACCATTGTAATAGTTACGATACGTGCGTGGTTCTGTTGGACGCTCATCATTAGTAAGCACATAAAAATCTTCATTGACCACCTTTTTCAACGGTTTAATCATAGACAACAACTCCTTGCTCATAGGAATTTCGCGGCAGGAGTTTTTTGTTTTGGGTGTGTTGATGACCAACTCCGTATGCTTTTTCTCACCCTCAATGATATAGATGCGTTCAATCGTGCGACTGACCGTTATTGTTCCATCTGCCACATTGATGTCGCTCCACTTCAAAGCGCATATTTCTCCAATGCGCAGCCCTGTACTAAGGCTGATATAAATTCCCAACCCAGTAAAGGTAAAGTGGCTCTGAATGTAGTTCAGAATCTTTCTGTGATTGGCGACAGACAGCACTTCCAGTTCCTTGCTGGTGGAGGTCGTGGGGTATTTTATATCCCATTCGTAGTAAGTCATCCATTCATTTTTAACTCCGAACTTCATCACCATTTTAAGGACTATCAGAATGTCCTTTACTGTTTTGACACTTAGGCCGTTTCCTAACTTTTGCAAGACGAATGCCTGCACTGCCTGTTCGTGGAGTGAATCACCGTCCCCGAAATATGGGAGGACGTGGTTCTCCAAGATTAACACATAAGCCGCCATCGTGGACTGCTTTACATAAGGCCGCTTGTACTCTTTCCAAGCTGCCGCAATTTCTCTAACTGTTTTATGAATCATGATTTCTAAATAATTGGTTCTTATAATTAGAGAAATATAGTGTGGTTAGTTCCGGCTTTGCGATTCCCGGAGTTTAGTGGGGAGTGGGATGAATATGCTATTGGCGAGATTTTGTCTATTGGAAATGGTCGTGATTATAAGCACCTACATAATGGAGACATTCCTGTATTTGGAACAGGTGGATATATGACCTCAGTAGATGATTTTCTTTATGATGGAGAGTCTGTATTTGTTGGTCGCAAAGGGACTATCAATAAGCCATTATATTACAACGGGAAGTTTTGGACTGTTGATACCTTATTTTATACTTATAATTTTACCGATGTACTTCCTAAATTTGTATATTGCTTATTCCAAACAATAAACTGGTTAAAATATAATGAAGCATCAGGTGTTCCCAGTTTATCAAAAGCAACTATTGAAAAAATCAAAGTTCGTATTCCATCAATGGATGAGCAGGACAAATTGTCAAATCTATTATTCTTGCTCGACAAACGTATAGAAGTACAGAACAAAATCATTGAGAAATACGAATCCTTAATTCAGGCGATTATTTATAAAGCAAAGATAGATGGGATAAGTAAAGGTACATGGCGAAGAATAGACCTATGTAAAGTTTTGCAAGAGCGGAATGAGAAGAATGTTAATGGAAGAACAATCTGTTCTGTTTCTGTCAGCCAAGGGGTAGTGAATCAGATTGAGTATCTTGGACGTTCTTTTGCTGCAAAACAAACGAGCCATTATAATGTTGTCAAATACGGTGATATTGTTTACACGAAAAGTCCGACTGGTGATTTCCCGTATGGCATAATAAAGCGCAGCAACATTAGAGATGATGTAGCTGTTTCGCCTTTGTATGGAGTTTATATTCCTGTTAATGATAGTATAGGTGTGATTTTGCATTTTTATTTTATGCGACCAAGCAATGCCTTCAACTATTTGCATCCACTTATACAAAAGGGTGCAAAGAATACTATAAACATAACTAACGGAAGATTTTTGGAAAATTCCATCCCTCTCCCGATTTCAGAAAATGACACCAACACTATAGCTGGAACCTTGAAATCTATTCAAGAAAAAATTGAGATAGAAAAAAGTTTATTGCAATCATACACCAAAGAGAAAGAGTATCTGTTACGTCAGATGTTCATATAAACAACTGGCGTAGCAGATAACACTTTTGATTACAAAGCAATCTCATTATCTGTTTTTCAACAATTAGTTTGTCTGAATAGTTTTTGAGGAATGAGTATATTATGCGTTGCTTTTCTATCACCGGGAAAGAAAATTTTTTCTTCATAAAGTCACTTTTCTGCAAATTGAAACGTGTACTACCTTGTGCCAATGGGTAAACGGCTTTTCTAAATGATTGTGATGAAACATAGTAAGCCAAAAATGGAGGATATATTTTAGCTTCATCGGTTATATGAATACCAAAGCAAAAACTATTCAGATACAAAGGATAAGTTTCTCCCAAATATACGGCACCCATTCCAACTTCTTCCGGCGTTTCAGAAGATAACGTAAGAAGAATATCTCCATAACGGACAACTGATTGTTGTTCTGTTTCATTGATTTTCACCAAACCTACATCGGTTGAATCAATGATTTGATTCTGATAGACATTCATGTAAGTTATGAACGGATAGCCGTCACCAAAATCTTCTGCACTTTTCCCTGATAACCCTGAATATGATTGTCCAAAGTCGCCAAAAGATAATGTGACTTGCTGCGTTTCTCGTTCAATCAAAGTATCGCACATCGCCTGAATTAAGGATTTTCATAGTTATATTAAGGGGATTATCGAAACTGTCATTTCTTTGCAAAAGCCTAATACATTTATAAAAGATTGCCTTGAATGTAATTCATCCATATTGCAAGAAAGCCAAGTTGCAGAATATGGCGCTTCCCCTGTCTATGGAGCAACTGGTATAACAGGCTATACAGAAGCAGCAGATGTAAACGGTGAATCCATTTTGATAATCAAAGATGGTTCTGGGGTTGGTACGGTTAAGTATGTGACTGGAGAATACAGCTACATCGGAACTCTCAACCGCCTAATAGCAAAAGATGGCTATTATTTAAAATACATATACTTCGCCTTGCAAGGATTTAGTTTTGAACCATATAAAACAGGAATGGCTATACCACACATCTATTTTAAAGATTATGGTAAAGCAAAAATCTTTTGTCCGACCATAGAGAAGCAATCTGCTATTGCCCAAAAACTTTCTTCTACTGAAGATAAAGTGTCAGTTGAGAAGCAAATCTTATTTTACTACCAAGTACAGAAATCTTATTTGTTATCGCAAATGCTTATATAAACATTTTAGATAAAAGATATTGCCTTTGTTTATTAAGTATGAGTGCCAAAGATTGCTCATTCGACAATTTGTAAGCTAAATTTTCAAACACTAAAGCAATAGTTTTAAGAGTATTCTCATCTGGCAATACGCAACTATATGGCTGAATTTCGGTAATATAATGTCGTTTATGTTCTTCCGTAGAGAGTTCGAGCGATTTCAAATACTCATATGTGTATCTAAGGATAAATTTATTGTTTGCGGTGAGTATTTTAATCGCAGATGACTTTACTTTGAATGGAAATGATACATATTTACAGTCCAAGGTAAAATCATCAATTATAATGCAATCGCCTTTATCATAGATGCCGTCTGTTTCTGTTGTATAGCCAAGTATAAAAGCCTTATTAGCTGTTAATACAGGAATGAAAGTGTCATCGTTGCTATATTCTGCACTTGATACAATGTATCGTTGCGGTTGTTCAAAAGAAAGTATATCACCGATAGTTGAATTAAAGCCAAAATCCTTTCGGAGTTGCTTAAAAACTTTATGTCTTATCCCCTTAATTAGGGTTTCCAGTTTCTCAATGATTTTGTTCTGGGTAGCAATGCGTTCATCCATTAACCTTAGCAAAGTTGCAATCTTTTGCTGTTCATTCATACTTGGTAGTCCTACAAAGACTTCTGAAAAATTCCTCGTATTAATAGAGTATATTTTGGTCCCTTGCGCTATGCGTCGTATTTGATTGTGGAATACTGTAGAGGAAAAGCAATAACCAAGAAATCCTTTTGCTGTCTGTCCATTGTTATTGCGCCCATGAATTGTGTGAAGTCCACACACAACTTTTTTGCCGTCTAAGTTGTAAAACTCAACAACTTTAGCGACTTCATTTGTATCTTCTGATGCGTCTGCAAAAGCAATATCACCCTCCTTGCACAATTCATATTTTTTAGGCACATTACCATCTTTAATACTTGGCAATTTATCCTTTGTCAAGTCTATTATGGTAGGAAGCCCAACGTGAATTAAGCCGTAATGTAGGTTATATGGCTCATTTGACTCGTACTCTAACTGTTCCCAGCTAAGAGAATTAGTGGAATAGAAATCAAGCAAGTCTGAAACTTTAATGCGTTTCCACTCTTCTGTAAACTCCGGGAATCGCAAAGCCGGAACATTAAGGACTTTCTTATCCTTATTATCTGCCATAATCATTACTCTTTAATTTTGTTGATACATTCCATTCGAACCAGTCTCAATTTGCGACCAGTTACTCATTCCCTTTCTGCTTTTCGTCATCGTATGCTTGAATTTCATCTTGTATTACCTGCTTCAAGTCTTCTTGCGGAATAATCAGCCGATAGTCAGCAACGCCAATAGGTTTATCCATTCCATCAAGTGACAATTCCACATCCACATGATTCTTTTCTGCACAAAGAATGATGCCGATGGAGGGGTTCTCCCCCTCGCCGCGTTCTGTCCTGTCAAGAATGGAAAGATAATTATTGCTGTCCGCTAAAACTCCAAAGAGAATAAAAACCCTGCCCGAAGTCCT